>Ga0233425_10005190_pt1 | contig 20884 bp, 12 predicted proteins | sample Watercolumn_Towu_2_FD_181712 | JGI IMG/M metagenome (GOLD analysis project Ga0233425, IMG submission 181712) | Freshwater microbial communities from Lake Towuti, South Sulawesi, Indonesia - Watercolumn_Towuti2014_140_MG | ecosystem: Environmental > Aquatic > Freshwater > Lake | place...
GCGATCAGTTCGAACCTGGATCACAACTCGACTCTCCGTCCCCTCTGGCACCTCCAGGAGCAGGGAGTCGAGGTCGAGCACGTGGGCTTCGACGCCCACGGATACATCGATCCCGATGACGTCATCCGCCGGCTCAGACCCGGCACGCGGGCCGTGGTGCTCAATCACGGCTCGAACGTCATCGGCACCGTGCAGCCCATCGCCCCCATCGGCCGGGCCTGCCGCGAGCGCGGCGTCCACCTGGTGCTCGACGTGTCGCAGACCGCCGGGATGGTCCCCGTCTCGATGGACGACCTCGGGGCCGACGTCGTGTGCTTCACCGGACACAAGTCGCTCATGGGCCCCATGGGCATCGGCGGCATGTACGTGCGCGAGGGCGTGGAGATCCGGCACACGCGGGCCGGCGGCACAGGTGTCCGGTCCACGGAGCGGCGCCACCTCGACGAGTACCCCTTCCGCCTCGAGTACGGCACTCCGAACCTGATCGGAGTGGCTGGGTTGAACGCCGGGGTGAAGTGGGTCATCGCCCGCGGGGTCGACGCGATCCACGAGCACGAGGTCCGGTTGTGGAGGCGGCTGCGTGACGGACTGAGGGCCATCGACGCCGTGACGCTCTACTGCCAGGACCGAGACGAGGATCGGATCAGCGTGCTCGCCTTCAACGTCGATGGAGTCCCCGCGGGTCAGGTTGGGATCGCTCTGGACGTCGAGCATGACATCGCCGTTCGCACCGGCCTCCACTGTGCGCCGCTCGTGCACGAGACCCTCGGCACCGATGCCATCGGCGGCGCCGTCCGGTTCAGCATCGGCCCGTTCAACTCCGAGGCTGACATCGACGCGGCGATCGAGGCCGTGAGGCTCGTCCGACGCCGTTCCCTGTCGTGAGGTCCCGCGCCGGGATGACCGGACCGACACGGGTCGGAAGTACCGGCGCTCGCGGTGTGGTCGAGAGGACGCGGCGCCCGAGAGGCGCTGCGGAGGAGTGGGAGATGCAACGGACGTTCACGGTCGGCGACCTCGTCCTCGAGGTGGACGAGGACGGTTTCATCCAGGAGCCCGAGCTGTGGAGTGAGGAGGTGGCCGGCGCGCTCGCCCGGACCGAGGGCGTGGACGAGCTGAGCGAGGAGCACTGGAGCGTCGTGCGTTTCCTGCGCGACTACTACCAGCAGAACAACATGGCCCCGCCGATCCGCAGGCTCATCCGGGCCACGGGGTTCGACCTCCAGAAGATCTACCGGCTCTTTCCGACCGGCCCGGCCAAGGGAGCGTGCAAGGTGGCGGGCCTCCCCAAGCCCGTCGGCTGCGTGTGAGGGTGCGGGGGAACGCCCACTACTGGCTCTCCGTCAGCGTGACCTGGACCGGCATGCCGGGCCGGAGCAGGACCGGAGTCCCCGTGTTCCGGACCCTGACCTCGATGGGGTAGACCAGCCGGTCGCGGTCGGTGCGCGTCTGGATATTGCGCGGCGTGAACTCAGCCTCGGTCGAGACGGTGATCACCTCGCCATCGACCGGCCGACCCGGGAATGCGTCGGCCTCGACCAGGGCGCGCTGGCCCACACTGACCGCGCCGATCTCGGCGTTGGGCAGGTAAAACGTGGCGGTCACCTCGCGCAGGTCCACGAGCCGGACGATCGGCATCGCCGGCCGCACGAGCTCACCGGGCTCGTAGAAGACCTCGTCCACGACCGCGGCTCGGGGCGCGGCGATCCGGCACTCGTCCACGAGCAGCCGCGCCCGCACGATGGCCGCCTCACCCGCTTCGATCGAGATGGCCGCGGCCTCGGCCTGGGCCTTGGCCGCACGCTCCTGCGCGCCCGCCGCGTTGACCTGGTGCCGACTCGCCTGGAGCGAGGTCTCGGCCGCGGTGAGCTCGTCGCCGAGTCCGTCGGCCTGCGCGCGGACCTGATCGCGCTTCGCCCCCGGCACGAGCTCGCCGAGCGACTCGAGCCGTTTGGCCTCCCGCTCGGTGGCCGTCGCCGCGGTGTTCAGCGCGGCGATCTTGGAGCTCGCGCTCCGGAGCGCGACCTTGGCGGCGTTCTGGCTCAGGCCGACGGCCTCGCTCTGGGCCTCGGCCGCGGCGACCTGGGCGCGGCCGGCCCTGAGCTTGGCCTCGGCCTCGGCCAGCACGGCCTCCGGCTCGGTGCAGTCGAGCTCGACGAGGACCTGCCCCGCCGCGACCTCGTCACCGCGCCGGACGTGGATGGTGGTGACCCTCGTGGCGAGCTTGGTCGAGAGGTTGATCACGGTTCCTTCGATCACCCCGGAGCCACCCGGCGGCCCCGCCACGGCCGCTTCCTGAGCCCGGAGCTTCCAGTACAGCGCGCCGCCGATCAACGTCACGAGCACCACGAGGGGGATCAGCACTCGCTTCATCGCTCACCTCATCGCCGCCGGCAGGTCCGGATCATACCCCCGCGAAGATTCGGGGCAACCACAGGAGGTTGCCCCTACGTTGTTCGATGGGCAACCACAGTGGGTTGCCCGTTCGCGGATCACGGGGCTCCGAGGGACTCCAGGCGGCTGCGCACGGCGGGGTTGTCGGGCCTGAGCTCGAGCGACTTCATGTACCCCTGCCGCGCCGCCTCGGTGTCCCCCTGGCCCTGCGCGATCCGACCCAGGTTGTAGTACAGGCTGCTGCGGACCTCGGGCTCGGTGGCGATCTCGAGACCCCGTTCGCACGCGGCGCGCGCCGCGTCCCAGCGCTCGGCCGTCAGGTGGTAGAAGCAGCGGTCGGACCACCCCATCCCTCCCCTGTCGTCCACGAAATCACGGTCGTCGGGGTGCAGGCCCGACGTCTCCGGCTGCGGCACCGCCGCGGACGTCGCCGCCCCCCGATCGGGCGCGACCGGCCGGCACGACCGAGCCGCAACGATCACCGCCACGGCCGCGAGCGCGCAGACCACGAGCACGAGCACGACCACCCAGATCCAGGCTCGTGATCGGGGCGCGGCCGAGGCTCGCGGCAGGGGCGGCTCGGAGCTCGTGCGGGCCCTGGTCTCACCGGCCGCTCGCCGCCGGTCGATCACGGAGCTGGGCAGGTCGGGACGGGTCGTGACGAGCTCCGACGCCGTCGCGGGCTTGCCGGGCCCGGACGGAGACCGCTCCGGCTCGGGCGGCCTGAGCTCCTCGTCGGTCAGCCCGGAGAGGGCGTGGCAGAAGTCCGTCATCGACAGGTAGCGGGCGTTGGGGTCCTTTGCCATGGCCCGCTCGACGACCTTGGCGAGGCGATGGCTCAGGCCCGGCCTGAGCGCGGCGAGCGGCGTCGGATCGGTCGTCGCGATCAGCGCGAGCACCTGGCTGTGCGTCTCCGCGTCGTACGGCCGCCGCCCTGTCAAGAGCTCGTAAAGGACCACACCGAGCGCGTACACGTCGATCCGGTGGTCCCGATCGGCGGAGCCACGGACCTGCTCGAGCGGCATGTAGTAGCCGATGCCGAGCGCCGCGCCCGACACCGTGGCCTGCGCCGCGTCGTTCCCCACCGCGTCGCGGAACCTGGCGACCCCGAAGTCGACGATGTGGACCAGCTCGCGCCCGGCTTCGTCACGTGTGACGACGATGTTCTGCGGCTTGATGTCCCAGTGCGCGATGCCTCGCTGGTGAGCGAGGTCGAGCCCGTTGGCCGCCTGCTGGACCAGCGCCACGGCGCGATCGGGTCGCATCGGCCCTCCGAGCTCGAGGAGCTGCGCGAGGTCGTGCCCCTCCAGGTGCTCGCGGACCACGTAGAGCTCCCCCGTCTCCGCCTGCCCGACAGCGATGACCCGCGCGATGTACTCAGACCCGATGTCGTTGGCGGCTCTCGCCTCTCGCAGGTACCGATCGATGGACTTCTGGCTGATGGCGAGGTGCGCGTAGACGACCTTCACCGTCACCCACTCACCGGTCGCCCGGGTGCGGGCCTTGAACACCATGCCCATCCCGCTCTCGCCGAGCGGCTCGACCAGCTCGTATTTCCCGTCGATGACGTCCCCTGGTCGCATCGGTCCGTCAGCCTCCCGTGGGCGGCATCACGCCGGGTTGAGCTGGAGGAGGATATGCTCCGGGCGGGTACATCGTCCCGGGCGGGACCGCCGTGCCGGGCGGGTAGGTCCCGGGCGGGTAGGTCCCGGGCGGGTAGGTCCCGGGCGGGTAAGCCCCGGGCGGGTAAGCCCCGGGCGGGTAGGTCCCGGGTGGGTAGGTCCCGGGTGGGTAGGTCCCGGGTGGCATCTGCGTGCCTGGTGGCATCTGCGTGCCCGGCGGGAGCTGGCCGGGCTGCGGGAGCGCGGGAGGCTCGGGCGGATCGGCGGTCTCCTCCTCGAAGCATGCGCTCACTGCGAACGCGGCCACGACGAGACATGCGCCGAGCCAGGTGGACGACCTCATGATGACCTCCTCGATCTCGCCAGGGTATCGCACAACGCGATCGACCTGAACAGGGAAACTCGGGGCGGCGGTTCTCCATGGTAGGTATGCACCGAGCCCTAAAACTCGTGAGCGTGAGCGTGAGCGTGAGCGTGAGCGTAAACGGCAGACGCTATCTCTCTAGTTATTCGAGCCTATTCCAACCCTCTACCTTCGATACCTCGGGGAAGCGTTGCGGCAACATCAGACGGTTCTCTCGAAATTTCGCTCACGCTCACGCTCACGCTCACGCTCACGTGGGGATCGTTCCCCTTCCACGACTCACGGCGTCACCTCGCGGCCGCCGGGACGGGGCGGCGGTGGGGACCGGCGCCGCCAGTCGTCGGCGAGCCGTCGGAGGGTCCCGTCGGCGTGCTCGAAGAAGCGGCGGTATGCCCCGCAGAACGCGGTGCGGCCGTGATCGCCCAGATCCCTGTCGCGGTCCTTGGGGCACCCGCCGTGGCACCGCCGGATCCAGGGGCACGACGTGCACGGCTCGCCGAGCCTCGCCTTGCGCGCACCGAATGACCGTTGAGCCTCGTTCGCCAGGAGCGTCCGCAGGTCGTCGCGCAGCACGTTGCCCAACAGGTGCTCCGGTGTGACGAAGAAGTCGCAGGAGTACACGTCGCCGTTGTGCTCCACCACGACCTCGGCCCCGCAGACCGGGCAGAGCTCGCAGAGCGGCACGGGCAGGTCAACGTATCCGAAGAGCAGGGCCTCGAACCACCGCACGAAGGTGGCAGGCGCGCCGCCCGAGAAGTCGGCGACCCACAGGTCGAAGAGCTCGCAGAGCACGTCGCCGTACTCGTCGGGCCGGACGCTGTGGCCGGCCAGCCGGCTCGGGTCGCTCGGGTCGAGCTCGAGGCAGGGGATGAGCTGGAGATGACGCAGACCCATCGCCCTGAGCGAGCTCCAGACCTCGCCGACGCGGCCCACGGTGCGGTCGGTCACCATCACCAGCGCGTTCGTGTCCACGCCGTGGCGGAGCAACGCCCGCACCGCGGCCGCGACCCGGTCGAACGACGGACGGTCTCCCGGAGTCCGGCGGTAGCGGTCGTGCAGGTCGCGGGGCCCGTCGATCGAGATGCCGACGAGGAACCGCTCCCTGGCCAGGAACCCGCAGAACGCGTCGTCGAGCAGGAGCCCGTTGGTCTGGAGGCTGTTGACCGCGACCTGGCCGGGCCGCGCGAACCGGCGCTGACGCGAGACGACGTCCTCGAAGAACCGTTGCTTCATCAGCGAGGGCTCGCCGCCCTGCCAGCAGAACGAGACCACCGCGGCCCCGCCGTCCATTGTCCGGCGGATGAGCGCCTCGAGCACCCCGCGCGACATCCTGCGCCTCCCGCCGGGGTAGAGGTCCTTCTTCTTCAGGTAGAAGCAGTACCGGCACCGCAGGTTGCAGTCCGCGCCGGCGGGTTTGACCAGCACTCCCGTGATCGGCCGCGAGTCGTCGCGCATCGTTGTGCGGGACTATACACCATGGTACTTGTCGTCTTCGCCGCGTCGGAGCGGCGCACCCGAGGGGACGAGCCAATGAGCGACGATAAACCGGAGCACGAAGACCTGATCGAAGAGCCGACCGCGGAGGTCTCGCGGCGGGAGTTCGTCGGGGGTGTCGGGCTCGCCGCGGCGGCGCTGGCCGCCGGGCTGGCGAGCTGCGACGACGACGAGCCCCGGACCGACGGCGGCGCCGACGGTGACGTGGACGCCGATGGCGACGGGGACACCGACGCAGACGGCGACGCGGACGGGGACGCCGACGAGGAAGCGGACGGCGACGGTGACGTCCCGCCGGTCGATCCTCGGCCCTACATCCTGCTGATCACGACCGACCAGGAGCACCCGCCGATGTGGTTCCGCCACGACCAGGACTGGATCGATGAGCGGCTCCCGGCGCGGGCATTCCTGCGGCGCTTCGGGGTGAGCTTCACCCAGGCGCACTGCGTGGCCATGCCCTGCTCGCCGAGCCGGGCTTCGCTCTACTCGAGCCTCTATGCCCACCAGCACCACGTCTACGGGAACTGCGGCATGGACGGGAACCACCTCCACGCGTTCCCGACATGCGCCACGGTCCTGCGAGACGAGGGGTATCGCACCTGGTACTGCGGCAAGTCGCACCTGGCGAGCATGGACTCGTACCCCTGCGACGCGGCCGCCGGGGAAGACCGCAGCCGGTCCATGAGCCTGTATGGGTTCGACAACTGGATCACGTCGAGCCTGCCACCGTACCACGGCGCCGGGGCGTGGCCCGAGGACACGTGCTACGACTCCGTCGGCGCGCCGTACGAGGGCGAGTCGGAGGACCCGGAGTTCGCCACCGCGGCCGTCGAGCACCTCGGGCGCGACGATATCCGGCACCGTCCCGCTGACGCCGCGGGCCCCTGGTTCGGAGTCGTCAGCTTCGTCAACCCCCACGACATCCTGGTGTACCCGGCGTTCGAGCCCAGGGAGTACGAGACGCCGATCGAGCAGCGCGTCGGGAACTGGGAACACGCGGACGACGTCGAGGCATGGAAGCCAACCTGCCAGCGCGAGTACATCACCATGTACAACTTCCTCGGCGGCCCGATGCCCCACGGCCCCCGGACCTATCTCCCGGAGGAGTGGACCGGCACCAAGTGGGACACGTTCGCCGACGCATACCTCTACCTGCAAGAGGCCGTGGACGAGCAGATCCGGCGCGTGCTCGAGGCGTGCTTCGCCCTCGACCGGAGCGTGCGCGACAACCTGGTCGTGATCTTCACCTCTGACCACGGCGAGCTCCTCGGGGCGCACGGCCAGCGAGCCAAGGGCCCGACCATGTACGAGGAGCAGCAGAACGTGCCGCTCTTCGTCGTGGACTTCTCTGCGCCGGCGCTGCGCGCGCTCGACGCGCTCCCGCTCGGGGCGCAGCCGTCCAGCACCGACGGAGGCGCCTTCGTCGGCCGGCTCGGCTCGGTCCGGACCCAGCTCACGTCGCTCCTCGACGTCTCGGCGACCGTCATCAGCCTCGGCCACTCGCACGAGGCCGACCCCGAGGCATGGCGGGCCAGCAACCTCCAGATGCAGGGCGCGAGCCTCGTCCCGTTGCTCGCCGACGGACAGGAGAACGCTCCCGTCATGGCGCCGGACCCGGCGACCGAGGGAGCTCTGGCGCCGCGCGACCACATCCTGGCCACGTGCGACCAGACCTTCGGCTCGCCGCTGCCCGAGGAGCCGCTCGGCTGGGAGCCGGTGTCCACGGCGTTCCACATCATCGGCATCCGGGAGCAGGCGCGAAACGCGGCGGGCGACGTGACCGCCGACACCAAGCTGAACCTGAACTACGACTGGCCCCGCGACCCGGCGACCGGCCTCGTCGTGGAAGACGAGTCCGGCCAGCGCGCCGACGTGGACTGGGAGCACCCCCACGAGTGCGAGCTCTACGACTTGACGGAGAGCGACCCGAGCCTCCGCGAGGTCTCCATGCTGGTCCCGAGGGAGATGCCGCGCGCCGTCGAACGCGATGGTCGCCTCCAGGTCCAGGACCCCGTGACGCTCGAGTGGTCCGACGTCACGTGGCCGCCGAAGTGGGAGCTCGGCCCCGGCGGCCGGCGCCGCGTGGAGCGCGAGTACACCGCCGAGGAGAAGGACGCCAACATCGCTGTGTATCGGCGGCTGTTCGACCGGCTCGTCCACCAGTGCGTGCCGCATGAGATCATCCGGCCCATGCCTGCCGGCCTCGCCGAGGTGCAGCAGGCCGCGTGGGACGCCTACCACGACAACAACAACTCCGGCGAGTGCGACCCCAACGAGGACGGGATCTGCCCCGGGATGTAGCCCAGGGCGTGCTCGTGCTCGTGCTCGAGAAATCAGCGGTTCGAAACAACTCCCTACACGAATATCAGACAGGGTGGTATGTAATGGCCTTCATGAGACGCTTCTGTTCACTTGGGGAAGAAGCGTGTGGAGGTGTTCGGATGAGCAAGCAATTGCGAGTGGTCCTGATCGGAGTGGTCGCGTTCGCGCTATGGGGGTGCGACGACGACGGGAACGAGCCCGACTGCGACGACGTCGAGCATCCGTGCGAGGAGGCGGGTGCCCGCCAGTGTGCGGATGACGGCAGCAACGCCATCTGGGAGTGCAGGGAGCGAGAGGACTCCTGCCTCGCCTGGGCCGAGGTGGAGGCGTGCAGCGAGGCCCAGGACTGCACAGCCGTCGAGGACGTGCCGACCTGCGTGTGCGACGACGAGTGCGAGACCGAGGGCGCCATCTACTGCGTCGGCGACGTGGTCGTCGAGTGCGTGAGCGACGGCGGATGCCTCGTCCAGGAGGACCAGGCCGACTGCGCCGCCGAGGGGCAGACCTGCGAGGAGGGAGTGGACGGCGCCCGGTGCACCGGCTGCGAGGACCTGTGCGACGAGGACGGAGCGCAGCAGTGCTACCGCAACGTCGTCCAGACCTGCGGGATCTCCGGGGATGGCTGCCTCGACTGGCTCGACGAGGAGGACTGCGACGAGACCGGGACGGAGTGCGTCGAGGACGGAGGCGAGGCCTCCTGCGAGACCACATGCGAGGACCAGTGCGACGCCGAGGGCGACATGCGTTGCCAGGACAACAACGCCGAGATCTGCTCCGAGATGGACACCGGCTGCCTCGACTGGGAGGTCGCCGTGGAGTGCAACCCCGAGGAGGGTGAGACGTGCGAGATGATCGGTGACACCGCCGAATGCGTGGGCTGCACCGACGAGTGCGACGAGGGCACCTCGCGCTGCGCCGAGGACGTGCTCGAGACCTGCGTGCGCCCCGAGGACGGGTGCGCCATGTGGGAGGTGGACACCGACTGCACGACCACGGGCGTGGGCGGGCACTGCGTCACGCTGACAGACAGCGAGGCGACGTGCATGTGGCTCGAGGGTGGCGACTCCTGCGACGACCCGATGGTCGTCGATTCGTTCCCCTTCGATCTGTCCGGCGAGGACTTCACCGCCATGTTCGCCGACGACATGACGGTCAACGGCGAAGGGTGCGTCGAGTTCGAGGACGCGGGCGTGGTCGAAGCCGTCTTCGCCGTTGATATGACGGCGGGCCAGGTGCTCCGGCTCAGAGAGCTCGGCGAGATCGATGTCGTCATGAGCGTGATGTCGACCTGTGAGGAAGGCGCCGCGTGCCTGCTGTCGGAGGACCTGGGCGAGCTCGACGGCCACCTGTACACCGCCGACGCGGACGGCCGCGTCTTCGTCATCGTCGAGGCCTACTACCCCGACTCGGACATGGTGGCCTTCGACTTCCGCATGGACCTCGGCGATCGGGAGGTGTGCGACGACCTGGTCGATAACGACCTCGACGCGCTCGCCGACTGCGACGACTCCGACTGCTTCGGCATCGCCCCCTGCGACGTGGCCGAGCTCAACTGCCGCGACGACGCCGACAACGACGTCGACGGGATGACCGACTGCGAAGACACCGACTGCATGGAGACCTACGCCTGCATCCCAGAGCACGGGATCTATCAGCTCTTCGACGTCGAGGACGTCGATCTCGTGGGCCACTCCCTCACATTCACACCGAACGACACGGCCGAGTTCGACTACTCCTACGTCGTGGCGGACGGCGTCGATGCGTTCGGATACGAGGTTGGATCGGGCACGGCCACACGCGAGCTCGTTCTGAGGGACGACGGGTTCGAGGAGTACCGGTTCGCCAACCTCCCCAGCTTCGAGTTCTACGGAACGACCTACGGGACCGTCTTCGTCTCGTCGAACGGGTACCTGACGTTCGGGCGAGGCTCGGATGCGTTCACGACATCTGTCGAAGCGTTCTTTACCCTCCCGATCATCGCGGGGCTTCGGAGCGACCTCGACCCGACGCACGAGAGCAGCGGGGGCGACCCGGTGGTCACAGTCGACGACTCGGCCGAACGGGTCGTGGTCACCTATCAGAACGTGCCGCGCTGGTACTTCGGCGATCCCACCGGGCCCAACGACGTCCAGATCGCCCTCAACGCCGACGGGACCATCGAAATCTTCTTCGTCAACATCGACGCAGAGACGGCCATCGTCGGCATCGGCGCCGGTTCCGGCACGGGCGAATTCCCGGCCGAGACCGACTTCGTCGAGGCCCCGCCCGAGGCGTGCGACGACGATGAGGACAACGACTTCGACGGCCTCGTCGATTGCGACGACTCCGACTGCTTCGGTGTGGCTCCCTGCGACCTCGCCGAGCTGAACTGCACCGATGGCGAGGACAACGACGGCGACACCGCGACCGACTGCGCCGACACGGACTGCGCCGCCGACCCGACGTGCCTGCCCCGGCGGGGCATCTTCCAGTTGTTCGACGACGAGGCGATCGACCTCGCCGGGCACTCCATCACGTTCACGCCGGCCGTGGACGGCTTCACGTGGGAGGTCGGCGACGACGTGGTCGCGTTCCCGTACGCGGTCGGCACGGGCACAGCCACGGCCGTCCTCGACCTCGACGATGACGCGTCCGCGGAGTACACCTTCGCCAACCTGCCGGAGTTCGAGCTCTACGGGACGGCGTACGCGAGCGTGTTCGTGTCGTCCAACGGGTACCTCACCTTCGGCGAGGGCTCGGAATCGACCTCGACCAGTGTGGACGGCTTCTTCGCGCTGCCCATCGTGGCCGGGCTGCGGCGCGACCTCGACCCGAGCAGCCCCAGCACCGCGGGCGACGCCGTGGTCACGGTGGACGACTCGGCCGAGCGTCTCGTCGTCACGTTCCAGAACGTGCCGCGGTACACTTTCGGCGATCCTCCGGGACCGAACGACTTCCAGATGGCCCTCAACGCCGACGGGAGCATCGAGCTCTACTACATCAACATCGACGCCCCCACGGCCATCGTCGGCATCGGCTCCGGCGACGACACGGGTACATATCCCGACGAGACCGACTTCGTCGTGATACTGGGCGAGGTCTGCGACGACGACGTGGACAACGACGGCGACCTCCTGGCCGACTGCGACGACCCCGACTGCTTCGGCGTGGCGCCCTGCGATGTCGCGGAGCTCAACTGCGACGACGACGCGGACAACGACGGCGATCACCTGGCCGACTGCGACGACCCCGACTGCTTCGGCGTGGCGCCCTGCGACGTCGCCGAGGCGAACTGCACTGACGGCGAGGACAACGATGGCGATACCCTGATCGACTGCGAGGACACGGATTGCGCCGCCGACCTGTCGTGCCTGCGCACGGGCATCTACGAGATCTTCGACGTGATCTTCCACGCAGACCCGACCGACATCGCCGGGCACTCGATCACCTTCACGCCCGCCGCCGGCGACCCCGCTGGTTACACGTGGGAGACCGATGGCGGGATCGACGCGTTCCCTTACGCGGTCGGGACGGGCACCGCGACGGAGACGCTCGATCTCGGCAATGACGAGGCCGTGGAATACGACTTCGTCAACCTGCCCGAGTTCGAGCTCTACGGCATTGCCTACTCGAGCGTGTTCGTGTCGTCCAACGGGTGCCTCACCTTCGGCGCAGGCTCGTCCGCGACCCCGAACATCAACCCGGCCATCGACCTGGGGGCCTTCTTCTCGCTGCCCGTCGTTGCCGGGTTGAGGCGCGACCTCGACCCGACCCTCCCCAGCACCGCCGGCGACCCCGTGATCACCATCGACGACTCGGCCGGGCGCCTCGTCGTCACCTACCAGAACATCCCGCGGTTCTACGGCGCCGATCCGACCGGACCGAACGACTTCCAGATGGTCCTCAACGCCGATGGGAGTGTTGAGATCTACTACGTTGCCGTCAACGTCCCGACCGCCATCGTCGGCATCGGCTCCGGCGGCGTTGCGGAACCGTTCCCCGCCGAGACCAACTTCGTGCTGCCGTAGTCCTGAGAGCGTTCACGGGGGAGGAACTTTTCTGGAGTTGCATGAAAGTTCCTCCCCCGGACCCCTACCCAAAAAGACTTCCAAATTTTCCTCTGCGTCCGCGAGTGTGCCGATTCCAATCCCTGAAAGTCTTTGGGGATGGGGGTCCGGGGGAAACCACTTTCTTCAGAAAGGGGCTTCCCCGGTGAACGGACTCGACGCGTCGATGCCCGCGTCCGGAGCGGTGACGGCCGCGGCCGGAGCGGCGCATCCCGTGATCCGCTGGAACTCGCCCGCGGTCCAGAGGCGCTGGAAGTCGCGGTCCACGCAGGCCTGGTGCAGCGCGGCGCGTGCCGCGGAGTCCTCGACGAGCGAGACCTGCTCGAGCATCCGCTGCGCGGCCAGGCTGTACCGGATCTCGGCCAGCAGCCCGGCCGCGGAGACCATCGACTCGTGGTCCGTCGGGGCGAGCTCGTACACGCGCTCGAGGAGCCACGCCGCGCGGAAGCTCTCGTCGCGGTCGCGCGCGGCGCGGGCCCGCGACCGGAGCTCCGCCACCGCGGCCCGGTCCGCGCTCTCGAGGTCCGCGGCCTGGGCCATCGTGGCCGGCTCGGGTCGGGGCGCCGACGCTGCTCCCGCGCTCGAAGGGCAGGCCAGGTGGTCGAGCGTCAGGTCGGTGCCGTCGAGCCAGGCGAGCCGCGCGTCGCTCGATCCCTCGCGGCCGAGCGCCCACACCCTCCGTGCCCTGGCCAGACCGGAGCCGCCGGCCACGACCGACAGATCTGCATCGAGCAACGTGACCCCCACCGTGCCCCCGGCCTGATCCACGGTGGCCAGGAGCACGCCGTCGCCCGAGAGCGCGGCGTGCTGCCACTGCGCGCGCTCCGGCCGCACCGACGAGGGCGCGTCCCGTGACGATGTCGAGACGTGGACGCCGGAGTCGTCAGACCAGAACAGCGCCTGCGTCCCGCGCAGCGCGACGAGGACGGGCCGTGACGCAGCCTCCGGCACAGCGGGGCGCCACGGACCGGGACCGCCGTCGGGCGCGGGCTCGGCGCCGATCGAGACGAACGTGATCCCGCCCGCGTGCTCGGTCGCGATGTCGACGTCCGGACCGGCGGGCCATGCCGTGCAGGACGAGAACCCCTCCGCGAGGAACCGATGCATGAGCGGGGTGCCGCGTCGGTCGAGCCAGAGGATACGCCCCCGTCCGCCCTGCGCCGCCGTGGCCAGGACGTAGCCGGAGCTCGTCACGCCGGCGCAGGCGCTCAACGTCTCGCCGCGGTCCGGCTCCTGCGGGAGCCAGCGCGCCTCACCCTGCAGATCGAGCGCCTCGTCGAGGAGGTGGATCATGGTTGTGAAGGCGGCGCCGGTGGTCCCGGGGGTCAGGCGCTCGATCGTGGTCGCCACGAGACACCCGGCCACGTCGCAGGTCACCGACGTCGATGCGAGCCGCTCGTACGCCAGGCGGCGGAAGGGGTCGTGGATCGGGCCTGGGTCGTCGGTCAGTTTGACCACGCGCATCTCGTCCCCGCCCGCCCTCGGGGCGATCAGGACCAGAGCGCGGAGGTCGGGGAAGCTGACTGTTTCGCTCTCCATGGCCATCCGCTTCGCCCTCGGTCGTTCGACGACGGCCACGACCACCGGGCCGTTCTCGGTGATCGCCACGTCGGCCGTGACCACGCCCGGGAGCCGGCGGGCCAGGACCTCGAGCGCGCAGGGGGCCGTCGATCGCGCAACCGCGGGCGGCGCGCTCGGTTGCGGCGTCGCCTGGGGGACCGGCACCGCACCCGAATCGACGGTCTTCGCCGGCCCGGGCCCTGCCTCGGTCCCGGCCCGGGCCGCATCGGCCCGCACGGCGGGCGAGGCGTCCGGAACGCGCGGCGTCTGGCCTGGGCACGCCGCGAGGATCACGGACATGCTGTACGCAAACCTGGCACAGCTCTTCATGGACGGACCTCGGGAAGCCGATCGGTCCCTCGACAGCACACGGATCAGTCCTTGACGTGCTTGGCGATCTCCTCGCTCAGCCACGCCACGGCGTCATCGCCGCGCATGAGCTGGTCGAGCTCGGACGTGTCGCTCATCGAGACCTTGAAGATCCACCCGTCTCCGTAGGGATCGCTGTTGATCAGCGACGGGTCGTCCTCGAGGTCCTCGTTGACCTCGGCGACCTCGCCGCTGACCGGCGCGTAGAGCTTGCCGACCCACTTCCCGGTCTCGACCGTGCCGACCACCTCGTCGGCGCCCACGGTGTCCTCTGTCTCCGGAAGCTCGACGAACTGGATCTCTCCCGCGAGCTTCTGCGCGAAATCGTTGATCCCGACCACGGCGATCTCGCCCTCGACCCGGACCCACATGTGTTCCTTGTGGTGATACAGGTCGTCGGGGAGCTCGTAGTCCTTGACTGTCGCCATGCATCGCCTCCCTTCTCAACCGGCCGGAGGGCATCCTATGTCTCGTGTTCCTCGGGGGTCAAGTGCGCTTGCCAACCTCATGACCCTCCCTATAATCCGGTGCGGCCGTCAGGAGGTCTCGTGGCGTTCGCGGATCCCCACTTCTGGCTCTCGGCAGTCCTCTCGCTCGTGATCTTTCTGCTCAGCCTGACGGTGCACGAGTTCGCCCACGCCAGGGTGGCCTTCGCGCTCGACGACGACACGGCGGCCCGGCAGAGGCGGATGACGCTCAACCCGCTCGCGCACATCGACCTCGTCGGGACGATCCTGATGCCCATCCTCGGGAGCGCCGGTGTCCCGGTCATCGGCTGGGCCAAACCAGTCCCCGTGAACCCGCTCAACTTCACGCGGAAGGTCACGATGCGAGGGGGCATGGCGCTCGTGGCCGTGGCCGGGCCGCTGAGCAACATCGTGCTCGCGCTGGTCAGCGCGGGGCTGCTCTGGGGCGTGGTCAGGTCCGGTCTGGTGCCAGAGCAGTTCCAGCTCCACGCCGTGGCGCTCCTCGCCCGGCTGGTCTTCGCCAACATCGGGCTGGCGATGTTCAACCTGCTCCCGATCCCGCCGCTCGACGGCAGCCGGCTGATGCCCCGCTCACTCGATTCCGTGATGGAGTTCTTGCAGCGGTACACCTTCATCGTCTTCCTCGTCATCATCTTCTTCGGCGGCCGGTTCATCGCCATCCCCGTCATCCTGCTCACCCAGCTCCTCGGCGCCGTCATAGGAGTGGACATCCTGTATCTGTACCAGCTCTCGGAGCAGATCACCTTCGGCTGATGCCGCACCAGGCGTACAGGGTCACGCTGCCAGACTGGGAGGGGCCGCTCGACCTCCTGCTCCACGTGATCCGCACGCACGAGCTGAACATCCTCGACATCCCCATCGCGTTCGTCACGGCCCAGTACCTCGAGTACCTCGACCTCATGCGGACCCTGAACCTGGACATCGCGGCGGAGTATCTCGAGATGGCCGCCACGCTCCTGCATATCAAGTCGCAGACGCTGCTCCCCCAGGCGTCCGACGCCGAGGAGGAGGAGCCCGAGGAGGAGGGCGACCCGCGCGCGGAGCTGATCCGGCGCCTGCTCGAGTACCAGCGGTACAGGGACGGCGCCGAGCAGCTCGGCCAGCGCCAGCTCCTGGGCCGCGACACGTTCACGGCGAGCCACGTGCCCGAGGACGCGGGCGAGGAGCCGCTGGTCGAGATCGGCCTGTTCGAGCTGGTCGACGCGTTCCGGCACCTGCTCGAGCGGACCAAGGTGAGCCTGGCGCACGAGCTCACGACCGAGCGGATCACCGTGTCGGAACGGATCGGCGAGATCGTCGAGCTCTTGGTTCCAGGCGAGCTGATCCCGTTCGACCTCCTGCTCGGCGAGGCGTCGTCGCGGATGAAGCTCGTCGTCACGCTCCTCGCGCTGCTCGAGATGACCCGGCTACGGATGACCCGCCTCATGCAGCACCAGCCGAGCGGCCGGCTCTACATCGTCCTGAGGGGCGACGGGACGACCGCGGACGCCACGGTCCTCGACACGGAGACCGTGCCAGCCGCCCCGCACGCGCGCGGCGCCCTGCACGGCCGGCGCAGGCTCCGTGTCCCGAGGACGTTGCAGATCCTGCGGCGAGATAAAACCGATCGCCGGAAGCATGATCCCGTCCGCCTCAGAACCAGGACCGTAAAGACAAGACCCGTGGGGCGTCCCACCCTGGCTCCGAGGCGAAGACATCCAGGCTGACAGCGTCCGTCACGGGGCTGCAAGCGTCGGTGTACGGAGAAAAAGACCAGGTGGCTCGTCCTGATCGAAGCAATTCTTGTTGGACAGACAAGCAGTCAGTGAGGCTCAACACGCGGTATGTCGGCACTCGACCATCTCCTCGTCGCATGAGCTCGTGGTGCACTCCAAGCACCTCTCCGTCGATTCGATGCAGTCGTCGAGGCACTCTCGCCCGACACACAGCATGAACGCCTCCCATGGGGCGAGGCCAGACTCGCAGAGATCGACCAGTACGTCGCAGATCAGCCGGAGATGGTTCAGGAACACAAGGACACGTTGCACTCTCATAACTTCGAAGTGTATACACGATCACATAAGAAAATCTGAATGAAAAGTCTGCTTGATGGGACTGTCGCGGTTAGGTAAACGTCAAACATAAATCAACATTGATTTCAAGATATGCGCCAACAGGTGCCAACAAACAAACATTGCAATTCATGGTGACACCGAAGTAAAAGGATTGGAGAAGGAGGGCATCGATGTCGAGATTCATCATTGTACTCTGCTTGCTTTTATGCTCGTGCACTTGCGATGATCGCACTGAGTCACCCACGGACGTCAACGGCGAAGGGCGCGGACTCCGCGACGCTCATCAAGAGCTCGAGGAGTATCCGTCCGAGGACGCCGACGCTCCGATCCCGACCCCGGCGCCGACCTCCGAACGATCGTCAGTTACTGATCGAGATGGGTCAGAGGCTCCGACGTCATCCACTCCAGCCAGTGTACTCCCTCCCGGAACGTTCTACATGCCGGCAGGGAAGCAGGCGGATCTCGACCGGCTGGTCGCCAACGTGAAAGTCGAACAGGGATGGAAGCTCAGAAGGCCGGAGATCGTCGGCAATGGCGAGAACGTGTACTTGAGAATCGAGAATGGCGCGAATGCCGTCGTCTTGATCATGTCTCCGGCTGAGAAAGCAGAAGTTGGCCATGATCTCTCCAGGAGCTTCGCGATCCGAGTCGGAAATATTGGCGTTGATGAAGGAGAAATGACAAAGGTGGTGGAACCTGTGATTGATGCAATCAAGCAGAACGACCCAGGCGGACTATGGGCGCGTTCGCCATGAGAGTTTGCACCGATAGTATTATGGCAGGGAAGCGTTCCGGGGGGGGATCGTGGATGACCCGCCTCGTGCAGGATCAGTCGCACGGCTGGCGCAGGCCCCGCGTGCCGAGGACGTTGCAGATCCGGCGGCGGAAGGTGCTCGACCGGTGGACACAGAGGACACGAGCGACTGCGAGCCGAACGGCGAGGGCGATAGCGTGGTCGAGCCGGCACGACCGCCGGCGCCCCTGAGCCATGAACACCCACCTTCCGGAGTGTCTCTCCTGACCTTTCCGGGCTTCGACTCACGGTGAAAATCGATCGCTGGACGCATGATCCCGTCGGCCGGTGAGCCCGGGCCGTGCGTGGAGGCTACTCGAGCGACGAGGCGATTGTGGCCCGCACGTCCTGCATCAGACGCTCGCGGTCGTCGGGGCCGTAGGAGCTGGTCTCGATGGGCGCGTGGACTGTGATCCGGATGCGGCCGGGCAGGAGAGTGAGGGACTTGCTCGGCAGGATCTGCCGGGAGCCGGTGATCGTCACGGGCAGGATGGGGAGCCCGGTCTGCTGGGCCATGACGAAGCCGCCCTTCTTGAACTCGCCGAGCTGGCCGTCGCGGGTCCGCGAGCCCTCGGGGAAGAAGAGCACCGAGACGCCGGGCTCGAGGCGGTCGCTGGCGGCCTTCAGGCTGGCGATGGCCTTCTCGTGGTCCGAGCGGTCGATGTAGATGTGGCCGATCGCTTCGCACGCCGGGCCGAGCCCGGGGACCTTCCGGAGCTCCTGCTTCATCACCCAGCGGAACTGCCGGCCCCAGTGACCATAGAAGGCCAGGGCGTCGAAGTGGCTCTGGTGGTTGGCCATGATGATGTAGGACTGATCAGGCGCGACGTGCTCCCGCCCCTCCACCGTCACGGGCGTGAAGTTCGCCCGGCACAGGCACCAGGCCCACGCGGTCCCGCAGTGGAAGGCCAGGTGCGGGTGGAACCTGGCGATCGCCCAGGCCATGGTGCCCCAGAACAGCGTCGAGACGGCAAGGAAGGGGGTGAAGACGAGCACGGCGTAGGGCTTGTACAGCAGCCTGGTCACGTTCAGGTGCCTCGGTGCCGACGGGCCCGCGACCGATTCCTGTATCGCGCTCATCGATGTTCCTCGTGGAAGCAGAAAACACAGTCTCAGGGAGTTGTCATGGAAGTGTCACGGCGGGTCAGCGGCCGCGTGGGACGGTGCCGACGCCCGGTTGGGCCTCGTTCAGAGCGCGGGCCTCGATGGTCCAGGCCAGGGTCCGGGTCTCACCCTCGAACCGGAGCGGCACCACGATCACCTGCTCGTCCGCCTGCCCCTCGTTCCACAGCACCACCAGCTCCGCCGTGATCGGCGTGCGCAGGTCGCCGCCGGACCGCCGCACCTCGAGCCGGTACACCCCGCCCTCCTGTTCCGTCACCTCGAATACCTCGATCCCGTACTCCGGCGCGATGTCCGCCGGCCGCGTGAGCCCGAGCCCCGGATGCCCCGCCCACAGCGACAGCCCCGCGTCCGGGTGCGACCACGTCAGCGCCACCCGCAGCGCCCCGGCGCCCCGCAGCGCCCCCGACCGCCGCACGCGCGCCATCAGCGCACGCAGCCGCTCCTCGTCGCCCGCCTCTCGCGCCTCGCGCCGCAGCTTCGCCAGCCGCACGCTCGTCCACAGTACCGCCACACGAGCCAGCCCGCCCGCCGCCCCGGGCTCCGCCGTCTCCGCCAGCGACTGCTCCAGCCGGATCGCCTCGTCCACTCGCCCGGCTCCGGCCGCAGCCTGCGCCAGCAGCAGGTCCACCGACCGGTCGTCGGGTCGGATCGCCGCCAGCGTCTGGTACTGCCGGTACGCCTCCTCGTACCACCCGTGCGCGCGGTACAGGTCCCCCAGCCGCCGCCGCGCCGCCGCGTCGTGCGGCGCGAACTCCACGATCTCGCTGAACACCCGCCGCGCCTCCGGCTCCTCCCCGAGCCGCAGGTACATCTCCCCGACCGCCGTCCGGACCCCCGCGTCCGACATCGGGTCGTTCCGCAGCAGCGACGCCAGCCGCCGCGCCTCCGGCAGCCGCCCCGCACGCTCCAGACCCCCCAGCAGCCGCAGCTTCAGCTCCGCGTTTCCGGGGTACTGCGCGCACAGCTCACGCAAGAGCCGTAGCCGAGCCGCCTCGTCCGGCGCTCGCGCCAGCACCTGCTCGATCAGCGTCCAGTCCATCGCCCCGCTCAGCCCGAACGCGTCCCGCACGGCCCGCAGCTCCTCCGGCGTCCGCACCCGCCGCAGGATCGCCGACCTCAGGAACGCGCCAGCTCCCGCTCCGCCCATCGCCTGGTACAGCGCGATCATCCGATCCACGCTCCCCGCCCGCGCCAGCATGAGCCCCAGCAGCGCCTGCCGGTCGCGCCACGTCGGCGCCTCGCACTTGCCCACCGCGTCGCGGTAGACACGGACCCACCCAGCCACCGAGTCCTCTCGCCCCAACCGCTCCTCCCACAGCGCCTGCCGGTCGGACAGGGACACCCCCGCCGCGTCCGAGCACCGCCGCGGGCGGTGCACCGTCTGGGTCCAGCTCGACGTGGTCGTCACCACCGTCGTGGTGGTGGTGTAGAAGAAGTCCTGATTTCCGGACCAACCCATCCCCGCTTTCGAGGGCATACGCTTTGCCCGGGCGACTCGTCCGCCGCTCACGTCCTCGTCGGACCAGGAGCTCTCGTCGGCGCCATCGATCCCGTTGTCGGCCCGGATATTTCCTCCCTGTGCGAGATCTCCGAGGCCGCGCATGGCGCCGCGACCGAATGCCTGGTCGCGAGCGACTGCGTGGGCCGGAGCGTCCCCGCCTCCGAGCCGTTCCAACGAGTCGTCCGATTCGCCGTCGCTGGTGCGGAACGCGTCGGCGGGCGCGCCGGACGCGCCGGAGCTCGGGCCGAGGAGCCCGGTGACGGTCGCCTCGGCGGACGCTTCTCGCCTGCGGGCCTCTTGCTCCATCGGAGCCGGGGCAGCGGCTTCGGCGGCAGGAACCGTCGGGGCGGCGACCGTCGCGGGCGGCATGAGCACCGGTTGAGATGCGGCCGGCGAGCCGGCCGGGGCTTCCGGCTGGCCCATCTGACCTTCCTCTCCAGCATGGCCGCCGATGTTCTGTCGCTCGGCCTCCTCGTTGGATTCGGCCCTCAGGTCCGCCACGCGGTCCGCCGGGACCTCGGTCGCCTCCTGGGCCGGAGGGGACGGGGCGACGGCCACTGGCGCGGACCTGTCCTGCGCCTCCCGTACGAGCCCGCACCCGGCGAGCGCGAGCGGGGCGAGGAGCGGGGGCGTGGCCCGCGCCAGGGCCCGCGCGGCCCAGCCCGTCATCGCCGGCGAGCCGGCGTCGGACAGCTCCCCGCTCTCGCGCAGCTCCCGCGCGCTCGGCACGTAGTAGCTCGTGAACGGCGTGA
>Ga0233425_10005191_pt1 | contig 20883 bp, 20 predicted proteins | sample Watercolumn_Towu_2_FD_181712 | JGI IMG/M metagenome (GOLD analysis project Ga0233425, IMG submission 181712) | Freshwater microbial communities from Lake Towuti, South Sulawesi, Indonesia - Watercolumn_Towuti2014_140_MG | ecosystem: Environmental > Aquatic > Freshwater > Lake | place...
CGGACCCACTCGAGCTCGTCGGAGAGGCGCTTCTTGAGCTTGGCGTCCTTGGCCCCTTCGACCTTGAGGCGCTCCTGCTTCTTCTCCAGGTAGGTGGAGTAGTTGCCCTCGTAGGGGTAGGCGCGGCCGCGGTCGAGCTCGAGGATCCACTGCGCGACGTTGTCGAGGAAGTACCGGTCGTGGGTGATGGCCACGATCGTTCCGGGGTACTTCTCGAGGTGCTGCTCGAGCCACTGCACCGACTCGGCGTCGAGGTGGTTGGTCGGCTCGTCGAGCAGCAGCAGGTCGGGCGCCTGGAGCAGCAGCTTGCAGAGCGCGACGCGGCGCTTCTCGCCGCCGGAGAGCACCGAGACGTCGGCGTCGGGCGGCGGGCAGCGCAGCGCGTCCATCGCCTGCTCGAGCTGGGTGTCGAGGTCCCACGCGCCGAGGTGGTCGATCTCCTCCTGCAAGGTGCCCATCTCGGCCAGCAGGGTGTCGTAGTCGGCGTCGGGGTCGGCGAGCTCGGCGGAGATCTCGTTGAAGCGGTCGATCTTGGCCTTCGTGGCGGCCACGCCGTCCTGGACGTTCTCCCAGACCGTCTTGGTCTCGTCGAGGCCGGGCTCCTGCGCGAGCATGCCCACCGTGTAGCCGGGCGACAGCATGGCGTCGCCGTTGGACAGGTGGTCGACCCCGGCCATGATCTTGAGCAGCGACGACTTGCCCGCTCCGTTCGGGCCGACGACGCCGATCTTGGCGCCCGGGAGGAACGAGAGGGTCACGTCGTCGAGGACGACCTTGTCGCCGTGGGCCTTGCGGGCCTTGCGCAGGGTGTAGATGAACTCCGCCATAGCCCGACACCCTACGGGAGCCGGAGGCGCCCACCGTCCGCACGGGGACCATCACCGCTGGTCATCGGCCTGAGCCCGCGAGTGCTCGATCGTGTCCCAGCCTGGCCGAAGTGCTGACGGCGGTTGCGGTGCTGGGGCACACTCGCGGCGTCCGCGGGCGGCGGACGGGGAGCCTGGCGAGCAGCGCCGGGCCCGGGGAAGGGTTCCTGGAGTGTTCCGTCGCCGCGCGATCGTCGTCCTCGCCGCCGCTGCAGCCGTTTTCGGGGTCGTCGCCCCGGCCGGTGCGGCCACCGCCGTCCCGAAGGCGGGCGTGGCGGTCTGGGCCAGGCCTGCCGGGCCGCTGGTCGCGAGCGCGACCAGCCCGGGGACCTACCTGGCCACGTTCACCACGAGCGCGCTCGCGCCCGACCGCTACGTGGTGACGCTCCCGGCCGGCGCCACGCGCCCGACGAAGGTAGCGACGTCGCTGCTCGTCGGCTGCAAGGCGGCGTCGCCCGTCGTCGGCACCGACACCTCCGGCCGATGGACCATCTCGGTCGCGCTCGCCTGCACGCGGACCACCACGACCTTCACGACGTCGTTCGCCACGGCCCTGTCCAAGGCCGGAACCACGTCGTTCGCCTGGCAGGTCGCCAAGGGCGCGTCGCCCGCCATCACCGGCAGCCTCTCCGGCCCGCGGGTTGTCGCGGCCGCGCTGGCGAAGGTGGGCCTCTCGGCTGCACCGACGTCGATCCCGGCGGACGGCTACGCGACAGCGAACCTGACCGCCACCCCGACCGACGCGTTCGGCAACCCGGTGGCGGCGACCGTCGCGCTGGCGAGTGCGACGTTCACCGCTGGGTCGTTCTCGAACCAGCCTGGTACTGAGCCAGTCGTCTCGGCGTTCACGGGCACCTCGGCGATCCTGTCGGCCGGCACCGCCGATGGGAGCTGGACCGGTTCCGTCACGGCAACCGCTGGGAGCACTGTCGTCACGTCGCCGCCCGCGACTGTGGCTCTGACTCCCGCAGCCATCGCCTCGCTGTCTGTCGCGCTGACCAAGCCGGATCCACTTCTCGCTGACGCCGGCTCCGTCATCACGGTCGTAGTGACAGCTCGGGACGTACAGGGCCGCCCGCTGGCGGGCCGCTCCGGGGCCATCTCCGTGACCCAGGACGACCCCGGCAGCACCGGCCTGCAGCCGCTGCTCGACAACCAGGACGGCACGTACACGACCAGGTTCCGGGTCTCCGGCGATGCCGGAGATCGCACGATCCGTGCCACGGCCGGGCTCGTGACCGGCAGCGCCACGTACTCGTCGACCGCGACCGGGTCCCTGGCCGTGCTCTCCCGCGGCGAGCTGTTCACCGGTGCCGACATCGGCAGCGCGAGGGACGGCGCCCCGTTCCTGGCTGGTTCGGGCGTTCAGTCGATCCGCATCGTGTGGACAAGCCCCCGCGCGGTCCCGTCTGCGACGGGATCCGCTGACCAGCAGCTGGACGTGCTGCTGCCGACCGGGTTCGGCAGCTGGGTCCCGACGGCTTCCGGCGGAACTTGCGTGCTGCCGAACAAGCCCACCGTCGGCCTGGTGGGCCAGCGCTCACGCGTGCAGGTGACCGGCATGGTGTGTGCGGCCGGCGGCACGATCACGCTCGATCTCTACCGCACCGCTGGCCCGGTGGCGGAGGGCACGTCCTTCACCTTCGACTCCGTGCTCAGCGAGAGCACCGAGGTCGGCCTGCAGGCAAGCCAACTGAGCCGTTCCGCGGCGTTCGGACAGGCTCAGGCGCCTTCGCGATCCGTCGACATCGTCTACGGCGACAAGCATCCTGACGATCCGTACACCCGGTCGGTCACTCTGACCGTGCTCAAGCCCGACGGAACGGTCGACACGGAGTACACCGGGGATATCGAGTTCGGCCTGGCTCGCTGCGGCGAGCCTCGATGGACGACCTATGCCGTCGTCGACGGGGTCGCCGAGATCCAAGCCGTCTCGCCCGAGAAATTCTCCAAGGTCGAGGCTAGCGCCGACGGCACACAGGTCCCGGACAGCACCAGGTCGACCGACCTGTGGGCAGCTCGAACGAGCGACGGCCTGTCGAACATCGCGTCCAGCTCGTTCGAGCTCGGCGCCGACGATGGCTTCCTGATCTCGGACGGCTTTGTCGTCCAGCCGCGCATCGGCATCATCTGCCCCGTGCGGTCCGGGTTCTGAGGCTCGTTGCCTGCAAGCGTGAGCACGCGGCTCAGCCGCCGCCCAGCGAGTCTCTGACCTGCTGGGCGGCGGCGATGATGTCCGGGTCGCCCGAGCGCTCGGCCGTCTCGCACGCGCGCTCGGCCCAGATTCGCGCCCCGTCCTCGTCGCCCTGGCGCTGCGCGACCATCGCCCGGGTCGTCAGCGTGTCCGCCTCCACCGAGACCAGGCCGACCTCGGCGGCAGAGGTGGCGGCAGACTCGGCGAGCCGGGCCGCCTCGTCCAGATCTCCGAGGTGCATCAGGGCGTATCCGCGGTTGCCCGACGCCATGGCGACGCCGGCGCGGTGTCCCACCATGGCGAACTCCTCGGCCGCCGCCGCGAACACGCGCTCGGCCTCGGCCCAGTCCTCGACTGCGAGTGCCAGGAAGCCCAGGTTGTTGAGCACGGCCGCCCGCTCCTCGACCCGGCCGAGGCGGCCGGCCCTCTCGAGCGCCCTGCGGTAGGTGGCCCTCGCCGGCTCGAGCTGGCCTGAGCGCTCGTGCACCTCGCCGCGGAACATCAGTGCCGTGACGAGCCCGCTGAGATCTTCGGCCGAATCCAGCAGCGGGATGGCGGCGTCGAGGTCGTCGGCCGCCGCGTCGAGGCTGCCTACCCGCGCGCTCTGCCACCCGCGCTCCGTGAGCAGGCGGGCGAAGGTCGCATCGCCGCCGCCTCGGCCCAGCCCCGCTGCGACCGCGGCCGCGGCGTGCTCCATCCGACCGAGCAGGTACAGCGTGCGGGCGCGCTCGAGCAGGAGCCGCCGAGGATCGGCGCCGTCAGGGAGCGACGCGAGGGCGTCGTCGACGGCGGCGAGGGCATCGTCGTATGCGCCGGTCCGGCGCTTCACCGCGACCAGGTGCTCCCGCGACGAGACCAGCAGGTCCAGGTCTGCCGCGGCCTCGGCCTCCTCCGAAGCTGTGGTGAAGGCGTGCACGGCGCCCTCGTAGTCGCCGAGCGCCTCGAGGCTGTCGCCCAGGTCCTGCAGGATCGCGGCCAGCCGCGGGTCCTTGGGCTGCTCCCCGGCCGACCGCGCCGCCCGGCGGAGGGACTCGGCCGCCTCGGCGTGGGCGTAGACGGCGCGGGCGTCGTCCGCCGCGCTCACGAGGTAGGGCAGCGCCAGCCGCAGGGCCCCGCCCTCGTAGAGGTGGGCGCCGATGGCCGCGCTCGCCTCGGGGCCGGGCGGGAGCTCGCAGGCCGTGGCCTCGGCCGAGCGCAGATGCAGGTCGCGCGACCTCGCAGGCGAGAGCCGCTCGAGGACGGCGTCGCGCAGCAGCGCGTGCCGGAACTGGCGCCGGCCGGCGTCGTCGACGAGCAGACGCATCCGCACGAGCCGGTCGAGCCGCTCCGCCGCCGTCTCGGCGTCGAGCTCGAGCACGCGCGCCACGACGCCGGTGGACGGGTGGGAGCCCGACATCGCGGCGGCCGCGAGCGTGTCGGCGAGCAGCGGCGGCAGCTCGTCGACGCGGGCGCCGAACAGCACCGACACATTGCGCGGCAGGTCGGCGTCCGCCGCGGTCGCGGACAGCCGCCATCGGCCGTCGCGCGGCACCACGGCGCCGTCGTCGACCAGCCGCGCCACGAGCTCGACGGCGAACAGCGGGTTGCCCTCCGTGCGGTCGAGCACGAGCGAGACCACCCGGGCGTCGGGCTCGCCGCCGAGCTCGCCCGCGAGCAGCTCCTGGATGCCTGCCTCGTCGAGCGGCCCGAGCGGCACCGCGTCGGCGCCCGCGCCGACGAGCGTCTCGATGCCCGGCGCCCCCGGCCGCGACGTCGCGATCACCGCCGGCGCGGCCCCGGGCGTGCGCACGAGATCGACGACGACACCGAGGGTCGCGTCGTCGGTCCAGTGCAGGTCCTCGACGACGACCAGCAGCCGGCCGTCGGCGGCGTGCGAGCGCATCCACGCCACGAGCGAGCGCGACACGGCGGAGCGCGCGGCCTCCGGCTCGAGGCCCGACAGCGGGTCGCCCTCGGTCGGCTCCACCAGCGCCTGCAGCAGCGGGTCGGCGAGCCCGTCGACGTCGGAGAGCAGCCGCACGAAGGGCAGGTACGGGGCCCCCGCGCCGTACGACGCAGCAGCGAGCCGTACGACGCCGAGGCCGCGCGCCCGTGCCTGCTCCTCGACCCAGCGCGCCAGCGTGCTCTTACCGCCGCCGGCATCCCCGACGAGGACGGCGCAGCCGCCGTCGAGCACCTGCTCGAGCGCCGCCCGCTCGGCGGCCCGCGCCACGATCGCCCTGCCGCCGCCCACCTCGGCACGCGCGGCCGGCACGCGTCCGACGAGGCGCACCGCCGGGACGGGCTCGGCGCGCCCCTTCACGGCGAGCGCACCGAGGTCCTCGAAGACGAACAGCCCGTCGCGGACCATCCGGGCGGTCTCGGCCCCCACGTACGTCGTGCCGGTGGGTGCGAGCGACTCGAGGCGCTGCGCCAGGACGACGGCCTCGCCGAGCACGGCGTAGTCGAGGCGCGCCTGCGAGCCGACCATGCGGGCGTACACCTCGCCGGTGTTGATGCCTACATGCAGCGAGAGCGTCTGCGCCGCAGGGTGCGACGAGAGCAGCGGCAGCTGCTCGTGCATCTCCAGCGCCGCCATCACCGCGCGCTCGGCGTCGTCCTCGTGCGCGATCGGCGCACCGAAGAACGCGAGGATCGCGTCGCCCGCGAACTTCTCCACGGCCCCGCCGTAGCGGTCGACGATCCGCGTCAGGCCGGCGACCACGGGGTCGATGACCCGCGCCAGCTCCACCGGCTCGAGCGACCCCGCGAGCGCGGTGAAGCCCGAGAGGTCGGCGAAGACGGCGGTGACGGTACGGCGGTCCTCGACCAGCGCGTCCTCGACCAGCCGGTCGGCCACCGGGCCGCTGACGAACGCTCGCAGCACATCGCCGACGCGCTGGTCGCGAGCCTCGTTCGACAGGACCGACTCGCCCAGCGGCGCGCCGCACTCCGAGCAGAAGCGGGCGTCGTCCGCTGCGGCGCGGCCGCAGCGGGCGCACCCCGTCGCCGCGGTCTGCCCCACATCGCGAGGCTAGGGCCCGACCGGGTGCCGGCGAGGCCGATCGCCGCGTCAGGCCGCCACCCCGCTGCGCTCGACGACGACGGTCTCGCGCTCGGCTGCGAGGTCGGCGGTCTGCGGGCCGCGCGGCGTCCGGACGAAGGCTGCAGTGCCGCGAGCGAGGTCGTGGCCGACCGACTCGGCCTCCACCTCGAGGGAGGTAATGGTGACGCCGTCCTTCTCGTAGGTGCTCTGGCGCAGCTTGCCCACCACGATGACCGGCTGGCCGAGCGCCAGAGACGCCGCGACGTTCTCGCCCAGCTGCCGCCAGGCCGAGACCCAGAGGTAGACGGTCTTGCTGCGCCATTGGCCGGCGGCCTTGTCGAACCAGGCGTCGTCGACGGCCATCCGGAACTTGGCCACCGAGCCGGTCGCCGTCTGCCGCAGGGTGACATCGCCGGTGAGGTTGCCCGAGAGGGTGAGGGTGGAGCGCACGACGGCCTCCTCGATCCGGGGCCGCCCGTCGCGGCCCGACAGCCCTGACCCTCCGCGCCGCCTCCCCCGCACGGCGCCGATGCGGGGCCTGCCGCTGTGGACAGGGCGCGTCGCAGTCCGCTTGGGGACAGCGCCTCCGGCGGCCACGGCACAATAGGCGCGGCCCTCGGGCCAGGCGCCCGTAGCTCAATGGACAGAGCATCCGGTTTCTACCCGGCTGGTTGGGGGTTCGACTCCCTCCGGGCGCACGTGCCGCCGTAGCGGGACATGCGGTCGCCATAAGGACGTCAGGAAGTCGTAACCCGGACTTGCGGACAGCAGGGCGCGCGGGGGCCAGGCTGGCTCCATGTCGATCGTGAACCCCGGCTTCTTCGGGCGCCGGCGCGGCCCGTCCGACCGCATCCCGCCCGGGCAGTACGCCACCGAGGAGTTCCCGGTCCTGTCGGCCGGCCCCACGCCGAACATCCACCTCGATCGCTGGGCGTTCACCATCACCACCGAGGCCGGCGTCGAGCACACGTGGTCGTGGGACGAGCTGCAGGCGCTCCCGCACGAGACGCCGACCGTCGACATCCACTGCGTGACGACGTGGTCGAAGCTCGACACGAGCTGGGAGGGCGTCAGCCTCGACGTCCTGCTCGAGGACGTCGAGACGGCCGCCGACTACGCGCTGGTGCACAGCTACGGCGGCTACACGACGAACCTTCCGCTCGACGACCTGCTCGAAGGCCAGGCGTGGGTCGTGTTCGGCTACGAGGGCGGGCCGCTGGCTCCCGAGCACGGTGGCCCTGCGCGGCTGCTGGTGCCGCACCTGTACTTCTGGAAGTCGGCCAAGTGGGTCCGTGGGATCCAGCTGCTGCTGCAGGACGAGCCGGGCTTCTGGGAGACCCTCGGCTACCACGAGTACGGCGACCCGTGGCGCGAGCAGCGCTACGCCGGCGACTGATGGTCCGCCGTCTCGCCTGGCAGGCCGCGCGCGTCCTCGAGACCCGCCCGGAGACAGCCACTGCGCGCACGCTCGTCCTCGACGTACCCGAGTGGCCGGGGCATCTCGCCGGGCAGCACGTCGACGTCCGGCTCACCGCCGAGGACGGCTACCGCGCCATGCGCAGCTACTCGATCGCATCCGCGCCCGACGGCAGCCGCATCGCGATCACGGTGCAGCGCCTGCCCGACGGCGAGGTGTCGCCGTACCTCGTCGACGGCGTCTCCGTCGGCGACCGGCTCGAGCTGCGCGGCCCGGTCGGCGGGTGGTTCGTGTGGGAGCCGTCGTCCCGGATCCCGGTGCTGCTCGTGGCCGGCGGCTCGGGCTCCGTGCCGCTGATCGCGATGCTGCGCGCGCGCATCGCCACCGGCAGCACGGCGCGCTTCCGGCTCATCTACTCCGCGCGCACCCTCGCCGACGTCCTGCACGCCGACGAGCTCGCGGCCGCGCCGGAGGGCGTCGGCGTCGACCTCGTGCTCACGCGGGAGGAGTCGCCGTCCGGGCGGCCGGCAGGGCGGCTGCGGCTCGACGACCTCGGCCGGCCGCGCGGGCCGGTCGACGTGTACGTCTGCGGCCCGACCGGCTTCGTCGAGTCGGCCGCCACCATGCTCGTCACCCTCGGGTACGACGAGGCACGCATCAGGACCGAGCGCTTCGGCGGAGGAGGACGGCCGTGACCACTCAGCACGAGTACGTCGACGGCAACCGGCTGGCCGGGCCGCTGGCCGATGTGTTCGCCGTCGACATCACCGCGGCGTCGACGTCGTGCATCGGCTGCGGCAGGCGGTCGGTGGTCGCCCAGCTGCACGTGTACGTCGTGGGCGAGGGCTACGTCGCCCGCTGTCCCGGCTGCCAGGACCCCGTGCTGCGCTACGCCCGCACCTCGACGGGCGGCGTCCTCGACCTGCGCGGCACCCTGAGCCTGCAGGTGCCGCTGCCGGGCTGAGGACGTTCACCGGGCGTTCGCCCGGATGCTGCCGACGGGCCACCCGGCAGGGACAGCCTGAGGCCATGGCCCGGCTCGGATGGATCACCGACCTCAGGGCGCCCGCGGCGGCTGCGGCCGGCACCGGGCTCCTCGCCCTCGCGCTCCCGCTGCCCGCGGGACTGCTCGACATCGCGGCCGCGGCTGCAGGCCTCGCGCTCGTCATCTGGGCGGGCGTCTCGCTGCGGCGCCAGTTCCGCGCGAGCCTCACCTGGTGCCCCGCGTGCCGGGGGACGGTCGCGCTGCGGGCCGGCTCCTGCCGCCACTGCGGCCAGGTGCTCCACGGCGCCCCGAGCCCCGCGCGCGACGGCGCCGCGCCGCTGACGGCGGCCGGTCGCAGCCCGCTTACCCCGCTGCTCTAGCGTCGTCCTCCGGCCCACCGGGACGGAGGACATGAGCACCAGCAGCAGTCCGCGCGAGCCACGCGTGGTGATCGTCGACGTCGACCGGTTCGACAACTTCCGCGAGCTCGCGTCGGTTCTGCGCCGGCGCGGCATCGACGTCGTCCACCTGCGCCCCGCCTACGTGTCGGCCGGCCGAGCCGCCCGGGCCCTCGACCGGCTCGCCGGGCCCACCGAGATCCTCCAGGGGCCGATCGGCTCCCCCGCCGCAGACCGCCAGATCGGGCGCCTGCTCGCCGCGCCCACGGTCGACGTCCACGCGCCCGAGCCCGTGCTGGCCGTGCTCGCCGACCTGCCGCAGTGGCGCGCCAACGCCGTGCTGGCGGCGAAGACCGCACCCGACCGGCCGCTGCCGCTGGCGTGCGACAAGTACGCCGTGGGGCAGGCAGCGGCGGCCGCGGGGGTGGCTGTGCCGGGGGCGACGCTCGACCTCGCCGCGCCGACGGCCTTCCCCGTCGTGGTGAAGGGCCGGCTCGGTTCAGGGGGTTCCCAGGTCCGGATCGCCGACAGCCCCGAAGCGCTGGCGCGGTCCGTCGAGGAGCTCGGCGGTCCGGCGGCGGGCCTGTACCTCGAGGATTTCCACGGCGGCACGTCGCTGGGCACGGCCGGCGTGGCCCGGGGCGGCGAGGTGGTCACAGCGGTGGCGTACGAGCGCGCCGACAGCGCGGGAGATCCGCTGGGGCCGCCGGTCGGCGTCGCGATCATCGACGACCGCCGGTGCATCGAGGCCGCGCGGCTGCTCGTCGAGGACCTCGGCTACACCGGGATCTTCTGCCTCAACTTCGTCCGCGACGACGACGGGGCGCCGCTGCTCATCGACGTCAACCTCCGGGTGTTCGGGACGTGGCTCTCGCACCAGGAGATGGGCGTGCCGCTCATCGAGTCGTACCTGTACGTCCTCGGTGCCGGGCCTCCCCCGCCGCCGTCGAGGGCCGTCGCCGGCACCGCGCGGGCGGCGACGCGCCTCGGCGGCTTCCGTGCCGGTGCTAGGCCGGCCCTGCAGGATGCCGCCACGAGCAGCGGCCTGGTGTGGTCGCGGATCCACCGGCTCGGGCCGGGTACGACGCTCGCCAGCCAGCTGCGTGTCGCCCAGGCAGCCCTGCGGGCCGCCCGCAGGCGGTGAGGCGCTCAGCGCGGCGACACCGTCTGTTCACCCGCTCGTGAGCCCGCGCCTCTGGTCGCGGGAGGCACGGTGGCCCTAGGTTGCGGCGTATGGCGTCACCGACCCCCCACGGCGGCGTGCAGCTCGAGCCTGCGCCCGAGCACTGCGCAACCCACCGCTGGACCGTCACCGCGACGGTCCGCGAGCTCGTCGTCCGCGAATGCCGCTGCTGCGGCGCGCTCGCCGTCAGCGAGCAGACCCACTTCTAGCCGCGGCGGGCCCCGGACGGCGTCAGGCGCAGTCGCGGCAGACGTCGTCCTCCACGCGCAGCCGCTGGTGGAGCACCAGGTAGCAGCGCGTGCACCGGAACTCGTCGGCCTGCTGAGGCAGCACCGCGACGCTGAGGATCTCGTCGGAGAGGTCGGCGCCGGGCAGCTCGAGGTCGCTCAGGAGCTCCGTCTCGTCGGTCGGACGCGGGGCGGGCACCGCCACCAGCGTGCGGACGAGCTGCTCCTGCTCCTCCTTGACTGCCTCGACGTCACGGCGGACGTCGTAGTCGACAGACATGCGATCACCCCGTCGTTCTCGTTGGTCGTGCCTGGATGGGTCTCTGCGGTCGTGCTGCGGTGCTGCTGCCCCGGCGGGGCGCCGGGACTCCCCGGGCACCCTCCGTACCGGTCAACGACGAACGACCCGGGCTGGAAGTGCCCGGGCACGGCGAGCCGGTCATCCGGCGCGCTCCAGCCGCGACGCCCGCAGCGCGTCCTCGCCGCGCAGCCGGGCGGCCAGCAGGGACACGGTCTCCGAGTCGGCGCCGTGGTCGAGCAGCCAGTGGCGGGCGCCGCCCCGGGCGCGCAGGCGGTCGAGGAAGAGGCGCATGGCGTCGGCGGAGGGCACCTGCGCGTCCCAGTCGGGCTCGGCGAGGTGCCCATAGGCAGGGCGTCGGCCCAGCTGCTCGATCACCGGCCGCATCCGGTCGACGGTCAGCATGTGGTCGGCCACCACCTGCTCGTCGTCGGCGCCGGCCAGCTTGAGCAGCAGCGCGCTCACCACCCCGGTGCGGTCCTTGCCCACGGCGCAGTGCACATAGAGGGCCGACGTCGACCAGGCGGTGCGGGCCAGCGCGTCGGCGAGCCGGAACGACCCGTTGTCGAGGTACTCGGAGTACCGGTCGGACAGCCGCAGCACGTCGCGGTCGCGCCCCACCGGATCGGCGGCGATGTCGGACCCGGCGAGCGGCACCTGCTCGTGCAGCACGTCGTTGCGCTGGTAGGCCTGGGCGAGGACGCCGTCGCCATCGAGCGCGCGCTCGTCCGGCTCGCGCAGGTCGAGCACATGGCGGACGCCGAGCGCCCTCAGCTGATGGCCGCCCTCCAGCGTCAGGTGCACGACCGTCTCGCCCCGCAGCACCACGCCGCGCGCCGTGACCCCGTCGCGGACCGGCACGCCCCCCAGATCGCGGGCGTTGTGCAGGCCCTCGATCGCGATCCACCTCGTGGTCATGCTCCGACGGTGCGCGACGACGTCGTGCACGCCGGGAGCGCCAGCCGAACGTCGTGCGAACGTCCGGCGTACGTCCGGTGCCGCCGGGCGGCCGCGTCACCCGGACGGAGCAGCGACGCCGCCGTACGTGGCGCCGACGTCCTGGAGAGACGCATGTGGGTGAGCCGCGGAGGAGGTGCGCGATGGGCCGGCACGAGCCGGGCTCTGCGCCCGCGTGGCTGTGCTTCCCGCCCCCGTCTGGCCCGCCGGTCGCGCTGGGCCCTAGCCGGGCCGACCTCGTCACCGTGCCCCCAGAGCCTGACGAGCTGGTGACGATCCCGCCCGCGGCCTCCGCGCACGTGCTGGGCGTCGTCCCAGGTGCGGCGCCCGAAGGCCTGGGAGGGCGCCGGGCCCGCCGCCTGGCGGCCGAGGCCGCGCCGTCCGGCCGGCACGCCCGCTCGGCGTAGTCCGGGGCCACGCGTCCCGCACAGCGGGCAGGCAGCGTCCGCATGAACGGCTCGACCCGCCCTTTGCGTCCGCATCTGCGCCTGTCCCCCCAACGCATGCTCACGAGTCCCTCGAAGTGCCGCACGTCACATCCGCTGCGGGCTACGTTCCCGCGCACAGGCGACGGCCGTCCGGGAGGCCGCCGGCGCCGCATCACGCTCCAACCCAGGAGGAGTACTCGATGACCCATATCGACGTGACGGTCGACGGGATTACCAGGCACGGCGACGTCGAGCCCCGACGTCTGCTCGTCCACTGGCTGCGGGAGGACCTCGGCCTCGTCGGCACGACGGTCGGCTGCGACACCTCGAACTGCGGGGCCTGCACGGTCCTGGTCGACGGCCGCAGCGTGAAGTCCTGCAACATGCTCGCCGTCCAGGCGGACGGCCACGAGATCACCACGATCCAGGGCCTGGCCGACGGCGACGAGTGGCACCCGGTCCAGAAGGCCTTCAAGGAGTGCCACGGCCTGCAGTGCGGCTACTGCACGCCCGGCATGGTGATGGCCTCGGTCGACCTGCTGTCGGAGAACCCCGACCCGACGGAGGAGGAGATCCGCAACGGGCTCGAGGGCAACCTCTGCCGCTGCACGGGCTACCACAACATCGTCAAGGCGGTCGCGACGGCCGCCGCGGAGATGAAGGGGGCGTCGGCATGACCGCCACGATCGAGCCCCAGACCGGCGCCATCGGCCGGCCCATCAAGCGCAAGGAGGACGCCCGCCTCCTCACCGGCAAGACCAACTGGGTCGACAACATCCAGCTGCCGGGCACCCTCTACGTCCACTACGTCCGCAGCTCCGTGGCGCACGCGCGCATCGTGCGCGTCGACACCACCGCGGCGAAGGCTGCCGACGGCGTCGTCGCGGTCTACACCGGCGCCGACTTCCCGGAGCAGGCCGGCTCGACCTGCGTCTGGCCCGTCACCGACGACATCAAGATGAGCCACTACCCCGCGATCTGCACGGACAAGGTGCTCTACGCGGGCGACGTCGTGGCCGTCGTGGTCGCGACCGACAAGTACCTGGCCGCCGACGCCGGCGACCTCGTCGACGTCGACCTCGAGCCGCTGCCGGCCGTCGTCGACATGGAGGAGGCGCTCAAGGACGGCGCCCCGCTCGTCCACGAGGGCTTCGGCACCAACCACTGCTACACCGCGACGATGCCGTGCGGCGACTACGCGGCGGCCAAGGCCAAGGCCGACGTCGTGGTCAAGCGCCGCTTCATCAACCAGCGCCTGATCCCCAACACGATGGAGCCCCGCGCAGTCGTGGCGGCGCCGAGCGTGGGCATGGCCGACGAGATCGCGGTCTGGACCTCGACCCAGATCCCCCACGTCCTGCGCGTGGTGCTCGCCCTGCTCACCGGAGTCCCCGAGAACAACATCCGCGTCATCGCACCCGACGTCGGCGGCGGTTTCGGCGTCAAGCTGCAGATCTACCGCGAGGAGGTGCTCGGGCTCCTGCTCGCCAAGAAGCTCGGCCGTCCGGTGAAGTGGGTCGAGACGCGCAGCGAGCACATGGTCGCCTCGCACCACGGCCGCGACCAGATCCAGGACATCGAGATCGCCGCCACGAGCGACGGCACGATCCTCGGCGTCGACGTGAAGCTGCTGGCCGACATGGGCGCCTACCTGCAGATCATCACGCCCGGCACGCCCCTGCTCGGCATGTTCATGTACTCGGGCATCTACAAGATGGAGGCGCTCAACTTCGAGTGCACCGGCGTCTACACCAACAAGACGCCGACCGACGCGTACCGCGGCGCCGGGCGCCCGGAGGCGACGTTCGCCATCGAGCGCATCGTCGACGAGCTCGCCGCCGAGCTCGGCATGGAGCCGATGGAGCTGCGCAAGAAGAACTGGATCAAGCACGAGGAGTTCCCCTACACGCAGATCGCCGGCCTCACCTACGACACCGGCAACTACGAGGCCGCCACCGCGCGCGCCATGGAGCTCTTCGGCTACGACGAGCTGCGGGCCGAGCAGAAGGCCCGCCGCGAGTCCGGCGACAAGGTCCAGCTCGGACTCGGCATCTCGACGTTCACCGAGATGTGCGGCCTCGCCCCTTCGCGGACCCTCGGCGCCCTCAAGTACGCCGCGGGCGGCTGGGAGCACTGCACGATCCGCGCGCTGCCCACCGGGAAGATCGAGCTGATCACCGGTACCTCGCCGCACGGCCAGGGGCACGAGACGGCCTGGAGCCAGATCGCCAGCGACATCATCGGCGTCCCTGTCGAGGACATCGAGGTCGTCCACGGCGACACCGGCCGCGCACCCCTGGGCATGGACACCTACGGCTCGCGCTCGCTGGCCGTCGGCGGCCAGGCCATCAAGGTGGCCGGCGAACGGCTCGTCGAGAAGGCCAAGCTCATCGCCGCCCACCAGCTCGAGGTCAGCCCAGACGACATCGAGTTCAAGGAGGGCGTCTACTCCGTCAAGGGCGACCCCGAGAAGCACAAGACGCTCGGGGAGATCTCGTGGGCGGCGTTCGCCGCGCACAACGTCCCGGACGGCGTCGAGCCCACGCTGTCGGGCGAGGCCACGGTCGACCCGCAGGACTTCTCCTACCCCCACGGCACGCATCTCGCGGCCATGGAGGTCGACACTGAGACCGGCCAGGTGACCCTGCGCAAGTACGTCGCGGTCGACGACTGCGGCGTCCAGGTCAACCCGCTCATCGTCGAGGGGCAGGTGCACGGCGGTCTCGCCCAGGGCATCGCTCAGGCCCTCTACGAGGGCGCGCTCTACGACGCCGACGGCAACCTGCTGACGGGCTCGATGGGCGACTACCTGCTGCCGAGCGCGGCCGACCTGCCCTCGTTCATCACGGATCGGACGGTCACGCCGTCCACGACGCATCCGTTGGGCACCAAGGGGATCGGCGAGGCCGGCGCGATCGCGTCGACCCCCGCGATCATCAACGGCATCGTCGACGCGCTGCGCCCCCTGGGCGTCAACGACGTCTTCATGCCGGCCAGCCCGCAGAACGTGTGGCGCGCCATCCAGGCCGCCCAGGGAGGTGCCGCGTGATCCCCTCGACCTTCGACTACGTCAAGGCCGGCTCGGTCGACGAGGCCGTCGCCGCTCTCGCGGAGGCGGGAGACGACGCCAAGGTGCTCGGCGGCGGGCAGTCGCTGCTGCCGGTGCTCCGGCTGCGGCTCAACGCGCCGACGCTGATCGTCGACGTCTCCGGCGTCGACGAGATGCGCACGGTCGCCGACGAGGGCGGATCGTTGCTCATCGGGGCGGCCGTCACCACCTACGAGGTCATGCACCACGACGCGATCAAGGCCTCGGTGCCGCTGCTCGCGCAGGCTGCGGGACTCGTGGCCGACCCGGCAATCCGCCACCGCGGGACGTTCGGCGGCTCGTGCGCCCACGCCGACCCGGCGGGCGACCTGCCCACGGTGGCGCGGGCACTCGACGCCGAGTTCGTCATCGCCGGGCCCGGCGGACGGCGGACGGTCGGCGCCTCGGACTTCTTCGTCGACTACTTCACCACCGCGGTGCAGCCCGACGAGGTGCTCGTGGCCGTGCGCGTACCCAAGCTCGACGGCTGGGGCGCGCACTACGAGAAGTTCCACCGCACCGCCCAGGCGTGGGCCATCGTCGGCGTGGCGGCGGCCGTGAAGGTCGAGGGCGGCACCATCACCGGCGCGCGCGTGGCGCTGACCAACATGGGCCCGTCGCCCGTGCGTGCGTCGTCGGTCGAGTCCGCGCTCGTCGGCGGCCCGGCCACCCAGGAGGCGATCTCGGCGGCGGCGCAGAGCGCGGCCGACGGCACCTCTCCCACCAGCGACACCCACGCTCAGGCCGACTTCCGCGAGCACCTCGCCCGCGTGCTGACGGCCCGTGCGGTCGCGAAGGCGGCCGGCATCTAGCCGCCCGCAGCACCGACGGCCCCCTGTCCCTCCCGGCAGGGGGCCGTCGCACGTCCTAGGCCGGGTAGACCTCGAGCTCGGTGGCCTTGACCGACAGCCAGACCTCGCGGCCCTGCGCGAGCTGCAGGTCGGCGACGGCGCCCGGTGTCACGTCGACCATCACCGTGGGAGCTCCGCGCACCGCGACGCGCACGCGGTCGCCGATGGGCTCGACGCCGTCGACGACGCCGTTCCACACGTTGCGCGCGCTGCCCTCGGGCCGTTCCGCATGCAGGCTGACGGCGCTCGGCCGAACTGCGACCAGCACGTCGCCGTCGGCGATCTCTTCCGAGGGCACGTGCAGGACACCGCCGCCGTCGAGCGCGACCTCGCCGTCCGACGCCTGGCCGCCGAGGAGCGTGAGCCCGAGAAGCCGTGCGACGTAGCGGGTCGCAGGCCTCCGGGCGACGTCCCACGGGTCGCCCTGCTGCGTGATCCGGCCGTCCTCGAGCACGACGACGCGGTCGGCGAGCACGACGGCGTCGAGCGGATCGTGGGTGACGAGCAGGGTGGGGCCGGCGAAGGACCGCAGGTGCTCGCGCAGCCCGCTGCGGACGTCGAGGCGCGTCTCGGCGTCGAGCGCCGCGAGGGGCTCGTCCAGAAGCAGCAGGGCCGGGTCGGCGGCGAGCGCGCGGCCGAGCGCCACCCGCTGGGCCTGGCCGCCGGACAGGGTCGACGGCCTGCGGTCGCCCAGCCCGTCGAGCCCGAGGCGCGCGACCCATTCGGCCGCACGGCGTCTGGCCTCGCCGCGCCCAGCGCCGGTGGAGCGAGGCCCGAAGGCGATGTTGTCGACCACCGACATGTGCGGGAACAGCCGGTAGTCCTGGAACACCACGCCGACGTGCCGATCCGTCGCGGGCACGAGCACATCGGCCTCGGGGTCGTCGACGATCCGGCCGTCGAGCTCGAGTCGCCCTCCGGTGAGCGGCGTGAGTCCGCACGCAGCCCGCAGCAGCGTCGACTTGCCTGCGCCGTTCGGGCCGAGCACAGCGACGACCTCGCCGGGGTCGACGGCGATCTCGACGTCGAGCACGAACGCCCCGCGCTCGACCACCGCGCGCCCGTGCAGCCCGCTCACGCCGACGCCCCTGTGCGCAGCCAGCGGTCGCGCAGCGCCACCAGCACGAGCACCGACACGGCGAGCAGCAGCAGGCTCAGCACGACCGCCTCGGCGGGGTCGCCCTCGAGCCCGGTGTAGACCGCGAGGGGCAGCGTCTGCGTGACTCCCTCGAGGTTGCCCGCGAACGTGATCGTGGCGCCGAACTCGCCGAGGGCGCGGGCGAAGGTCAGCACCGTGCCGGCGATGAGCGACGGCGCCACCAGCGGCAAGGTGACCTGCCGGAACACCTGCAGCCGCCCCGCGCCGAGCGTGGACGCCGCCTCCTCCAGCCGGCCGTCGAGCCCGCGCAGCGCCCCCTCGACCGTGATGATGAGGAACGGCATGGCCACGAACACCTGGGCCACGACGACGCCTGGAGTGCTGAAGGGCAGCTGCACCCCGAACCAGTCCCAGAGGTACTGGCCGACCACCCCGCGGCGCCCGAAGGCGAGCAGCAGCGCGATGCCGCCGACCACCGGCGGCAGCACGAGCGGCACCGTCACCAGCGCCCGCAGGAACGACCGCCCGCGCATCGCGGACCGCGCCATCCACCAGGCGAGAGGCACGCCGAGGACGAGCGCGATCGCCGTCGACGCCGCACCTGTCACCAGCGACAGGCGGAGCGCCGACAGCGACGTCGGCGACGTGAGCACCTCCCACAGCCGGCCCCAGGGCGCACGCACGAGCAGGCCCACGAGCGGCAGCGCGAGGAACAGAACCGCGAGCGTCGCCGGTACGGCGACGGGCCACGGCGGCGCCGTCGTCGCGCGCCCGCGGGCACGGCTCACGGCGCGCTGAAGCCCGCGTCCGCGAGCACCTTCTGACCCGCCGCCGAGAGGACGAAGTCGACGAACGCCTGGGCGGTCACGGAGTTCGCGCTGCCCGTCAGCGTGGCGATCGGGTAGTCGGTCGTGACGTTCTCGTCGGCCGGGATCTCGATGCCGTTCACGGCGCCGCCGGAGCCCTTCACGTCCGTCACGTAGACGATGCCGGCATCGACTTCGCCGAGCTGCACCTTGGAGAGCACGGCCTTGACGTCGACCTCGCGCGTCACGGGCGTCACCGCGAGCTTGTTCTTCTCGAAGAGCGCATCGGCGGCCACACCGCACGGCACGTCGGCCGCGCATACCGCCGTCTTCACGTCGGGGTTGGTGAGGTCCTGCAGCGAGGTCACGGCCTCGGACGGCTCGGCCGGCGTCGCGATGATCATCGTGTTGACGGCGAACGTGCTGGGGCCGGCGGCATCCCCGGCGTCGACCACGGTCTGCATCGTCTTCGTGCTGGCGGATGCGAACACGTCCGCCGGCGCCTTCTCGGTGATCTGGGTCGCCAGTCCGCTGCTCGGCCCGAAGTTGAAGACCACCTTCGTGCCGGGGTTGGCCGCCTCGAACTGCTTGCCGATCTCGGTGAACGACTCGGTCAGCGACGCCGCCGCGAACACGGTGATCGACCCAGTCGGGCCGGCAGGTGCCGAGGTCGTCGGCGCACCGGAGGTCGACCCGCCGCAGGCGGCGAGACCGATGGCAGCAGCGACGAGCACGGCGGCGGTGGCGAGACGGGAGCGCACAGGACCTCCTAGGGACGGGCGGCCGGGTCGTGCTGCTGTCAGCGGTGGTCGGGGATCTCGATGCCGACGTTGGTGGCCTTCACGGTGGCGACGGCGAGCACGCCGGGCTCGAGGCCGAGCTCGTCGGCCGCCTCACGGCTCATGAGCGAGACGACGCGGTGCGGGCCGACCTGCATCTCCACCTGCGCCATCACGGTGTCGCGCACGACGCGCGTCACGATCCCCGCGAGCCGGTTGCGGGCGGACGCGCTCACGACCGGGCTCTCGGTGGTGGCGTCGCCCGGCGCCCGCTCGGCCATGAAACGCGCGACCTCGAGGCCGTCGACGACCGCGCGGCCCGCCGCATCGGTGGAGGTGGCGAGACGGCCGGCGTCGGCCCAGCGGCGCACGGTGTCGTCGGACACGGCGAGCAGGGCGGCCACCTCGGCGATGCGGAGCTGGGTCATGGGACGCGACCGTATCCGCAGATGCGGCTGCGTGCGAGATGTTCGTCCGGAGATCCGGCTTCGGCGCCCGGTCAGGGCCGCACGTCGAGATCAGCACCGTCCGCGGCATCGCCCACCTCGACCTCCGCCGGCGGATGCGCAGCGAGGTAGTCGCGGGCGCCCCGGTCGCCCCGGGCGGAGGCGGCGACGCCGGCCCAGTGGGCCCGGCCGATCAGCACCGGGTGGCCGCGGACGCCGTCGTAGGTCGCGACCGCGAGGTCGGCCCCGCTGCCGACCACCCGGCGCACAGCCTCGGTCGTGAGGCCCGGCAGGTCGACGAGGGTCACCAGCGCGGCGTCGGCGTACGTGTCGGCGCCGAGGTGCTCCAGCGCGGCGCGCAGCGACGAGCCCATGCCCTCGGCCCAGCCGTCGTTCACGACGACGTCGGCGCCGGGCACATCGCCGAGCCACGCTCCGAGGACGACCAGCACCCGGTCGCACCCGCCGTCGCGCAGGACGCGCACGGCCCGGTCGACGAGCCGCTCGCCGTCGAGCACGAACGGCGCCTTGGGCCCGCCGAAGCGCGCGCCCTCGCCGGCGGCGAGGACGACGCCGACGACACCGGACGGGCTCACGGGGTCAGCGCGGGGCGCCGGCGTGGATGGGGCCATCGGTCAGGCCCAGCTTGCGGCCGCTGCCGCCCCACCTCTGCTGCACGATCTCGGCGGCGATGGAGATCGCGGTCTCCTCGGGCGTGCGGGCACCGAGGTCGAGGCCGATCGGCGAGTGGACGCGCTCGATCTCCTCGTCGGTGAGCCCGGCCTCCTTGAGGCGCACGAGCCGGTCCTCGTGGGTGCGCCGAGAGCCCATCGCGCCGATGTAGGCGGCGCGGGTGCGCACGGCCTCCTTGAGCGCGGGCACGTCGAACTTCGGGTCGTGCGTCAGCACGCAGATCACCGTGCGGGCGTCGACCTCCTGCGACGCCAGCCAGCGGTGCGGCCAGTCGCAGACGACCTCGTCGGCGTCGGGGAAGCGCTTCTTGGTCGCGAACACCTCGCGCGCATCGACCACGGTGACGTGGAAGCCCAGCAGCTTGCCCGCCCGGGCCAGCGCGGCGGAGAAGTCGACGGCGCCGAAGATGACCATGCGCGGCGGCGGCGAGAACGACGCCACGAACACCTCGAGGCCCTCGCCGAGCCGCTCGCCGTCCGGGCCGTAGCGCAGGAAGCCGGTGGTGCCGGACTCCAGCAGCCCCAGCACATCCGAGCCGACCGTGTCGTCGAGCCGAGGCGTCCCCAGCGACCCCTCGCGGCCGGACTCACGGACGACGAGGTGGCGCCCGACGTGCTCGGGGCCCTGGACGATCGTGGCCACAGCCACCGGCTCGCCGGCGTCGATCGATGCCGCGATGCCCGCGAGCTCGGGCCAGGTGACGTCGTCGACCTTCTCGACGAACACCTCGAGGATGCCGCCGCAGGTGAGCCCGACGGCGAACGCGTCGCCGTCGCTGATCCCGTAGGTCTCGTACCGGCTCTCGCCGTCGCCGAGCACGTCGGTGCCGAGCTCGTAGAGCGCCCCCTCGACGCACCCGCCCGACACCGAGCCCACGGCCTCGCCGCTCGCGGTGACGAGCATCGACGCGCCGGCGGGCCTGGGCGCCGAGCGCCAGGTACGGACGACCGTCGCCATCGCGACGGCTTCGCCGCGCTCGCGCGCGGCCATGAGTGCGGGCAGGACCTCGCGCACGGCGGCTCCTCGGACGACGGCGGCCCGGCTGGGTCCGGGACGCGGACGACGGCGAGCCCGCTCGGGTCCGCGGACGGCGCCGTCGTGGCCCATCATGGCCCCCATGGCCGCTGTCCTGCTCGCCGACGT
>Ga0233425_10005192_pt1 | contig 20879 bp, 19 predicted proteins | sample Watercolumn_Towu_2_FD_181712 | JGI IMG/M metagenome (GOLD analysis project Ga0233425, IMG submission 181712) | Freshwater microbial communities from Lake Towuti, South Sulawesi, Indonesia - Watercolumn_Towuti2014_140_MG | ecosystem: Environmental > Aquatic > Freshwater > Lake | place...
AGCCGCGGCTGCGCGCCGAATGGAATTTCCGCGTTCAAGATCTCGGTGTCAATTGCTCGCCCAATAGGCCCGGCGAGATCATGACGCCTGACCCGATCCTCCTGGTCGAGATCCTCTCGCCGGGAAATGCGAACGATACGTGGGACAATATCCCGCACTATGCCTCGCTACCCAGCGTACGCGAAATCCTGGCCGTTCATTCAACGCGGGTCCGCGCCGAGATCTTGCGCCGTGAAGCGGACGGATCATGGCCGGCACATCCAGCCGTCCTCGAGGTGGGCGCCACCATTCCGCTCGCGAGTATGGGAGCGAATTCCAGTATCGCCGACTTCTACGCCGGGACGTATCTCGCCTGATCCCTGTCCATCTCAGTACAAGCAGTCAGCACCCGATGACCCACATCCCCGACTTCACGAAGATCGATCTCGATGTCGATGCCGGGGTCAGACCCTGCGGGTCTGACCCCATACCCGGACAGCGCCACGCGGGGTCAGACCCGCGGGGTCTGACCCCGGATACCGGCACCTGGATCACCCCCGAAGGCATTCCCGTGAAGCCCGTCTACACCGGCGCCGATACCGCCGGGCTCGATTTCCTCGACACATATCCCGGCATCGCGCCCTACCTGCGTGGCCCTTACCCGGCCATGTACGTCACCCAGCCGTGGACCATCCGCCAGTATGCCGGCTTCTCGACCGCCGAGGACAGCAACGCCTTCTACCGGCGCAACATCGCGGCCGGACAGAAGGGCCTGTCGATCGCCTTCGATCTCGCGACCCACCGCGGATACGACAGCGACCATCCGCGCGTCAGGGGCGATGTCGGCATGGCGGGCGTCGCGATCGACAGCATCTACGACATGCGCACGCTGTTCGACGGCATCCCGCTCCAGGAGATGACCGTCTCCATGACCATGAACGGGGCGGTGCTGCCCGTGCTCGCGCTCTTCATCATCGCGGGCGAGGAGCAGGGCGTGGCGCCGGAAAAGCTCGCCGGAACCATTCAGAACGACATTCTGAAGGAGTTCATGGTCCGCAACACCTACATCTATCCGCCCGCGCCCTCGATGCGCATCGTCTCGGACATCTTCGCGTACACGAGCGAGAGGATGCCGAAGTTCAACTCGATCTCCATTTCCGGCTATCACATGCAGGAGGCAGGTGCGACCGCCGACCTCGAGCTCGCCTACACGCTCGCCGACGGCGTGGAGTACGTGCGCGCGGGCGTTGCGGCCGGCCTCGACATCGACGCGTTCGCGCCCCGCCTCTCGTTCTTCTGGGCCATTGGCATGAACTTCTTCATGGAGATCGCCAAGATGCGCGCCGCGCGCCTCCTGTGGGCGAAGCTCATCAAGGACGAGTTCAAGCCCAAGGACCCGCGCTCGCTCTCGCTTCGCACCCACTCACAGACGTCGGGCTGGAGCCTCACTGCCCAGGACGTGTTCAACAACGCGACCCGCACCTGCCTCGAGGCCATGGCCGCAACGCAAGGGCACACCCAGTCGCTGCACACGAACGGCCTCGACGAGGCGATCGCGCTTCCGACCGACTTCTCGGCCCGTATCGCCAGAAACACGCAGCTTCTGCTCCAGCAGGAGAGCGGCACCTGCCGGGTCATCGATCCGTGGGGCGGCAGCCACTATGTCGAGCGCCTAACCTACGACCTCGCCTTGAAGGCCGAGGAGCACATCCGCGAGGTCGAGGACCTGGGCGGCATGGCGAAGGCCATCGCGGCCGGCATCCCCAAAATGCGCATCGAGGAGGCGGCGGCCCGCACACAGGCGCGCATCGACACCGGCAAGCAGACGATCACCGGCGTCAACAAGTTCCGCATCACGGACGACGCCAAGATCAATCTCCTGAAGGTCGACAACAACGCGGTGCGCGAGGCGCAGATCGCGAAGCTCGAGCGGCTCAGGTCCGAGCGTAACGAGCGGGACTGCCAAGCCGCGCTCGCCGCCATCACCGAAGGGGCCCGCGGCAACGGCAACCTGCTCGATCTCTGCGTCAAGGCCGCGCGCGCCAAAGCGACGGTGGGAGAGATGTCGGAGGCCATGGAGCGCGTCTTCACCCGCCACCGCGCGGAGATCCGGGCCATCTCGGGCGTTTACAGATCGGAGGCGTCCATGAGCAACGACGTCGGCAAGGTGATCAAGTTGGTCGAGGCATTCGAGAAGAACGACGGACGGCGCCCGCGCATCTTGATCGCCAAGCTCGGCCAGGACGGGCACGACCGCGGGCAAAAGGTGATCGCCACCGCGTTCGCCGATTTGGGCTTCGACGTCGACATCGGGCCCCTCTTCGCCACGCCCGAGGAGGCCGCACGCCAGGCGGTCGAGAACGACGTGCACATCATCGGCGTCTCGACCATGACCGCCGGCCACCTGACGCTCGTTCCCGAGCTCAAGGCCGCGCTCGCGAAGGAGGGCCGCGGCGACATCATGATCGTCGTCGGCGGCGTCATTCCGCCCGGCGACCACGAGGCGCTGTTCGCGTCCGGCGCCAAGGCCGTCTTCGGGCCGGGGACCAATATTCCCGAAGCCGCCGCCGATCTCATCCAGAAACTCAACGACCAGCTCGGATACCAGAAGCAGGCGGCGGAGTAGACATGTCCCGTGAGATCGATTGGATTGAGTGGGCCAACTATGTCGGTTCATTCGTCGGATTTTTTAAGGGGAATGTCTCAGCGAATACGGTCATAAAGGTGCAAATCAAGTGGCGCTCCTGCAGCTCCAAACGAGTCTGGACTTGGCCGCTGTCGATCTCACGGACGGTCGGAGCGATCAGACATCTCGAAAACTCGAAGGTCTTGACGGGCGCGTGAGAAACCCCAGCGAGCGCTGCTGCAATAGGTTCCGGGTTAGCGGCGATAGCCGCGCAACCCAGCAATTTCGCGATTCGATGCATGTTGGGTTAAGGCCTTCGGTCTAACCCAACTAACGCGCCTGCGTGAGGCGATATCGAGCATGATGCAACGGCAATAGGCCGGCAAAGGCGCCACATGACCTATCTGAAAGCCATTCTCGCAGGCATCATCGGCGCTGCGCTCGGCTGGGGCCTCTCGGCCATGGTCGCGGCGACGGCGGCCGAGATGCTCGGCATGTCCAATTTCGAGGGTGCGATCGGCTTTTTCGCGTTCTTCGGCGTGGGGCCCATCGGCGGGCTCGTCGCCGGCATCACCGCCATCTGGCTCGTGCTCCGCAAAGAGGGACACAAGGGCCTCAAAGCGATCTCGTGGCGGCTGCCGGCGGTTCTCGCCGCCATTGCGGCCCTCGTGGCGGGTGTGTTCTTCATCCTCTACGAGACACGGGACAGCCTCGGCACGTCGTCGAGCGGTCCGCCCAGGCTCGATTTCGAGCTGAAGCTGCCGGCCGGCACCACGTTCAGCGGAAAACCCAGCGCCATCCGCGTCGAGCTCAGCACCGTCAAGAACGAGATGCCCGGCCTCGTGTTCGATGGCGGTGGACGGCAAGAGGACGGCCGGCAGGTGCTTGCCGGCAGCGTCGAGCTCTACTACCGCTCGAGCTGGCGCCTGCTCGAGGTGGCGCTCGATGCGAATGGCCCGGCCCGCATTTTCGATCTCAAGCTCCCCTCGCGCCCCGGCCACATGAAAGAGTTCGGCCCCTGGCGCAAGGCCGATTTCGTTGCCGAGCCGAACGGGCAACCCAAGGAGGCCGGACCGGACGAAGGCCTCGAGCTGCGCACGCGCGTCGTCTATCGCGACCAGGAGCTCGAGGAGGATGGCGCGAAAGCGGATTGATGCCCCTCGCATGAGCCGGGGCAACGTGAGGCAACGGGACCTTCACCGCTTCGGCTTGCATTCGAAGCCGGTCGAGGTGCGCTTGCACTCCATGGGGCCGTCCATGTCCATGGTCGAAGCCGACTTCTTGGCCTTCGGCTTGGCCTCGGCGGACGTCTCGTCGGACTTCGGCTTGGCGTCGGAGACCACCTCGCCGCCGTCTTGAGGAGCCTTCTTCTCCGGCTTCTTCTCGGGCTTCTTCTCCGGCTTTGGCTGCGGCGGCGGCTCGGCACATCGCAAGGAAGCCGACCACATGCCGGTGCCGATTGGCGCGGGACTACCGTCCGCCAGCACGACGGGGAGCTTCATGGCCTTGCAGAAGCGCTCGTTGAAGGCCGCGCGCACCGCGCCCGCCGCAAGCTTGGCATCCTTCCCGTCGTCCGAGAGCGACTCGCCCTGACGCCAGAAGATGGTGCGATAGCCGTCCGTTCCTTCGCTCACGTACTCGAAGCGGTAACGGCCGCCCGCCGCCGACGTCTCGAACTCCTGCTTGCCCTCGCCGAGATCGCTGCTCTGAGAGCCCGTTCCGAAGGCGCCGTCGCCTGAGCTGGCACAGCCTCCGAGCCCCGCGGCCACGGCCGCGAGCAGCACCGTCAGCTTGATCGTCCTGGTCATAGGTTTCGCACCCTGCTCCCGTGCCGCACCCGAGTCATGCCAAGACTCGACCCCAGGCGCAAGTCCATCACCCCATGCCGCTATGGGATGACCCGTTGATTCCGCAGTTTTTTTGGGGAAGGAGCGGCGCGGACTGATCCAGATCAACTCCGCTCCTTCCGGCCCGCTGGCCATCCGGCGCCGTTCACTCCTTGGGAAACTCGAGCCCCATCTCGCGATAACGCTCGGGGTCGGAGCCCCAGTCGCTCTTCACCTTCACGAACAGGAAGAGATGGACGGGCCGGCCGACGATGTCCGCGATCTCGGCACGCGCCGCCGCAGAAATGCGCTTCACCATCTCTCCGCCCTTGCCGAGCACGATACGACGCTGGCTGTCGCGCTCGACGAAGATCACCTGCTCGATGCGCACGGAGCCGTTCTTGAGCTCCTTCCACGAGGTCGTCTCGACGGCCGTCACATAAGGCAGCTCCTCGTGCAGCCAGTGATAGATGCGCTCGCGCGTGATCTCTGCCGCGAGCATGCGCAATGGCAGGTCGGTCACATCGTCCTCAGGATAGTGCCAGGGTCCCTCCGGCATGCGCCCTGCAAGATGCCGCTTGAGGTCGGAGAGGCCGCTTCCGTTGAGCGCCGAGATCATGAACACCGCTTCGAAGGGCACGCGCCGGGCGAGCTCCTCCACCAGCGTGAGGAGCCGGCCCTTGTCCTCTAGACGGTCAACCTTGTTCAAGGCCAGCACCGGCCTCGGCCCGCCCGCTGCTCGAAGCCGGTCCAAGATGCGTGCGACGTCCTCGTCGAGGCCGCGTACGGCGTCGACGAGCAGGACGAGGCAGTCGGCGTCGCCCGCACCCGCCCACGCCGCATCCACCATCGCCCGATCGAGACGCCGTCTGGGCTGGAAGATGCCCGGCGTGTCGATGAAGATGATTTGGCTCTCGCCCTCGATCGCGATGCCGCGCACAGGAATGCGCGTCGTCTGCACCTTGTGACTGACGATCGTGACCTTGGTGCCGACGAGCGCATTGACGAGTGTCGACTTGCCGGCATTCGGTGCCCCGAGCACGGCCACGAACCCGCAGCGGCGAGGCTCGGCCTGATCCGGGCCTGGCGGGCGCCCGATCATGCACCTTTCTCCATCACCCCCTCGCGCACGAGGAGGGCATGGGCCGCAGCCTGCTCGGCGGCACGCTTGGAGGTGCCCTCGCCGCGTGCGGGTTGGCGTCCCGCAATGTGCACCTCGCTCACAAACGCCGGTGCATGATCGGGGCCTGTCCGCCCCACTTGCACGTAGCGAGGCAATGGCAGGCCCTGAGCCTGGGCCCATTCCTGGAGTGCCGACTTGGCGTCCGAGACCGCCTTGGGCTTGTGGTCATCGAGAGCGGCCCACAGCCGGTGCACGACAGCCTTGGCCTTGTCGTAGCCTCCGTCCAGGAACACAGCGCCCAGCACCGCCTCCACGGCATCTGCGAGTATTGTCGCCTTGGCGCGCCCGCCGCTTCCCGCCTCGCTGTCGGACAGGATCAGGAACTCCCCCAACCCGATCTGGCGTCCCACCTCGGCGCACGCCTCGCCGCGGACCAGCGCGTTGAGCCGGCGCGCAAGCTCGCCTTCATCGGCCTTCGGAAACTTCTCCTCGAGGAGCTCGGAGATGGCGAGCCCCAGCACGCGGTCGCCGACGAACTCGAGGCGCTCGTTGTCGACGCGCCCCTTGCCTTGTCCCCGGTAGCTCGAATGGGTGAGCGCCCGCTCGGCCAGTGCCTCTTTGCGGAACTTATAGCCAAGCTGCTTTTCCAGCGCCTTGTATTTTCGTGGCCGAAACATGCATCGGCACTCCAAAATCAATCAACGAACGAGGCCGAAAATCCGGCTCCATCGAATGTCGAATGGCCACATCCACGGCTGAAACCAGGAGCAGCGGCCCGGCTCGTCGGAAGCACACGAGAAAAAGATGATCTCCGCGCGCCCGATCAGATTCTCGGCCGGAACGAAGCCCACTCCGCCCCGCTCCTTGGCCTCGCGGCTGTCGATGGAATTGTCGCGATTGTCGCCCATCATGAAATAGTGTCCCTCGGGCACGGTGAACTCGGCCGTGTTGTCGAACGAGCCGTTCGACTGGCAATCGAGCGTGCGATGCGTGACGCCATTCGGCAGCGTCTCGACGAACCAATCGACGGGGCGCGGGCGCGTGCCATCGAAGCATGAGATGACGACAACGCCCTCCTTGCGCTTTGGAACCGCCGTTCCGTTGATATGAAGAACGCCGTTCTTCACCTGAATGCGATCCCCCGGAAGGCCGATCACCCGCTTGATGTAGTCTGTGGAGTTGTCGCGCGGCAGCTTGAAAACGACGACGTCGCCCCGCTCGGGCTCCGAGGAGAGAACGCGGCCCCCTGAGATTAGGTCCGGCAGAATGCGGAATGTTCCGCACATGTCGGTAAAGGGAAGACACAGCGTAACGTGCCGGGGGAACGAGTATTTGCTGTAACCATAGCTGAGCTTGGACACGAACAGGAAATCGCCGACCAGAAGCGTGTCCTTCATCGAGCCCGAAGGGATGTTGAAAGGCTGATAGAAGAAGACGCGCACGACCATGGCAATGGCCAGCGCCTGAACGACGATCTTCGCGGTCTCTCCCCAGCCGTAGCTCGTGTCCGCCTTCGCCTTCATCTCGATACTCATCTCGTTCTCCTGGACCGGAGCAAGCCGCCCCTAGTTCCAACAATCCCCGGAGGGTGCACCGTCTCGCCGCAGAGCCTGCCCGCTATAGCCACTTCCCCAATGAGCGGCAATTGCCACCACGACGCTGGGGGGAGGAAGGGCACGGCCGCTGCCTTAATCGCGCAGTCCCGGCTTGATCGGCAGCGCCGAGATGATCACCACCGCCTCGGCGAGGGGGAAATCGTCGGTAATTGTCAGGTCGATGCGCGCTTCCCAGCCGTCCGGGGTGAGCCGGGCGAGATGCTCGGCAGCCCCCCCGGTGAGCCGCAGAGTGGGACGCCCCGAAGGCAGATTTACGACACCCATGTCCCGCCAGTAGACCCCGTGACGAAAGCCGGTGCCGAGCGCTTTCGCGCACGCTTCCTTGGCTGCAAACCGCTTGGCGTAGGAGGCGGCCCGCTCTGCGCGCCGGTCCGACTTGGCCCGCTCGATATCGGTGAACACCCGATCGAGAAACCGCTCCCCGTAACGCTCGAGGGTCGCCTCGATGCGCCGGATGTCGACGATGTCGTTGCCAAGACCCAGGATCACGACGAACGTCCTTCGTGCCGCACCCGTCCCGGTTGCGCCCGGACCGGTCCGGCCCGCGCCTCGTCCATCAGCGTGCGCATGCGCCGGACAGCGGCGATGAGACCGCCGAAGATGGCCTCCCCGATGAGAAAGTGGCCGATATTGAGCTCGACGATCTCGGGCAGGCGCGCCATCGCTGCGACCGTATTGTAGGTGAGGCCGTGTCCGGCGTGAACCTCGAGCCCGGCGCCAGCCGCCGCACGTGCCGCGCGCTCGAGCCGCAATACCTCCCGGGCGACGCCGTCTGCATCGTCCTCGAGCGCCTTCTCGCAGAAGGCTCCGGTGTGCAGCTCGACAATGTCGGCGCCGATCCTCGCCGAGGCTTCGATGGCCAGCGGATCGGGCTCGATGAACAGAGAGACCCGGATGCCGGCGTTCCTCAGTCTTCCGACGACGCGCTCGAGGGCGGCACCACCCTGCATCACATTGAGCCCGCCCTCGGTCGTGCGCTCCTCGCGCCGCTCCGGCACCAGGCAGCACGCATTGGGGACGTGGCGCAGCGCGATCTCCAGCATCTCCTCCGTCGCCGCCATCTCGAGATTGAGCGGGCGCGTCAACTCGCTCTTGAGGCGCGCGATGTCGGTGTCGGAAATATGCCGGCGATCCTCGCGCAGGTGCGCCGTGATGCCGTCTGCCCCGGCCTCGATCGCCAGATGCGCCGCGCGCAAAGGATCTGGGTGGCGCCCGCCGCGTGCATTGCGGATGGTGGCGACGTGGTCGATATTGACGCCGAGCCTCAGGGGCGGCGTGCCCGTTCCGGTTGGCATGAGCGTAGCGGGCTCTCCTGTTGCGTGGAAGAAGCACGGTTCAGACGTGTGACCGAAACAGACATGATGCGCCGGCGCAATGAGAAGGCGCTCCAGCCCGATCTATGCACTATTCGAACACGCGCTCCACCCGGTTGACGATGGCCTTGGACTTCAGTCCCGCGATGATGTGGTTCAAGTGATCGAGATTGAAGACCTCGATGGCGATCTTGAGCTCGGTGAAGTCGGAGGCGCGGCGCGTCATTTTGAGATTGTCGATGTTGCCGCCCGCTTGACCGATGACGTCCGCAACCTGGGCCAGAGAGCCCGGCCGGTTTGGCGTGGAGACGAGAATGATCGCCGGAAAGCGTTCGCCCTTCTCGGGCTCTACGTCCCACGTCACGTCGATCCAGCGCTGTTGCTCGAACTCCTTGAGGCGCGGCGAATGGATCTGGAAAACGCGGATGCCCTCCCCGGGCATCAGCACGCCCACGATGCGGTCGCCCGGAACGGCCCCGCCCGGCTCGAATACGACGGGCATGTCGTTTTTCATGCCGCGCAGCGCGATGTTGCCGCTGCCCTGCCGCGCCTCCTCGGGTTCGCGCTGCGCCTCGGAGGGCGCGCCGCCGAGCCGGAACTTGAGCCCCGAGACACGCGATAGATTGAACCAGCCCTTCTGACCCCTGGTCGGATCCTGGCGGGCGGACGGCTTGAAGGCCAGGCCCGCCACTTCGGGCGCAATCGCCTGAATCACGGTATCGATCGCCAGCTCGCTGCGCGCGACCGCCGCCAGCACGTCCTCAACCGACTTCTGTCCGAGTTTCGGCAGAGCCTTCTTCAGGGCGTCGTTGGAATAGTCCTGTCCAGCACGCTCGAGCGTACCCGAAATGAGGCGCCGGCCGAGCTCGGCATATTGGCGCCGCCGCGCATCGCGGGCTGCGCGGCGAATGGCTGAGCGGGCCCTCCCGGTCACGACAAGGCTCTCCCAGGCGGCAGGTGGCGTATGAGCGCTCGATGTGCGGATCTCCACCTCGTCGCCGTTCCTCAACCGCGTATCGATCGGAACATGCCGGCCGTTCACGTTGGCACCCACTGCGGCATTGCCGATATCGGTGTGAACGGCATAGGCGAAATCGAGCGGGGTCGCGCCCCTCGGCAGGGCAATGAGACGGCCCTTCGGCGTGAAACAGAAGACCTGATCCTGGAACAGCTCCAACTTGGTGTGCTCGAGGAACTCCTCGGGGTTCGAGCCGTCGAGCAATGTCTCCACCAGCCGGCGCAGCCACACATAGGGCCCCGCGTCCTTGTCGAACGTGCCAGGCACCCTGGCCGACACCCCGTTGACGCTCTTTCCAGCTTCCTTGTAGAGCGCGTGGGCGGCGACGCCATACTCGGCGACGTCGTGCATGGATTGAGTGCGAATCTGCAGCTCGACGCGCTGATGGCGCGGCCCGACGACCGTCGTGTGGATGGACTGATAGTTGTTCTGCTTGGGCGTCGAGATGTAGTCCTTGAAGCGTCCGGGCACCGTACGCCACGTCGTATGCGCCACCCCGAGCACGCGATAGCAGTCGTCGATCGAGCCGGCGATCACGCGGAACGCATAGATGTCGGAAAGCTGCTCGAGGCTGATCTGCCTGTTCTCCATCTTGCTCCAGATGGAGTAGGGCTTCTTCTCCCGCCCATGGACTCCGGCCTCGATCCCGACCTCGCCGAGCTTGACGGCAAGCGCACCGCGGATCTCCTCAACGAGTCCGGTGTTGCGCTCGCGAAGCTCCATGAGCTTCTCGCTGACGGCGCGGTAGGCTTCGGGCTGCAGCCACCTGAAGGCCAGGTCCTCGAGCTCCTCGCGGATGGCCTGCATCCCCATGCGGCCGGCAAGCGGAGCATAGATGTCGAGCGTTTCCTGAGAATTCCTGAGGCGGCTCTCGGGCTTCATGTGCTCGAGCGTGCGCATGTTGTGAAGCCGGTCCGCGAGCTTCACCAGGAGAACGCGGATGTCGGTCGAGATGGCGACGAGAAGCTTGCGGAAATTCTCCGCCTGCTCGGCCTGCTTCGAAACGAGGTCGAGCCGCTTGATCTTGGTGAGGCCGTCGACCAGCGCTCCGATCTCGGACCCGAACAGCTGGTCGATCTCGGCGCGCGTCGCGTCGGTATCCTCGATGGTGTCATGCAGAAGCGCCGTCGCAATCGTCGCGTCGTCGAGCTTGAGCTCAGTGAGAATCGCGGCGACCTCGAGCGGATGCGAGAAATAGGGATCGCCCGACGCGCGCCTCTGATTGCCGTGCGCCTTCATCGCGTAAACGTAAGCGCGATTGAGCAGCGCCTCGTCAGCTTCGGGATCGTATTTCTGAACTCGCTCGACGAGCTCGTATTGCCGCATCATGGCCCGCCACGCTCCTTGGTGAGCGAGCATCCACTCGAAGGGGCATGGCCGTCAATCGGACACGACACTTTGGGGACTCCGCACCAAGGCCCGGAGCCGACGCTTTCGTTAACGTCCGCGATCGCGGGCTCCCTGGGAGCCGCCCCCGGAGCCGCCGCCGTTCGACGATGGCTCGAGCGGAGTCATGCTCTCGAGACCGCGCAGCAACTGCTCCTCGGTCAGCACGTCGACCTGGGTGTCGCTCGACTGGTCGTCGCGGCCGAGCACCGGGCCGCGCCGCTCGCTCGCGACCACAGGAGCCGCGCCGGCCTCAGGCTCGTCCACCTCGACATTCTTCTGGATCGAGTGGATGAGGCCCTCGCGCATGTCCTCCGCCGGAATGGTGCGCTCGGCAATCTCACGCAGGGCGACAACCGGGTTCTTGTCATTGTCGGGGTCGATGGTGATGGCGGCTCCGTTGGTGATGGCGCGAGCGCGATGCGCCGCCAGGAGGACGAGCTCGAACCGGTTGGGGACTTTGTCGACGCAATCTTCGACGGTGACGCGTGCCATTCGCCTGCTGCCTTTCGGATTGTCGGATGATATGGTTTACCAACGAACGGAGCGGCCACATAGCCACCGCGTGGCCCGGCTCTTTCAATCGCCCAGTCTTTCCTGCCGGATGGTGTCGCACAGCTCGGCGGCAGATTCAAGTGAGGCCGCGTCCCCCGCTCAGGCAGATGCTGTGTCCCCCGGCGCTTGCGATAGCTCATGACTCGGAGCCGGTGAACGATGTTTAAAGTCAAATCCACGGCCCTTGTGGACATTCCAGAAGCCTCGGATATTCTTCTATATTCCCAGATGACGGTGCTCGATAGAATTTCGACCCCACTTGTAAGATATTGGCTCTGCCCCTAATAGGCTATTTGGGTCGACCAATTTCAACAGTTCATCGATTTCCGCAGTTGCCAAGGAGGAAAGAAAGTTACAGAAGAGGAAAGTCATTGAGAACACCCCCCTATCATCAGGATAGGGGTTGGCTAAAAAAGAAGCATCAACAGACGGCGGGCATCAAACGAGGATTCAATCGACGATGCATTTCTATCCGAACGAGCGCGTGGCACTCTTTATTGACGGTGCAAACCTTTATGCGACGTCGAAATCGTTGGGCTTCGACATCGACTACAAGCGCCTGCTCGCGCTGTTCCGGCAAAAGGCGCACCTGGTCCGCGCGCTCTATTACACGGCGCTCGCAGAGGATCAGGAATACTCCTCCATCCGCCCGCTCATCGATTGGCTCGACTACAATGGCTACACGATGGTGACGAAGCCCACCAAGGAGTTCACGGACGCCACCGGGCGGCGCAAGATCAAGGGCAATATGGATATCGAGCTCGCGGTCGATGCCATGCGCCTCTCCGATACGCTCGACCACATCGTGCTCTTCTCCGGCGACGGCGACTTCAAGAGCCTCGTCGCCGCTCTTCAGCAGCGCGGCAAGCGCGTCAGCGTCGTCTCCACGCTTCAGACCCAGCCGCCAATGGTCTCGGACGAGTTGCGCCGGCAGTCGGACCAGTTCATCGATATCGCCGATCTCGAATCCCAGATTTGCCGCGATCCTTCCTCTCGCCCCGTACGCGAGGCGAGGACCTATGCTCCGCGCGGGCAGCAGAGCTATACCTCGCGCGAGGCCTCACCCGCCGCCTTCGAGGACAATGACGACCTCCCCGAGGAAGTCTGAGAGGGGACATTTCTCCCCCAGGCCCATAATGTGGCTTGATGACCCGAGCGCCCTCTCCACCAGCTCGCGACCCCGTCCTGCTTCCGGAGCCACCGCGCGACTGCCGGCGCTGCCCGCGCCTCGTTGCCTTCCGCGAGGTCAATGCTGCCGCTGAGCCGTCATGGTTCAACGGCCCAGTCCCGTCTTTCGGGTCGGAGGACGCCCGCCTCCTGATCGTCGGCCTCGCGCCGGGCCTGCGCGGAGCGAACCGGACGGGCCGGCCGTTCACGGGCGACTATGCGGGCGAGCTTCTCTATGGAACGCTCGTCGAACTCGGTTTGGCAAGCGGAACCTATGCGGCCGATCCCGGTGACGGTCTCACGCTCGAGGCCTGCATGATCTCGAATGCCGTCCGCTGCGTGCCGCCGGCCAACAAACCCACTCCTCACGAGATCGAGCAATGCCGCGGCTTTCTCGGCGCCCGTATCGCTTCGCTCTCAAGGCTCAGAGTCATGCTGGCCCTGGGGCGCATCGCCCACGAGCAGACACTCGCCGCGCTCGGGCTGCGCAAGGCGCTCTTTCCATTCGCGCATGGCGCTCGTCACGAGCTCGGCCCCCGCCTCACGCTCTTCGACAGCTACCATTGCTCCCGCTACAATACCAACACGGGCCGGCTCACCGCGGACATGTTCCGCAGGGTGATGCTCGAAGCGCAGCGTTGCATGACAAGGGACCAAGGCAGGGGCTCGTAAGCTTGCCGACAGCTTTTCGCTTTCGGTGCCGCTCCCTCTCGACGTAGAATGGCCGAGTGGCCGTCCGCGAGCTTGCGCCAGATCAAAGCAGGGAATGGCCGGAGCAGGCGAACTCGCACGCAAGGGCTCATGGGGAACGCGCATCATGGCACTCGAGATCGCACCGGAAAAGGTCGCCCACGTCATCATCAAGGCCCGCGAGTATGACGTGAAAGTCGGCGCCTGGAACGACACACCCGCGGAGGGTGACGCCGATGAGGACCCCGGAGCGATCCTCGAGGATTTCAGCAACGATCCCACGCGCGCGGAGCTGGCCGGATTCATCGATGCGCTGAACGACGACGAGCAGGCCAATCTCGTCGCCCTGATGTGGGTCGCGCGGGGAACCTTCGAGCCGGAGGAGCTGGACGAAGCGGTCGATACGGCGCGCTCCGAGAAAGTGAACTCGACCGCACGCTATCTCTTGGGCATTCCCCTCCTCGCAGACTACCTCGAGGAAGGCCTCGAGAAGCTCGGCTTCGCGGTCGAGGACGTCGAGAGCGACGTGCTATGATCGGCCCTGCCCGCTGAGCCACGCCAGCACCTCGGCGGCATGAGTGTGCGGCGGATGGACGGGAAAGAAGACGTGCTCGATCAAGCCATCGCGAACGACGAGCGTGAGCCGCTCCAGATAGCTGACCCCGCCCGTCTCGAACCGCGGCAGCTTCAATTCATCGGAAAAGTGAAATCCGGCGTCGCTGAGAAGCGGATAGGAAAGGGCGAGGCGCGCCGCCAGCTCCTGCTGCCAGCCGCTCGTCTGAGTGCTGAGGCCGAGCACACGGACGCCCAGCGCGTCGAACCGACTCATGTGATCGCGGAACCCTTCCGCCTCCGGCGTCGAGCCGTGCGCGCCCGGAATCTCGTCCCACGCAGGCGGATTGGGCACGCCCGGCCGCCCGGTCCAAGGGTAGACGAACACAACGGCCCGACCCGTCAAGTGCCGCAGGTTGATGGGCCCGCCCGATGTCGCGCCAAGTGCCATGTCCGGCAGCCCTCGTCCCGGCACCAGATGCGCGGCGGCGCTATCGTCGGTCGGCGCCGGATAGGGCCAATTGTTCATCAGCCCTTCTCCCGCATGAGGCGCGCCTTCTCGCGGTCCCAGTCGCGCTTCTTTTCCGTCTCGCGCTTGTCGTGGAGCTTCTTGCCTTCCGCCAGGCCGATCTTGAGCTTGGCGCGGCCCTTATCATTGAAGTAGAGCTCGAGCGGCACCAACGTCATGCCTTTGCGCTCCACGGCAATGGCCATCTTGGCGAGCTCGCTTCTGTGCATCAAGAGCTTTCGCTTGCGCCGCGGCTCGTGCTGGAAGAAGCGCCCCGCCTGGCTGTATTCGGGAATGTAGCTGTTGATGAGCCACAGCCCGCCGTCCTCGAACGAGGCGTAGCTCTCCGTGATGTTGGCTTGCCCTTTGCGCAGCGACTTCACCTCCGTGCCCGCGAGCATGAGGCCCGCTTCCCAGCTATCGGTGATGAAATACTCGTGCCGCGCCTTGCGGTTCTCCGCGACGATCTTGCGGCCGTCGTCCGCCTTGGCGGCCATACCGTCAGTCCTTTTGTGTCATGCCGCCAGAAGAGGACCCTGATCGCGCCCAATCCCTATTCCGCCGCCTTGGCGTGGAGGAGTCCGGCCGCGGCAAGGGCCGCGTCGACCTTGCGCCGGGTGTCGTCGCTCACTTTCCACAACGGCAGGCGCATCTCCTCGGAGCAGAGGCCGAGGCGCGAGGCCGCATACTTGACCGGGCCAGGATTGGTCTCGATGAACATCGTCTCGTGGATCGGCTGCAAGCGATCCTGGATTTCCCGTGCGGCGGCGTAATCTCCGCGCAGACAGGCATTCTGAAACTCGGCGCAGAGGCGCGGGGCGATGTTCGAGGCAACCGAGATACAGCCCTCTCCGCCGTGCGCCATGAATGCGAGCGCGGTCTCGTCCTCGCCCGAGAGCTGCACGAAGCGGCGGCCTGTCTTCTGCGTCACACGCCGCTCGCGCGCCACGCGCGAAAGGCTCGCGGTCGCGTCCTTGACGCCGGCGATGTTCCTGAGCTCCGAAAGGCGCGCCATCGTGTCGATCGAGATGTCGACATTGGTACGGCCGGGGATGTTGTAGACGATGATCGGGATTCCGACGGAGTCGTTGATCTTCTTGAAGTGCTGATAAAGCCCTTCCTGCGTCGGCTTGTTGTAGTAGGGGGCAACGACGAGGAGGCCGCTTGCCCCGTCGGCCTCGGCATGGCGGGAAAGCTCGATGGCTTCTGCCGTCGAGTTCGACCCGGTGCCGGCAATGACGGGCACCCGTCCGCGAGCGACCTGCACGGTGATGGCTATGATGCGCTTATGCTCATCATAGGTGAGCGTGGGGCTTTCGCCGGTGGTGCCCGCCGGCACCAGCCCGTGGGTTCCCTCGGCAATCTGCCACTCGACGAGGCGCCGGAACGCGTCCTCGTCCACACTTCTCGCCTCGTCGGTCTTGAATGGGGTGATGAGCGCGGTCAGCGATCCCTTGAACATGCACTCCTACCTCTGGGGGCTCCCGATTATCCTGTAAAGTCGGCCGTTTGCCTTGCCCGGCTCGAGTCCGAACGAGCGCCCTGGCTGGCCACCGCTTGAATGCCCGGGGCCCGCTTGTTAGCTTCACCCGCCGCTCAGCCACAGTCTCGGCACAGACCCGAGACAAGGAGGCGGCGCACCCAAGTCGGGGTAGGCGAGACCACGAACCTTAGGCGGTCGCCCCGCCGCCTGCAAGACGACGCGCAACCCGTAACAGCTTTCTGACCCCGTGCTTTGCAGAGGTCCATGCCCAACGTCAAGCCATCCCGCCTCTCCATCGGCGGTCCCCGATCACGGCCCCTCCGGCTGCGGCTGTGTGCGACCGGCCTTGTCGCCGCAGTGATCGGGCTTGCCCCTCTCGCGACATTGACCGGCCCCCGCCAGGCCCGGGCCGAGCCCGCCGCAAAAAGCGATCAGACGAAGCCCGCCAAACCTGAGAAGGCTGCTAACCAAAAGAGCGGAAAGCCTGAGCAATTGAAATCGGCCACCGCAGGAGCTGCCAAGACGGCAGCCCCCGCCAAGCCCCAGCGTGCCCTGCTGCCGAAGCCGGGGGTCGCCTCGCCCGACGAGGCGCGCTACATCGCCGCCCTCGACAAGGCCATCGCTCCGGTGAGCGCAACGCCGATCTCGGCCGAGGAAGCAGCCCTCGTGCGCGATGCCATCAAGGCCGTTGGCGCGGCCAACCTCGCCAAAGGGGTCGATATCGCCGCAAAGATCAGGGACCCTGTCGCGCTGAAGCTGTTCGACTGGTACAGGCTTCGAAGCGGCTACGGCGAGCCGCAGGAGTATGCCGCGTTCCTCGAGCAGAACCCTGCATGGCCCGACCGCGCGCTCCTCGTGCAACGCAAGGAGGAGGCGCTGTTCACCCAAGGCGGAACGGCTTCCACCATCCGTGCCCACTTCAAGAACGGGGTAGCGAGAACCGGGGTCGGCTGGGCAGCACTGGCCTCGGCTCTGCTTGCCGAGGGCAACACGGAGGAGGCGGCGAAGCTTGCCGCACGCGCATGGCGCGATCTCGGCATTCCGGCCTCGCTCGAGACCGGATTCCTCGAGCGCTTCGGCAAGCTGCTTACGCCCGCCGATCACAAGTGGCGACTCGACAAGCTCATCATCGATGATCTGCGCTGGTCGGGCGTGCGAAACGCGCGCGCTCAGTTCGCCAAGCGCCTCATCCCGCTGCTGCCCGACGTCGAACGGAAGAAAGCCAACGCCCGCCTCGCCGTCTTCATGCGCTCGTCGGGCGCCAAGGCCAGGCTCGAGGCCCTTCCGGCCAGCGACAACCCGGACTGGGGCTTGGTCTTTCATCGCATTCAGGTCCTGCGCCGCGCCGGCCATGCGACGGAAGCCGCAAAGCTCCTGCTCGGCGCGCCGATGGACGAGGCCGATACGGTCGTCCCCGATTCCTGGTGGGAGGAGCGCCGCGCCAACGCCTACATCGCGCTCAAGGCCGGCAAGCCGAAGCTCGCCTTCGATCTCGTGAGGGAGGCAGGCCCTTTAAGCGTCAATCCTTTGAAGGAGCAGCGCTTCATGGCGGGCTGGATTGCGCTGCGCATGCTCGAGGACACGAAGCTCGCCGAGCCGCAGTTTCAGGCCCTGAAGAAAGCCGCCGACGGCCCCTTGAGCCGCGCCAAGGCAAGCTATTGGCTCGGACGAACCGCCGAGGCCGAGGGGGATGGCGAGGCGGCCAGCCAGCACTACCGGGAAGCGGCGAGCGATGCCGACACGTTCCATGGTCTGCTCGCACTTCAGAAACTGGCCCCCGGAAGGCGTCCGATCGAAATCCGGGCCCCCGCAGAGCCCGATGCCGCGCTGATCGAAAAGTTCAATGCCCTCGACGCGGTCAAGGCCGCCGTCATCGCCCGCAAGTCCTCGCTCGATGCGCATGTCCTGAGATCATTCATTGCGCATTTGCGCACAGTTTTCGACAGCGAGGCTGGCAGCGCACTCGTCGCCCATCTCTCGGAAGCGGTCGGCGACACGCAAATGGCGGTGCGGACCGGCAAGGCCGCCATCGCCGGGCGCCAGAACCTCCTTTATTATGCCTATCCCGTGCATCCGTTCCCGGCCTACTCCCCCTTGCGCGATCCGCCGGAGACGGCCTTTCTGCTCGGCATCGCCCGTCAGGAGACGGAGTTCAACACCCTCACGGTATCGAGTGCCGGTGCCAAAGGACTTCTGCAGGTCATGACGGCGACGGCAAAGCACGTCTGCGCCGATTACAAGATCAAGTGCGACATTCCACGCCTGCTCTCCGACCCCTCCTACAACGCGATGCTGGCCTCTGCCTACATCGCCGACCGGATGGAAGAGTTCAGCGGCTCGTACGTACTGACGCTCGCCGGCTACAATGCAGGGCCCGGGCGCGCCCGGGAGTGGATCGCCGAGTTCGGCGACCCGCGCGATCCCAAAGTCGATCCCATCGACTGGATCGAGCGCATTCCCATTCAGGAGACGCGCGAGTACGTGGCGAAGGTTCTCGCCAACATCCAGATCTACCGGGCCCGCCTCGGCGAGAGCGAAACGGCGCTCCGGCTCGAGGACGACCTTACCAGGGCCCGCTCGCTCCGTCCGGCATCTGCGGGGGATGGAACCACGACTGCCGACTCCGGCGGATAGCGGGCACCCCGCCCAAATCCCCGGAATTCGCCTTTTCTCGCCCGAACTACTCACCAAGCAACGTGCCGTCACGGAGCATCGACCATGAGCCGAGCCGAGCCATTCGACGAGATACGCTATACGACCCGCGACGGCTTGAGCCTCTACGCGCGCATCTATCCTGCGGCACCTGGCTCCTTTCGTCTCCGCCCGGTCGTCTGCCTTCCGGGCCTTACGCGAAACAGCCGCGATTTTCACGTTCTCGCGCTGGCCCTTTCAGCTCCCGGCGAGGACTCGCGCACGGTCTACTCACTCGACTACAGGGGCCGCGGGCGGAGCGATTTCGACAGCGATTGGCGCAACTACGCCGTGCCGATCGAAATGCAGGACGTCCTCGATTTCCTGATCAGCGCGGAGCTCCTGGGTGCAGGCTTCGTCGGCACATCGCGCGGCGGTCTCATTGCCATGATCATGTGCGCTGCGATGCCCGCAGCCGCCGGCCCCATTGTGCTCAACGATATCGGTCCCGTCATCGAGCGCGCGGGGCTGGCTCGCATCAGCGCCTATGCGGGTCGCATGCCGCTTCCCGGCTCGTGGGCTGAGGCCACCAAGCTCGTGCGCGACATGAACGTGCGGGCCTTTCCCGCCATCCCCGAGGACTCCTGGGAGACCGTCGCCCGGCAGTGGTTCAACGAGTACAAGGGCCGGCCGGCTCCCGGCTACGACAACAAGCTCGCCAATGCCATGTCCGTGCTGGATGGACCGGCCCCGGCGCTATGGCCGCAGTTCGAGGCGATGAAGCGCGTGCCCTTGATGGTGCTGCGGGGCGAGCATTCCGACATCCTCTCGGCTCAAACCGTCGAGGAGATGCGCCACCGTCATCCCGCTCTCAAGGCCGTGACCGTCAAGGGGCAGGGGCATGCGCCCCTCTTGATGGACAAGCTCACCATCGACGCCATCCGCGGCTTCTTCGCTCAGACAGACCCGCAGTAGCGCAGAAATCCGCTTCAAGAGACGATCGGCGCAGCTCGTACCCGGAATCAGCCGCCCATCTCGACCTCGCCGCGGTCGAAGCGGCGCGCATAGTCGGTCTGTCCGCCGGACGCAAGGATGCGGGCCTGCTCGATCCAGTTCTCGCGCTCGATGCGCCCGCGCGGCTCGATGTGCTGGCTGAACCGCTCGACATCGGCGCCCGTCCAATTGGCGATTTGCTCGTAGGTGGCGATGCCAAGCGAGTTGAGCTTCTTCTCGAGCAGCACACCAATGCCACGGACCCGCTTGAGGTCGTCGTAGCTCCCGACCAGGCTCGAGCCTGGAAGCGGCTCGCTGCGCAGCGCCTCCGACCGGACCGAGCGCAAGTGTGAATAGTCGGCGCGCGGCTCGATGACCGGCGCACGGGGCAGCTCAGCCTCTCCCCCAGCTCCGGCCGCGGCGGCTGCCGATTTCGCACTTTGCTCGCGTATCGCTTCACCCAGTCTGACGGGTCGCGGAGCGGTCTCGACGTGTGCGCCCGCGCCAATCTTGTGTGCAGCCGCCGTCGCGGCGGCGATCGAAGCGGCAACCGCATCATGGCTGAGGGTAAGGGCGGCATCACCCGCTCCATGAGACGCCGTCTGCCGCCGTGCCGCGCGGCGCGAATACTCCGTCTCCCCGCCTCTGGCCAGGATGTGAGCCTGCTCGATCCAGTTTTCCTGCTCGATGCGGCCCACAAACCCCAGCGACTGGCTCATGCGGTTCACGTCGCTCGCCGTCCAGCCGGCGATCTCGGCAAAGCGGCGCACACCGAGTGTCTTGAGTCGAGCTTGAAGCGCGGCATCGATGGCCCGGATGCGGGTCAGATCGTCGGCCGGCAACGGGGCCGAGGCCAGGGCGGCCGCCTGAGCCGGCACCGCAGTCTCTGCCGCCTTCGCGAGTGCTGCCCCCTCCTCTCTGGGCTCGGCCTTGACCTCGACTTTCCGGATCGCTTGAACGGCGGCCGGTGGCGGCGGGGGAGCCGGCTCCTGTCGTGCGGCGGCGGCGGCGCTGGCCGCGGCGACGGCCGCTCCAGCCGCTGCGGCCGCTGCGGCTGCGGCTGCGGCCGATGCCGACGCCGCGGCATTGGAGCCGGACTGCTGCTCCGCCGCGACTGCGGCGGCCGCCTGAACAGGCCTCTGCGCGACCGGTTGCACCTCGACCACAGGTGACGTGCGCTCGCCCGGTGCCGCCGAGCCGGCCTCCAGAGCGCCAGAGAGGGCGCGGCCGAAACGGTCATTGTCCCCGCCGCCCTGCATTGCGGCGACGGCCGGCTCCGGCTTCGGTGCAGGGGCCCCCGCGTGTCGGGAGGCACCCGCAGTCTCTCCCTCGGCCGGAACGGTCGCGAAGGCGCGCTTGACGAGACACGCCGTCAGAGCGCCCAAGAGATAGGCGGCCAGCAACAAGAGAAAG
>Ga0233425_10005193_pt1 | contig 20878 bp, 21 predicted proteins | sample Watercolumn_Towu_2_FD_181712 | JGI IMG/M metagenome (GOLD analysis project Ga0233425, IMG submission 181712) | Freshwater microbial communities from Lake Towuti, South Sulawesi, Indonesia - Watercolumn_Towuti2014_140_MG | ecosystem: Environmental > Aquatic > Freshwater > Lake | place...
GTCCACTACCGGTCGGACCTATGAAACCGACCCGCGCGCCCTTAGGGATTGTCAGATTGATTTCGTTAAGGACGAGCGGCGACTGAAGCTGATAGCGGAATGATACATTCTCGAGCCGAATATTCCTATCAAACTTCAGCGGAATTAATGGCGGATGCGTTTCCTCGGCGTAAGGTTGCCGCAACAGTTTGACCACGTCGACTAACACATCACGGTTGCTCGCGACACTCGCCCATCCCTGATAGGTTTGCTGCAGCAAGGGCATTAGTCGTTGTGCACCCAGAGCGAGCGCGCCAAGGGTGGGAATCGCCGCCGCTATTCCGCCAGCCGAGCCTACCATGTAGTAGCCCAGCGAGGCGATGAGCACCATGCCTAGCGATTCCACCACAAAACGCGGGCTTGGACCGATGATGTTATTGCTGGCTTGAGCTTGGCGCAGTGACCAGTCGATCTGGTTAAAGCGACGCGCAAAAAGAGGTTGTGCCTGGTCCAAGAGGACATCACGAATACCTCCCAGACCCTCTTGCACAGCCTGAACCCGCGCGTTGTATGCCGAATCGACAATTTGACTGTTGATGTTCAGACGTTTTCGTATGAACAAAGATATGATGGCGTAAATGCTACTGAAGCCAAATAGAGCGACTGTCGCGATCAACGGATCAATCAACAGCAGCGTCGCAATAATGAAGATCGCCATCAGGATGGCGCTAGCGGCGTTGAGCAGGCCGAAAACTAGCCAGACGACAAGATCAACTTTGTTGATCCCTCCTATAATTTCGCTGCTGTTGCGAGCCACGTGGACTTCGTAGGGCTGGCACAGCGTTCGCTGGTAGATCTCTGCTCCAATTTCATGCCCAATACCAAAATTTAGTTTGGAAATCGCGTATATTAGAAGAAATCTAACGGCCCCGGCGACGATTGTCGTGCCTACAAAAATTAATGTGAGCTGCATGCGAATATTTTCGCTATCGAACAAGCCTAAAGTGGCGACCGCCTGCGCCACGAATGGCCTTTTCAAGGCTTGCACAGGGTCAGCCAGAATGGCCAGAAATGGGATGAGGGCGCTCAGCGTCAGAACTTCGGCAAGAGCTCCCAAGAATATCAGGCCCAGGAGAAGCAAGAGTTGCATCCGCCGGCGCGCCGACAGGCTTGCGATTAGGGCATGCAAACTATTGAGCAATGAAACTTGCGGTTTCGGTTGACGCATTCGCAGGTTCGATTCGCCCACGCCTCTTGCGCAACTTGCGTCAGCTGACGACATTTTCTTGAAAGCTGTAATGCATGTCGACATACCACGGCATCGCCACCTTCAGCCCCTCCGCAATCCGATACTCCGGCTGATAACCCAAGAACTTCGCCGCCTTGCCGATGCTCGCCTGACTGTGGCGCACGTCACCGGCGCGAAAACCGCGGTAATTGGGCTTTACCGCCGCATGCGGAAAGTCCGGCGCAAGCAAGCGATGCAGTTCCGAATAGAGATCGTTCAGCGTCGTGCGGTCGCCGACTGCAACATTATAGACTTGATTCACGGCCTCAGAATTCTGCGTCGCCGCCGCCAATAGATTCGCCTGCACGGCGTTGGCGACGTAGCAAAAGTCGCGGCTGGTTTCGCCGTCGCCATTGATGAACACGGGCTCGCCCTTGATCATCGCCGCCGCCCATTTGGGGATCACCGCGGCGTAAGCGCCATTTGGATCCTGCCTTGGACCAAAGACATTGAAGTAGCGCAGTCCGATCGACTCGAAGCCATAACAACGCACGAACACGTCGGCGTAAAGTTCATTGACGAATTTCGTGACCGCATAGGGGCTGAGCGGCTTGCCGATGACGTCCTCGACTTTCGGCAGTCCCGGATGGTCGCCATAGGTCGAACTGCTGGCGGCATAGACGAAGCGCTTGACCTTGACGTCGCGTGCGGCGACAAGCATGTTGACGAAGCCGGTGACATTGGCGGCGTTGGTGGCGATAGGATCCGCGAGGCTGCGCGGGACCGACCCAAGCGCCGCCTCGTGCAGCACATAATCAACGCCTTCGCAGCCGCGATGACAGGCGTCGAGATCGCAAATGTCCCCTTCAACGAAAGTGAACCTTGCCCACTGCGACGGGTCGACAAGGGTTTTCACCTCATCGAGGTTGCGCGCGTAACCAGTCGCAAAATTATCCAGCCCCACCACCCGCTGGTCGAGTTCGAGCAGCGTCTCGAGCAGATTGGAGCCGATGAAGCCGGCGACGCCAGTGACCAGCCACGTCCGCGGGCTTTCGCGAAGCTCAGCGCGAACCTCATCGTAACGCGTCATTCAATAAATCCTACAATCGCAGATCGGACTGATCTGGGCCGAGCACATATTTCAGATCATAGAGCACATGCTCGTCTTTGCCGAAATTTCTGACGCCCGCGCCGAGCTGACGAAACTCGTCATGCGCGACCGCCAGGATGATGGCGTCGTAAGCGCCCGGCTGCGGCGCGTCGACAAGCGCCAAGCCATATTCATGCTGCGCCTCCTCGGCGCTGGCCCAGGGGTCGCAAACATCAACGCTGGCATTGTATTCGGCGAGTTCGCGGACAATATCGACGACGCGCGTGTTGCGCAAATCGGGGCAATTTTCCTTGAAGGTCAGCCCCATGACCAGGATGCGCGCGCCTTCGACATGGATGCGCCGTTTGATCAACGCCTTCACGAGCTGCGATGTCACATAGGCGCCCATGCCGTCGTTGAGACGACGGCCAGCAAGAATGATCTCGGGGTGATAGCCGATCGCCATCGCCTTATGGGTCAGATAATAGGGATCGACGCCGATACAATGGCCGCCAACAAGGCCGGGCCTAAAGGGGAGAAAGTTCCATTTGGTGCCGGCGGCTTCGAGCACCGCCTCGGTGTCGATGCCCATCCGATTGAAAATGATCGCCAGCTCGTTGATCAGCGCGATGTTGAGATCGCGCTGGGTGTTTTCAATCACCTTGGCGGCTTCCGCCACTTTGATGCTCGCCGCCTTATGGGTGCCGGCGATAATGATCTCGCCATAGAGCTGATCGATGAGCTCGGCGACTTCCGGCGTCGAGCCGGCGACAACTTTCTTGATCGTCGAGACGCGGTGCAGCTTGTCGCCGGGATTGATGCGCTCCGGGCTGTAGCCGGCGTAAAAGTCGACGTTGAATTTGAGGCCTGAAACCGCTTCCAGCACCGGCATGCAGTCTTCTTCGGTGGCGCCGGGATAGACCGTCGATTCGTAAATGACGATGTCGCCTTTCTTCAAGACTTTGCCGATCGCTCCCGACGCCTTGATCAGCGGCGACAGGTCGGGGCGCTTATGCTCGTCGATCGGCGTCGGCACTGTGACGATATAGACATTGCAAGTGGCGAGATCGGCGAGATCGGCAGTGTAATGCAGCCCTGTCGCCGCGCGCAATTCTTCGTCGCTGACTTCGAGCGTCGAATCCTGGCCGGCTTTCAGCGCGGCGATGCGCGCCGCGCTGATGTCGAAACCGACGACCTTTCGCTTCTTGCCAAATTCGACCGCGAGCGGCAGGCCGACATAGCCGAGGCCGATGATGGCGAGCTTAATTTCCGAGAGATCTGCGCTGCGGCTCATAACGAGAAAATGACCTTACGATTTTGTCTGAGGAACGGTCGTCGAGAATGCGGGGCTGTATCGCAATTGCATTTTCAAAGCATCAGCTGATTTCGGCACCTTTGGGCGATGTCGATCGCACCGAGACCGAGGATGCGCGACAACGCCATCTCCCACATGTTGAGTTCGTCCGGCACGATTGGCTCGCCTGTCTATACGGTCTCCGAACAGGGTTAGCCGCGATCGCGAGCCGCAACATGTTTTGCATCGGACACCAGAACTAGGTCCGCAATCTTTCGCCGGCGACCCAGCAATCCTACATCCAAGCTGAATCAAGGTTCAGTCATATTTCGGTCATTTCCCGGACCGGTCGGTGTTGGAGGACGTGCGCGCCTACCAGGCGCATCTTCTCGAAGGGCATTTCCTGGGCGTCGCTCAATCAGATTGTCTGCGCGCTGCGCTTTTTCGGCAACCTCGCGCTGCTCGCCGAACGGAGCGCCTTCGCCGAACGCGTCATATCTCTGCGCAAGCCCGATTGGATCGTCTGCGCCACGCCGCCCTTCGGCGGACCTTCGCTCGTTCTCGCCTATCTTGCCCACCACACGCATCGTGCGGCAATCGCCAACTCCAGGCTCTTCGCCATCGACAATCAAGAGGTCGGCTCGTCCGCCGTTACGGCTTTCTCGCCAAAGGCGATCGCAAGGAAAAGCTCGAACGCTGTCTGCACAGGCAGATTGATTGGTATGCCCATGCTACCGCACATCGGGTGAAGCGGCTGCTTCTCCCGTCGCAAAATTACCAAAAATCGCCGCGTCGAAAGGTGCGGCAATAATTCTTATGCCGCTTCAAGAGCCGAGCGGTCTAATAGTGCAGGCACTTTGCCGCCCATTATGTCGAGCAACACCCGCACACGTCCGTTGGCGTCGAGCCGTTCCAAGCAGCCTATGGCGTTTACAAATGGGCCCGACGTAACGCGTACCGATTGACCTTCGCGAAGATTACGATCAAAGCGAACAAAACCTTGGTCATCGACATAATCAAGTAGTTGCTCAACGATCCCAAAGGGAACTGGCTGAGGCGTCTCTCCCGCCATGATAAGGCTTCCAACGCCGAATGTTCCATTAATGGATCGCCAACGATCTCGACCCAAATTAAGAATGACGAACATGTATGTCGGGAAAATGGCGCTATGGACCGTGCGTAACCGCCGAGCGTGCCTGGCAGTTTTCGAAATGCGTGGCAGAAACACGCGGAAGCCTTGATTGACTACCTGAAACTCGGCTCTCGTTTCCTGCCGCGGCAGTGAGCGCACAACATACCATCGCTCATCTCGCGTTAAGACCAGCGTTTCACGACGCCTGACCCAAGGCAGAGACCTGCCAGACGATGACTCAAGTGACAGCACTTCTACCTCCAAATTCCACACTCGTGTCTCTTGCTTTTTTTTGCTGGGCATCCTTCCTTGAATAGCGGAATCTGCTGGAATTTCCATAATTGATAGGTGCTTTTACCATATCACGTGGCTGCTCTCCGATTTGGGCCCGATGCCGGGTGCTGATGCTGCGCGTGGTCATTGAACTTGGCAAGCCGTCCAAACCATTGGCCGCGTGCCGTCTTCTGTAATTGGGCTAACGCCGTTTTTCAATCGAAGTCGTCGCGTGCCACTTTCCCTCATCGCTCGCGTGACGGACTTTGCCCCAGGCGCTTTGCCCATAGGTCTGATTAACAAGGCGCAGGCAAAGGCCAGGATCGTCGTCATTGCGGCGGTGCGCAACGGGTAGTCGACAAGCGAGTGACCAAGAAGGAGCGCGATGATAAAAACTGCGGCCCGGATCAGCGATCGATCGATCGCGAAAGGCCCAGCATTTGAGGGTCCCCACGCGCCTATGGCTCTTTGAAGAAGCCAATACAGGAACAGGCCAAGCAGAAGTGGACCTACCACGCCAGTCTCCAGCCACAGTTCAAGCAGGTCATTGTGGGCATGATTGGCGTAGGTGCCCAGCACTAAGTCATCGCGCTTCGCGAACATAGGATAGGCTTCGACAAAAGACCCGACGCCGGCTCCGACAGGCATAAGAGTTTTAGCGCCCGCAACTGTGACGCGCGCGAACACCTGCCGCTCATCGGTCAGAGTATCGCTATCAAAACGATCAATCACTCCGAGCAATCCCGATCTGCCCACAAAAAGCAGGGCAAGTGCCATAACGCCGACAATTACCCAGATGAATTGAAAATTTCCGAACTTTTGCGACGGTTCGCGCGGCTGAGACGGTTCGCGCGGCAGCGCCAAGGCCCCAAATAGGCCGACAAGCGTCAGGATGAATCCCGCACGTGAGCGCGTCATCACCACGGCGGCAATAAGCACAAGCATCGCGCCGGATAACGCGGCAGCCACCGCAATCGAAAAGCCGGCGACGTCGTCACGCGGTGGCAGCTCCGACAATTGTTTGGAAGCGATGGCGGTCGCCACCCAGGCCGACAACAGCAGGAGAGCGCTATAGAGCAGCGCCGCAAAGTGATTCGCATTAGCGAAAAAGCCTACCGGGGAGCCAGGATTAGTGAATTCAAAAAAAAGCAACGCGCTATCGGGACCCTGCGCGAGCTGCGTCAGTCCGAAGAAGGCGCTCACCAGAGCGAAAACAATCACTACGAGGCTCAAGAGCCTGCGCTCGCGCCAACTGAGCGTCAGAACAGCGAAGAACACCGCTAGGGGCGGCAACAGCGCTAGCGCAACTAACCAGGTCGATTGCGGCGCCATGCTTAGGGGTGCCCAGGGCGGAGGACGGCCAAGGAGTTCATAAGTTTCGGCAATACTCTCGCGCCCCGGCAGATGCGTCCATATCGCCGGCGGAAGCGGAACAAGTTGGATCAGAGGCACAGCGACGACCGCTGCACAAAAAGCTAAGATACCGCGCATCTCTGAACTACCGGGGGCGAGCATGATACGCCAAAGGGCCGCGAGAAGTATCGGAATAGAGATCAACTGAAGGATTGCGTCCGACACAAAGCCGGCCCTCGTGCCACCCCCGAGAAGAAGGCAGGCAATCAGGGCAAACATCGAGATATAAAAAAACGGCCCGGCCTCCGACGCCCTCCCGAGCACGAGCCCTGAAGTCACGTTCTTCGTCACGGACTTGCAGGCAGAAGGGGCGCGGCGAACAACTGGGAGGAAGAACCTGAGGGTCGCGTTGCGAGCAACGCCGCAATGCCGCCGCCAGTCGCGACTAACCCCGCTCCGGCAATCCAACCGTTACCAGATGTGGCGTCGAGCGGGTTGCCTTGCGGCGGACCGCCGGTCTGGCCGACATAAGAACAAGGCGAATGCTTGGCGACTGTCGCAAGCGAATTCGAACGGACATTAACGCTGCAGCCATCGGGATAAATAATGCGCGCAAGGCCTCTTCGCCCTAGTTTAACTGGCATTCGCCAGATGGGCTGATGTTTCGAGGTAAATCTGCCCCGACTGATGGGTTCTGGCAAGCTTGCTGCGCCGACGCGCCGGGTGGATGGGCCTGCGGGTAGGTGAATGCCGCGCCGAGCGCTGAAAAATATCGCGATTGCAGTCATCGAGACACACCTTTCCCGTCGTTTTCGATCAGACCCAAGACAGCCAAACGCGCTACGCCGTTGATGCGATCGGCGGCGGCCGAAGTTCCGCGATCATGTGCAGGATGTCGGCGAAGAGATTTTTCGGAACGGCGACCTTCGCCAGTTGGAACGCGACGTAGCGCCCGTGGCTGACAACTTTCGCGCCGATCTTGATGAGTTTTTCCTTGAAAGTCGTCATCGACCAGTCTTTGATCGACTCGGGCGTCGCCAGCGCGCGCAGGAAATTTCCGAGATTATAGGCGAGCGCGTAAAGTTGGAGACGGACAGCGTTGGCAGCGAACGAACGGCACGACAGTCGCGTCCATTTGATCACGCCTTTGCCCTCCTTGATCCATTGCTCGCATGTGCCGCGCTTGTTGTGAAAGGCGACGACATTCTCGGCGGGCCCCGCCATGTTCGTGACGATGAAGCCGACGCGTGGATGGAGTTCACCCGGATGCCATTCGACCTTGGCGACGACACGGCGGGGTTTTATCCAGCTTGCAGCCTGATAGGTGAAGTTCGCGTAAGAACGCCGCACTTCATTCGGCGGCCGCCCCAGGGGGCGCGTCAGTAGATGAGCGATCCTTTCCTGCACGACGCGGTTCGCCGGCAAGCGAATCGCGTATTTTATCCGCTCGGCTTCGAGGAACTCGTAAACTTCGGGATTGGCGAAGCCCGCGTCGGCGCGGAAATAGAGGCGCGAGACCTTGCCCCTGTAACGCATGACGACCGGCTTCAGCACCGTTTGCCAGCCGTCGGCGCTGTGAACATTGCCGGGGCGCAGGGCGCAACTTTCCAGATCGCCGAACTGATTGAACAAAAATAGCGGATGGTAACAAGTGCAGCCACAGTGGCCGTTCCAGACGCTCACCTCCTGTTCGCCATGGGTCGGACTGACACTCGAATCCATGTCGAGCACGACGCCGCGTGGCGGACGGCGAGCATGAACGAAATCGATCCATTGTCCCGAAAGATCGGCAAGGGCGGACAGGTTCTTTTCGGCAGCGAGCCATCGCGTCTCGAAGCGGCCCATTTGGCTCGGCGAGGCCGCGCAGCCGTGCGACGCCTTGCCGCCGACGATCCAGCGCATCGCCGGATCGTGACGCAGCCGCTCGGCGTCGTTCACATCTTCGTATCCGGCAAGACGAGACATCCATGACAATTGAGCGATCTCTAGCCCCCCCCTTCATGTCAAATTTTAGGCGGATGCCTCTCCACGGGCAAGTAAGTTGGCCGAATGAAACTTATTTTCGTTGAATTATTGCCTCCGTGCAACAGTTGGATTGATTCAGACGGCCAAATGACGCTGCAACCTAATGACAGCGGAAAAATGTTTCAATGTTTTTTTAGCTTGTGATAAAAGGCGGCACAATCGCCGATCCTTAAGGCGTCCACGGTCGAATGAAAATGCCTGGCCCTCTTGAGAGGTAGGACAGATAATCCTCATGGGAGCCTTCGCGGTCTGGCGACCGTAACGCTTCCGATCTGATTGTCTCATTCACGGCCCATAGGCCGGAATTGAGAAAACTGCTTACTTGGAACGGCCTATGCTCGCTCGGCAAAAAGACTTTTTGGGACGCGGGTTCGCGAGTGCGCTGAAGGAGGCGATGATGCTCGCAGCCGGCGTGATTGCTCTCGCGGGCTGCAACGGAGTTCCGGGAGATGGCCACGACTTGCCTTCCCAGCGCGCAGCGCAGCACGAGATAGGGGCCGAAAACAATGCGACGCTCGCGCGCGTTGCAAGTGAGCACTTGGCGGCGTCTACGCCGGGAAACCCGGGCTACCTGGTTGGTCCGCAGGACGTGCTGGACGTCACGGTTTTTCAGGCTCCAGACCTCACTAAAACCGTGCAGGTCGCCGAGGACGGCGCAATCAATTTGCCTCTGCTGGGCCAAGTCCCTGCGGCGGGTAAGACCCCTTCCCGGCTGGAGAAGGAAATTCAGGGACGGCTCAATGCCCGCTACATGAAGTCGGCCCAGGTCACGGTCTTTGTCAGAGAATATAATAGCCAACGAGTTACTGTCGAAGGCGCGGTAAAAAATCCGGGGGTGTTCCCGCTGCGTGGCAATGACACCCTGATTCAAATCATAGCTAGGAGCGGTGGTCTGGATCGCGACAAGGCCTCTTCCGATCTCGTCATTTTCCGCACAGCGGATGGCGAACGCACAGCAACGAGATACGACATTTCAGCTATTCACAGTGGATCAGAGCGCGATCCGCGAGTGTTACCAGGCGACGTCATTGTCGTCGGCGATTCTACGGTAAAGGCGGGGTTGAATCTATTTTTGCGGGTCTTGCCAGTCGCAGGCTACGCGATGCCTCTCTTTTGACTCCGCCGATGCCATGACTTTACTAATCATAGGGGATCGAAGAGCAGTGCGATGGAGCAAGGTTTCAGCCAGAAGGAGTTCTCAGCTTTCGATTGCACGCAATCGAGTGGAGGTGGTGGGAAAGTATGACCAATCCACTTGAACTTCCTGCCGAAGACGATCCGCAGGCTAAAAACTTGACGCTTCAAAAGCGCGAATTTGAGCCGGTGGGGTACCCTTATCATGCGGGGGATGGTTTCGGCGAGCCGCAGGATACGGAAGCGGGTGTGGATCTGCGCAATATTTTGCGTATCCTCAATAAACGCAAATGGTTTATCGGGGGCAGCCTCGCAACGTGTCTGGTAGGCGGTCTGTTGTGGACCTTACTAAAGACGCCCCTCTATACGGCGACTCTTCGGTTGGAGATCGCTCGTAGCGCTCCGAAAATCCTCAAAGGGGAAGACATGGGAGAGAGCGACGCTGCTGAACTGGAGACGGAAATCGAGTTGCTTAAGAGCCGTAATCTCGCTGAACGGGTGGCGTCGTTGACAAACTCCGCGCGAGATTTGGGCCCAACAAAGTCCTTGAATCCCGGCACGGCAACGTCTAGCGAATTCGGACATAGGACTAGGGCTGATCTGGAACGAGAAGCCGCGAATGAAATTCTCGTCGGTCTTGCCGTCAAACTCGTGCCCGGCACCCGCTTAGTGGACGTCAGTTACAATGACCCGCAGCCCGCTCGAGCGCAACGAATTGCCAACGCTTATGGCGACGCCTATGTCGCCGCGAACCTCGATAAGCGCTTTCAGTCTAACGCCCACGCCAAGACATTTCTTGAGGATCGACTGAAACAGATCAAGCTACGTTTAGAAGACTCTCAACGAACCCTGTTGGCGTTCGCTGAGAAGGAACAGATCATCGCGACGACAGACAAGGCGTCAATCGCCGAGACCGATTTGGCCGCCGCCAACGCAGCTCTAGGTGGCCTCATCGCGGAGCGCATCAAGAATGAACAGCTTTGGCGCCAGGCGCAGAGCGCGTCAGGAATAGACCTCCCGCAAATCTTAACGAATAAGGTAATCGAGGAATTGCGCGGCAGGCGGGGGCAACTTGTGACCGATTATCAGGAGAAGTCGGAAACATTCCGCGCCGATTACCCCGCAATGATTCAACTTAATAATAAAATTAAGGAAATTGATCGGCAAGTCGGCGTAGAGGTGAAGGCGATAAAATCCTCTCTAAAAGCTGCATTCGAGGCTTCACTAAGTCAAGAAAATGAAATGAAGCAGCGGATCGAAAAACTGCGTGCGGAGGCGCTCGATCTGCAAAAACGCAGCATTCAATACAATACACTTAAGCACGAGGTTGAGACTACGCGTTCGCTGTATGAGAGTTTGCTGCAGCGTTTCAAGGAAGTGGACGTTGCCAGCGGCGTCGGCACGAACAACATTTTTGTCGTTGATAGGGCGCAACTTCCCCGCGCCCCCAGCTCTCCAGACAAGCTCAAGAGCCTGCTGATCGCCCTCGCCATCGGCCTCGCCATCGGCGCTGGCGGCACCTTTGCGTTAGAGCAGTTCGACGATGTCATCTATTCGCCGTTGGAGGCGGAACTCGCTTCGGGACTGACGCTGCTGGGAGTCGTGCCAAAGGCCAAGAACGGGCAAACGGTTGGGGCGGCGTGTGAAGATGGGCGCTCAGCCATTTCGGAAGCGATCCGGTCCTTGTGCACGTCGCTGCATTATTCAACCGAAAATGGCGTTCCCAAGACGCTTGTGATCACCAGTTCGATGCTGGGCGAAGGCAAATCGAGCATTGCGCTGGGCACGGCGCGAACTTTCGCTGGCACTGGCCTAAAGGTGCTGATCGTCGACGCGGACCTTCGCAACCCTTCGCTTCACAAGAAAGCCGGTCTAGCCAACAGCATCGGCCTTACGAGCTATCTTACGCATAATTGTGAAGTGCGCGATGCCATCCAGCAAAGTGACATCACCAATCTTTATATAATGACATCCGGTCCGCTGCCGCCGAATCCGGTTGAGTTGCTTCATGGCCCGCGATTTGCGTCATTTCTGTCCGTGGAGGGGGAAATCTTCGATTTGATTATCATCGATGCGCCACCAGTGATGGGTATGGCTGACACACTGGTCCTTGCGAACATGGCCAGCACGACGTTGTTAGTAATCGCTGCTGGAGACAGCCGTATCCATCAAGTGCGCGGAACCCTCAAGCGGTTGAAGTTGGCGCGGTCAAGGCCGCTCGGAATTGTCCTCAATAAATTTGCCGCCCCTGTTGGTTACGGTTACGGTTACGGTTACGGTTATGATTATGGTTATGGTTATGGCGCTGAGAGAGAGGTCGATCATAACGACGAACTCGAGAACAAACCCGATGGTCCACGGAAATTGAGCAGTGGCGCGGGAGCGGCGTAATGAAGATATTTCGGCGCTTAGAGCGGCCTTTGATTTGCTTGCAGTTCCTTCACGCCGTCGCCAGATGCGAAAGGCGCGGTTGCCAGATGACGTAGTCTTGCTGTTGCGAATCGTCGCCGATGATTTGACGAGCGAAGCTTTCGCTAGTCATGTTCGAAAATCCCCCAACCGGCTGCGCGAGGCGGCGGCTTTCTATATCGAACAGGTCATGTTGGCCCCGGGGGCCGACAGCTACCGCGTGCTGGGAAGCCGACGGGACGCTTCCACTGCGGAGCTACGCAGAAACCTTGCATATCTATGCAAATGGCTGCATTCCGACATCTGCCGCGAAACAGCGCGCTCGGTTTTTTTGTTGCGGGTTACGCAAGCTTGGAACAATGTAAAAACGCCGGAGCGCCGGCGGGCATATGATTTGGGGTTGGACGTTGGCATGGAAGCGCGCCGGATTGCTCCTGAAAATCGACTTCACCGCGATTCAAATGATCCAAAACGGAACGGCAAAACTTCGTCGGCATCACGCAACGCTTCGAGCGTTGGTGGTTCGCGGATATTCGTCGCCCCCAGACGCATTAATCTCTGGCGCCGGTTTATCGCCTTCGCGCTGGGCCGCCCACGCTGACTTGACCGCGAGTTCAGTAATTGTTCAGGCTTGGCCAATTGAGTGCGGCCGGAGGCTTTCCTTGGTGTCCTTGTTATGCTGGAAACAAAACAGTCGTCCGGGTTCAACCCGAGGGCTAACGCGGACTTTAATATGCCACGATTGACCGTTTTCGTCATTGTCGGATTGGCACTTTGCTGGTTAGTCGTTTCCCATAGCCTTGTCGCATATTGGTCGGCGACGGCTCCTCAGACGGCGCTGTTCCTCCGCTCGAAAGAGCCAAAGGCGTTGGTCGCCCTGGCGGACGCCGAACTCAACGATAAGGGTGCCCAGGAGGACGATAAGCAATTGACGCCGGAGCGCTTGAGGCGCTTGCGCGAGCAGGTCCAAGCCGCCGTCATGACTGATCCTCTTCCTTCCCGCGCATACAGACTGCTAGGGCAAATTGCAGAACTCCAGGGCTTCGCTAACGAAGCTGAGAAATTCATGCGCGCGGCCACGCGCCACTCGCTGAACGAAAGTTTTGCTGTCTACTGGATGATGCGGAAAAATTTCGAACGAAAGAATTACGCAGCGACAGCCTATTATGCAGATGCGCTACTGCGTTCGACAAATCGAATAGACGTCACGCTGCCGGTCCTAGCCCGCATGTCGGAGGACAAGACCGGCAAGCGGGAAATCGAAAAGCTACTCTCGGCGAATCCAAGCTGGAGATCTTCGTTTTTTAGCGCGCTTGGCGGCTACGTCACCGATGCGCGTACGCCACTCGAGTTGTTCTTCAGTCTAAAAGACACACCAGCCTCTCCGACTGCCGAAGAGCTCAATGCCTATCAGGCGTGGCTGATTAAACATGACCTCTATGATCTCGCTTATTACGTCTGGTTGCAATTTATGCCATCAGAAAAGCTCGAGGGCGTCGGATTTCTGTACAATGGCGATTTTGAAGCGCATCCTTCAGGAGCCCCTTTCGATTGGCAGTGGCCGGCAAGCAAAAACGTCATCGCGGATTTCGTTTCGAGGCCGCAGAATTCCCTAGACCATGCACTGATGATTGAGTTTGGTCCAGGGCAGGTGGAGTTCCCAACCATTAACCAGGTTATTATGTTGCCTCCAGGGCCATATTTATTCAAAGGTTCATTGATGGGTGATGTCGTTGGACCTCGCGGTTTGCAATGGAGCGTAAGCTGCATCAAAGGCGGAACTATCGGACAGAGCGAGATGATACTTGGATCGTTCGGGAATTGGCGGAACTTCAAGTTTCCGTTTACGGTGCCAGACTCGGGGTGCGTTGCACAATCACTACAGCTCACGCTTGCAGCTCGCTCTGCATCGGAGCAGCTCGTTTCCGGCGAAATCTGGTTCGACGATATTTCCATCTCTCGAAAACAGGAACAAATGAAGAAATAGCCATTTAGACTTTGTTCTCGTGGCCCGATACGGCAGCTGCCGATCTGGTCGCCAGTGAAGAAATCCGTCGTCCGTGAAGAGACGGTTTACGCGGCAACGGCTTTCTGAATTGACGGTCCCGGCTGGCGCAGCGCCAGTCCGAAGCATCTTGGAGGCCTCTGAAAAAGAGGTGCCCGCGCGTCAACCCGCTTTTATATGGGCAGTTATGTCAAAAAAAAGGCATTATTAGTTGCGAAACTAGCCAGCTCACAAGTCGCCAGCGTTGAGGCCATATTCATGATAGATCTGCATTGCCATATTTTGCCAGGAATTGATGATGGCGCTGCTGATTTCGACATCGCCATCGAGATGGCGCGTATTGCTGTGACCAATGGCGTCACTGTTCAGGCTTGCACCCCGCACATTTTTCCCGGCGTGTTCGATAATTCCGGCCCGCAAATTCGATTGGCCGTCCAAGAACTTCAGAACTGCCTCGACGAGCACGAGATTCCTTTGCGACTAGTGACCGGCGCTGACGCGCATGTCGTTCCAAACATGGTGGACGGTTTGCGATCCGGCGCGATCCTCTCGCTGGCCGACACCAGATATGTGCTTGTGGAACCACCGCATCACGTTGCGCCGCCACGTATCGAATATCTCTTCTTTGAGCTTTTGACCGCGGGATACGTGCCAATCCTGACACATCCCGAGCGACTGACATGGATTGAAAGCCGTTTTGAGACGTTCGTTCAGCTATTCGACGCCGGCGTCTGGATGCAAATCACTTCAGGCTCGGTAACCGGCGCCTTCGGCAGAAGACCTCTATATTGGTCCGAACGAATGCTGAATGAAGGGATGGTCCATATTTTGGCTTCTGACGCTCATGGAGCGCGACGGCGAAGACCGGACCTTGCGGAAGGACGAGCGGCGGCGGCGAAGTGGCTTGGCGAAACAGAGGCGGAACAGTTGGTTTTTGGTCGTCCCCGCGCAATTTTGGACGACGCCGATCCGTCTCGGGTAAGGCCGCCTGCTCGAGCGCAACAGGTGAAGCTAGATATCCGCGACGGTGAAGAGGACCGCTCCGAGGGACGGCGTCCGCAGCGGTCCAGAGTTCGGCGCGGCGGCGAATTGGGAGAACAGCGGCGAAATAAGGCAGATTCCGGTTTTTCTCGGTGGTTTGACCGTTTGTTTGGGTGACAAGAAAGAATGCGCCAACTTGTTCGCTGCCGCTGGATGTGACTCGATATCGCGCGGGTCCGCTCTAGTAGACGCCAGGAATCAGTCGCGCCGTTCGTCCGGCATATTCGCGGTAGGCAGGAAATTCCTCTAATAGCACCTGCTCCTCAAAATGCATGCGCGCGAACTGAACTCCAATGGCGGCAACAAAAACGACCAGAGGCCACGGCTGATCAATTTCCCAAATACGTCCGAACATCACCACGAATTCTGCCAAATAAAGAGGATGCCGCACGAACCGATAAGGACCTTCTGTCATCAATGCTCGAGCTTGAGGAAGGACGCTGAAGGATCGGCCGAGATAAAAAACCGCGACGATCGACGCCAAGACGCCCAGAAATGCAATACTGGATGAAAGGTTCTGCATTAATGGCGGGAGATTCGCACGCGGCAGCGCGACAGCGATGAATGGCAATAGGCAACCGGCGACTGCGCAAACTCTAGGTAAAAGACCTCGAAGCTTGCGCAACGGCGGGCGTCGAATGACCAGCAAGATGATTGTGAGAAAAAAAAGCACGACCATCGCGATCTGAAGAAAAAAAGCGATGCAGGTCGCCCGCGCGAAACAGGTCTCGGAAATTCTCAAAAATGATCCAGCGATTCCGAGGGTAAGCCACAGCAGGAGGGGAGCGGCTGCGACCAAGTCGTAAAGCTTCGCTTTCGGCGTTGAGACAAGCATGCCGTTCTTGTTCTTGAAAAAAAGGTCAGTTTTTTGACATTCTCCACTTGCGGAGGCCTTTAGATACGCTCCGCCATTGCGAGGTGGCGCCAATGCCGTCGCTTCCCTTCAGTCGCGCGGAGGCGGCGCAGAGAAAGCCGAAGTCGGCGCCCGCTCGGGGCTTGCACCCGAAAGGAGTTGGGCATGCAAAACTTCGGACGCCGACCACGTTTTTGGCTTCTAGCGACTTTTGCCCATTCCCATTTGGATTTTGTCAGCCAACGCAGAATCGCGCGAGCGACCGGTCGTACAGTCCGAATGGTCGGGCCAGCGGCTTGCAACAAACGTGGCGAGGTATTTGACATATTCCAGAACCCGCGCCCGAAGAGGAACGGCGAAATAATCCTCGTCGTCGACGGGATATGGAATTATTTTGTGACTGGGAAGCTCCGCCGACAACGCAACCATCGCGCGCGCCATATGTTGCCGGGAAGTTATAAGCAGCAAGGCGCCGGCCAAATCGCGCCGCTCGACCCAGCATTTGGTCTCTTGCGCGTTTTGTAAGGTGTCAGCTGCGAGTTCCCCCCATTCGACGCAGCATGAGACCAGCGCTTCTAGGTCGGCAATGTTCGGATTACGCTGAGAGAATTGATTTACAAATCGATTTGGAAGAATGCCGGCTCCAGCATTCAAGCCGGAGATGTAAAGAAGCGGGATGTCGCCCCTAGCCACTATATGGAGGCCCGCATCCACCCGCTCAAATGACCCTGTGAACACCACTGCAGCGGATGCGTGGCGAACCTCGGCCTGCGACGGAACGCTGAATGAATCGAATCCCATAAATCCAAGGCCAAGGCTGATGATGACCGACGCGAGAAGCGCTCGTCCAGCGATGTCTGCCCTCCCCTGGTGAGCGGGCCGGCGGTAATTTCGTCGTGGTCGGCTCACTGTCGTTGCTCGCAGGCTATTAAAGAAGGCATGCGCCTGGATTAAAGACGGCTACGTCGCCGCTGTTATAATTCAATTTGATAGCGATGGGCGCCGACTTCGAGGAGTTGGGGGCGCCATCTCCGTAGACTTCATCGCCTTCGTCGAGGCAGATCTGGTCGAAGCCAGCGCTGCCGAAGGCGAGATAGCCGCGCTCGTCAAGCCAGTTTTGCCTGCCAATTGGGCGGTCGTGCGACGACAAGATCGGTGACGGCGAGTTTGCCTACGGACTGTACGGCGTAGAGACCTATCGGCGCGCTGGCTGAAGCATTCCACCCCAGAAGCGGATCGTGCTTCGTGGCGCGTGTCGATGCGACAGCGCAACTTGCGAGCAATGTGAGAACGATGGGTCTGATCATTTGGAATTGAGCCTCGCACTGAATGTGGCAATCGGCGTGAGACATCATCGCGCTAAAATGCGTCTGTGCTGCGCTCGTTTTGCTTCAATAACTGCCGCCTTAATTGCGTCAATTTCATATCTCGAAAGTCGCAAGCATTTGGAGGGCGTAGTTGATCGCATGTGTCGGAAAGGGAAAGCGCCTGATGAAAAAACCACGCAAATTCGGCTGCGCGATTGCATTCGGGATTACCGCCGTAGTGGCAAGTACCGAAGCTTCGATTGCAATGCCAATAGGTGCGACGTCGGCAGACTCGTCTCACATGCGGAAAATTGACTGGGCGTGTGGTCCCGGCTTGCATGTGACCCCTTGGGGGCGCTGTGTGCCAAATTATTGGGGCGGTGGTTACGGTTATCCTGCTGCTCGCGGATGGTATGGTCCCGGTTGGCGTCGCGGCTGGCATGGTGATCATGGCGAGCATCGTGAGTGGGAAGATCATGGGGGCTGGCGTGGAGGTGGAGGTTGGCGCAAACATCGTGAGTGGGATGATTAATGGGACGAAACCTTTTTCCGACTGTCGGGGAGCTCTTGCACTCGCTCGTTGCTGCGCAAATCAGATAATGTGCGACGTTAGCAAAATGGCTCCATTGAGCCATTCCCTGCCAAATTGAATCTACGGAGACATTCCAGAAGCTTTTTTGTTATCGCCTTTCAGCTGGACTTCATTGCGCGTTTACGGAGACATGGTACGCTTTTTATACAAACGGCTTCGGCCTGCCCCCGCCCGCGAGGCGGGGGAGAATTATTTTCCCCTGTCAATTCACGAAGCTCGCGGAAACGACCGCAGTCGCGTCCTCGTCGAGCGTGCAGATTTTATTTGTAAGGCGCTTGCGATCAATGAATCGTACTTGTGAGAGAACAGCGACAGCGTCGCGCCCGCCAGCCCAACCCGCTAACGATCGACCAACTGAACCTGATCAGTTGCTGCGAAGGGGCGGTCCGGTTCTAGACCCGAAACGGACATCAACCCGCATTCGCTGGTGCATATTGGACGGTGACGGCATAATTTTCAGAGCGCCATGCTTCATTGAGCGAGGCAGCCATATCGAACCTGGCGGGTCAATCGAATGGCAAGGCGCTGAAGCTCGATGCGTCAACGCGTCGGGTTTGTTAGAAACTCAAAAGTGAAACAGTTTCGATCACGTTGGAGGCCCTCCGCTGAATGTCGACTTGATCGCGTCCGTCCGCGCGCCATTTCTTCCGTGAGTGGCGACGACGAAGGACATGGAGGGTGTAATGATCCAGCGATTCGCCGTAGGCTTGCTGGCGTGCCTCGTGATCGGTGGCTGGAGTTCTTCTGCGACGGCGGGGAACGATTGCGGCAATCCTCGCGCACGGGTGCGCGACCATCGCGACAGCGGCGCGCCACCCACGAGTTGGGGATGTTCAGGATACAAGGTCAAGCCGATATTTGGGAATGATTTCAATCCGACGCGCGAACAAACCCGCGACCATAGGGGCGTCCCTCCGATCGTGGGCGGGGCGGGCCCGTCGAACCGACCGCCGAAGCCATAGTCCAGCCGCCCTTGGCGCGGCGTTCGTGATGTCGAAATGGGAGAGCTGCATGCGGGTATCTGTCTTGCGGGTAGCGATAATGCCCCCGACGATGCCCACAAAATTGCGCGAGGCAATGTGACGCCATTCGCCGCCATAACTTCATCGCAGGCACTGATCTTCAAGTCATTTTGTGCTGCTATGAGGCGCCTTAATTTTAGGCAATGGTGCCCAGGGGCGGAATCGAACCACCGACACTGCGATTTTCAGTCGCATGCTCTACCAACTGAGCTACCTGGGCTCGCGCAAAGCGCGATGTGTCGGGGCTTATAGAAAGCGCGCCGCCGCTTGTCCAGACCCCGGCCCCGACCGCGCAGCCGATCATTGGCGCTCACAGCCGATTGTCCCACCATACGACCCGGCCGACGATCTTGAAGCGCTTGAGCTCGGCCCCGCGCAAGAGTTCGGGTTCATAGGCGCCGTTGTCGCTCATGATGAGGATTTCGCCGGAGGCCAGGCGCCGCAGCCGCTTCACCCTCTGATCGGCTCCTTGCAGAAAGACGAAGATATTGGCGGGCTCTCGCCCACTTTTGAGCTTGAAGGATTTGGACGGCGGCTCAGTTTCGTTTTCATTGACGAGCAGCAGCGCGCCGTCCTCAAAGGTCGGCGACATGCTGTCGCCCGCCGCGCGCATGAAGCTCACTTTGGCGCCCGGCGGCGCGAGCTTGTGCAGCATCCAAACTGGAAAAGGCAAAGTCCTTTCAATCGCGACAATGTGGTTGACCTCTCCCACGCCAGCGGCTGCGCGCGCGTCGAGACTGGGAACTTGGACCGAGCTCACCTCCGGCTTCGAGCGCTCGCCTGTCCTGACCGCCGGCGCTGGCTCGTCGTCGAGCCCAAGCAGATAGCTCATTGACACGTTGAGCTTCGTCGACAGCGCCAGGAGCAAGGCCGATCCCGGCTCATTGGCGCCGCGCGCGACGCGCGCCAGCGTGCTTTCGGGAATGTCGAGCTCTTCGGCGGCTTCGCGGTAGGATTTGTATTTCGCCAGCAAGCCTTTGAGACGTCGCGCAAACTCAACCAAATTTGGGTCTTTCGGCCCCTTCATGCGGACATACGAGCTAAGAATGGTTGACAATCGCAGGCGCCCCTGTATGATTCGATCAAATTTGGTCGACGTTTTAGGGGCCGTTCAATGGACGCCGCGTCCGGTGAGCCAACTCCAGGCTTGTGTTCGATTGAAGCGGGGATCTCCTGTTCCGAATCATGTTCGATGAGAATCGGGTGGTCAGCCGATGGGCGAATAAAGGCGAACGGCGAGGCGGCTTTCAGGGGCGCAGGAGCCGCCGAAGCTGCTGGTCTTTCGCGCCGCGCGCGAATGCCGTCCTTGTTCGACGGACTCGCCAATTCTGTCTCCAAACGGATGCCTCCAACCGGCATCAACCGTATCTCGCGCAGTCGCCGTCCGTCCAGACCTCGTCCCACTAACGCACGCCGGCTTCAGCCAAGATCGATCCAAGGTTTCCGCTGCCTTTTTTCCGGATCGCCCGGATTAATCGTTTCCCCCGCCGGAGGCTCGATGTCAGACCGCCGCAAAAGCGAGGTCGTCATTACTTTGACGGCCGTGCTCAATCTCTATGGCGACAGCGCCCTCGATGAGATTATCGACGCCTTTGCCCTCGCGCTTGAAGAGAGCGATCCTGTTGAACGCCGACGTCGCTTAGCTCGCGCGTTGCTTCGCATCATCACCGCGAGAGTCGAGGCGCAGAGGAGGCGCCTCGGAGAGGAGGCAGGCGATTGAAAGCCTGAACGAGAAACGACGGCTTCCGCCATGCACGCGCTCTCACTTGGCATAGCGCATCCTGCCCAATCGCTCGGATCGAACATCCAGCAGCGCCCCTAGCTGGCGACCTTCGCTTTCGCATACTTTGCGCCCTTGCCGGCGCGCCGCCCTTCGCTTACACCCGCCTGCGAAATCGGGAGGCGAGATGAGCAGCATCAAGAGGATTGGCGCGGGACCGCGCATGAGCCAGGCGGTCGTTCGCGGCAATGCCGTTTATACGGCCGGCCAGGTGGCGGATAAGACCAAGGGCGGATCGGTCGCCGATCAGACTCGCGAAATTCTCGCGCAGATCGATGCGCTTCTCGCCGAAGCCGGCAGCGCCAAGGCGAATATCCTCTCGGCGACAATCTATCTTGCCGATATCTCGACCTTCGCCGAG
>Ga0233425_10005194_pt1 | contig 20873 bp, 16 predicted proteins | sample Watercolumn_Towu_2_FD_181712 | JGI IMG/M metagenome (GOLD analysis project Ga0233425, IMG submission 181712) | Freshwater microbial communities from Lake Towuti, South Sulawesi, Indonesia - Watercolumn_Towuti2014_140_MG | ecosystem: Environmental > Aquatic > Freshwater > Lake | place...
TGGGTCCCGACATGGAAGCGCGCGGCATGGCCGGGCGCGTTCTGGATGGGGTGAAACTGGTGGATTACGGCGGTTTTGTGGATCTGGTGACGGAACACAGCACCTGTCAGTCCTGGCTGTAATTTTTGTTCGTTTAAGGAGAAATGCTATGCCCATGGTCGAAGTTGCTGGCAAGTCGTTCGAAGTCGACGAGGAAGGTTATCTGACCAATCTGGCCGACTGGTCCAAGGAAATCGCCGACTACCTGGCCAAGGAGGAGAAGGTCGAAATGACCGATGCCCACTGGGAAGTGGTCAACTTCCTGCGCGAGTATTACGAGGAGTATCAGATCGCTCCCGCCGTGCGCGTGTTGACCAAGGCTGTCGCCAAGAAGCTGGGTCCGGACAAGGGCAACAACAAGTACCTGTACGAGTTGTTCCCCTACGGTCCCGCCAAGCAGGCCTGCAAGATCGCCGGCCTGCCCAAGCCGACCGGCTGCATCTGATCGTTATTCATGATGATCGGCCCGGCGGCTGTGGCCGCCGGGTGGCAGTACAGATTTGATTCCGGCTGTGCCGGAAGTGGCTTGCTCTATCCGCAATATCGATCCGCCCGACATGCAGAGGAACGGATGACTTCGCTGACGGTTTTCTATACAGGCCTGTTCTACTTCGCCGCGCTCGTGTTGATCGGCGGAGTCGCCTATCGGATTTACGAGTACAGCCGCACCCCGGCTCCCCTCAAGATTCCCACCACGCCCGCGCCCACAACCAACGCCGGTGTGGCCCTGCGCATGGCGCGTGAGGTCGTGCTGTTCGAGTCCCTGTTCAAGTCCAACAAGTGGATCTGGCTGTTCGGATGGCTGTTCCACGTCGGCCTGGCCCTGGTCCTGCTGCGCCATGTGCGCTATTTCCAGGAGCCGGTATGGTTCTGGGTGGAGTTCATCCAGCCTTTCGGAAAATACGCCAGTTTCGCCATGGTGGCGGGTTTGGCCGGCCTGTGGGCGCGGCGCTTCCTGGTGGACCGGGTGCGCTACATCTCCACCCCCTCCGACCATCTGATCCTGGCCCTGCTCATCGGCATCGGCCTGTCCGGCATGATGATGACCTTCGTGTCCCATACCGACATCGTCGCCCTCAAGGCCTTCGTGCTGGGGCTGGTGACCTTCGATTTCCATCCCATGCCGGCCGACGCCGTGTTGATGGCGCACCTCCTTCTGGTGGCCCTGCTGATGATCATCTTCCCCATCAGCAAACTGCTGCACGCCCCCGGCATCTTCTTCAGCCCGACCCGCAACCAGGCCGACAATCCACGCGAGCATCGTCATATCGCACCCTGGGCCGCCGCCCTGGAACGCGACAAGGCGTGAGCGTCGGTTGATCCGCGAAACGAACTGAGCTTAGAGAGATAAGGAGCGAACGTGGCCGGTCCCGAGTTCGAAGTCCCCACCCTGACGGAATACACGGAAGTCCCCAAGGTCAAGGAAGGGGCGATGGCGCACATGAAGTCCTTCATCGCGGCCGAGACGTCCCAGTCCTACCTGGGCTATCCCCACGCATTGCCCGCCGACTGGAAGGAACGTGTCATCGACCGCATGGGCCAGGTCCTGGAGAAATTCCGCTCCGTGCGCGTTTTCATGGATGCCTGCGTGCATTGCGGCGCCTGTACCGACAAGTGTCATTACTTCCTGGGAACCGGCGACCCCAACAACATGCCGGTGGCGCGCCAGGAACTGATGCGCAAGATCTATCGCCGCTACTTCACCCTGCCGGGCAAGATCGCCCCCTGGCTGGTGGGCGCCGAAGACCTGACGCAAGACACCCTGAACAGCTGGTACAACTACTACCACCAGTGTTCCGAATGCCGCCGCTGCTCCGTGTTCTGTCCCTATGGCATCGACACCGCCGAGATCACCATGGCGGGCCGCGAGATCCTCAACTACGTGGGCATCGGACAGAAGTACTCCAGCGAGATCCTGGTCAAGGTGCAGAAAATCGGCAACAACCTGGGCCTGCCCGGCCCGGCGCTGGAGGATACCCTGCTGGGCCTGGAGGAGGACATCGAGGCCGACACCGGTGTGCCGGTGAAGATGCCCCTGGACGTGGAGGGCGCCGAGATCCTGCTGGTCACCCCCTCAGCCGATTTCTTTTCCGAACCGCATGTTGAATCGCTGATCGGCTATGCCAAGGTATTCCATGCAGCCGGGGCATCCTGGACCCTGTCCAGCAAAGCTTCAGAGGCCGGCAACTTCGGCTTGTTCAACGGCAACTACGAGACCATGCGCAAAGTCGCGATGCGCATACGGGACGCCGCTCTGGAACTGGGCGTGAAGCGCATCATCGTCGGTGAGTGCGGCCACGCCTGGCGTGTCGCCTACGCCTACTGGAACACCCTTACCGGCCTTGGCTACGGTGGCAATGACCCCTTCTCCATCGAACTGCAGAAGCAGCTTGACCCGCGCTACCCGCAGCCCCAGCACATTTGCGAATACACCTGGGACCTGATCCAGCAAGGGGTGCTCAAGTTCGACAAGTCGGCCAACGACGACCGGGTCATCACCTTCCACGATTCCTGCAACGTGGCGCGTGGGTCGCGCATGGGTAACGAGCCCGGCGGCCAGTTCGCGATTCCGCGTCACATCATCATGGCGGTGGCCAACAACTTCCACGACATGGCGCCGGAAACCATTGGTGAGACCACGTTCTGCTGCGGCGGCGGTGGCGGCATGTTGACCGACGATTTGATCGAGGCGCGCGTCAAGGGCGCCTTGCCCCGGATGAATGCCTACAACCAGGTGGTGCAAAAGCAGGGCGTCAATTTCCTGGCCCTGATCTGTGCCATCTGCAAGGCCCAGTTCACCAAGGTTCTGCCGTATTACGGGTTTGATCGAAACATGGTCGGTGGCGTGCACCAGCTTGTCAGCACGGCCATCAAACTGGATTGAGGTAGGAAATCGAGGCGCGGTACGCCGTGCCGATACGAGTTGCGAGCGAGTCCGGCGAGGCGCCGCGCGAATTTGACGATAGGAGAGCGAAGATGGCTGTCACATCCAAGGATGTTAAGAAAACTGAAGGTCTGACCTGGCGCCGTTACAAGGATGGCGAGACGGAAGAGAACTATCGCCGTTCCCAGGAGAAGATCTTCCAGGCCGGCTGGACGCACAAGTGTCCCGAGTATGTGCACTCCACCCCGCCCTGCCAGGGTTCCTGCCCGGCCGGCGAGGACATTCGCGGCTACCTGAACATCGTGCGCGGCATCGAGAAGCCCACTGGCGGCGTGAGCTGGCAGGAATACGCCTTCCGCCGCATGACCAGCGCCAATCCCTTCCCCGCCGTCATGGGCCGCGTCTGTCCCGCCCCCTGTGAGTCCGGCTGCAACCGCAACCAGGTGGAAGAGAATGTCGGCATCAACTCCGTCGAGCATTTCATCGGCAACTGGGCGCTGGCCAACAACATGGCCTTCGAGAAGCCTGCCCAGGAATCCGGCAAGAAGGTCGCCATCATCGGTGGCGGCCCCGCCGGCCTGGCTGCCGCCTACCAGCTACGCCGCATGGGCCACGGCTGCACCATTTTCGACGACCACGCCGAACTGGGCGGCATGATGCGTTACGGCATCCCCGGCTTCCGTACCCCCCGCGAGGTGCTGGACGGCGAGATCAAGCGCATCACCGACATGGGCGTGGAAACCCGCATGAACTGCCGCGTCGGTACCGACGTCCCCATGGCGCAGGTGGAGAAGGAATTCGACGCCATCCTGATCGCCCTGGGCGCCCAGGGCGGCCGCTCCCTGCCGGTTGACGGCGCCGATGCCCCCAACTGCGTGACCGCCATGGCTTTCCTGCGCGCCTTCAACGAAGGCCGCTTGCAGCACGTGGGCAACAAGGTGGTGGTCATCGGTGGTGGCGACACCTCCATCGACGTGGCCACCGTCGCCCGCCGCCTCGGCAAGATCACCAACGCCTCCACCACCGACCTGCCGGAAATGGTGTTGGCCGGCCACGCCGCCCACGACGTCAGTTCCATCGCCGCGCGCATGGGCGTCGAGGTCGTCCTGGTTTCCCGCGCCACCATCGACAAGATGGCCGCCAACAAGCACGAAGTGGAACAGGCCAAGGCCGAAGGCATCGACATCGTCGGCGGCGTCACCCCCGTGGCCGTGGTGAAGGGTCCGGACGGCCGCGCCACCGCCCTGCGCGTGGCCGAATTCGAGATGGTCGGCAGCGAGACCAAGATCAAGGAAGGCACCGAGCGCGACATCTCCGGTGACCTGATCGTCTCCGCCATCGGCCAGGCCGTGGACTTCACCGGCCTGGAAGACTTCAACAACAACAAGGGCCTGATCCGCGCCGACAAGAACTACCGCTTCCCGAACAAGCCCAACGTCTTCGTCGCCGGCGACGTGATCCGTCCGCACCTGCTGACCACCGCCATCGGCCACGCCCGCATCTGCGCCGAAGGCATCGACGCCTTCCTCAAGGGCGAGGAGGCGGATCGCCGTCCCAAGGTGGACGTGGCGCATTGGGACATGGTGCGCAAGTGGGTGGAAGCCGGCCACGACTACAAGGAGCACCACGGCCAGGAATGGGGCACCTCCGAATGGAAGGACACCCTGCACAACTACGAGGACCGGGCCGGCCGCTACGTAATTCCGTCCACCGAGATGTTCCTCGGCCACTTCGTCAACGTGCCGCGCAACCAGCGCGGCGTGACGGTGCTGGACAAGGACTCCGCCCTGGGTAATTTCGAGGATCGCCTGCACGCCCTGGACGACAAGCAGGCGGTGGCCGAGGCCAAGCGCTGCATGTCCTGCGGCCTGTGCTTCGAATGCGACAACTGCGTCGTTTACTGCCCGCAGACCGCCGTGTTCAAGGTGAAGAAGAAGGACGGTCCCACCACCGGCCGCTACGTGGACACCGACTACGGCAAGTGCATCGGCTGCCACATCTGCGCCGACGTGTGCCCCACCGGCTACATCGTCATGGGTATGGGCGAGTAATCATCAAAAGGATGAACGGCATGGCAAGACTGGCCAACTGGCTTCGCCTGGCCGTCCTCACAGGCGCGGCGGCCCTTCTGGCTGCCCCGGCCTACGAGGCGGTGGCGGGCGTGGATCTGCCCAAGCTGGAGCGGGGCAAGGGCGAGAAATGCGTGGAGGACACGCAATTCATACGCCGCAACCACCCGGACCTGCTCAAGCACCAGCGCGACGACACGCTGCGCAAGGGTATCCGCACCACCCGGCACAGCCTGAAGAAGTGCGTGGAATGCCATGCGGGCGAGAAGTCCGGCAGCGTGGCCTCCAGCAAGGAGGACTTCTGCGCGGCCTGCCACAGCTACGCCGGCGTCAAGCTGGACTGCTGGGACTGCCATGCCACCAAGCCCGGCAAGAAGCCGGTGCAACAGGCGGCCCAACCGGCCGCCTCACCCCTCATGGCCTCCAGCCCGAAGGGAGGAAGCAAATGAGCGAGCCCATCAAGCAACAAAACCAGGCCGATGCCGGCCCGAACCCGAGCGGGGAGCGCCGTGCCTTCCTGAAGGCCGGTGCCGCCGTCACCGGCGCCCTTGTGGCCCCCGGCGTCCTGCTTTACGGCGTCGCCCATAGCCGCGCGCCGGAAGAGGGCGCCTCCGCCAACAAGCGCTGGGGCCTGCTGATCGACACGAGCAAGTGCGGCGACGGCTGCAACGATTGCGTCACGGCCTGCAACACCGAGAATGGCCTGAACGGCAAGACCGGCCCCCAGGACAATCAGTGGATCCGCAAGCTGAATGTCAAGGATCTGCGCACCGGCTTCGTGCAGAACCTGCCCATGATGTGCCAGCATTGTGAGCATCCGCCCTGCGTCGACGTGTGCCCCACCGGCGCCTCCATGAAGCGCGCCGATGGCATCGTGCTGGTGGATCGCCATACCTGCATCGGCTGCCGCTACTGCATGATGGCCTGTCCCTACAAGGCGCGTTCCTTCGTGCATGAGCCTCTGACCGAGCAGAACCCGGAAGTGCCGCGCGGCAAGGGCTGCGTCGAGTCCTGCACCTTCTGCGTGCAGCGCGTGGACCGCGACCAGCAGCCGGCCTGCGTCGAGGCCTGCAACGCCAAGGGCCACCAGGCCATGATCTTCGGCGATCTCAAGGATCCGGAGAGCGCCCTGTCCAAGGCACTGAAGACCGTGGATAGCGTGGAAGTCCGGGCCGATCTGGGCCTCAACACCGGCGTCCGTTACCAGGGGATCTAACTCATGTCGAGCGAAGTCATGTCGAACGAATACTGCACCGACCGGGCCCAGTGCCGGACCCGCCAGTTCTTCGTCCTGCTGGGCTTGGGCGGGCTGGTGGTACTGGCGGGCCTATTCGCCTTCTTCACCCTGGAACACCACGGCCATGTCCTCACCGGCATGAACAACCAGATCGTCTGGGGCCTGCCCCATGTCTTCGCCGTGTTCCTCATCGTCGCCGCCTCCGGTGCCCTGAACGTGGCCTCCATCGGCTCGGTATTCGGCAAGCCGATGTACAAGGCGCGGGCGCCCCTCTCCGGCATGCTGGCCCTGGCCATGCTGACCGGCGGCCTGGCGATCCTGGTGCTGGACCTGGGCCGTCCCGATCGTCTGATCGTGGCCATGACCCATTACAACTTCAGGTCCATCTTCGCCTGGAACATGATCTTCTATAACGGCTTCTTCGCCATCGTCGGCCTTTACCTGCTGACCCTGATGGACAGGAAGCTGCATGGCTGGTCCAAGCCGGTGGGCTTTGTCGCCTTCCTGTGGCGGATTTCGCTGACCACGGCGACCGGTTCCATCTTCGGTTTCATCGTCGCACGGGCCGGTTACAACTCGGCCCTCATGGCGCCCATGTTCATCATCATGTCCTTCGCCTACGGCCTGGCCATCTTCATGGTGGTCCAGTCCAGCATGTACCGCTGGAACGGCCTGCGCCTGGACGATGTCATCCGCCGCCGCATGAAGAACCTGCTGGCCGTGTTCGTGGCCGCTTCCCTGTACTTCACCGTGGTGTTCCACCTGACCAACCTGTATTTCGCCAAGCAGTGGGACTACGAGCGCTTCATCCTGCTGGACGGCGGCATCTACACCTGGGTGTTCTGGGTTGGCCAGGTGATCCTCGGCGGCATCATCCCCATCATCCTGCTGTTCATCCCGCGCTCCCGCGACAGCCAGGCCTTCTGCTTCTGCTTCCTGGCTCCGTCCCTGGTCATCCTGGGCGGGTTGGCGCAGATGTACGTCACCATCGTCGGCGGCCAGGCCTATCCCCTGAACATGTTCCCGGGGCATCAAGTCAGCAGCAGCTTCTTCGACGGCGTCGTGGCCGGCTATACCCCCAGCGTCTGGGAATGGATGCTGGGGCTGGGCGGCATCGGCATCGCCTTCGTCGCCACCGTGCTGGCGGTGCGTGTGTTCAAGTTCATGCCCCAGGATGACTTCGCCGAACTTCAGATGCGGCGCAGCACCGACTGAACGCCCACCGACACGGCCGAATGACAAAAAGCCGACAGAATTAGTCGGCTTTTTGTTTTCCGGTTGGTAAAATGCCCGTCATGCCCCGCCTGTTCATCTCCGCCGCCCACAAGTCCTCCGGCAAGACCACGCTGACCCTGGGCCTGTGCCGCGCCCTGGCGCGGCGAGGCTTGCGTGTGCAGGCCTTCAAGAAGGGACCGGACTACATCGATCCCATCTGGCATGGTATTGCTGCCGGGCGGCCCAGCTACAACCTGGATTTCCACATGATGCGGGAGGAGGAAATCCTGTCCCTGTTCTCCCGCCACGCGGTGCCCGCGTCCATCGCGCTTATCGAGGGCAACAAGGGTCTGTACGACGGCATGGATGTGCAGGGAAGCAATAGCAATGCGGCCCTGGCCAAGCTGCTGCGGACGCCGGTGGTCCTGGTCCTCGACAGCGTCGGCATCACCCGCGGTGTGGCGCCCCTGATCCTTGGTTACCAGGCCTTTGACCGGGAGGTGGATATCGCCGGTGTCATCCTCAACAAGGTGGGTGGGCCGCGCCACGAGGAAAAACTGCGCGCTGTCATCGAGCGCTACACCGACGTCAAGGTGCTCGGTGCCGTGCGCATGGACGATAGCCTGGCCATCGTCGAGCGTCACCTGGGCCTGATCCCGGGTAATGAGACCGAGACTGCCGAGGCGCGCATCGAGGCCATCGCCGGCCGTGTTGCCGCGCAGGTGGACCTGGACGCCCTGGTTGCACTGGCCGGCCGGGCGCCCGAGCTCGGCATGCCAGGCGGCGTACCGGCCCGTCAGCCGGAAAATTCAGCACTGAGACTGGCCTATGCCCGGGACCGCGCCTTCGGCTTCTATTACCAGGAGGACTTGGACACCCTGCGCGAGCGCGGTGTCCGCCTGCTCCCCCTGGACACCCTGAGCGACGTCCGTCTTCCGGAGTGCGACGGCCTGCTCCTGGGAGGCGGCTTCCCGGAGATGTTCATCGACCGGCTCGAAGCCAACGCCGCCCTGCGTGGCGATATCCGCCGGGCGGTGGAGGCGGGCCTCCCGACCTACGCGGAATGCGGCGGTCTCATGTACCTGGCCCGTTCCCTGCGCTGGGGCGAACACCAGGGGGAAATGGTGGGTGTCCTGCCCGGCGACGTGGTGATGGGCGCTCGGCCGGTGGGGCGGGGCTATGCCCTGCTGGAGGAAACCATGCGGATGCCCTGGCCGCCTCGGCCGCAGCCGATCCCGGCCCATGAATTCCATTATTCACGTCTGGAGAACCTCCCCTCGGGTCTCGACTATGCCTATCGCGTGTTGCGCGGCCACGGCATCGACGGCGAGTGGGACGGATTTGTTTACAAGAACCTGCTGGCCGCCTACTGCCACCGTCGTGGCAGCGGCGAGGCGGGCTGGATCGCAGCCTTCCTCGACAAGGTCGCGGTCCACGCCGAAAACCGGAGCGCGGCCCGGCTCGCCGCCTGATTTTTTTCACAAGGAGCAAGAAATGATCAGTTTGACCAAGGAAGCCGCCGAGCAGATTCGCGTCGCGGCGGAGCAATCCGGCGCCGGCAACATGGCCCTGCGCGTGGCTGCCCGCGTCAACGATGCCGGCATGCTGGAATTCGGCATGGGCTTCGACGAAGAGCGCAGCAATGATGCGGCCGTGGATTCCTGGGGCGTGACCCTGCTCATCAATACCCAGTCCGCCCCCTACCTGGACGATGTCACCATCGACTTCAGCGAGGTGGCTCCGGGCCAGTCCCGCTTCGTCTTCATGAAGGCCAGCGCGGGCGGCTGCGGTTCCGGCGGCGGCGGCGGTTGCGGCTCCGGCGGCTGCGGTTCCGGCGGCTGCGGCAGCTGAAATACCGGGAAGTGGGAAGTAGGGAGTGGGGAGTCGGACAACCCCACCACCTTCCCACTCCCCACTCCCCACTCCCCACTCCCCCAGAAAACATGGACTACCTACCGATATTCCTCGACCTGCGCGGCCGCAAGGGCCTGGTGGTGGGCGGCGGCGACGCCGCCGCGCGCAAGGCGACGTTGATGCTGGGCGCCGGAGCCTGGGTCACGGCCGTTTCGCCGGAAACCCTGACCGACGCCTTCAATGACCTGCTGGCGACCGATCGCCTGATCCACCTGCGGGAAGCATTCCGGCCTGGGCACCTGGACGGCATGGACGTGGTCTTCGCCGCCAGCGGCGACGATGTCCTCGACCTGGCCGTGCACGATGCCGCCCGGGCCCGCCACGTGCCGGTCAACGTGGTGGACCGACCTGGCCGGTGCGCCTTCATCATGCCCTCCATCATCGACCGCTCGCCGGTCATGGTGGCCGTCAGCAGCGGCGGCGAGGCCCCTGTGCTGTCCCGGCTGCTGCGCGCCCGCCTGGAGACCCTGATCCCCGCCGCCTACGGCCGCCTCGCCGCCCTGGCCGGGCGCTTCAAGCAGCAGGTGCGGAGCCGCTTCACCACCACCGAGACGCGGCGCAAGTTCTGGGAGAAGGCCTTCCTGTCGCCCATCGCGGAAATGGTGTTCTCCGGCCGGGAGCAGGAGGCGGAAGCCAACCTCAAGGCCATGCTGGAAGCCCAAAGCGACGCGCCGGGCAACGGCGAGGTCTATCTGGTGGGGGCCGGCCCGGGCAACCCGGACCTGCTCACTTTCCGTGCCCTGCGTCTCATGCAGCAGGCCGACGTGGTGGTCTACGACCGCCTGGTGTCGCCCCCCATCCTGGACATGTGCCGGCGCGACGCCGACCGCTTCTATGTGGGCAAGGAGCGGGACAAGCACGCCGTACCCCAGGAAGAGATCAACATGGTGCTGGTGCGCCTGGCCAAGGAAGGCAAGCGGGTGCTGCGCCTGAAGGGCGGAGACCCCTTCATCTTCGGACGTGGCGGCGAGGAGATCGAAACCCTGCGCGAGCATGGCGTGCCCTTCCAGGTGGTGCCGGCGGTGACGGCCGCGGCGGGTGTTGCTTCCTATGCCGGCATCCCGCTGACCCATCGCGACCACGCCCAGGCCCTGGTCCTGGTCACCGGCCACCTCAAGGACGGCAGCATGGACCTGGACTGGGACATGCTCTGCCGACCGCGCCAGACCATCGTCATCTACATGGGCCTGAAGGGCCTGGTGACCCTGTGCGACGAGATGAAGAAGCACGGCATGCCGGGCTCGACGCCGGCCGCCATCGTGCAGCAGGGCACCACCCTCAACCAGAAGACCGTCACCGGCACCCTGGACACCCTGCCGGCCCTGGCCGCCCAGGCGGAACTGAAACCGCCGACTCTGATCATCGTCGGCAGTGTGGTCAGCCTGCACGACAAGCTGAACTGGTTCCATCCGGACCCGGCCGCCGACGACCACTGGCACACCCCCCTGGACAAGCCCGCGTCCCTGGGGCTGTAAGCGGAACAAAGCAACACGGGAAACGGATTGCCCCGTTTCCCGTATTCCTGGTTCCCTAGAGCTCGCGGGAAATCTTGCGGATGCTATCGTCGTCGGGGTGGGCCTCGATGCGGAAGCCCAGGCTTTCAGATAGCTTCAGCATGCGCCGGTTGGTCTTGAGCACCTCGCCGTCCATGAAGCGCAGGCCCTTGGCGCGGGCCACGTCCATGAGCACGTCCATGAGCTTGTGGCCGATGCCCTGCTTCTGCCAGAGGTCGTTGACCACCAGGGCGAACTCGCAGGACTCGCCGTCGGGGTTGATGGCGTAGCGCGCCACCCCCAGTTCCACCTCCTTGCCTTCGACTTCCGTGACGGCCAGCAGGGCCATTTCCCGGCTGTAGTCGATCTGGGTGAGGCGCACCAGCATGGCCGGCGAGAGTTCCCGCACCGCGTCCATGTAGCGGAAGTACTTGGTCTCCTCCGACAGGTTGCGCACGAACTCCTGGGTCAGGTCGGCATCCTCCGGCCGGATCGGGCGGAGGATGACGTCGGCGCCGGTGGGCAACTGCCAGTGGGTGACCAGGTGAGACGGGTAAGGGTGGATGGCCATGTGGCCGTATCGGTCGGCCGTCGGCACCCGGGGGGCGATGATGATGCGGGCATCCAGTGCCAGGGCCCCCTTTTCGTCGACCAGCAGGGGGTTGATGTCCAGCTCGGACAGCCAGGGCAGTTCGCACACCATTTCCGACAGCCGCAACAGGATGGATTCCAGGGCATTCATGTCGGCGGGCGGACGGTTGCGGAACTGATCCAGCAGGGTGGCTACCCGGGTGCGGCGGATCAGGTCGCGGGCCAGGTAGCGGTTCAGCGGCGGCAGGGTGACAGCCCTGTCCTGGAAGGCCTCCACGTCGACGCCGCCGGCACCGAACGCAATCACGGGGCCCAGGACTGGGTCGGAGGTCATGCCCAGTAGTACTTCCCGCGCATGGGGGCGGCTCACCATGGGCTCGATCACCACCCCGTCCAGGGTGGCGTCGGGCCGCTTGCGCTTGACCTCGGTGAGCATCTCGCCGAAAGCGGAGCGCACCGCCTGGCCGCTGGAGAGGCCCAGGCGCACGCCGTGCACGTCGGACTTGTGGGTGATGTCCGGGGAGTTGATCTTCATGGCCACCGGGAAGCCCATCTGCTGGGCCATGAGCATGGCTTCGGTGGGGTTCCGCGCGATCAGGGTCTGGGCCACCGGGATGCGGAAGGCGGAGAGCAGGGCTTTGGATTCCACTTCGTTGAGCAGGTGCCGGCCCTGGGCCAGGGCGCCCTCGATGATGAGGCGGGCGCCTTCCACGTCGGGCTCGGCCTCCTGCGAGAGGGGGCCGGGCGTCTGCATGAGCTGGCGCTGGTTGTCGTAGAAGGTGGACAGGAAGGAGAACACCTCCACGGCCGGTTCCGGCGTGGTGAAGTAGGGAATGCGCGCTTCCTTGAAGTGCATGCGGCCTTCTACCACCTGGGCCTGCCCCATCCAGCAGGTGATCACCGGCTTGCTGCAATTCTTCGCCACCTCGATCACCGCGTCCGCCGCCTCGGTGGGGCGGGACATGGCCTGGGGGGTGAGCATCACGAGGGCACCGTCGACGCCCGGGTCGTGGAGGCAGGCGTCCAGCGCATGGCGATAGCGTTCCGCCGGCGCGTCGCCGATGATGTCCACCGGATTGCCGTGGGACCAGGCGGCGGGCAGCACCTCGTTTAGCCGGCTCACGGTCTCCGGCGCCAGTTCGGCAATGCGCACACCCAGGTCCACCGCCCGGTCGGTGGCCATGACGCCGGGGCCGCCGCCGTTGGTGACGATGGCCAGCCGGTTGCCGGTGGGCTTGACGTGGGTGGATAGGGCCTGGGCGCAGGAGAATAGCTGCAGGATGGTGTTCACCCGCACCACGCCGGCGCGTCGCACCAGGGCGTCGAATACCGCGTCGGAGCCGACCAGGGCGCCGGTGTGGGATTGCACCGCCTTGGAGCCGGCCTCGTGGCGGCCCACCTTGACCAATACCACCGGCTTGAAGCGGGCGGTGGCGCGCAGGGCGCTCATGAAGCCGCGGGCGTCACGGATGCCCTCGATGTACATCAGGATGCCCTTGGTGGCGCTGTCGTAGGCCAGATAGTCCAGGATCTCGCCGAAATCCAGGTCTGCCGAGGCGCCGGTGGAAATGACGCTGGAGAAGCCGATGCCGTTGGCCTCGGCCCAATCCAGCATGGAGGTGCACAAGGCGCCGGACTGGGACACCAGGGCCAGGTCGCCGGTCAGGGTGGCGCCCTGGCTGAAGGTGGCGTTGAGGCCGATGGACGGCCGCTGGATGCCCAGGCAATTGGGGCCGATGAAGCGGATGTCATGCTTCCTGGCCACCGCCTGCACTCTTTCCTCCAGTGCCGCACCCTTGGCGCCCACCTCGCGGAAGCCTGCGGAGAGCACGACGGCGTGGCGGATGCCGCGCGAGCCGCATTCCTCCATGACCTGGGCCACGGTGGGCGCCGGGGTGGCGATCAGGGCGAGGTCCGGGATTTCCGGCAGTTCGCTGGCATAGCCAAAGCAGCGCTCGCCGAAGATCACATCGTGCTTGGGGTTGACCGGGTAAACCTGGCCGCTGAAGCCGGATTTGCGCAAATTCCTGAACAGGGTGCCGGCTACCGAGTTTTCTTTTTCACTGACGCCGAAGACCGCGACGGAACGCGGGGTGAACAGGGGGTGCAGGTAGTGACGTGACATGGTTGGGTGTGGACGCGGAAGAGGGTTGGCACAAAAATGCTGCTATGCATCATAGGCCAGGATGCATTTCAGCGCTAATGGGCCGAGCGTATAGTCGACCTTGGTTGTTACACAACAAGCCTTCAGCATGAACACCGCCTATATAACCCATCCCGAATGCCGCAAGCATGACATGGGCCACTGGCACCCGGAGAGCCCCGCGCGCCTGCGCGCCATCGATGATCGCCTGCATGCCGCCCACCTGTTCGATTACCTGATCCACCACGACGCCCCCCTGGTGCACCGCAGTCACCTCAGGCGGGTCCACGATCCGGCCTACATCGATGCCATCGAGGCCGCTTCCCCCTACGAGGGGCTGAAGGAACTGGACCACGACACCATCATGAATCCCCATTCCCTGGACGCCGCCTATCATGCCGCCGGCGGCGCCGTCATGGCGGTGGACCGGGTGTTCCGGGGCGAGGTCCAGAATGCCTTCGTTGCCTGCCGCCCCCCCGGTCATCACGCCACCCGCGACCGGGCCATGGGTTTCTGCATTTTCAACAACGTGGCGGTGGCCGCCGCCCACGCTCTGGAACAGCACGGTCTGGGGAAGGTGGCTATCGTCGATTTCGATGTGCATCACGGCAACGGCACCGAGGACATCTTCAAGGATGACCCGAGGGTCATGCTCTGCTCCACCTTCCAGCATCCGTTCTATCCCTTCTGCGGCGCGGACTCCGCCAGCGAGCACATCGTCAACGTGCCCCTGCCCGCGGGCACCACCGGCAAGCGCTACCGGGAAGTGTTCGAGGCCGAGGTGTTGCCGTGCCTGGAGGCCTTCCAGCCGGAGATGCTGTTCATCTCCGCCGGCTTCGACGCCCATCGGGAGGACGACATGGGCCAGTTCGGCCTGATGGAATCCGACTATGTCTGGATCACCGAGCGCATGATGGAAATTGCCCAGCGCCACGCCCAGCGCCGCATCGTTTCCGTGCTGGAAGGCGGCTACGACCTGAGTTCCCTGGGGCGCAGCGTGGCTGCCCACCTGAAGGTGCTGGCGGACCTGTGACGCACCATAGGACTGGAGCAGGGGGCGGCCAAGCCATCTGCATCGGGTATCGGCTTCGGTATTTTCCAGTATGTCCGTAAAAATCCCTGCTGCTTCAATGGGATACACGCGCGTCCTGAGCAATTAACGCTCAAGCCGCCCGCTGCCGGTGCCGATAAAACATCACCTCCGGCAAGGGTGGGATCATGAAACTACGCAGCAAGCTTTGGCTTGGCATGGGCGCCGCGTTCCTGGTGTTGTTCATGCTCTTCGAGTGGCACGACTACCGGGAAAGCCGTGCCCAGATCCTGAGCGAACTGCGTGAACAGACGCACATCCTGAACAGCGTGCTGATGGCCACGCGACGCACCTACCAGCACGTATTTCTGACCAGCGGCCTGCCCCTCGACGAGCAGACGCTGCGTTTCCTCCCTGCCCATGCCATGAGCGAGATATCCAAGAATTTCCGGCTCTGGATCGGCAACGGCATGACCTTCAACAATGTCTCCGACCGCCCGCGCAATCCGGCCAACCAGGCCGATGCCATCGAGTTGGCGGCCATGGCCCATTTCCGCGCCTCCCCCGAAAGCAAGGAGCGCTTCGTCCCGTTCACCGCGCCGGACGGACAGGCCTTCTATCACTTCTCCACGCCGATCTGGATGGAGCCCCACTGCCTGAAATGCCACGGCGACCCGGCCCTGGCGCCGGCGGTGGTGAGCAGGAATTATCCCGCCGCCTACGGTTACAAACTCGGCGACCTGCGCGGCCTGATCAGCATCAAGGTGCCCGTCGCCACAGTGGAGGAACGGGTGATGAGCGTATGGCGCAAGCAGATGGTGCAGAACCTGCTGCTCATGCTGGCGGCCTTCATTTCCGTGGCCCTGCTGGCCCAGTCTTTTATCATCCGCAAGCTCAAGCTGATCCGTGGCGCGGCGGACAGGCTGGCGGCGGGCGATGCCCAGGCCCGCGCCAATCTTCCCGGCAGGGACGAACTGGCTCATCTGGGACTGGCCTTCGACGACATGGCGGAGGCCATCGCCCAACGCCAGGAGGAATTGCATGAGCGGGAGGATCTGGTGCGGCTGCTGCTCGAATCCACCGCCGAGGCAATCTATGGCATCGATCCCGAAGGCCGCTGCATCTTCGCCAACGCCGCTTGCGCCCGCCTGCTCGGCTATGCCGGCGCCGAGGACCTGCTGGGACACCAACTTCATCAACTGATCCACCACCATTTTGCCGATGGGCGGGCGTATCCCGAGACGGCATGTCCCATCTACCGCTCATTCCTGGAGGAAAAGCCGGTGCACGTCGACACCGAGGTGTTCTGGCGCGCCGACGGCCGCAGCCTGCCGGTGGAGTACTGGGCGTATCCCATGCGTCGTGCCGGCCAGGTGGTGGGCACGGTGGTGACCTTCTTCGATATCAGCGAGCGCTTGCAGAGCGAGGCCAAGTCCCGCCTGGCCGCCACCGTGTTCGAAAGCACGCATGAGGGCATCATGGTTACCGATGCGCGCAACCGCATCCTGACCGTCAACCAGGCCTTCACGCGGGTGACCGGTTACAGCGAGGAGGCGGTCCTCGGCATGACCCCGGCCCTGCTGCGCTCCGGGCGCCACGCGCCCGACTTCTATGCGGCCATCTGGCGGGCGGTGGAGGAGGCCGGGCATTGGCAGGGCGAGATATGGAATCGCCGCAGGTCCGGCGAGGTATATCCGGAACTCCTGTCCATCAGCGCCGTGCACGACCCGAGCGGCAAGGTGAGCAACTATGTGGGGGTGTTCACGGACATCAGCCAGATCAAGGAATCCGAGGCCAAGCTGGCCCACCTGGCCCACTACGATCCCCTGACCGATCTGCCCAACCGGTTGCTGCTGTGCTCGCGATTGCAGCATGCCATCGAGCAGGCCCAGCGCCAGCAATCCCGGCTGGCGCTGTTGTTCCTGGACCTGGACCGGTTCAAGAACGTCAACGACAGCCTGGGGCATCAGATCGGGGATGAACTGTTGCGGGCGGTCACGGCCCGGCTGGGTGAGCGCCTGCGCGCGGAAGACACCCTGGCGCGGCTGGGCGGCGACGAATTCGTGGTGCTGCTGGAAAGAATCCAAGAACCCCGCGATGCCGCCATCGTGGCCAGAACCCTGCTCGAGGCCCTGGCCCAGCCTTTCGTGCTGTCGCACGGCAACGAGGTCTTTATCGGCGCCAGCATCGGCATCAGCCTCTATCCCGATGATGGCCGGAGTGACAGCGAGCTGATCATGCACGCCGACGTGGCCATGTATCAGGCCAAGGACCAAGGCCGCAATGCCTTCGGTTTCTATACCCGGGAACTGACCGACAACGCCAACCAGCGCCTGGAGATGGAGACCAAATTGCGCCGGGCGCTGGAACGTGGCGAATTCGTGCTGCATTTCCAGCCCCAGGTGAGTCTGCCGGACGGCGAGCTGATCGGCGCCGAAGTGCTGGTGCGCTGGCAGCATCCCGGCCAGGGGCTGATTCCGCCCAATCAGTTCATCCCGCTGGCCGAGGAGACCGGCCTCATCGTGCCCATCGGCGAGTGGGTGTTGCTGGAGGCCTGCCTGCAGTGGGCGCGCTGGCGGAAGGCGGGGCTCGCCCCCATCACCCTGGCGGTGAATATCTCGCCGCGGCAGTTTCGGCAGCAGGATCTGGTGAAGGTGGTGCAAAGTATCCTCGATGAAACCGGTGTGCCGGCCGCGGCCCTGGAACTGGAGTTGACCGAGGGCGCCCTGATGCATCAGGGTGAGGCGGCCGAGAACACCCTGCGCGACCTCAAGCGCCTGGGTGTCGCCCTGGCGATCGACGATTTCGGCACGGGCTATTCTTCCCTGGCCTACCTGAAACGCTTCCCCCTCGACCAGCTCAAGATCGACCAGAGCTTCGTGCGCGACATCGCCCTGGACACCAGCGACCGGGAACTGGTGTCCACCATCATCGCCATGGCCCGCAAATTGCGTCTGAAGGTGTTGGCCGAGGGCGTGGAGACGGCGGATCAGCACGCCTATCTGCTGGAACAGGGCTGCGACGCCTACCAGGGCTATCTTTACAGCCGCCCCCTGCCCGCGGCGGCGTTCGAGACATTGCTCGCCGGGCGCGGTTAGACGCTTTGCAAGGCAGAAAAAATGGCCCCGCGGGGCCATTTTCACGAGAGGAATCCACCTCAGTTCCTGCGTACCAGGTTCTTGTCCACCCAGCCTGTGCCGTCGTTGCCCTCCACGGAGAGGAAGCCTTCCTTCTCCTGGCCGGTGTACACCAGCTCGTCACCCTTCTGCAGGGAGGCGATGACCTTGCTCTTCTTGTTGGGGTCGGCGTACACCTTGAGGCCGCCGATCTTGCCGGTGATGACGTCGCCCTTGTCGAAGCCTGAGCCGGCCTGCACCACCTTGCCCGACTCCTGTTTGAGGTTGATCTCGGTGCGCGCCATCTGCGGATTGTTGCGGATGGAACGCACGATGTTGTTCCAGTTGTCGAGGAAACTGGCCGCCACCACCTTGCCCTCGGCGGTGCTTTCATAAGCGCCCAGGGCGCCGATCGCACCGCCGCCGAGGGCCAGACCGCCCACGCCCCAGTCGGTCTTCTTGGCCATGCCCTGGGCCGCGGCCAATTGCAGGCTGGAACGCGCGTCGGCCAGCAGCATGCTGGTCTGGGCTTCCTTGAACTTGAGGCCCGCCGCGACCAGTCCTGCCGCCGCGCCGAACAGCCCCAGGCCGCCCAGGGCGCCACCGATGCCGCCGGCATCCTTGTTGGAGAACACCACGTCCGGGGTCAGCACGTAATCGGCCGTGACCATCTGGCCGCCGCCCATGTTGGAACCGGAGCGCAGCATGCCGCTCTTGGCCAGGTCCCGTTCCTGCATGAGGTTTTTCATGGCCTTGCCGCGCTCGACCACCACGAAGCAGTTTGACTGCTGGATCAGCATGCGGATGAGCCCGGTGGGCGAGGGCAGGCCCACGTTCAGCAGGGCCTGGCCGACATAGTCCTGCGGTTCGGCCACCGCCAGGGTGCCAAAGGGCTTGTCGCATTTCTCCAGTTTGGCCGACTCGCCGGAGGCGCCATCGGGGCCGGCAGCGCCCGGCGTGGGATTGCCCTTGTCTTCCTTCTTCTCGTCGCCGCCCAGGCTGAAGCCGAGGAAGGCATGGGCGGGAACGGTGGCCTGGGTCAGGAACAGGCCCGTGATCAGGGCCGAAAGGGTCTTCTGCATGGGACGCTCCGGGAAATTATTGTGCGGGCGGCAAATGTATCGACCCGGAATGAGATCGGCAACCCGGAAAAGACGCCGGGGGATGCCCGGCGTCGGGGAAAGCCGGCCCTTACTTGGCCGGTTCCGGGTCGTCGCCCTTGATGACGAACAGCGGCGAGACCAGGGCCGGCTTGCCCAGCGCCTGGTAGTAGGCGGAGATGTCTTCCACGTCCTGGTCCTTCAGGCTGACGGTGAAGACATTCATGACCGGATGCAGCAGCTTGCCGCTGCGGTATTTGTTGGTCTTGATGGTCAGCTTGTCGGCGTTGCGGCCGGCCAGCTGCAGGGTATAGAACATGCCGGGGAAATCCTTGCTGCCGTGGCAGAGCATGCAGGCGGCGGCCTTGACCTGGCCGGCCTGGGCATTGCCCGCGGCCCGGGAGGGCACGGCGAGGGTGGCCAGCAGGGAAAGGGCGAGGAGGGGGATGGCGATCTTCATGGCGATCTCCTTGCAGGGGGGCGGGCATTCCAGATTAGCCAATCCCCGTTGCACGGAAAAGGCATGGCTACATCCCGGGCATCATGCCCTTCATGCCGCGCATCATTTTCGCCAAACCGCCCTTGCCCATGGACTTCATCATCTTCTGGGCCTGCTCGAACTGGTTGAGCAGGCGGTTGACGTCCTGAACCTGGACGCCGGCGCCGGTGGCGATGCGGCGCTTGCGGCTGGCCTTGAGAATCTCCGGCTTGCGCCGTTCCTCGGGTGTCATGCTGTTGATGATGCCCTCGATGCGGGTCATCTGCTTCTCGCCCTGGGCCAGGTCGCCGGCGCCGATCTTGCCGGCACCGGGCAGCTTGTCGACGAGTGAGGAGAGGCCGCCCAGCTTCTTCATCTGCTGCATCTGGGCTTTGAAGTCCTCCAGGTCGAAGCCCTTGCCGCTCTTCAGTTTCTGCACCGTCTTCATGGCCTCGGCGTGGTCCACCGAGCGCTGCGCCTCCTCGATCAGGGAGAGCACGTCGCCCATGCCCAGCACCCGGCTGGCCATGCGTTCCGGGTGGAACACCTCGATGCCGGTGAGTTTCTCGCCCACGCCCACCAGCTTGATGGGCTTGCCGGTGATGTGCCGCACCGACAGGGCCGCGCCGCCGCGGGCGTCGCCGTCCAGCTTGGTGAGGATGACGCCGGTGAGCGGCAGGGCGTCGTTGAAAGCCTTGGCGGTGTTGACCGCATCCTGGCCCTGCATGGCGTCCACCACGAACAGGGTCTCGATGGGTTTCAGCAGGGCATGCAGGTCCTTGATCTCGTCCATCATGGCCGCGTCCACGTGCAGACGGCCGGCGGTGTCGACGATGAGCACGTCGAACAGGTGCTTTTTCGCGTAGTCCAGGGCGGCGGCGGCGATGGCGGCGGGCTTCTGCTCGCCGGAGGAGGGGAAGAACTCGACGCCGGCCTGGCCGGCCACGGTCTTCAACTGCTCGATGGCGGCGGGACGGTAGACGTCGCAACTCACCACCAGGATCTTCTTCCTGCCCATCTCGCGGATGACCCGGCACAGCTTGCCGGTGGAGGTGGTCTTGCCGGCGCCCTGCAGGCCGGACATGAGGAACACCGCCGGCGGCTGGGTGGCGAAATTCAGCGGCGCGGCCTGCTCGCCCATGAGGGCGGTGAGTTCCTTGTGCACCACGCCGATGAGCTGCTGGCCGGGAGTCAGGCTTTGCAGCACCTCCTGGCCCATGGCCTTCTCTTTGACCTTGGCGATGAAGTCGCGCACCACGGGCAGAGCCACATCGGCTTCCAGCAGAGCCACGCGCACCTCGCGCAGGGCATCCTGGATGTTGGCTTCGGTGAGCCGGCCCTGGCCGCGCAGATTCTTGACGACTTTCGAGAGGCGATCGGTGAGATTGTCGAACATGACTTAGGGGGTTTTAGTGGGATGCGATAGACTTCGGGCACAAGTCTAACAGTCCTGACCGCTCATGCCGGACACCTTGCTCTTCCTGATCTGCGCCCTGGGCTACTTCGCCCTGGCCGCCTGGTACTGGCCCGGCAAGCCGGGCTGCTGCCGTACCGACTGGCTGCC
>Ga0233425_10005195_pt1 | contig 20873 bp, 16 predicted proteins | sample Watercolumn_Towu_2_FD_181712 | JGI IMG/M metagenome (GOLD analysis project Ga0233425, IMG submission 181712) | Freshwater microbial communities from Lake Towuti, South Sulawesi, Indonesia - Watercolumn_Towuti2014_140_MG | ecosystem: Environmental > Aquatic > Freshwater > Lake | place...
AAGGGAAGACTCTTTTTTTCCACAAAAAAACAAAAATCCCCCTGGGAAAACTTCTCATCCTCCAGTTGAGGCCCCTCCACCATGTCATACACATACTGTAAGCCATTGCAGCCTGCCACTTTGGTGGAAATCCTTAAATAATGGGGTTGTCCTTTGGTGGCACCTTCTTTTACTAAATAATTTTTCACATGAGCCACAGCCGCTTCGGTGAGCTGAATTGTCTTCATTGTCATGATAAACCCTCGATGAGTTGTCTTAATAAATCTTCTGCTAAATAAGCACTATAAGTTTCATTAGATTTTAATTGAAGTGCTTCTATGATTTTGTTTCCTGTGATTTTTCTAATATCTTCTAAAGAACACCCCTCTAAATGTTTTGAAAGCCATTCCCCACAGGCAATGAGTACGGGACATCCATGAGCTTTAAAACGAACTTTTATAAAACGTCCCTCTGAAAAAAACACAGAAAGTTGCAAAATGCGTCCTTCCTCTTGAGAACCCACTTGAGAAACATATGAAGGATCTTTCAATACGCCTCCGTGAGAAGCCTGATAAAAATGTTTTAACACTTCTTCGCTGTACATCATCTGCTTTTACTCACTCCACAGGGGAGATAAAGAACGTACCCACTGAATTTTTTCTTTTAACACCCTGCCCGCTTCCATCACGTCTTGTTCCGTGGTATTTCGCCCAAGGCTGATGCGTAAAGAATTTCTTGCCTCTGTACCATTCCGTCCTAAAGCCATTAATACATGGGAAGGTTCTCCGTGAAGAGAAGCGCAAGCGGATCCTAAAGATAAAGCTAAAAAAGGTTGGACCGCCAATAACAAGGCTTCTCCATCCGTATCTCCCACATGAATATTCAAAATACCGGGGATGGATTGGCATAGGTTTCCATTAATAGTGACTTTATCCAAGGTGGATATTTCACGCCATAATTGGTTCCGCAATGTTTCAATGCGCGAAGCTTCTTCTTTTAATACTTTCTTTGCCTTTGCAAAAGCTTCCCCCATTCCCACAATTTGATGGGTGGGTAAGGTGCCTGAACGAAGTCCCCTTTCATGGCCACCTCCTTCTATTTGGGCCCGCAACCGAGTTTTTGCCCTTTGTGAAACATACAAAGCACCAATGCCCTTGGGACCATATAATTTGTGGGCGGTGAGAGAAAGAAAATCCACCGTTGCTGTTGCAACATTCACAGGAATTTTCCCTAGGGATTGAGCACCATCCACATGAAATAATACCTGGGCTTTCTTTGCCATGGTCCCCATGGCTTCAATATTTTGAATGACTCCAATTTCATTATTCACATGCATCACGGAAATCAAACGGGTATTTTTTTCAATGGCTTTTTCCAACCTGTCCACATCCACCAATCCCTCTTCATTCACGGGGAGATAAGTGACTCTACACCCTTTCTTTTCTAAATAAGCATAAGGAGCTAATACGGAAGGATGTTCGGTGCAAACTGTAATGAAATGATTTTCTTTTCCCTCAAAAAACTCTGCTACTCCTTTAATGACTAAATTATTAGATTCCGTTGCCCCACTGGTCCAAACAATTTCTTCCGGATTGGCTTGTATCAAGTCCGCCACTTGGGCTCGGGCAATTTCAATGGCTTCTTTCGCTCGCCAACCATAGAGATGGGTAGCGGATGCCCCATTCCCCAGGGAACTTTTGGGAGAAAGAAAGGCTTTCATTCTTTCCCCCACTTCCTCATCTAAGGGGGTTGTGGCCATGTAGTCGAGATAAATAGGGTCATTCATAGGACATACAGTGTATCGAAAAATAATCATGAAACAAGGGGGCCTTTATCCCTTTGAAAGTGCAAATAATTTGACTTGATGAGTAGAAAATTAGTCAAAAAACCCACTTATGTCAACTTGATGCGGTTTATTTTTTGACTAAACTCCTGGTAAGCATAAAAAATGAAGGCTTTATTAAGAAGAAGGGGATATACCATGTTATTGCAATGGCTTATAGATACTTGGCAGTCCTTTAAAAATTGGTGCTCTGATGTTTGGTCATCCATTGTAGGAGAGCCAGAAAGCCCCAGAAGGGGTGGGCTAGACCTTGAAGCTCAAAATACCGCTTTTATCTTACAATCAACCAAATCTAGCCTCCCCTCAATTAGCGTAACAGCACCCTCTCCCATTCTAAGAAGAGGGAGAGCAGATAGTTTCTTTTTAGACTTAAGAGCAGCAGGTATTACTTCCTTAGAAAGCTTAGAAGAAAAGATACACCGTCATGAAACCAAAAACCTCCCTATTTCTGTCACTCTTGATTTCATTAATACTCAACTAGACGCCATGAAAGAAACTCCCCACTCCCCAAGAGATATCATAGATTTTGTAACCTTCCTTCGAGATTTTCGATTAAAAGTAGGGAACCGAGTGAGAGAGCACGACGTTAGAAAGGATGATCTTTCACTGGAGGGAAGAATTAATCAACTATTACCCCCCTTCCCTCCAGAACATTCTACATGGACCTTACAGGAAAAAATAAAACATTATGAAAAAGAATCCAATCCTTTATTAGTCGCTCATTTTATTCGAGTACAACTATGGTATCTCCATGAACATGTTTCAAAATATTCTGGAAAAGATATTATGGCTTTTGTAAAATTCACAAAAAGACAAATCAATGAAAAAGAATTGTCTCTTCCACTCCTTCAACAAGGAGAAAATTCCATCGAAGAACAATTGGATTCCATCATTAAGGGCAAAGCTGATTCTTATAAACGTGCACAAGAAAAATCAGAAATAAAAGTTTCTTCCTCTCAACAAGAATTCATTCGTTTTTACTTCCAACATCAAGAAAATACCTTTGGGGGTAATTTTTTTACGGTGAATGGCCTTAATGTGGGAATGATCCTTGCAAATCCTAAACAATACAAATCCACAGAGATTGACCAATTTATATCGGATTTAGCAACTTCTGTGAGTAATGAAATTAAAGCATTATCTAATGCTTCAGAAACAAGTTCTACCTCTACTGTTAAAAAGATGCATTCTATTTTACAACGCTATCGCCACACCTTGGAAATGTTAGAAAAATTTTATCGTCAAGAACAACAATTTAAAGCCTTCCGAACTCCTACTCTCAAAATGAAGAAAGAAGCTGCTGTTCTCCTTGGAAAACTCATTGAGCTTTACCACAATATTGAAACTTTAGGAAAGCAGGAACAATGCTATGAAGAGCAGAAAGAAGAAGCAAAAAAAATATGTCATCACTCTCCCTTACCTTCCCCTCGACGGGCATCTTCCACACCGGGGCTCTGGCAGAGAGCCATTAATACTCCCTCCTCTCTCACAGAACTTCTTCCAGGATTGATGAGGGAAGTGGAAGAACTATGTGAAGAAATAGAAATAAAAAATCTTGCCTTAACAAAAACCATTGGAGAAGAATTAAAAAGACAAGCAGCAGATCCCTCTGCGCCCGCCTGTAGTACTAGCACAGCTTCCTTAGTGACAGCGGAACGCAGTGATTCTGATGATAATACTACATCAAGTTCCACCAGTGATTCTTCTGTGGATTTCTCCTTCTCAGACACAGAAGAAAACACTAGTGACGAATCTGACGAGGATCCAACTCCTTTTCACCAACCCTCCGCTAGTTATGCTCCCTCGTTACAGCAAATGCAATCTCCTTCCAACGTTCCACGGTTAAATTTAAATTCACCATAGAGGGAGCCAGATAAGTGAGTTGTTGAGCTCCATCCAAAGCCAAGTGTATTCCTAATTTTTGCTTGAAAGATTCTAATAGTTTTGCATCTTCACAATGGATCCAACGCACCGTTAAAATAGATACGGGCTCATAGGCACAATCCACGTGATATTCATGTTTCAAACGATAGGCCACCACATCAAACTGCAAAACACCCACGGCCCCTAAAATTAATTCATTACTATGAAGAGGGCGAAACACTTGGGTAGCCCCTTCCTCAGATAATTGAACCAATCCCTTTTGGAGGGCTTTTAATTTTAAAGGATCTTTTAATTGAACCCGTCGAAATAATTCCGGCGCAAAATAAGGGATCCCCGTGAATCTTAAATTTTCGCCCTGAGTGAAGGTATCTCCAATTTGAATGGTACCGTGATTGTGAATTCCAATAATATCTCCAGGATATGCTTTTTCTGCATGGGTTCTTTCCCCCGCCATAAAGGTGAGTGCATGACGAAGAGGTACTTCTCGCCCTATCCTCACTTGTTTTACTTTCATTCCTTCTTCATACACTCCCGAACAAATTCTTAAGAAAGCCATTCTATCTCGATGGGCTGGATCCATGTTGGCTTGAATTTTAAAAACGAATCCTGTCCATGAAGATTCGGTGGGTAATACTTCTCGCGTAGTGGTGGCACGAGATTGGGGGCCTGGAGCCCATTGGGTAAAACCATCCAGTAATTCTTTCACTCCAAAATTTGTTAAAGCAGAACCAAAAAACACGGGGGTTTGAGTCCCCTTTAAAGTGGCTTCTAAGGAAAAAGCATGACTCGCTCCTTTCACTAAATCAATTTCCTCTCTTAAAGCTTCCGCCTCTTCTTCAAATTGAAGAGTGAGGGCTTCACTCATTAATCCTTCAATGGTTTCTGGTGTTTGATACAATTCCCCCTGTCCGGGACGATACAAATAAATCTTATCTTCTAATAAATGATAAATTCCCTTAAAGTGCCGTCCCATGCCAATGGGCCAAGTAATGGGGGCACATTGAATTCCCAATACGCTTTCAATTTCATCCAGCAATTCAACGGGATTTCGGCTATCTCTATCCATTTTATTAATAAAGGTAAAAATAGGGGTGTCTCGCATGCGACACACTTCTAATAATTTAATGGTTCGAGATTCTACTCCTTTCACTGCATCAATCACCATGAGGGCAGAATCCACGGCGGTTAAGGTTCGATAGGTATCTTCCGAAAAATCCTCATGGCCTGGGGTATCTAAAAGATTCACCATGTATTCTCCATAAGGAAACTGCATGACAGAGGTGGTAACGGAGATCCCCCGTTGTTTTTCCAACTCCATCCAATCGGAAGTGGCGTGACGACTTGCTTTTCGCCCCTTCACTGTTCCAGCCATTTGAATGGCACCCCCAAAAAGAAGCAATTTTTCCGTTAAGGTGGTTTTCCCCGCATCGGGGTGAGAAATAATAGCGAAAGTGCGACGACGTTCCATTTCTTTTTGAAAGTGTGTACTCATGAAGATAAATTCCATCGATGAAAACAAAGGGGCGCAGTATATACCGAACTTTTTTTGAGAAAAACCCTTTTTCTCAAAATTGCAAAAAAAAGTGTCAGAAACCCCTTCTTGCCAAAACTCTGGGTATGGATTATCTTCAATGGGTGTCATCAGGAAGATGCACCCAGTAGATGAAGCCTCAGGATGGGGAGTAATCATGAAACAATCTCTGCAGATGCAATTGCGCCAGCAATTGACCATCACTCCCCAATTGCAACAAGCCATTCACTTGTTACTACTACCAACCCCTGAGTTGCTCACAGAAATTCAACAACAATTAGACAATAATACCATGTTGGAAATGACGGAAGCCCTCGATGAGCCTGATTCCATTCCCGCGTGGCAAGAAACCATTTTATACAAAACCCGCACCATTTATTCTCAACGGGACTCCCAAGAAGAATATCCTGAAATTAAAGACAGGGAAGACGCCAGTTTAAGAAGCCATTTAATATGGCAAATGGAAATGACTCCCTTCTCTGAATTAGAAAGAGCGGTGGCAAGAGCCCTCATTGATTCCTTAGATGATCATGGTTATCTCTGTGCATCCTTTTCGGAAATTGCCACCAGCTTATTACAAGAGGGAGTGGAAGCTTCCCATGGCACCATAGAAAGTGTATTAAAGGTGCTTCAGCAATTTGATCCCTTAGGTGTGGGATCTCGTGATTTAAAAGAATATTTATTACTTCAACTTCAACCTTTAGATCCCCATACACCTGGATTCACTGCGGCACAACATATCATTACTCATCATATGGAGGCCCTAGGAAAACATGACTATGAACACATTCGTCGTCATGAACATTTATCGAAAGAAGAATTCTTATTAGGGTTTCAACTGATTAAATCTTTAAATCCTCGCCCTAATTCTGAATATACCCATAAAGAGTTAGAAGGTTTAATCCCTGATCTCATGGTGCGAAAACAAAAAGGAATTTGGGTGGTGGAATTAACCGCGGATCTTTCCTCAAGGCTTCGCATCAATCAACATTATGCCGGCATGATACAACGAGCGGATTCCAGCAGCGATAATCAATTTTTAAAAAATCAATTGCAAGAAGCACGCTGGTTTTTAAAAAGCTTACAAAATCGTAATGAAACCCTCTTAAGAGTGACCCAATGCATTATGAAAACCCAAGAAAATTTTTTAGATTATGGAACTCTTGGTTTAAAACCCTTAGTCTTATCGAAAGTAGCAGAAGAAACCGAGCTCCATGAATCCACCATTTCCCGCGTGACCACGAATAAATACATTCAAACGCCTCGAGGGATCTTTGAATTAAAATATTTCTTTTCCAGCCAATTAGAAACTGATTCCGGCCATAGTATTTCTTCTACAGCACTGAAGGCCACCATTCAACAATTAATTGAAAGAGAGCCGGAGGGAAAACCTTATAGCGATCAAAAAATCGCTTCTCTTTTAGAACATCAAGGGATCCATGTGGCAAGACGCACCATTGCGAAATATCGCGAAGCTTTAAATATCGCACCTTCTAATGAGCGAAAACGAATAAAAGAGTTAACTTAATTGAGACAAATCCTTTCTTTCATCTTTTGGTAAAAACGGTTTTGTTTTTATAAAAAAATCTTCGAATTTTTTAACCGTTTCTTTACATAAATTTTTTCTTTGTTTTTTTAAGAAATAAATCCCTCGATAATAATGATTGTCTTTTTGCCATTGAGACAAGATGAGAGAATAGTTAGGTTTGTCATGTAATTCTTGCTGACGCGCTTTAATTCTTAAAATGGTTTCTTGAAGAAGATCGATTAATTCTGTGGCGCTCTTTCCATATTCTGTCAAATCAATTTTTATCTTTTCCTCAGAACAGAGTCCTCCTTCTTCTTGAGCATCAGGAATTTTAATTAAAGTCAGCACTTGGGAAGTATCCTCTTCAATGGCTTTTATTAAATGACTTAACTTTTGCTCTTGGTTGCAGGGAGTTTTTTGTCGCATTAACAGCAGTGTTTTTTTCACGAGATAATTAAATTCATAAATTTGTTTTTTCACAGGATATAAGTGTTCGAGAAGATAACGATAATAAATTTTTTTATCTGAATACTCTTCTTTTTTTAAAACTTTTTTCATGGCTTGAAAAAGAGACAAAGCCTCCGACTCAAATGCTTTTTTACTTAAGGGCTCCCCTTCTACGTGCTTTGCCAAGGTTGATTCTTTGGAAGTATTGTAAATCATACATCCCCTTTTTTTCGCGTCTTTGATTTGCTGAAGCAATTGAGACATTTCATCTGAGCGAGGATTGAAGTTGACTCCCGTTAAATAAATCTTTTGAAAACCCATTTCCACCATCAATGTCAGGGCTGAATGGATCGCCGTGGGGCCCACCACGGGAATATTCTCTGCATTTAAAGGACTTTCCCAGGGCACACGCTGTCCTAAATACACTTGTTGAGAAGGGGGCCAAGCGCTGGTGAGCAAATGATGAGTGGCCGCACCTTGCACTAAAATAGGAAAAGGATCGAAAAAAAGTGCTTTTTCACTTAAAACAAACATTTTTTCCGTGGGCTCCATACAAACCATCACATCAGGAATAATTTCCATATGAAATAACCATGGACTTGCCTCAGAAACTGCCACCAGAAATAATTGTTCACGATGCTTTTTTATGAAAGAAAGTTCTTCATCAAAAAGATTTTCTCCCAACAAAATCCCTTTTTTACCTTCTGCTAATTCTTTCAAGCACAGGGCGGGAATATGGTTTTCTGTTAAATTTTTTAATTGCATGAGGGTTTGAAGATGCATCATCATTTCCTATTTTCCTCTCAGGTATCAGCAGAAACTGCTCACTCCCTTTAAAAACAAATAAGTATTCAAAACTTCTCAATCATTTCTTTTAAAAACTCATGCAAAAGCCATTCCAACTTTGCTTTTTTTTAAGGATTTCAACGCCCACAGATAAAAATCGGCATAATGATTGCAAAATACCAGGTGAGGTTCTAATAAGGAATGTTAGAGCTGGAAAGGAGTATTTTTATTACAGAGGAGGTTCCTGCTAGTGGCAGTTGCAAATTTTACGGAAAATAACGTGTTAGAACTTGTAAAAAAACAAATAAAACAATAAGTAATAAAATATGCCAAGTCTAGGAGGCCACGTTTTGAAGTAGTTGCAGCTGCTGCTAGATTTTTTATGGGTGCCCTGGGAAAGGAAAAAAATCGTGGGTAAACAATCCACTTACATCATTGCTGAGGCGGGCGTTAATCACAATGGGTTTCTTCAACAAGGGTTGGAGCTCATTGACATTGCTATTGATGCAAAGGCTAATGCTGTCAAATTTCAGACGTTTCATCCTTCACAACTTAAAAAATTCTCTTTCACCGATCCCTTAGAAATACAATATTCCATATTAAAACGATTAGCCTTATCTCCTTTGCAATACAAAAAACTAAAGGATTATGCTTCATCAAAAAACATGGATTTTATCTTAACTCCTTTTGATTTAGAGGGAGCGGCTTTTCTGATCCAGGATTTAAAGCTTTCCACCATTCATATTACAGTTCCTCATGAGCCTCTTTTATTAATGCTGGCTCGTTCTGGATGTCATCTTATTTTATCTTCCAATATGGACGCCTTAATGGAAATAGAAACTGCCTTATCCATCCTTGCTTATGGGTTTCTTCATTCTCAAGGGTTCCCTTCAAAAGAAGCCTTAAAAGAAGTTTTATCAAGAGAAGCTTCTTGGGATCTCTTAAAAGAAAAAGTGACTTTACTATATGATACTTCCTCTCCCTCCATTCCTCTTGAGGAAATTAATCTTTCTGCCCTTCGTACATTACATGAAACCTTTCCAGTGCCTGTGGGATTTTCAGATGGAAGTTTAGGTATTTACATCCCCATGGCTGCTTGTGCCTTAGGAGCCACCATGATAGAAAAACCCTTTACCATCGATAAAAAATTACCGGGCCCCTATCATAAAACATCCTTAGAACCCCATGAATTAAAATCCATGGTGCAGGGAATTCGAGACATTGAAACAGTCATCGCTTCTCAACAAGAACCCATCGATTTTTTAGAAAACCAAAAACCTTATGGTCCTTGCACTTCACATTCATGTCGTTGAATACCATATTTACGCATTTTTTCTATTAATGTGGTACGACGCATATTTAAATAATTGGCGGCGTGAGTCACTACTCCATCACAAGTTTCTAGGGCTTGTCGAATCATGGAAATTTCGGTTTCCACTAAGTATTGCTTTAAGTTAAATCCTTTTTTCAAAGAAATACTGGGAGAGGAGATTTCTTTTTTTGAATATTTTACATATTTACTAGGTAACTGATTCACTTCAATGGTTTGTTGGGGCAATGTCACCATTAAGCGTTCAATTAAATTTGATAATTCTCTTACATTCCCGGGCCAAGGATATTCTTGTAAGGCATACAAAGCTTCCTCACTCAATTGAAATGTATTGTCTTCTGCATTTTGATGTTTTTTTACAATACTACGTACCAATTGAGGAATATCTTGTTTTCTATCTCTTAAAGAAGGCATTTCAATGGGGTATACATTTAAACGGTAATATAAATCTTCCCGAAAAACTCCTTTATCAATGGCTTCTTCTAAATTACGATGAGTGGCTGCAATAATGCGACAATCCGTATGAAGTTGTTTGTGTCCCCCCACACGTTCAAAGGTTCGCTCTTCTAACACTCTTAATAATTTCACTTGCATATTTAAGGGCATGTCGCCAATTTCATCTAAGAATAAGGTGCCTCCCATGGCGAGTTCAAATCGTCCCTTTCGTTGAGTCAAGGCACCAGTAAAAGCTCCTTTTTCATGGCCGAACAATTCACTTTCTAACAATTCACTGGGAATGGCTCCACAATTCACAGGAACAAAGGGACCTAATTGCCGATGGGATAAATGATGTAAGCAATGGGCTACCACTTCTTTTCCAACACCGGATTCTCCTAAAATTAATACGTTCACATCACTGTCTGCCACTTGATAAATTTGATGTCGGATCCGTTCGATAACACTGCTATGTCCCACGAGCACATCTTCCACCACATACCCATGGGGAGATAATTTAGGTGCCACTACGTTTTCTTCGTAACAGGTTTTAAAAATGGATTCTAATTCTTCTTTTTGAAAAGGATGATGAAGGCATTTCACCCCCTTTCTGATTTCAAGATGGGGCGCGGGGTTTAATAATAAAATAAAGGCTTCTGGAATTTCTAAGCGAATATCCGTCATCATTCCCTCTTGTGTTCTCATGTCTTCCCCATCACTCACAATAAAACACAAAGGATTCTTATCCGTCACGGCTGACAAAGTATTACACACTTCATAAGGTTGATTGATAAATTGGAGAATCACTTGGAGTGATTGAAAATGGGCGCATTCCTTGCCCAGTAAAATGGCTTTTCGTAATTGCATGTGTCTATCCTCATCCATTGAGTAAAAATAATCTGTGTCATCCTGTCACAGAAATAAAAACCCCATGGGGATAGTAATAGCATTTATTTGTTTGAAGTCAAACAAATGACAGAATTTCATCCTATTTTGTCAAAAAAATTTAATTTATTTCTTTAAAGGGTGTCAAAGTTTACAAAAGTGATTCACAGATTCTGTGGATAACATTGTGGGAAAAATCTTCAAAAGATGTTTGAAGAACTGTATGACTTTAAGAAGTGACGGGGCTTTTTGAGAAAAAACAAAAAATTATTATTAAAAATCATGTAATTATCTATTTTGTTTTTTTTGTTTTTTAAAAAGAAATACTTTCCTCTTACTTTTCGTCAAAAAAAAGGGCTGTTAATAAGTGTTATCGGGAAGTCTTAAAGAAGTGTCAGCGGCTCCCCCCTGGGAACCGCTGATGGCTTACTATTCTTTCTCTTTCTTTTTAGGCATGTATAAATCAGTGATGGTTCCCTCAAAGGCTTCGGTGGCCAACATGAGAGTTTCCGATAAGGTAGGATGAGGATGGATAGTGAGGGCAATGTCTTCTGCATCGCATCCCATTTCCACCGCCAGTCCAATTTCTGAAATTAATTCTCCCGCATTGGGACCAATGATGGCACCCCCTAAAATGCGATTTGTTTTTTTGTCAAAAATTAATTTTGTTAATCCCTCTTCTCGTCCCAAACTTAAGGAACGTCCACTGGCCATCCAAGGAAAGGTTCCTATGCCATAGGCAATGCCTTCTGCTTTGGCTTGTGCTTCAGAAAGTCCCGTCCATGCCACTTCCGGATCCGTATAAGCCACGGCGGGAATACAGCGAGGTTCAAAGAAATGTTTTTTCCCTGCAATCACTTCTGCTGCCACTCGTCCTTCGGGAACTGCCTTATGGGCTAACATGGGTTGCCCTACCACGTCTCCGATAGCGAAAATATGGGGAACATTGGTTCGCAATTGTTTATCCACGGGAATAAAACCTCGTTCATCCACACGAACCCCTGCTTTTGCTGCATCAATGCCATCTCCATTAGGACGACGACCCACCGCTGATAAAATCAAATCAAACTTCTCGGGAGCTTTTGGTGCATCTTTCCCTTCAAAGGTCACGTACAAGCCGTCTTTTTTGGCTTCCACTTTAGTGACTTTTGTATTGAGATAAATGGTTTCATATTTTTTAGAAACAAATTTTTGATAAATTTTAATAACGTCCTTATCCGCTCCAGGCATGAGGCTATCCATCATTTCCACCACAGTGATTTTAGCCCCTAAGGCACGATATACGGTGGCCATTTCTAACCCGATAATGCCGCCTCCCAACACTAACATGCGTGCTTTTGTATTGGGTAACTCTAAAGCGCCAGTGGAATCAATAATACGTGGATCTTCTGGTAAGAAGGGTAAGGCCACGGGACGAGATCCCACGGCAATAATGCAATGCTCAAATTCCACTTGCACAGGGCCTTTTTCTGTTTCCACTGTTAATTGATGAGAGCCTGTAAAACGTCCCACCCCTTTTAACACTTGAACTTTTCGTTGTTTCGCTAAGGCGGATAAGCCTCCCGTTAACTTTCCTACGATTTTATTTTTATATTCTTTAATTTTTGAAATATCTAATTGGGGTTTTCCGAAACTCACACCGTGAGCTTCCATTTCATGGGCTTCATCAATCACTTTCGCCACATGAAGTAACGCTTTTGAGGGAATACATCCCACATTTAAACAAACACCCCCTAAGGTATCTTTTGATTCCACTAACAGGGTTTGAATCCCTAAATCCGCGGCCCGAAATGCGGCGGAATATCCTCCTGGACCACTGCCCAATACAACCAAGGAAACTTTTTGTGTTTCTGCCATCATAATCTCTCCTCTTATAATAAAACTCTTCGAATATCGCTCAACAAGGAGCAAAGGTGTTTTGTAAATCGTGCGGCTTCTGCCCCATCAATCACTCGATGATCATAGGAAAAGCTCAAAGGCAACATGAGGCGAGGAACAAAAGTTCCTTCCTGATAGAAGGGTTTCATCATTGATTTTGAAACACCTAAAATACCCACTTCCGGTGAATTTACAATGGGTGTAAATCCCGTACCGCTAATGCCGCCTAAGCTAGAAATGGTAAAACTAGCCCCTTGCATGTCTTTAATGGATAAGCCCTTCTCTCGTGCTTTTTCACTCACCTCCCCTAATTCTTTTGCTAAATCCATGAGTGATTTTGTATCCGCATCTCGAATCACAGGCACCACTAATCCATTAGGCGTATCTACAGCAACCCCAATGTGATAGTACTGTTTGAGAATTAAATTTTCTCCCGAAGCATCTAAGGATGCATTCACTCGGGGAAATGTTTTTAAGGTGGCAACCACTGCTTTAATGATAAAAACCAAGGGCGTTAATTTATATCCTTTTTTTTCTGCCATGGATTTGTGATTTAAACGGAAGTCTTCTAATTCTGTAATATCCGCTTCATCAAATTGGGTCACATGGGGAATGGTGATCCAAGAGCGCTGTAAATTGGCTCCTGAAATTTTTTTAATTTTAGATAAGGGTTCTGTTTGAATGGATCCAAATTGACTAAAGTCAATCACAGGGGCTTTGGGAATAGAAAGCCCCTCTGGAGAAGCACTTCCCCCACCAGAGTTCATTCTGTTTTTTATATATCCATGAACATCATCCAATTGAATTCTTGATTTTGCTCCCGTAGGCACAATCATGGTTAAGTCAATGCCTAATTCCCGAGCTAAACGTCGCACGGCAGGACCCGCATGAAGAGAATCTTTAGAAGCAACCGGCGGTGTGGCGGGAGTTGCTACGGAGGGAGGCGTGGTTTCTTTTTTCTTTTCTACTACGGGTTCTGGAGAAGAAGGTTTAGAAGCAGCGGCTGCGCCCTCCACTTCCAATGTTAAAATGAGTCCTCCTTCCTTCACCTTATCGCCCACTTTTAAATGAAGCTTTTTCACTCGCCCTGCCATGGGAGAAGGTACATCCATGGAAGCTTTATCACTTTCTAAAGTAATCAGTGGGGTATCCACCTCAATGAGGTCACCCGCTTTGACTAAAACTTCAATCACGTCCACTGCTTCACTGGTTCCCATGTCGGGAATAAAAATATCTTGTGTTCCCACGCTATGACTCCTTACTAGAAATGACCCTTATCAATTTTGGAAATTATACGGTAAGTGGATTCGGTTTGTCTTTAGAGATTTTTAATTGCTTCATGGCTTTCTTTAACACTTCTTTCTCCAAGGTTCCTTCTTGAACTAAAGCGGTTAAAGCCGCATGAGCAATATAATCTCGATTCACTTCAAAGAAATATCGTAAAGGACCCCGCTCATCACTGCGGCCATACCCATCGGTGCCTAACACTGTGTAAGATTTATTCCCCATAAATCCTCGGATTTGATCCGCATACAATCGAATATAATCCGTTGCTGCAATCACAGGCCCTTCCGTGGAAGCTAAACATTCATGGACCCAACTTTGTTGGGGAGATGAATCAGGATGCATGCGGTTATGACGCTCTTTATCTCGCGCTTCTTTGGCTAATTCATTAAAGCTGGTGGCACTCCACACATCCACCCCAATATCGTATTCTTTTTCCAACCATTCCGCCGCAGCAATGACTTCCAATAAAATGGTGCCGCTTCCTAACAATTGCACTCGTTTTTTCGTATTCTTTTTACTTTTTTGAAAAAGATAGAGTCCTTTAATGATGCCTTCTTCCGCGCCTTTTGGCATGGCGGGATGTTGGTAATTTTCATTCATGAGAGTGATGTAGTAATACAAGGATTCTTGCGCTTCATACATGCGATGTAATCCATGTTGAATAATCACTGCTAACTCATATAAAAAAGTAGGATCGTAGGTAACACAATTAGGAATGGTGGCAGCTAACACATGGCTGTGACCATCTTGATGTTGAAGGCCTTCTCCCGCTAAGGTAGTACGCCCCGCCGTGGCACCCATGATGAAACCTCGAGCTTGCATATCTCCTGCAGCCCAGGCTAAATCACCAAAACGTTGGAATCCAAACATGGAATAATAAATGTAAAAAGGAATCATGGGAAAATCACTGGTGCTATAGGAAGTAGCGGCGGCCATCCAAGAAGCCATGGCTCCTGATTCCGTAATACCTTCTTCTAATACTTGTCCCTTTGTGTCTTCTTTATAAAACATTAATTGTTCTGAATCCACGGGGGTGTAAAGTTGTCCCACGGGAGAATAAATACCAAATTGACGGAACATCCCTTCCATCCCAAAGGTTCGACATTCATCGGGAATAATAGGCACGATGCGCTCATGAATTCCCTTGTCTTTTAATAAGTGACTTAGGATGCGCACAAATCCCATGGTGGTGGAAAATTCTCTGTCTTCCGTGCTTTCAAAAAAACTCTCAAACATGTCCCGCCCGGGAATTTTTAAGGGTTGAGATTCTTTCACTCGACGATGGGGATAGGCTCCCCCTAAAGAAGCTCGTCGTTTTTGAAGATATTTTATTTCTTCACTGTCTTTAGATAATTGAATATACGCACAGGCTTTCACTTCTTCATCGCTTAAGGGAAGTTGGAATCGATCCCGAAAGGCCAGTAAATCTTTTTCTCCCATTTTCTTTTGTTGATGAGCTGTATTTTGTCCTTGCCCAATGGTGCCCATGCCATACCCTTTCGTGCTTTTAATTAAAATTAAAGTGGGGCGACCATTTTCATATCGAGCAGCTTGTTCATAGGCGGCAAATACTCGTTCTCTATCTTGACCTGCAAACCACAAATTTTCTATTTCTGAATCCGTTAAAGAAGCTAAAAGGGCTTCAATGTCTGCATTGCCATTGGCTAAAACCTCTCTTGCTTTTTTTCCTTCTTTTGCTTTGAAATATTGAAATTCTCCATCATTCATGGATTCTAATCGGGCTCTTAAAGCACCCGTAGTGTCTTTTTCAAAAAGAGGATCCCAAGCATGGGACCAAATGGATTTAATCACATTCCATCCGGCGCCGCGAAATAAGCCTTCTAAATCTTGAATGATTTTTCCATTGCCTCGCACGGGACCATCTAATCGTTGTAAATTACAATTCACCACAAAAATTAAATTATCTAATTTTTCCTTCGCCGCAATGTGTAAAACTCCCGTGGATTCTGGTTCATCCATTTCACCATCCCCACAAAAAACCCACACTTTACGGGAGGCCGTTTCCGCTAAACCCCGATGTTGAAGGTATTTTAAAAAGCGCGCTTGATAAATGCCTTGAATGGGACCTAAGCCCATGGACACTGTGGGGAACTCCCAAAAATCCGGCATCAGCCAAGGATGGGGATAAGAAGACAATCCATTTCCCACCACTTCTTGACGAAATAAATCTAATTGCTCTTGTGTTAAAAGATTTTCAAAGTAGGCGTAAGCATAAATTCCGGGAGAACTATGACCTTGCACGAAAATCATATCCCCTTGGCGCTTTTCATTGGCCACGTGAAAAAAATGATGGAGTCCCACTTCATATAAAAGGGCCGCAGAAGCATAAGTGGCAATATGACCTCCCACTTCGGGGGCTTGTTTTCCTGCTCGCAATACCATGGCCATGGCATTCCAACGTAAATAAGCGCCTAAGCGTTCTTCTAAAGCTTTGTCTCCCGGGTAAGAAGGTTCTTCCTCCGTGGGAATGGTGTTCATGTAAGGGGTAATGCTTTGGGGAGGGATGGAAAGAGAGGCTCCTTCCGCTTCGCTTAAAAGCCGTTGCATTAAGAAGGAAGCTCTCTCAGGGCCTTCCTCTTGAAGCACGGATCGAAAGGCATCGAGCCATTCTTGGGTTTCTAAGGGATCAACATCGTTTCCTATACTCATGGGCCACACCATTTTTTAAAAAATTAGGTTACAAATAGACTGTTCAAAAAAATAGCCTTTCTAAATTTTGAGCTGGGATCATAGCACATTGAGAAAAGGCTTCCTATGGCTACTCTATAAAGAACTAAATCTAAACAAAACCTCTTTAGAAGGGGGCAATCCATCATTATAAAAAAAGGTGAATCAAGAATTAGAGGGATATTAAATGGTTACTTCTTTGACAAAGATAAAAGATTACCTCATACCCGGATTTGGGGGAGCTGCTTGATCATCATGGCTTGTTTCTATTCCGAGGCTATTCAAACAGCGATCTATGAGGTGAGACAATGCTTGAGCAAACTCCCCCATCATCAAAAATTTAAAAAAACTAGGGGTATTATTTGCATCCAATGTTTTTTCCCATGCGGCGGCACTTAATAAAGGCGAAGGTTGTGGTCTTCCCGGTACATCTTGGCCTTCAGAGTATTCTTTTTGATTCTCCCGAGGATCAAAGCGCAAGGGTGATCCTTGAAGCGCCACTACCTTTACGCCCAGCTGCGCCAAACCTGAGGACTCGTCAGCTCCATGGGAAGTCTCTCTCCCACTTTTACTTTTTTGGGCTTCAGTGAATATGGCAGCTGTAATTTCAAAAGATAATTTTCTACAAGCCTCTTTAAAAGGATCTGAACCTCTATCTAACCTTTGCGATAACACATTATATTCTTCTTGAAACTGCGCTAAGGTTTTCGGTGCCTGTGGGCTTTGCTCGTGACTCATGAGAATTTCTCCCATCATCGAAATCATTTTATAAAAGCATCATTCAGAGTTGCCTTACTCTTTACCATATCTTAACAAATAGCGGCGCCTGGAAGATGCGTCAAATTAGGAGCACATTAAGACTCATTCAATCCATTGATCTCATCATTAAAATTGAGTAAAAAATAAAAGCTCTTCCTTCAAATTTGCCTCTTTTCTCGTTTCGCGCGACAATTAACACTTTAAAAAAACAAAAATAAAGGATGATTCAAGGAATGATAGTAGAACCCTTAAGTGTTTTTCTTTCTCGTGCCCAAATGGCGGTGACTCTCACCATGCATATCATTTGGCCCTCCATTAACATTGGCTTGGCCTTGTTTCTTTGCATCATGGAGGCCCTTTGGTTAAAAACAAAAAATCCCCTCTATCTTCAAATTTGTAAATTTTGGATGAAAATTTTTGCCTTGGCTTTTGGCATGGGCGTGGTGTCAGGTGTTGTCATGTCTTATGAGTTAGGCACCAACTTCGGGCAATTCACTCTTGCCATTGGACAAGTGTTAGGAGTTTTATTTGTTTATGAAGTGTTAACTGCTTTTTTTGTGGAAGCAGGTTTTCTCGGCATTATGTTATTTGGTTGGGAACGAGTGAGTCCTAGAATGCATTTCTTCGCCACTCTCATGGTGATGTTAGGCACCTTTGTTTCTGCTTTTTGGATCATGTCCGCTAATTCATGGATGCAAGCACCCACGGGAGCTCACTTGGTGAATGGGCAATTCGTGGTGGATTCTTGGATGGGCGCTATTTTTAATCCCACTTTTTTACATCGATTCACTCACATGGTGTTAGCCAGCTATCTCACTTGTACTTTTTTCATTGCAGGAATTTCTGCATGGTATTTATTAAAAGAAAAACATATGGAAGTGGCAAAAACTTGTTTTTCTTTTGCTTTGTGGGCTGCTCTCTTATTCACGCCCATTCAATTTTTTGTGGGAGATGCAGTGGGATTATTAGTGCATCAGTATCAACCTTTAAAAACCGCTGCCATCGAAGGAGTATGGGATACACAACAGGGTGCCCCCTTAGTCTTATTTGGAATTCCCAGTGAAAAACAGGAAAAAAATCTTTTCCCCATCCAAATTCCCTACGGAGCAAGCCTTCTCAATACTCATCAATTAAAAGGAACTTTAATCGGATTAAAAACTGTTTCTTCTGAAGATCGCCCTGTGGTGTTACCTACTTTTTTTGGATTTCGCCTCATGGTGGGGATCGCTGTTTTATTCCTCGCGGTGGGTATTTTAGGCTTATGGTTTCGTTATAAAAAAACCCTGTATGCTCATCCCTGGTTTTTAAAAGCCTGTGTGCTCATGACACCCTTTGGTATTTTCGCGACTCTAGCAGGATGGTTCACGGCGGAATCGGGACGACAACCTTGGGTGGTGTATGGATTTCTTAGAACGTCCCAAGGTGCTTCTCCCATTTTGGCGAAACAAGTGGGAATTTCCATCACGGTATTTTCTGCGGTGTATCTCTTAGCCATGGGGTTTTTCCTTTATTATTTTTCTCAAGTCATTAAGAAAGGCCCTCCCCCCTTAGATTCAAAAGATGAAAAAGAACCTTTAGTCATTGGTTACATGCATGGAGTAGGAGAATAAACCATGGAAATCCTCGTTACTTTTTTATTGGGTGCTATTTTAAGTTTCGCCATTTTCATGTATGTCTTGTTGGATGGTTTTGATTTGGGAATTGGAATTTTATTTCCTTTCATTAGAAATTCCCTTCATCGAAAAACCATGATCGCCGCCATTGCTCCCGTGTGGGATGGAAATGAAACGTGGTTGGTTTTAGGTGCAGCCACCTTGTATGGGGGATTTCCCATTGCTTATAGCACCATTCTTCCCACCCTATACATGCCCCTCATTATCATGTTGGCAGCCCTCGTATTTCGCGGCATTTCCTTTGAGTTTATGTTCAATGCACAAAAAACTTTAAAGCTATGGCAATTCTTTTTCAGTTTAGGTTCTTCCGTTGCTGCTTTTTGCCAAGGTTTAGCTTTGGGTACTTTTGTGCAGGGATATTCAGAAAAAATGCTACTCATCAGTAGCGGCCATTATCATTGGTTCACCCCCTTCACCATCACCACCGGCATTGCAGTGATGTGTGGTTATGCTTTATTGGGTTCCACTTGGATGTTGAAAAAAACCGAAGATGATTTACAAAATATTCTCTATGACAAAGCAAAATGGGCATTGATTTTTGTAGTGTTCTTTTTAGTGGTTGTGACTTTATGGACTCCTCAAGTGGATATTAATATTGTGACTCGCTGGTTTTCAAAACCTAATTTCTTTATTTTACTTCCCTTGCCCCTCCTCACAGTGATTGCCGTTGCTTGGTTGTGGCGAGCCTTGTCACAAAAAACAGAAAAACTTCCTTTTTATCTCAGCATGTTTATTTTCTTATTTTCTTACGTGGGTTTTGCCATGTCCGTGTGGCCCTTTATCATTCCCCACATTGTGACCATTTGGCAAGCCGCTGCACCCCTAGATGCCCAACTCTTTATTCTCTGCGGCCTTTTAGTGTTGGTGCCTGTTTTATGTTTTTATACTGCTTATGCGTATTATGTCTTTCGAGGGAAAACATCACCAGGGGAGGAACATTACTAATGCTAAAAATGATGAAACTTCATTTAAAACCAAAAACCAAACAATGGTGCTGGTTTTTTAGTTTATATCTTTTGTCTATTGCGATTCTAGGTTCTTTTTCTTTAATTGCACATCTTATTATAGGACGTTAAATCATGATCACTTTGTATCAATTTACTCGTTGTTGGGGTTTACCCAATGCCAGCCCTTTTTGCATGAAATTAGAAACTTATTTACGAATGGCGAACATTCCCTATGATGTGGTGTCTGCCAATAATCCTCGCTTATCTCCAAAGGGAAAAATTCCCTACATCAAACATGATGGAAAAGCCATGGGAGATACTGGGCTCATTATTGATTACCTTAAAAAAACCTTTGGGGATCCTTTAGATGCCCATTTGTCCGAAGAACAAAAGGCCATTGGGTTAGCCTTTCGACGATTGTGTGAAGAACATCTTTACTGGACTGTCCTCTTTCATCGATGGTGTACTCCTGAAGGTTGGAAGGTGGTGAGTTCTTTGTTTTTTAATCATCTTCCTTCTTGGAAACGAATCTTAATTTCCACCCTAGCAAGAAAACATCTCAAAAAACAAGTATACGCTCAAGGTGTAGGGCGACATACTCCCGCTGAAGTTGAACAAATGGGAATTGAAGACATTAAAGCCATTGCTTGTTATTTAAAAGATAAACCTTATTTCTTTGGGGATGAACCCTCTAGTGTGGATGCCTGTATTTACGCTTTCTTGGCGGGAATTGCTTACGCCCCCATTTCTTCTCATATGAAAGAAGTATTGCATCAGCATACTTCTCTTTTAAGGTATTGTGAGAGAATGCAGCAACGGTATTTTCCTGACATGCCCACTAAAACCCCTGCCTAAAATCTCCTCGCCTCTGGTGGAAAAGATGAAAAAATTGCTCTTTTCTTCCCCTCTCCCCAACCCTCTCCCACGAGGGGAGAGGGGGAGGAAGAGAGACTTTCCTTTCTTGCCCCCTCTCCCCTCGTGGGAGAGGGTTGG
>Ga0233425_10005196_pt1 | contig 20864 bp, 18 predicted proteins | sample Watercolumn_Towu_2_FD_181712 | JGI IMG/M metagenome (GOLD analysis project Ga0233425, IMG submission 181712) | Freshwater microbial communities from Lake Towuti, South Sulawesi, Indonesia - Watercolumn_Towuti2014_140_MG | ecosystem: Environmental > Aquatic > Freshwater > Lake | place...
ACAAGAAGGGATTTTGTTTTCGTGCCTTTTCGTGTTCTTCGTGGCTATCACTCCGGTGTTGTTTCCGGTTCCGTGTGTTCCGTGTATTCCGTGGTTTGCTCGCCGCTCCGGTTCAGGGCTGGCAGACCGCCGTCACGTCATCGCTCGTGAGGCCTACCTCAGCGTCGTTCACGACGTAGATGCCCCGGTACTTCCGGACCTCCGGTTTACCGGGGACCAGTAAAGGGCGGTTGTCCACATAGGGCGAGGACGTGTCACGCGCCAGAAACACGAACCCGGAATCCCCATCGCGCTGGCTGTAGAGGTTCACGCCATCGGCCTTGCTCTTGTTGAAGGCGATCTCGACCGCGCCGTGCGGCAGCGGGTTGGCCACGAGCACCGGCTGGGCAACGGTCATGTCGGTGCTGTCTTCCGCGCCGACGATGCCGAGTTGGATGCCGAGCGCCTCGGTGTAGTTGCGGTGGCCTTGCACCCGCTTGGCGAACTTGCGGATATGCGCCTTGATCGCGGCAAGTGTCTCGTTCTTGTCGCGGTTGGCTTGCTGCGCGGCGCTGTTGGCCGTCACAGCGGCATCAACCTTCGTGTGCGCGGCGGTATTGTCCGCGCCAATCTCCGTCAGGTCGTCCGCTGTGATGCCGAGCGTCGCGCCAATGGCAGTGGCTTCTCTCTTCAACTTGTCGTGGAAGAGTAGAAACGTCGCGTCAGGTTTTGGCATATAATCGCGTTTTGCCATGTTGTCAGTCTCCTTTCTTGTTGGTTAGGTTTTGGGTAGTGGAATGGGCGTCCGCCTTAGCGGACAAGTCCCGCCAGTTTCAGTTGTAATCTTTTGCAAATGAAGTTGTACGGACGAATGGAACAGCGAAGGCGCGAGGGCGGGAAGGGGCACCTCGGAACCTTTCGGAGGCACACCCGGACGTTCCGGGCGTGCGGCGGAAACCTTCAGCGGTACGCTCGGATGTTCCGGCGGTACATCTGGAACCTCCAGCGGTACGCCCGGCCGCTTCGGCGGCACGCCCGAACCTTCCGGGGACGCGGCCGAACCTTTCCGTGGTACGCCCGGACCTTCCGGCACTACAACTGGAATCCCCAGCGGTACGCCCGGATCTCTCAGCGGTAGGCCTGAACCGTTCGGGGGCACACCCGGAACTTTCGGCGGTTTGTCCGGAACTTGCGGTGTGCAGTTCACTTCCCCTCCTTCCGCTCGGCGCCAATGGTGATTGTTTCTTCGTTGGACTCTAGAACAATATCCCCGGCGCCATCCAGCTTCGGCACTTCCCGCTGTGCGCGTATGGTAAACGTCCCGCCACGGCTCAAATCAAACCGCTTTCCGATGTCGTCGTAGAAAGGCGCAAAGTATCGTCCCCCCGGGTATAAAAACGCGTCTTTATGGCCGATCGCCTGAGGACTGTGCCTTACGTTCCTTAGTTCAGTCTGATATGGCAATTCCACAAGTTCTTTCCCCGTCGAATCCTTCATTCTAAAATAAATTTCAATACCACTCACGCTCCACAGATTTAGCGAGTTGTATGTCCTCGCGGTATTTTTTATTTCGATATCGGCAACAATGGCCGCAGCCGACTCGAAGACGTTTGTCTTAAAAAACAATGACATCGCCAAAGCGTCCACATACGCTCCCCATCGTCGCTTGTCCTCGATAAACATTCGTGAATTGGCGGCAACGATGACCACTTCTTCATTGGACACCAGAATATCATCGCCGGAGTCATCCTTCTTCCGAACTTTCCGTTGTGCTCGTATGGTAAACGTCCCGCCGCCGCTCAAATCAAACCGCTTTCCGATGTCATAGTCGTACTCACCCACACTGTCCCCCGGCGCTAACGTGCTGAGGATTGTACACAGCGGCCGGCCCTCCTTCTTCTCCATGATTCTTCTTTTCGTCTGCTGATACGGCAATTCCACAAGTTCTTTCCCCGTTGAGTCCTTTATTGTAAAAGTAATGTCATAATAACCACCCTGGCGATCCATCAGCGTCCACACCAGTCGAGGCTCTTTCGACACATTCTTTATGCTGATCTGGGCATCAAGCCTCGAAGCAGACTCGTACACCGTGTGGTTAAACCACAATGACATCACCAAGCCGTTTTCAGGCACTCCCCGTCTTCGTTCCGTTTGGCCACAACAGTTCACGCTCCCGATGATTTGCCCGATCATGCAAAGGCAAACTATCATAACGACAGGATATGGTGTGAATTGTTCTTTCATTTTGTTGTCACATGATCAGTCCACACAGGATAATCGGTGGTTGTCTTTACAACCGGTTCAATAGGCGTGACGCGATAAGGCCCGCTCCAAGGCGCGGTCCAACGGTAGTTCGGTTCACCGAAGTAGAAACAAGCAGCCGTGGCTGCGCATTTCCACTCAATGGCGAACAGGGGAATCTCAATAACGTCCGCGGCGCCAGTTGGCTTAACTGGCTTATACATCAAATACATGGTTGCTTCCTCTTCTCCGGTCACTTTCACATTGTAATCTCCCTCATCAAGCGGGGTCAGATCGGCGCCAGGAGAATCAGAGGTCATGTTAGGATTATTGCTGTATGGGCTAGTCCCGTCACAACCTACCCCTTCCTTCAGTGTTGTTGGTGGTTTGGGCTTAGATGTCCTGGTCCATTTGAATTTCGTAAGCACTTGATACCAGCTAAACGTTCCGTGCTCTAGACCCTCTGGGAATTGCGTAACGCGCGTAAACCGAACACCAGGTTTACCGAGACCGGTTAGTACACCGAAATGCAGTGCCAATACCCGACGCTTGTCCCATTCACGATCAACAGCGAGTTTTCCGACTTCAGTGTTTACGGTTCCTGTGGGTTTTCGGACATTGACAAACGTTTCCGCTTCAACGGGGTCATCGTCAACTGTTGCGTAGTATTTCACTTTTAGCCGTTCCCCGCCATCAACCCAGTAAAAGTTAACTTCAAGCTTCTGCAAGAAGTCTTCGTTTGAGCCGATTTCCTCAGGAGCTTCTGATTTTTCAATCGTTGGATCCCACGTCTTCCCGTTCTCCTTCTTCTTGATTTTGGTGCCGGGAATTTCCCATTGTTGTACCGAGGGTGTCCCAGACGGTGTGATTTCAGCTTCCAGCTTGATGGCAACCCCAGCAGCGATAGTAGTTATCGTGTCTTCCGTAACATACTGCCCGTTCAATTTGATCCTTACGCTGTGGCTGCCGGATGACGAAGAACTGCTACTGCTTGAATTCGACGATGAACCGCTGCTGGAACCGGAAGAACTGCCTTGGGAGGATGTGGAAGACGTGCTTTCACTGGACCCGGAGGTCTCGCTGCCACTGGATTCGGAGGCGCCGCTTGAACTCCACTGCGTGCTGCTGTATATGGAGGAGTTGATGGACGCGCTTCCCTCCGATCCCGATCCCACGCTTCCGCTCGATTCCGAGGATTGGATCGTCGAACTGCCGGAACTGGTGCTGGCACTGCTGCCGGATGACGTTGACGAAGCGGAAGTTGAAGAACTGCTGGAGCTTGATGAACTGGACGAGGAGGAACTGCTGCTCGAAGACGATGAACTGGACGAGCTTGAACTGCTGGAGGGCGTGGGAAACCACTTCTCGCTGAGGTAGCCCTCGATCGCAGCCCGATGCTCCTCCGGTAAAACATCATCCACAAGCATCAGTTCACAGATGTCACCATTCAGGAATGAGCCACTAGCATCATTAAGCGCACCCAAGCCGAAAAGGACGTTCGTGATATCAGCTTCGTCCCGCGTGACCGGTCCTGCAACTAACTCGTTGTTGATGTAAAGACTGAGATCGTTTCCGTCTTTGACAAACGCCACGAGGGCGAAATCCGTCGGCATCGCGTCGTCCACGCAGCCATTGCCGGTGCCCCGTTGGAATCCTTCTGCCGTGCCATCCGCGTTTGTGCGGAACCCAAACCCACGCAATGAACCCGTGCCGCCAAGGTGAAACGCGGTTTGGCTGTTGCCGTTGAACTGCACGACCATCACCAACGTCTTCGACGTGTTCCCGCCAACCCCGGACACAAACCCGGTGAGCAGATTCGCGATGCCGTCGAAACGCACCACGGGCAGGCCATTCTGAATGTCGGTCTTGTACGTCGGCCTCGCATCGCCGAAGGCAGTAAGTATGTGGCCACCACCGGTCCTGTCTTTCCATGCGCCGATCCGGTCGCCGTCCTGCTCGACGGGTAGAGTCATCTCGGCATCTTGGAAAAGCGTGCTGATGTCATTCGCGTCGAACCAGAGCTTCAACTGAGGGCCTTCTGTGGACAACACGTGACCCGTAAACGCAACGGTGGCTTGCCGGTGGAGCGAATCCTCAAAGGTGAATGTGAACTCGCGGTCGCCCACTTCTGCATCAGCCACCACCCAGACGGCAACACGATGGTTGTCAGGTTGCCATTCAAAGGCGTAGCCGGAGCCGGTTTCGTTGTTGACCGCAAAGCTCACTTCGCCCACCGCGCCTGCGATGGTCAGATAGACGTACCGGGGATGATTCCAGTCGCCGTACTCAAAGCTCAGTTCCGCCTTCGGTGTTACCGTGAACGCGCCGGTGCTCGACGATGAGGACGAGGAACTCGAAGACTGCGAAGAAGACGATGACGCACTCGAATGGGAGGAGGACGATGAACTGGATGATTGGCTGCTGGAGGAAACGCTCGACGACGAACTGCTGCTCGATTGGCTCGAGGACGAACTGCTGCTCGGTTGCGAAGAAGACGATGAGCTTGGGGTTGTGCTAACGTATGCGATTCCCGATTGACCCCCAACAGGAGCATATTCACCTACAGGTGAATTCGGAACGGTGTTCTCCCAGTAAGCCTGCAAACTTCCGGCGTCGCATATCGCATAGTAGGCCGAACCGCCATTCTTGCGAATGGTATAATCGTTATTAGGCTGCCTCCACCAGTCAGGAACCTGCAACAGTCCACGCTGGAGATAATCACCAGTGACATCAAGAGATAGCTCTCCAGTGACATAGAGATGCTCTGGCGTGCCAACGGAACTTGAAGTGGAGCTACTGGACGATGACGGCGGCTGACTGCTGCTGGATTGGCTTGAAGACGAGGAAGAACTCGAACTGGAGGATGTGGAGGAACTGGAAGAACTGGAAGATTGGGAGGAACTGCTCGACTGGCTCGATGAGGAACTACTCGATTGGCTCGAGAACGAAGAGGAGGAGGAACCGGAGGAACTGCTCTCCGACGAGCTTGCCGCGGGCCACCACTCGTGGGTGCCGTCCCCATCGCTGATCGTCAGATTGTTGCCGTTGGCGCTGTCGTCCCCCACCGAAACGCCGGAACCTTCCGTCAGGTTATAGGCCGCCACGGTGGAGCCGTCCGCCTCCATCGTGGCCGGCGGAGTGAACGCCGCGGTGTAGCGGGCGTAATTGGAAATCCGCGAGGGACCGACTCGAATCGTGTCTTGCTCGCTGGTGCCAGCCCAGCCGTTTATCGCAATCGAGCCGGGCTGGAGATTGAGGCCGGAGGTACTGACCTCCTCAACGCTGCCGTCCAGAGCGAACCAGAGCTTGCCTTGGGTCGGGTCGTAGGAAACGGCGATGTGGTGCCAGCCAAACTCCGAGGTCGAAAGATTGCTATCAATGTCGTTGCCAACCCAGCTACTGTGAACCCGCATCACATTGCTGCTCACAACCGTCAGAAGGCCGATGCACTCGCCCGATGCCTTGCCGTTGACGCTGGTGATGTTCAGTATGTGACCGGTAACAGCCGCTTCTTCGTCGTGATAGACCCAAGCTTCCAGTGTGTACGGCACGTCACCGGAACTAATGCCACCCTGAAACGACCCGACTGCCGTGGAATGCGGCGTGAACTTCAGGCTGTGTTGCGGGCTGCCAGAAGACGAGGAACCGCTGCTCGACGATGATGAACTTGATGAGGAAGAAGACATAGGGTCTCAAGGTTGGTCAGCAAAGTCTGGGCGAGTGCACTTGCCCGCAATCGAACAGCGGCCTAACTTCTGTGTGTGGGGGTGGTACACTGCTGCATTGGCCCAGATAACAGCGCCTACCCGGTACATCTCCGTCTCCAAGGTGTATTTCATGTACGTCTCCCGCAACGCGGCGAAGATTACGATGCCTCACTGCATTCTGTCAACGTCAAAAAATACGGCTTTTTTTCTTAGTCCGGCACTTGACGCCGCCGGGCACCGACGTTACTAGGAACACATGATTCTATTGCTCGGAGCTTCCGGTTATGTTGGTTCGACCTTTCAGCGCCTGTTTGCCACGCGCGGCGTCGCCTGGCGCGGCGTGGACATCACCGAATTGGACTGTACCAACCTCGACGCGCTCACCGCGTTCCTCCACCGCGAGCGCCCGACGTTCCTCATCAATTGCGCCGGCTACACCGGTCGGCCCAACGTGGACGCTTGTGAAGATCACAAGACCGAAACATTGCTCGGCAACGTCGTCCTGCCCGGCGTCATCGCCGCTGCTTGCCAACGCGTTGGCCTGCCGTGGGGACACATCTCCAGCGGATGCATCTACACCGGGCAAAAAACCGACGGCAGTGGGTTCCGCGAGGACGACCCGCCGAACTTCTGTTTCCGCACGAACAATTGCAGCTTCTACAGCGGCAGCAAAGCGCTCGGCGAGGAAGTGCTCGCCGGCGCGCCCGACTGTTATCTCTGGCGGCTCCGCATCCCGTTCACTGAGGTGGACAGCCCGCGCAACTACCTCACCAAGCTCATGCGCTACGAGCGGCTTCTCGAAGCCCGCAATTCGATCTCCCAGCTTGACGAATTTGTCCGCGCCTGCTGGGAGTGCTGGGAGCGCCGCGTTCCGTTTGGCGTCTATAACATGACCAATCCCGGCACCATCACCACTCACGAAGCCGTCGAGTTGATCAAGAAGATCGGCGTCTGTAAGAAGGATTTCCGCTTCTTCAAGGACGAGGACGAGTTCATGCGTATCGCTGCGAAGACGCCCCGCTCGAACTGTGTGTTGGACAGCAGCAAGTTGCTGGCGACCGGCATTCGTCTCACTGAGATTCACGAAGCCGTCGAGACAGCGTTGCGCACTTGGAAGCGCCTGTAGCCACGCCGCTCCGCCGGCGTGCTGGGAAAACGCGGCGACTGAGCGCCGCGGCTACAACCTATCCGCCCGACAGTTCCCGGCTCCGTCGCGCCGCCGCGTGCATTGCGTCGGCCACGATTTTCGCGAAGCCGCGTTCCATCTTCACCTTTAGGGCCGCCTCCGTCGTCCCGCCGGGTGACGTGACTTTCTTTCGGAGTTGTTCCGGCGACTCGCCGCTCTCGGCCAGCAATTTGCCGGCGCCGAACACCGTCTGCACCGCCAGCCGTTTCGCCACGTCCGCCGGCAAGCCGGCCTCGATGCCCGCGGCGATCATCGCCTCTGCCATGTAGAAAATGTAGGCTGGCCCGCTGCCGCTGAGCGCCGTTACAGCGTCGAGATGTTGCTCGTCCGTGCGCACAACAATTCCAACCGCCTTCAGAATGGTTTCCGCGGTGTCCAAGTCCGCTTCGGTCGCGAACCGCCCTTTGCACACCGCCGTCGCGCCCGCGCCGACCAACGCTGGTGTGTTCGGCATCGAACGGACGACGCGAGGTTCACCGCCAAGCTCGCGTTCGATCCGCGCCGTGGTCACTCCGGCGGCGATGCTGACAATAAGTTGGGACGATTTCTTGTAGGCCGCGTCCCCCGACGCGGCGCGGGTTTCAATGATCCCGCCGCGTGAGGGCACGCGGCCTACAACTGACTTGAGACCCCCAAGCGCGTTCGTCATTTGCTGCGGTTTCACTGCCAGCACGATGATGTCAGCCTTTGCCGCTGCCGCCGCATTGTCAGTGCTGATTTCGATGTTGTAGGCGCAACGGAGTTGTTCAAGCCGCTCGGCGCGCACATCGGTTGCGATGATGTGTCCTGCCTTTGTCTCGAGCAGGCCGCGGATCAACGCCTCCGCCATGTTGCCCGCGCCGATAAACGCAATCGTCTTGTTCATGTTCCTCCTTCGCTAAAGCTACGGCGGACAAGGCGCTCTCCAAAAATCGCCGTACCGATCCGCACCATCGTCGCGCCTTCGGCGACGGCGGCTTCATAATCGTGGCTCATCCCCATCGAAAGCTCCGTCAATCCGAGCCGGTCCCGCATCTCGCGCAACTGACGGAAGAATGGCCTCGCATCCTTCCCCGCCGGCGGAACCGTCATCAAACCCCGCACCTCGACGCGCGGCAGCGCGTTGATCTGCGTAAGGACGCCTTCAACGTCTTCCGGTTTCAGGCCGAACTTGCTCACCTCGCCGCTGACGTTGACCTCCAACAGAATCGCTTGCGTCTTCCCGGCGCGGTCGGCCCATTTATTCAACTCCGTTGCCAGCGAGACGCTGTCCACCGAATGAATCATCTCGAACAACGCCACCGCGTCTCGCGCCTTGTTCGATTGCAGGTGACCGACCATGTGCCAGCGCGCCCGGCCCGACACGACGGGGATCTTCGCCTTCGCCTCCTGCACTTTGCTCTCGCCGAACAGAAGTTGCCCCGCCGCCAATGCCTCATCAACGCTTTCCGGCGGCACCGTCTTCGAGACGGCAATCAACTGCGCGTTGCCAATGCTCGCGCGGATGCGTTCCAAGTTCTCGCTGATCAAACTCATGCGACGCAGTGTACGCGCTGCCGTCCGAGCGGACAAGACAGTTCAGAGCTTCTTCAGGAAGGACAACGCGCCATACGGTGCGCGTTCGGCACGAGTGAGCATCGCGTTGGCGGCATCATCGCCTTGGAAACGCTCGGCCTGCGGGTCCCAGCGCAGTTTGCGTCCTAGTTTCATGGCAATCCACGACACGATGCAGACACTGGTGGAACGATGCGCCTGCTCGGGTGTCGTCGCGGCAGGTTTGCGCGTGAGCACGCTGGTGAGCCAGTCGAGGTGATGGTCATCTTTGGGGCTGACATGCAGCCGAATGTCTTTCGGGCCGAGCGGTGCCGTCAAAATGTCGGGGTTACTGGCGTCGAGCGGCTTGTTCTTACTCTTCCGCGCGGCGGGATCGCTGGCGGTCACCTTCTGCGCGCTGCCTGTGACCCAGACCCAACCGTCAGCGCCTTCGAAGCGAACTCCGCTGGGGAACGTATTGTCAATGATCAACGTGCATCCGTCGGCGTATTTGGCTTCGACATGATACGCGCCGTGAACATTCCAGAGTCCCCGCTTGGGAAACTCGCCGCGTCCCTCGATCTCGATCGGGCCCGTCAATTCGGTGCCCATGCCCCATTGCGCGATATCTCCGTAATGCGCACCATGTCCGGTTATCATACCGAGGCAGTAGTCTTCAATGCGCAGCCAGCCGGGACGATCACCGAAACGTTTCTTCGGGTCGGGATTCTGCGAATGAACACGATCTTCGTTGTAGGGTGCGAGTGGGGTTGGACCGAGCCAGCAGTCGTAGTTGAGGTTGGGAGGGACCGGCATCTCGCGTGTATCGCCTCCGAAAGGATCGGTCGGAAGCCCAACCTTGACCGTGTGCAGTTTGCCGATGCGCCCATTGCGGACGACTTCGCAAGCCTGACGGAAGCCGCTGCTCGCGCGCCGCTGGCTGCCGATTTGGAACATGCGCGGATGCTTGCGGAAAAGATCGCTGACGGCTCGCCCCTCGGCGAGGGTCATCGTAAGCGGCTTCTGAACGTAAACATCCTTACCGGCAAGGATGGCCTCGATGACCGGTTGTGCGTGCCAGTGATCGGGCGTGCTGATGGAAACCGCATCCACGCCCTTATGCTGCAATGCCTCGCGGTAGTTGCCGAACGCCGCGACCGAGAGCGTGACATTCTTCTTGGCGTAGTAGGCCTCGACAAACTTCTTGGTGTCCGCCAAGCGGATGGAATCGAGATCGCACACCGCCATCACGCGGGCTGCGTCATGCTTCAAGAACCCGGGCAAATCCAAACTGCGTGCGATGCGACCGCAACCGATTTGCAGGATGTTGATCTTCTTGCTGGGGGCATCCGCTCCGAGAACGCGCGCGGGAATGACACTTGGAAACGCAAGTATCCCGGCTCCGGCCAGTGTGCTCTTCAGAAAGTCACGACGTGTCTGTTGCATGTTTGTTCCTCAGGTTATTGTGACGCTTGTAGCCGCATAAATTCATCGAACATGATGCGCGGGGCTTCGAGCTTTACACCAATTGCCTCCCACGCGCCGTAGTCGAACACGATCAAGCCGCCCTCGGCGGTCCGCCAATGTTTCGCCAGCAGACGGGCTTCCTCGCGGATTTCAGTCTCGATCCCGTTCGGCATCGTTGTCTGGATGTCCACCGTCGCCAAGAAACAGACCTTGCCGCGGAACTGTTCGCCAAACTCAACCAAGCCGTAGCTGCGCGACTGCTGCATGTTCAACACATCCACGCCGAGTTCGAGGAACGACGGCACGAGCGGATTGATGCGTCCGCAACTATGCAGGATCACGTGCCAGCCGCAGGCATGAATGGCATCGAAGATGATCCGGTATCGCGGCGCAAAGAACTCATCGAACAAGTTCTGCCCAATGAACGGCCCGGCTTGCGTGCCCCAATCGTCGGCCACGAACAACCCGTGAATCCGGTCGCCGAAGCGGCGCTTGAGTTCGTCGCATTGCTGGACTTTGAAATCGACAATCATGTCCAACACACGATGCACTCGCTCCGGCTCCATGTAGAAATCTTCCATCGTGGCCGTGAACCCCCGGAGCTTGTGAAGCCGGGAGAACAACAAGTTGTGCGCGGTGAGCGCAATATAGCGATCTTCCCCGGCGGCGATGAGCGGTTCGAGGCGCTCGTAGTAAAACGGGTTGCGCGGGTTCGGTGGCCGGTAGCGGTCCAACGCCGACCAGTCAGCTAGCGGTGAGGCCGTGACTTGGCCGATGTTCTTCAACTCGGTCACGCTCCAACCACAGCCCCAATCGTCGGGCGCAGCTTTGTCGAAAAACCAACCCGCCTCGGCTCGGTCCATTTCCCAGATGTTGCAGACGTCATCCGGAAATTCCGGCATTTTATGGTTCCAATGCTGCCAGCACGGCAGGCGCGGCGGCTTGGTGAACTCAATGGCTCGGCGAACGATTTCTCGGCGATTCATGTTGGCGTTGATGTTTGTTTGCGAACGGTATTCTAGCCAACGTCTATCAGCGACCAACGGCGTTTTTGCGAAATCACTGCCGCATTTGCGAAGGTAGCCGTTGACGGCGCAAGACCGCCGCCAAGTGTTTGGCGCTGGAAAAACCGCACTCGCGCGCCACGTCCTTCAACAACAGATCGCCGCCCGCTGCCAGCAGCGCCCGTGCTTTCTGGACGCGCAGGTTGTTGAGATAATCCAGCAGTTTCCCGGGAAGCACGCCGCGTGCGCGCAGTTCCAACCAGCGGCGCGAGCGCCCGCAATGCGCCGCCACCTCCTCCACGCTGACGCCCCGCGCATAATGCTCGTGCATGAACTCCACTGCTTTCCGCAACACAGGGTTCTCCACACACACGACGCCGGTCGAAGCGCGCCAAGCCATTGGTGCGGGGGCCACGACGACTTCTTGATTGGCCGGCTTCACCCGTCCCGACATCAAGGCGTCAAGCAACCGCGCTGCCTCAACGCCAACTTCCTCGTCGCGACGACCAATGCTGGTCAACGGCGGATCACATAACTCACAGATGATTTGGTCGTTGTCATAGCCCATGACGGCCACGTCGTGCGGCACGCGCAAGCCGATCCAATGGCACGCTTCGATGACTGCCGCCGCGCGCACGTCCTCCGCACAGAACAAAGCCACTGGCGTCTGAAGTTGTTGGAGCCATTTCTCCAGTTTCTCACGCCGCACGCGCCACGGCTGCTGCCGTCGGACAGCCAACGTGGTTTCGAGAACGGACACTCGGAACCCCAAAGCGCTCACTCGTTTGACGAATCCCGCCTTGAGCTGTTGCGAATAGAAGAAGTCCATGATGCCGTAGAACGCAAATCGCCGGAAACAACGGTCAAGCAGATGTTCCGCTGCCAGAGTTCCTGCCGCAAAATAATCCGGACGCACGCGCGGCAGATTGACGGCGGCAAACGAACCGGAGCAATTGACCACCGGGCAACCGAGTCCGCGCGCCACTGCGATGTCGCGCGCATTCGCCACTAGTCCGATGACGCCGTCCCCGTCCCAGCCGTCAAGGTCGGCCAGATGCCCGAAATTACTTTCCGAGGTCGTGAACCGCCAGCGCGTGTGGCGCCGAGCGTAATCCTGAATTCCCTTCAGCATGCGTGCGAGATGCGGAACAGCCAGTGGAAACGCCAGCGCCACCAACGGCTGTGCTGTGCGACGGGACTGATCTTGGCTCGCGAACGAACGACGCTTCATGATGTTGAACTGATAGCAGATTGCCCTTGGCATCGACAAGAACCATGCGTTCGCCGGGAAGTTTGAGGTTGCAACTGGAAACGAGCTTGCTAAGTTGCACCTGCATTTTCACAGCAAAGGAGACAACCATGTTAAACGTCCAGCGTCCACATAATCGTCTTGTCGGCAGTAACCCCAAGATTGGCATCCGCCCCACCATTGACGGACGGCTCGGTGGCGTCCGCGAGTCGCTCGAAAAACAAACCATGAACATGGCGAAGTCCGCCGCCCGTTTCCTCCGCGAAAACCTCCGCCACGCCGACGGCACGCGCGTCGAGTGCGTGATTGCCGACCGTTGCATCGGCGGCATCGCCGAGGCCGCGCTCTGCGCGGACAAGTTCGCCAAGGAAGGCGTCGGCGTTTCACTGACTGTGACGCCGTGCTGGTGTTACGGCTCCGAGACGATGGACATGGACCCGCTCATGCCGAAAGCCGTCTGGGGCTTCAACGGCACCGAACGACCGGGCGCTGTCTATCTCGCCGCGCTCTCCGCCGGCCACAACCAAAAAGGTCTTCCGATTTTCAACATCTACGGTCGTGACGTCCAAGACGGCGGCGACCAGACGATTCCCGCCGACGTGCAGACGATGCTTCTGCAATTCGCCAAGGCCGGTCTCGCCGTCGCGACGATGCGCGGCAAATCCTACTGCTCGATGGGCGGCACCTCGATGGGCATCGCTGGCTCCATCGTGGACGTGTCGTTCTTCGAGGCGTTCCTTGGAATGCGAGTGATGTTCGTTGACATGGTTGAGTTTATCCGGCGCATCGAACGCGGCATCTACGACCCGAAAGAGTTTGCCAAGGCCATCAAGTGGGTCCGCGAGAACTGTCGCGAAGGCCGCGACCCGAACGACCCGAAGAAGCAGCACACCCACGAGCAGAAAGACAAGGAATGGGAGTATTGCGTGAAGATGGCGATGATCGCTCGCGACCTGATGGTCGGAAACGAAAAGCTCGCCGCTCTGGGTTTCGGCGAGGAAGCGCTCGGCAACAATTCCATCCTCGCCGGGTTCCAAGGCCAACGCCAATGGACCGATCATCTTCCCAACGGTGACTTCCTCGAAGCGATCCTCAACACCAGCTTCGACTGGTCCGGCATCCGTCAGCCGTACATCGTCGCCACCGAAAACGACTCCCTCAACGGCGCGTGCATGTTGTTCAGCCACCTGCTCACCGGCAGCGCACAGATTTTCGCCGATGTCCGCACTTACTGGAGTCCCGACGCCGTCAAGCGCGTCACCGGCCACACGCTCGCCGGCAAAGCCGAAGCCGGCATCCTTCACCTGATCAACAGCGGCCCCGCCGCCCTCGACGGCACCGGCCAACAAGAGATTGACGGCGTTCCCACCATCAAACCGTGGTGGCAAGTCACGCCCGAAGATGCCGACAAATGCCTCGCCAACACCGAGTGGTGTAATGCGGTGCTCGAATACTTCTGCGGCGCCGGTTACTCGACGCGCTACAAAACGCGCGGCGGCATGCCCGTCACGATGTCGCGCCTCAACATCATCAAAGGTCTCGGCCCGGCATTGCAGATCGCCGAAGGCGAAACCGTCGAGTTGCCCGAGAACGTCCACGACGCGCTCGACAAACGCACCAACGAAACTTGGCCGACGACGTGGTTCGTTCCGCGTTGCTCCGGCACCGGCGAGTTCCGCGATCCGTACACGGTGATGAACAACTGGGGTGCCAACCACGGCGCGTTCAGCTACGGCCACATCGGCGCCGACCTCATCACGCTCGCCTCGATGCTCCGCATCCCCGTCTATATGCACAACGTCTGCGAATGCAAAGTTTATCGTCCCAGCGTCTGGACCGCCTTCGGCTGCGACACTCGCGCCTGCGAAACCCTTGGCCCGATTTACGGCAAGTACTGAACTAGAAATGAACATCATCCTGTCATTCTGAGCGAAGCGAAGAATCTCTGCCCCGAAAACGTTCGGGGCTTGCAGGCTCGGAATGACAATCTTGGAAAGCAATTATGACAAGAGAACAAAAACTAACTGAACTATTGCGATTATCGCATGAACTTGGAAATCCACTCCGCTCGCTGGCCATCCTCGGCGAGGGCAATACCTCGGAGTGCGAGAGGCAGGGTCAGCTCCGCAAACTGTAATTTGCAGCCTGTAGCAGGCTTGCATTCTCTTTCGTGGATGCTTAATTTAGCGCCGTGAGCACGATCACTGTTCAATGTCCTGACGAAGTGTTGCTGAGCCTTAAGGAACAGCCCGACGAGGCGGCTGTCGAATTTCGGATCGCAGCGGCGATGAAGTTATTTGAACTCGGCAAGCTGACTTCCGGTCGCGCGGCGCAACTGGCCGGGCTTTCACGGGTCGAGTTCCTGCAACTGGCGGCCCAGTACCGGGTCCCCGCGTTTCGGTTGACGGCGGAGGAACTCGAACAGGACGCCGCCAATGCCTGAACGGTTGGTCATCTCCAACACGACACCGCTCCTCTATCTGCATCGCATCCGTCTTCTGGCACTGTTGCCTCGTCTGTATGGCCAGATTCATGTCCCTCCCGCCGTCGTTGCCGAACTCGCGACTGGACGCGCGCGCGGCTGTGACGTGCCAATCACTGAGCAATACGACTGGCTGAGGCTGCGACCTCTATCTGCTGATCAGCCGCTCTTTCATGTCCACGACTTGGGAGACGGTGAAGCGGAGGTCTTGGCGCTTGCGACGCGGACACCGGGCTGTTTGGTTTTGATGGACGATGCCTTGGGGCGTCAGTTGGCGCGGCTTAACGGGATCACGCTGACTGGCACGGCAGGTGTGCTACTGCGCGCCAAACGAGAGAGGTTGATTCCATCTCTACAGGAAGCACTGGCCGAATTGGTCGGGGCGGGTTTCTGGCTTGATGAGGACACGATGAGCCTGCTCCTTAAACGCGCTGGCGAGCGTTAGTGCGGACTTGACTTTACCGGACGGTTTCGGTTTTCCTACCTGCAATGAGCGCCAATGCTTACGAGATGATTGTTTGGTGGAGCGACGAGGACGATGCCTACGTCGTCGAAGTCCCGGAATTACCGGGCTGCATGGCTCATGGCGACACTCGTCTGGCCGCCATTCGCAATGCCGAAACTGCCATCCGCTTCTGGATCAAGACAGCCAAGGAAGACGGTCTTCCGATCCCACAACCGCACGGACGTTTGGTTTATGCCTGACGCCTCTCACCTCTAATCCATCTGGAATTTCAATTATGACAAGAGAACAAAAACTAACTGAACTATTGCGATTATCGCATGAACTTGGAAACCCACTCCGCTCGCTGGCCATCCTCGGCGAAGGCAACACCTCCGTGCGGCTCGACGAGAAGTCGTTTCTCGTCAAGGCCAGCGGCACTTGCCTCGGCACGTTGAAAGCAGACGAAGCGGTCGAGTGCAGCTTTGCCGCCATCCACGCGTTGCTGGCGAAGAAGAAACTCAGCCATACCGAAGTGGACGCCGCCTTGATGGAAGCTCGCGTCAACAAGTCGAACGTACGCAAACCGTCAGTGGAAGCGCTTTTCCACGGCTACTTCCTGTCGTTGCCCGATGTCGAGTTTGTCGGCCACACCCACGCCCCGGCGGTGACCGGCATTCTCTGCTCGCCCCGCGCGAAAGAGTTCGCCAAGAAACGTATCTTCCCCGACGAAATCGTGTGCTGTGATGTCGAGTCGGTGCTCGTTCCCTACACTGATCCAGGTCTCGTGCTGGCGCACGCCGTTCAGAAAGCCACCGAGGAATACCGACAACGTCGCGGTCGTGTGCCGCGTGTGGTGTTGATCCAGAACCACGGCATCATAACGCTCGGACGCACCGCTGACGGCGTGCTGGCGGCGATGTTGATGGCGGAGAAGACCGCACGAATCTGGACTGCCGCCGCCAACCTCGGCGGACCAAACTTCATGACGCCGCATCACGTCGCCCGCATCTCCGGCCGTCCCGACGAAGCTTACCGTCGGAAAGTGCTCAAAGTCTGATCCGATACCGACGGGCAGCGTCGCGCTGCTATCAGTGGGATTGGTGATTCCAGCCGCCTTCTGTGAGGCGCGGTTGGAGTTGAAATCGTGCCTGTATGAATTTCGCGGCTTGACCGTCGTCTTTAGCGTTGGTAGTACTACTCAACCAAAAGGAGCCGTTTATGAGCAGAGTTTGTTGGCTGCCAGCCATGACGTTGGCAGGCACGATGTTGTTCGCAGCGTCAGCGTTCGCACAGCAGTTCCAAGGACGTCCGTACGTCGGGTACACCTATCCCGCCGGGGGCCAACAAGGCTCCACTTTCAAAATGCGTCTCGGCGGCCAATCACTGGAAGGCATCAACGGCGTGCGCGTCTCCGGCACCGGTGTGTTCGCCAAGGTCATCGAGTACCACTGGCAAATGAGTCCCCAAGACTCGCGCCTCTTGAACGAGCAGATGAGCGAACTGCGCCGCGAACGCCGGAGTAATCCGTCGGTGACCAATCTGATGACCAAGATCGAGTACCGGCTCCGCAACTGGATCCAACAGCCAGCCTGCCGTTCCATCTCCAGCCTGGTGTATGTCGAGGTCACGGTTGCGCCCGACGCGCCTCCCGGCGAACGTGAACTGCGCGTGATCACGCCGCGCGGCCCATCCAACCCGCTCGTCTTTCATGTCGGCCGCGTGCCGGAATACTCGCGTCCGCCAATGAAGACTTGTCGCATTCAAGTCCTCGGCAAAGAGGAACTCGCTCTCCGTTATCGTCCGTCCAGTGAGGCCGAAGAACGCGTTGATATCCCCTGCACCGTCAACGGCCAGATCGCCTCGCGCGAAGTCAATAGCTACCGGTTCACGGCCAAGAAAGGACAGAAGCTCGTCATCACCACGCAGGCGCGACAATTGATGCCGTACATCGCCGACGCCGTGCCCGGCTGGATCCAGCCCGTGCTCGTCCTCTACGACGACAAAGGCAAGGAACTCGCCTATGACGATGATTATCGTTTCAAGCCGGACCCGGTAATTCTGTTTGATGTGCCGAAGGACGGCGACTATGTGTTTGCCATTCACGACAGCATCTATCGCGGACGCGAAGATTTCGTGTATCGCATCACGATTGGCGAGCTGCCGTTTGTGACGAGCATCTTCCCGCTCGGCGGACGCGTCGGCGAAAAGGCCAATATCAAGATGAAAGGCTGGAACCTTGATGGCGCAGAAATCGCGTCGCCGTCGGAGCAGACCGGCGCGGGCGTCTATCAAGTTGTTGCCAATCGCAAGGGAGCGCCTTCCAATCCCATGTCGTTCGCGTTGGACACGTTGCCGGAGTGCCTGGAGAAGGAAGGCAACGACACGCCCTCGCGCGCGCAGAAGATCACGCTGCCCATCATCATCAACGGCCGCATTGACAAGACCGACGACTGGGACGTGTTCCAGTTCAGCGGCAAAGCGGGCGATAGCGTTGTCGCGGAAGTGGCGGCGCGCCGGCTCGATTCGCCGTTGGACTCCGTCATCAAACTCACGGACGCCAAGGGCAAACTCATTGCGTTCAACGACGACAGCGAAGACCTCGGTGCCGGCATCAACACGCACCATGCCGATTCGTATTTCATGGCCAAGTTGCCGGCGGACGGCACGTACTACGTGCACATCGGCGACACCGCGCGTCATGGCGGCGAAGAGTACGCTTACCGTCTTCGCATCAGCGCGCCGCGGCCTGATTTCGCGTTGCGCGTGGTGCCTTCGAGCGCCGTTGTCTATCGCGGAGGTCCGCCACCACAAATGCAGTACCAGAGATCCGGCGGCGGCAGTTACAGTCGCGGCGGCTCTGGAAGCGGCGGCGCTAGCGTCAGCGTCTATGCCATTCGCAAGGATGGTTTCACCGGCCCGATCAAGATCGGCTTGAAAGATTCGCAGAAGGGGTTCTCGGCGCAGACTTCAACATTGTCCGGCAGTCAGGAGGTCACGCGTTTCTATTTCAAGTCTGACTACTCGGCCCCGAAAGCTCCTGTCAATCTGCACATCGAAGGCCGCGCGAAGGTCGGCGACACCGAAATCGTGAACGAAGCGGTGCCGGCGGAAGACCGGATGCAGGCGTTTCTGTGGCGGCACCTGGTTCCCGCCAGAGAATTCAGCGTGCTCGCCTTTGACCACTCCGCGTACCAGCACCTCCCGAAGCGTATTCCGCCGGAACTCCCAGCCTCCACAACCAAAGTCTCAACCTCGAAACCATCGAACGATAACAAAGGCAAATTCAGCAAAAGCTCGGTGCAAGGCCGTGTGCGGCAGCTCCGGCGGCTGTACGAGGATGGTTTGTTCACTGACAAGTTTTATCTCGAGAAACTTGCCGAATGCGAAGCCGGGCAGTAAACTACTCACAGAGGTAACGTGACCATGAATAACATTCGTGTTCTTGCAATACTGGGCTTGGCGCTCTCGATGGCGTTGACGTCGGCAAGAGCCCAGCGTCCCTACATCGGTTACACGTATCCGGCCGGCGGCCAAGCGGGCACGACGTTCCAAGTCCGTCTCGGCGGACAAGCCCTTGATGGCGTGCACGACGTGTACGTCTCCGGCGCAGGCGTTACGGCGAAGATTCTCGACTATCATTGGCAAATGAGTCCGCAGGACTCGACCCTGTTACGGGAACAAATGGGCGAATTGCGCAAGAACAAGAAACCTTCGGCCACCGAATCGAACCTGATGGCCAAGATTGATTACCGGATGAGCAACTGGGTCAACCAGCCGGCTTGCCGCTCCATCGCCAGCATTGTCTATATCGAAGTCAAGATTGCGCCGAACGCGACACCGGGCGAACGCGAAATACGCTTGGTTACCACGCGAGGCCCGTCCAATCCCCTCGCCTTCCACGTCGGTCTCGTGCCGGAATACACCCGCCCCCCGATGCGCACTGCCCGCATTCAAGTCCTCGGCAAGGAAGGAGACGCACTCCGCACCCGTCCAAGCGAAGAAGTCCAGCAGCGCATCAACATCCCCTGCGCGCTCAACGGCCAGATCGCTTCCCGCGAAATCAACAGCTACCGCTTCAATGCGAAAAAAGGCCAGAAACTCACCATCACCGCGTATGCCCGGCAGTTGATTCCGTACATTGCCGACGCCGTGCCGGGATGGCTCCAACCCGTCATGGCCCTCTACGATTCCAGCGGCAAGGAACTCGCGTATGACGACGATTACCGTTTCAAACCCGATCCCGTCATTGTCTATGAAGTGCCCAAGGATGGCGAGTATCTGCTGGCCATCTACGACAGCATTTATCGGGGCCGCGAAGATTTCGTCTATCGCATCGAGATCGGCGACCTGCCCTTCATCTCCAGCGTCTTCCCGCTCGGCGGACGCATCAATGAATTTGTCACTCTTCACATCCGCGGTTTCAACATCCCCACCGACCGCTTCACCATGAACCTCACCGGCGTCAAGCCCGGCGTGTACCCGTTCAGCCTTGGCGGCAGCCAGCGACTCGCCAACCGCGTCGCTTTCATGGTGGACACCTTGCCGGAGTGTTTCGAAAAAGAGCCGAACGACGAACCGCTACAGGCGCAGTCCGTCACCCTGCCCATCATCATCAACGGACGCATTGACAAGACGGATGACTGGGATGTATTCCGCTTCATTGGCAGGGCTGGTGAACGCGTGGTCGCGGAAGTCTATGCGCGACGCCTCGATTCGCCGTTGGACTCCGTCATCAAACTCACCGATGCCCAAGGCAGACTTCTCGCCTTCAACGACGATTGGGAAGATCTCTCCTCCGGACTGAACACACACCATGCCGACTCGTACTTCCTCGCCAAGTTGCCAAATGACGGTGTGTACTTCGTTCACATCGGCGACACCGCCCGCCATGGCGGCGACGAGTACAGCTACCGCCTCCGCATCAGCGCGCCGCGCCCTGATTTTGCCCTGCGCGTCGTCCCCTCCGCGGCCGGGTTCATCGGCAAGGACAGTTCCAGTGTCAGCATTTATGCCATTCGCAAGGACGGTTTTGACGCTCCGATCTCCATTGGCCTGAAAGGTTCGCCCACGAATTTTTCGGCGCAAGCCACAACCATCTATGGCAACCAGCCAGTCGGACGACTCACGATAAAGAGCCTTTCCGCGACCGCAAAACAGGTTCTCAACCTTCAACTGGAAGGACGCGCAAAAGTTGACAACAAAGAGATTGTCCGTGACGTCGTGCCGGCGGAAGACAAGATGCAAGCGTTCCTTTGGCGCCATCTCGTTCCCGCTGGCGAATTCACAGTGACCGCCTATCCCGCCGGATTCCAACCGCCATCCAAACGCACAGCCCCCACCGTTCCGGCCAGCGTAATCGCAGCCAAGAGAGATTCGAAGGGCAGCGAACCCGCGGGCAAGCAATTCAGCAAAGGCCAGGTGGTTGGACGCATACGCCAACTCAAACGGCTCTACGAAGACGGTTTGTTCACCGACGCGTTCTATCTGGACAAAGTCGCCGAGTGCGAAGCGGCACGCTAATCGTTTCCCTGCTTTGCTGGAGCATAACGCTGCCGGCTATGGCGTTCACTCTCGTCGAGAATGGCCAACCAC
>Ga0233425_10005197_pt1 | contig 20864 bp, 27 predicted proteins | sample Watercolumn_Towu_2_FD_181712 | JGI IMG/M metagenome (GOLD analysis project Ga0233425, IMG submission 181712) | Freshwater microbial communities from Lake Towuti, South Sulawesi, Indonesia - Watercolumn_Towuti2014_140_MG | ecosystem: Environmental > Aquatic > Freshwater > Lake | place...
CGGCCGGCAACAGCCCCTTGGCCGAGAGCCAGGTGATCGAGTTGCCGACGTTGCTGCCGCTTCCAGGCGACGAGGCATTGAATCGGTAGCCACTGCCTGGTGACAGTTCAATCCACGAGTCATCACCGAATTGCTGGTTCCAGACGATCTCGGCACATTGGGCCAGATCGAAGTACACGCACATTCCGGTGCGGCCCTGGTTTTTGATCTTACGGATGCGGCGCTCGAGCCATCCACCGGAGGCGTCGATCTGTGCAATCAGATCCTTCCACTGGTCACGAGGGATCATCGCCTCGACGGCCTCGAAGTCCCGCCAACCTGCCATCGAGTTGTCATCGTCGGGAATCCACCCGCAGAAGTTTCCCGTGTCCTCGGCCTCGCGCCAGAAATCGACATCGACAAACTGCTGCTCAGCGCCGCTCGGCAGAACTGGACTGGCATAGCTCATGGCACCACCCCCCAGCTTGTCAGTAATTCGATCAGCGCCTGCGACGACTGTGGCAGTTCAACGGGATCTCCGAAAGAACCATCCGCGCCCAATGGCACGACTGCGGGAAGTGGTTTGCTTCCGATATGTGCGAGTGCCTTGACCACCAGAGGAAGTGGTTGCTCGTCCGTCCCCCGCGAGTCCTTGTCTAGCATTTGAACCTTTTTCCGCATCGTCGGACTGTTCCGCGCCGTGTTGATCGTCACCGCTTGGCTTGGTGTCAGCGTGTCGTCCTCGAACAGAATCAACGCCCCCGTCGCCGTCAGCGGTGGCGGGGGAACGGGAGGGTCCGGGTTATCGGGCGGTTGCGGCTTGCCCCCTCCCACGGTGATCCGATGCAAAGCCAGTCCGTACGGCTCCTCGTTCCAGTCGCACAAAACCACGTAGTCGCCAGGTTTTCTGGCGACAAAATCCAAGCTGAACGTCCATTGAAATGGACCGACTCTGATCGAGAGTTGCTGGTCGAGCGTGTAGTCGCTCTCAGTCACTCCGCGGGGAGCGGCGGTGATAATCCGCACCTTGCCCATCCACGAGAGTTGCTCGCTCATTGTCTTGGATAGGTCCACTTCGGGGAGGCCGTCCAATCGCAGGCGAACCGACTCCCCGACCGCCGCCGTATCTGGCCCGACGAGAATCAAATCCGCTGGTCCCTGGTCCGCTGCACTGAGTGCTGACGTGACCAGCAAGACCAGCGGAAGTATGAATGTGCGCCGCATGGTCGCCCTCTCAGAAGATGGCAATGATTTGGAGAATGATCGGCAGCAATTCTTTGATGAAGTTCAGCAATGCCGTCCAGTCGAACCCCTCGGCATCGCCGTCCCCGTCGCCCATCAGGCCCGCCGCCACCGCGTTGTCCATTACCACGTCTTGCGCCTGCCGCAGTTTCGCCGGCATGAGCGCGGAGACCGTCCGCACTCGAAACAACTCCCAGCGAGTGATCTGCCCATCCGCCTGGGCCTGCTGTGCCGCCGCCAACAATGTCCGCCGAAATGATTTCGTCGCCTCAGCCATCGGAACCTCCCTTGTATTTAGTTCGCCTCAGGTATTCGCAAATACCTAGTAAAAAAACATTTCACGTATAGCCTCAACCGCTGCCACCACATCAATGGTGGGTAAAAGGCGAAGAACTTAATCCCCTCCAGACGCACTCGCCGGTAATAAACACCAGCGACCTCGTGTGGCAATCCACATGCCTGCAGGTTGCGGTAGAGGTTCTGGTCTGCGGCCAGTCGATCTTCTTCGGTTGCGCCCTCGAAGTAGACCCAATCATGGAACAGGCAGGCCGGATGCAGATCGAATCCGAGCAGCACATCCGGCGCGCATGTGCAGCCATCGCTCGCGAAGCCGGCAGAGGGAACAGGCCCCAATAGACGCTCCAGCACGTCCTGTGGAACATCCGCCAAATAGTACGGTTTGCGATTCATTCCGTTATCACCGCTCGTGCTGCGTTCGCTGACACGCTAGCCAACCACACCGTACACTCTCCGCGATCAGATCGCAGACACGCCCCCTCGCTATCCACTGCCGCAGCCCAAGCACGCTCCCGCTGCGGCACGAACACCTCAAGATCCTCCTCGGACCCATGCAGCAATCGACCACACTCCATACACCAAAAAGTCGGATAGACCGCTGGAATCTGTCGGAGCCTTCCGTGACAAAACTTGCATGACATGGCGGTACTCAAAAGCGACTCCGGTGTGCGGGCCACTCCCTTGGCACCGGAGTCGCTGCGGGTAAGAGGATCACCTCCCTTCCATGGTTACATCAACTGGGCGCAGGCCCACCAGTCAATCGTGAGAATGTGCGCCGCTGTCGCCTGATACTTCGCTTCAGCGCAGAAGTTCATGAACAGCGTCGGCCACGGTGTTGCCGCCACTTGCGCGGAGGTTATTACGTGAGCCTTCTCACCATCGATCCACACGGTGCAGTTCCGCTTGTCGGCATGGAAGCGGAATCCGGCCTTGATGTAGGTATCCGCCACCAACGTACCGATGTCGGCGTGAGCCTGTTCCGTGCCTGAGGCCCGCTGCACGGTGAACGTCAATCCGCTGGTAGCTGCCGCCTTGCGCACGAACCCCAGGAAGTTGTTCGAGGCCAAGGTGGCACTGTCGTCAGTCTGGATACCACTGTTCGCCGCCGCGCCAGTACCGCCCAAGCCGATGAAGATGTCGGTGCAAGCCGTCGTGATCGCAGACACCTTGAAACGTGTCTCAAAGATCAGTTCCTTGGCGCTGTTGTAGATCACGTTGAACGGCAATCCACCGGCCTGAACCGCCACGGCGTCGTTGTCGTGCGTGCCGCTCTGCAGAGTCACTGCACCCGTGTTCGCCGTCGCTGACGGTGTCAAGACGGCGAAGCCCGCGTCGTCCTCAAACGTCTCGTAGGTGATCCCGTTGCTCACCCACGTTGCCGCATTGGAGGTGAACGAACGCACGACCGCCGCACTCCGAAAATCGTCAAACAACCCAAAGGCCATGTTGCCAGAACCGGTGGTGGGGAACGACCGCCCCACCGGCACGGGGAAATCAGCCCAGAGCTTCGGTGAAAGAAGTCTGGTGTCGAGTTCACTCCACAAAAGATCCATCGTATGTTCTCCCAAAACATGTTCGTTTCGTTGTCAAAACCGCTCGGCGTCAAAGCCGTTCAGCAACTCCAAGTTCTCAGGTCGTCTCGGTCACTGTCGAGCTGCAGTACCCGCGGAAGTTCGCGCGGCGGTTGTAGCACACAATCTGACCCGAGTCGTCCATCGCCCGCACCCGCACGTTGCTCATTTCGGGATGCTGGTACGGCTTCCGCTTGCGCATGTTTCGACCGGCTGCGTAGTACCAGTCGAACGTATTCCAGTCCACGCCCAGGATGACACCATCCGTGCGAGCGTTAACGCTGCTGGAGTTCGTCCAGGCGGGCACCCAGGTCATCGGCACGCCACGCAGGAAGACCTGACCACTGTGGGCCGCAACATCGTCTTTGATGTTGTCGTTCCCCAACTGCAGCAACCGCCGGCACGCGGCCACGCGACTGTGCGTGGTCAGCAGCTCCCAGCGGTGATTGCCTTCCGGCTTGATGTCCGACCGCTGAACGGGCGGCTTGAAGGTGCAAAGGTCCATCGAGTTGATGACCTTCTCGATGAAGTCATCGCGACTCACCGAGACGTACGGGAACGTCCGGTTCCGCCACTGGGAGTACGTGGTCGTGGAAATCCCACCGACACCCTCTGAGGACCAACCCACCGGAGCGTAGCCGTTGAAACCCTCCGTCGAGTTGTTCTCGGTCGTGCTGTCGTTCGTGGCGGTGATCCACCACAGGAGCGACACGGGCGGGAACGGAGATTGGGTCGAACCGCTCGGCCCAGCGCCGAACATGAGGTTTTCGACGCCAGCGAAGAAGTCCTGCATCAGTCCCTGTTCCTGCAGGTTCAGGTAGTCCACGATGGCGTCCGCACCGGCGGCGAACGTCTCCTCGTCAATGTCGTAGTGATAGTTCGTGGTCGTCATGCCCCACTTCAGCGAGCCTTCGGTCAACACATTGACTCGACCGGACGAATCCCGGTGGTACAGACCGACGACCTGGAAGTTGTTGTTGTTGTCAACCTTCAGCTTCCACTTGCACTGCGACGTGGACATCTCCCGCTTGTTCGCGGAGTCAAAAAGTCGCGAGGCAAACATGTACTCCTGCAAGGGCGCGCTGATATCTTGCCACTTGCCCATCGGATAGCGCTGCAGATAACTCGCGACGAAATCGTCGAGTTGTTCGATACCCAGTGCCATGCGGCACCTCCTTTATGGTTTGACCCGCATCAGCCGGATTCGAGTTCCTTATAGCGGCGACGAGCGAATTCGCGAGCGTCCTCAGGAACGTCGGTAGAACGCCCCGATCCGCCACCCATCCGCCCATCTGCCTGCTTGGCAATCTTGCGGGTATGTGATTTGAGATCTTTCTTCTGAAACTCTTCGACCAGCGTGCCGCGAGCCATGCGTTCCACGAACACGGGATCTCCCAGCGAAACCTTACGCCCCAGCTGGAGCAGTCCCGCTTGTTGCGCCTTCGCGGCCAGGAAGACATCGTTCCGGCGCTGCAGCTCGCTGGCACTTTCCCGCCCGGTTTTCCCGAACAGGTCCGAGTGTCCCAACGAATCCAGAGCCAGGTCGAACCGCTGCTCTTCGGCTTCCGTATCCAGCGACGAGACTCGCGACTCCAGTCCACTGATACGCGACTCGTAGTAGTCGCGCATCCGCGTGAACTCGTCCACGATCTCATCTTCCCAGCGATCCTTGCTGATGGCGACTTCATATCGCCCCTCAAACGACGGCTCCTCCTTGGGCTCCTCCTTGCCGCCTTCCTGCGAGTCGTCCTTCACGTAGCGACCTCGCGCATCCCGCGCAGGCCCCGACTTCTCCGCAGGCTCTTCTTCCTTGCCCTTGGCTAATGCAGCTGCCCGCTTGTCGAGCAACCGCAGGGCACGCTCGAATTCCTCACGACTGGCAAAGTCCGACAGCTCCTCTTCGGAAATGCCATACGTGGTGGCCTCGGCTTTCAGACCAGCAGTGAGCCACTTCGGGGCCTGCTGCTGCTCCTCGTTGCCGGTATCCTCGCCTTGGTCCTCAACCTCGGCGGTATTTGCTTCACTGCCGGAATCACTCTCGGCAGACAGGTCGCCAACAGCTTTGTCGTGATCCGCGGCCAGAGACTGCGCGTCAGTCTTCTCGCCGTGTCGATCTTGAATGATCTTGTCCACGAACGAGGTGATATCCTCGTGTGTCATGGACGCATTCAGTTCCGTCGTCATCTTCCTCTCCCTCGTCAGTCTGAGTAGCCTGCATCTGCGTCAGCCAAGCCGCGCACACGCAACAGCTCCCGCCGACCGCGACGACTGGTAATTTCCAATTGCCCGTTATCCCGCACCGTAACGCCCTGGATGTTGTGCTGCTTGATGACCTCGCGCATCTCAGGCACCTGATCCCGCATGCACCCCAACCCTTCGGAGATCAGCGGGTCGTGTGCCCGGTAAGTGTTGCTCGTCATCGGCGCAGAGCTGAAGTCGAACGGCTTCTGGTCGGCGTTGAATTCCTCGCGCGTGACCTCCTTGCCGTTGAGGAAGTACCGCACCGCGCCAGTTTTGGTGGTTACTGAGTTCACGCAGGTCTCCTCGTCATTGCCGCTGCCTGTTTGCCATTGACCTGCGGACGACTATTGCCACTCAGCACCTGCTGCTGAATTGAACTTCGTGATTGCGGCGTGCCACCGGTCGGGATGTTCTTCCGTATCGTCTCGCGCGAGGTGACCGGCGACTGGCGGATGGTATTCTGGTCACCGCCCAGCATCGGAGACGGGGCTCCGAACGTGATGAACCGCTTGAATTCCGGTCGGTTCTTCAGGCGGGCGATCTCCGCAACAATCGCCTGCGCGTCCAACGACGCGCCGGACGCCTGGAACATCGGCCACAACGGAGCGATCTCACGCAGCGTTTGGTAGAGTTCCTGCAGCTTCTGCTCGGGCGTCTTGAAGACCATCGAGTACGGTTCGACCGGGAACGCATAGTCGTCGAACACGCCCTGGCGATCACCAGGCGTCCAGTTCATCGGGATCACGATGCCCGGTGCCGGGTTGACGCTGGACTTGATCTCGAGGTTCTCGTCCTCCCACATCAGGCGTCCCAGATCCAAGACGTTCTCGCCCGCAAACGACACGACAGCCATGCGCATGTCGGATTCCGTGCGGCTCAACTGCCCGAACATCATCTCCTCTTGCCCGACCGTCGAGGACTGCACGCCCAGGCCACCCATCGCGACCAGATTGCCGGCGAAGCGGTCGTACTCCTCCTGAATGAACAGCGCCAGCGCCTGATCCCGCTGATCGACACCGCCAAACTCGATCTGCGCGATGTCCTTCGGATTCGAGCAGCGATGCCACGAGTTGCGATCCGCTTTCCGCAGACGCTCGGCATCATCCGCTGCGCTGGGCGGATAGATGTTCACGACACGGTGCGAGTCGGAGTCCCGCTCCATCCGGCGATGCAGGCGGTTCTGCAGGTCGTGCAGACCTTTGAGGTTGATCGCCGGGCTGGCCGGAATGATGTTGTCGGGAACATTGCCCAGCGACAGGAACTTGTACGGTCCCGATTGTGAGCCGGTCCACTTCTTCTCGAGCAGTGGTGGCAAGTCCTCCTGCTGGACCGGAATCGTGGCTATCGACTTGTTCTCGGCTATCCACACGTTCCGCAGCCAAACCATCGGCTTCAGTTCGCCATCGTCCACGACCGTGCCTGCGGCGATGTCCCGCGCGAAGTCGGCATTGCTGATCGAGTGCCGTGGCGTGGGCTTGAGCTTCTCTTTGACCTTCTTGTCGTAGCCGGGCTCGTCCATGACCTTTTCGTAGTCGGCTCGGTAGCGGTGCCCGCAGAACCGCATCTTGTTCAGCTCTTTCGCGGACATGTCCAGCACCAGATCGTCAATCGAGACCCGGTTGATCCACGGTTCGCCGGGATCGAGCCACACATCCTCCTCGGACTCCAGCAGGCCATGGAAGCGGGTGTCGGTGTCGCGCATCATCACCACGCTGCAACCCAAGCAGAAGAAAGCGTCCATCACCACCGAGCGGAAGGTGACGTCCAACTCCATGTCCGCGATCAACCGATTGAGGTTGACCTCGAACTGGTGCGCGAAAGGCCAGTTCTCCATCAGCGGACTGGAGACCATCACCTGCGGATTGTTCGACGCCAAGGCGACGGTGTAGATCCGCGCGGTCTGGTTCATCAGGTTGACCAGCGTCCTGGCGGAAGCGCCGTCCTGCGAGTACCACGAGCCGCAATAGTCGCGAATCAACTCCTTGCGGACGCGACGGTGGGGGACCATGGCCTCATCAGACGTTTTCCACGCCGCGTTCAATCGACCACGCACAATGGGATCTTGCAGATCGAGCATGGCTATTCTGGCGGTTTGGTGGTGATGACTCCGACTCCTTCGAAGTAAGCCTGCGCCGCGGTTCGCGTCTCACGAGCCAGCTGCTGCAGACGCTGGACACGCTCCGGTGAGAGACTCTCGTACACATCCAGTCCTTCGATGATCCGTGAAGCCAACTGCACGTACATCGAGAGGCTCAACTGGCCCATGGCCTGCATCAGCTCGATCTGCTGACGCTGCTGCACGGAGGGTTGTCGCCCAATCAAGGGGACCGGAATGGCTGACCCGAACGGGTTCGGCCGGTGGGCTTCTGACATCGCAAACTCCACAAAGAAGGGGGCCAACGCTTCTAGCGCGGCCCCCACAAAGGCTGCGATGTTGTGGCATCTCGGCGGGGATCAGCCGCCTCTGCCCTGTTTGACCAGCGCCAAAGCGCTGGCCCCCACACCCCGACCGTCAATCACGCATGTATCACATCCAGTATGCAAAAATCTGGATCGTCCGCATTGCGGACTCGAGTTCGCTCGCGTTCCTCACGCCAAAGCCAACTGCCATATTCGGGAGTTTGGTCGTTTTCCCTTCCGCTGTCAAGATTTCCTTCGCTGGCAGACTCCAGGTACAACAGCCAGGACACCCCCGCGGCGATGCATCTGTCACCGTGGGCCTTTTCCGTACTGCCCCGGTTCTTCGTCGGGGCATGGATGATTTTCCCCTTCTCCCACTCGTACTCGCCGCACTCCCGCACCAAGTCCACCGACCGGGGCGTGTATCGCTGCAACTCCATACCGAGAGCCAACTTCTCGAACAGATCAGCCTTGTGTTCGTCCTTCCCGTTCCACCAACCGGCCTTCTTGGTCTTCTTCTTCGTCCCAATCGCCGCCACCTCGCGGTAGTACACGTTCCCGTAGCACTGGACCTCCATCACCTCCTTGGCGAACGGTGCTGCCATCCCTGAGTCTTCCCAGCCCAGATAGGCGTTCCGCAGCCACAGAGCCAACCCAACCGCTACCCGGCCGAACTTGATCAGTGGCATCCCGCGGATCGCGTACTCCAGCACCTGCTCGCCCGTCCGCAGGTCGATCCCGCTCACGACCGAGTTTGACCCGTAGGCCCCCTCGGTCCCTACGGCCATGTCGCAGCCGAGGACGAACGGTCCCAGCGGACACGAGTTGTCGGGGCCAGGCTTGAACCACAAGCTCAGAGGCCCGTCATCACGCGGCAGGAAGCCCAGGAGCCTCGGGACCTCGTCATCGAAGACCGGCTGACCGCGCCACACCGGATTCTTGCACGCCTCCTTCTTGACCCGCTCGAGCATCTCCGTCTGGAACACCTTGCCGACCGCACCACGCGGGTTCCGGTCCAGCTGGCTCGCGATCAACCGCGGACTCGCTGTCGGCCGCAAGCACCGCATGTCGTACCACGGGCTCCGCACCACGCCGTCGAACTTGTAGCCGCGGTTCTCCAACTGCCGGCGCAGCTGCGGATGCTCGCGATGATAGGCGTTCACCGCCTCCTGGTCCTCCATTCGCAAGGCCACCGCGACGTTCGTGCCCGCCGCCACGCGATACGACAGCCGGGAATGGATCGGGTTGTCCTTCCAGTCCAGCACGAGATGCACGCCGCCGTGGTTCGGGTTCTCGCACGCCTCGTGGAACACGCCCGCATCGGCGTACCGGGCGCTCACCATCCGAATGCAGTGCGTCACGTCGTGCAACGCCTCCATCACCGAGGCATCCTTCCCGCCGGTAATGAAGTCCTTCGCGCCGAACTCGTCGCAGGTGAACACCGTCTTGCGACCGCCCGCGCCCACATCCTGGCCGGCGGCGTAACCGACCATCGTCGCACCGTTCACCGGGTTCAGCAGCGAGTGCGTACTCAAGCTCCGGTGCTTCCGCATCTCGAAGCCGCGCGGCTGCAACCAGAACGGCAACCGCTCGATGCCCCAGGCCAACTTCCAGAACAACGTGTCCGCGTCCGTGGCCGAATCCACCAAGTTCTCGTTCCGCGTCACGTACCCCGCAGCAAACAACGGATCCCGCAACCACCGCCGCAAGTCAATCCACAAGTACCCGAACGTCCCGCCTTGAGCCCGGCTCTTATCCACCAACACATCGACCGCCGCCTCCGTCCGCTCCGCGTCGTCCACCGCCTTGTCTATCGCCAAGAACACCGGCTCCTGATGACACCACGGAATGAACGGCCGCTCTTTCACCCGGGCGCGCGGCTCATAGCTCCAACACGCGAACCCCATGAAGAATAACAAGTCCTCCATGCAGGCGTCGTACAACGCATGCCGAAAGTGCAAGTCGGTCAACGCCCGATAGCGACACTCACGCCGCCAACGCAGGTTCTCCTCCACGTCCTGCGGATACCGCCGATGAAACCGCGTCAGTCCATTCATGGCCTGCGTCGTCCTACCTGCACCCCACCGGGGATCCGCTCCACCACGCCATACTCCCGCTTCACCAGCAAATAATACAAACACCGCGGACACATCACCGTCGCCGCGTGTCCGTTAGGAATGCCTTGCGGTCGATTCAACAGCGTATGCGCTACGCCATCAATCGCCGCCCGCTTCGGATCAAACACGTAGTGGCAGTTGTAACAAATCATCCTCGTATCGCCTGCGGATCATCCGACCACCACTTGAACTCGCCACACCAGTCGCTGAAAAACGTCTGTGGCGAATATCCCTCCGCTTCATCTTCGACCACCACCATTGCCGGCGGATACCGCCGACAAGATGCCACCACAATCAACTTGCCTTGCCGCGGCCCATCCGCAATTACCTCGTACTCCCAGTACTTGCAATGCTCGCAACACTCAACACGCTCATCACCCTCAGCCATCACGCACCTCCCCTTACCCGCAACGCAAAAATCACAACGCGGCCAACTGGCAAATCTCAAAGTACCTCGCTAAATAGCGACTCGCCCGCTCCAAACCCACCAACTTCGTCACCCCATCCAGCAACACTAACTCCCCAGGCGGCGGCTCATACCCCAACGACTCCAGTCGCGCTGCTGCCTCACCAAACGCTGCCACCATCAGGGCGTCCGGTATGATCGCTACCGGCCGGTTCCGCTGACCCGTCGCGTCCAAATGCTCACGAATCCTCTCCACCACATCGTTCGACCACACCATCTCTCACCTCCTTACCCGCTCTGCAAAAATCACCTCCCCGAATACACCCTGATCGGAACCCGCTTGTACGGATTCCCAGCGCCATACGGATTGTTGATGCTCTCCCGCGAATACTCACTCCCGTACCGCCCGTACGGATTGGAAACCGAATCCCGCTCGTACGGATTCACGCTCAACCGCCCCCGATACTCGCCGCCCTCGTACAACACCGGTGCCCGCCTCCCCATCGGGTTCCGCCACGACTCGTCACTGTACTCGCTCCCGTACCTGCTCCTCGAATTCAATAACCCATCCAACCGGTACGGATTCCCAGCCCCGTAAACATTGGAAAGCGAATCCCTACGGTACGGATCCTCCCGCAACGCACCCAAGTACCTCCGCTCACCACGTACCACCCCGCACATAACTACCAACACCACAACAACTAACAGCAATCGCCTGGTCATCGGTCGGTTCTCCAGATTACCCAGCTTAACACGCAAAAATGAGTCTGTTCGGAAAGGGATATACGCACTGAGTCCCGGCCGACCCGGCGGGGTTCCGGTTCGATTTCCGGCCGCGCTCGAGCGCTCGGCCACGCGCACGACCCGCTGCCGCGCGGGTTGGCGCTGGGTTGGCGCTGGGTTGTTGGTGCAGTGCGTCACGCATTGTGCCGCCCCATGTCCTGCATCTCACGCAGCAGTGCATCGATCTCCTCGAGTGCCATGCGTTCACGACGTACGTGGTCCTGCTCTTCCTGCAGGCCGGCTGTTGCACGCGCAGTGATGTCCACGAACTTGGCGTATGACCGGATTGACGTTTCCAGCCAGCCGAGCGCACCCTGCGATGGTGCAGGCAGTTGCGCCAGCTCGAGCCGCACGACTGCGTACCCTTCCCGCTGTTCGACGACCAGCAGGCGCTGCGACTGCACCCAGGCCACTTCGGCCTGCAGGCTTGCATTCGGCGGCAGCTCCGGCCAGTCCGCGGGAATCACCCGCAGCCCACGCACCTCGCCGGCTTCAGCACGGCGTTCGCGCTCCGCTGCCGCGTCCCAGCCGGGTTTGCCTCGAAAGCCGCTCCTGCGCCGTCCTGGTGCGTTTGGAGCCGGATCGGGCAGCGGGTCGGGCTCGGGGCTGGCCGGCGGGTCGCCGGGCGGATCGGGTGCGGCGGCATCGTTAACCGGTCGTTGATCAACCAGAGAATCCCCACCTTTCGAATTGCTTTTCGCACCCTCACGATGGGCCAAGGTGACGGTGTGGTGATCGGTCCACTGCGCGGTGCCGTGGCGAACGAGATCAGCCAGTGTGTCCCTGGCAGTTTCGAGGGTAGATCCGGTGTGCGATGCAAGGCGCTCGACGGTGACCGAGCCGAGGCGACCGGCGAGAATGATCGCGGTCTGTAGGGGCTTCTGCGGCGCGGCTGGCAGGTTGTGCATGAGTGCAGATTACGAAGTCACGAGTGCGAGTGCAAGATCGAGTTGGTGCGCGTGCGGGGCGCGGGCTTTCAAAGTATGAGTCGGAAAGTCCCCGCGGCGTCAGTGCGGGGATTTCCGTTATACTTTGTATAACCATTCCCCGCCGTAACCCTAACGGGTGGTTTAAGGCCACTTTTGACCACTTTGAACCGCGGTGATTTCGACCACTTTTCCACACACCTCACACGCACCGCGGGGACGTTGATTCACACCACTCCCCGCACGAAATGTTGGGCTTTTGCCCCAATGGTGGCACACGCTGAAATTCGGTGGGATTTCACCACTCCGCAACTTCCCTGATTCTGGCTTTCGAGGCTGGAATAGTGCTTGACATCTATATGTGTCTGCCGATAGACTTGTAGGTGTTGGCAACACACACTCACACACAGGAGCTGAACGATGAAAGTGGCACGAGTAATCAAGGTGGGGTTGCACCGCGGCAACCCGCGGATTTGGCTGCAAGGGAAATGGCTGGAGCGCTGCGGCTGGACGCGCGACCGACGTTTCGACGTTCGGGTGACGGATGTAGGAGTGTTGCTGCTGCCTGCAGCGCACGGCCACAAGAAGGTGTCCGCATCCACGAAAGCCGCGATCATTGACCTCAACGGTAGTGATCTGCGAACCACGTTCCCCACGGTGCCCTGCCAAGCCGTGGCATTCGTGAACGAGCAGCTGATTGCCATCATGGCGGTTGGAGGTGACGCATGAACACCACACTGCACGCAATTGACCTATTCGCTGGTTTAGGCGGTTTCACCACTGCGGCGGCGCAGGCCGGCGTATCCGTGGTCTGGGCCGCAAACCACTGGCCCCTGGCTGTCCAGGTCCACGCCGCCAATCACCCGGGCACGTCCCACGTCTGCCAGGATCTGCATCTGGCGAACTGGCTCGACGTGCCCCGTCCTGTGGACCTCATTCTCGCCAGTCCCTGCTGCCAAGGACACAGTCACGCCCGTGGCGTGGATCGCCCGCAGCATGATGCCAGCCGCGCTACCGCATGGTGCGTGGTTTCCAGCTGCGAGGCGCTCAGGCCGGCAGCGTTCATCGTGGAAAACGTCCCTGAGTTTCTCGACTGGTCGCTGTACCCTGCATGGCGCAGCGCGCTCGAGATCCTCGGCTACCACCTGACCGCTCAGGTGCTGGACGCCGCCGATTACGGTGTGCCCCAACACCGCCGGCGCGTGTTCGTCATCGGTCACCGCGGCCAGCCGATTGCGGTGGAGTCTGCCAGCCAGCCGCACGTCCCCGTCGCTGACTTCATCGACTGGGGCGACCGGTACGCCTGGTCGTTGATCGATAGGCCAGGTCGTTCGCCGGCTACCCTGCGGCGGATCGCTGCCGGGCGCGCTGCCCACGGGTCGCGGTTCGTCGCGCCCTACTACGGCAGCGGCAGCGGGTTGTCGGGCCGCAGCGTGGATCGGCCCATCGGCACGATCACCACGCTGGACCGCTGGGCAGTGATCGATGGCGAGCGCATGCGAATGCTGCAGCCGGCGGAACTGTCCACGATCATGGGCTTCCCCGCCGACTATCAGCTGGCTGGCAACCGTCGAGAACGCATTCAGCTGATCGGCAACGCGGTGTGCCCGCCGGTTGGCAGCGCGGTGATCAGCCATGTGGCGCAGTGCTTGAATTGAGTGAACCGATCTCCCGTCCACCCACGGCACCTGACCGTGGTTGGGCCTGGAGACCGTTTCAGTCACATCGAACGTGGGCGACATTCCCACGTAGCCAGTCGCGCTGAGCGGCATGAGGGTAGAACAATGGCAGAAGACATCATCAGCACAGTACCGTGGCACTGCGGCAACTCTGACGGTTGCGAGCAGGGTTGGCACCTTGCCAACTACTGGGTCTATGACGACGGAACCTACAGTTGCGACAACTACGCTGACGGCGACCACGAGCCCTGCGAGAACGATGACGTGCCAACCTACGAGGAAGAGGAACAAGCATGGAGGGAGTATCGCCAGCACGTCGCGGAAACGGGTGACGATTGCCTGCATCAATTCCTCGTCGAGACGACCATCGTCGCCCCACGTCGCCTCTGGCAGGCCGAGATCCACTCGTGGATCGGCGCGTCCACCAAAGGGCCGCGCATCTTTCGTCTGCGTCGTCGCGGACGTGGCAAGTGGTTGACGATCCAGCAGATTCCAACCGATGTGCTGGAGTATCTGAACGCCACAGTGCAGGAACCGTGGTTGCGTGATTTTCCCGGCACGGACTGGCGCGAGCAAGTGCAAGCCGCCCTTGGCGTGGAACACACCCAGGAGCGCGGTGGTGCGCTGCTGATTTGGTTTCGGGTCGATGAGAAACGACCGCGATCCGCCGCGCGAGTGACTGCCGAATTGAAGCGCCGGGCACGCCGCTGTCTGGCTCGTACTGAAATCTCCCAGGAGGATTGACATGGCAAATAGCCCCCGATGTTGGGTCCACTGCCTCGACTGTGGACATCGCGACATGATTAGGCGTTCCTGGCTCGAGCGCCGCTCGCGTGTGCGTTGCAGCCGGTGTGGTGGACCGGTGGAGCCGTCGCCGGCTGCTCGGTCGGACATGGCAGCTGGCAGCGAGCGACTGGCGGCGCAGCGATTGCGCGGTCGCTCGCAATGAATCTCCTGTGTGGCCCCGGGGTGCCCGCGGCCCCGGGGTTTTACTTGTCCTGAGGTGAAATGCCATGAAGTGCATCCTTTATGCGAGGTTTAGCCCGCGCCCGAACGCTGCCGAATGCGAGAGCTGCGCCCGGCAGCTCGAGGATCTCCGCGCGTGGGCTCGCGACAACGGCTACGAAGTTGTCGGGGAATTCCACGATGACGCACTGAGTGGCGGCGACGACTGGTCCGAGCGCCCCGGCATGCTCGACGCAGTCAAAATAGCCAGCCGTGGGATGGTATTTCTCGTCAGGGCGTACGACCGCCTGTTCCGCGACACGGACAAGGCGCTGGCCTTCCGCGCCATGCTCGAGGCCCGTGGCGTCGAGGTGCGGTCGATCACCGAGCCGGCAGCTAATGGCGACTCGATGAATGCGAAATTGATCCGGTTTGTGTTTCTCTGGATCGCGGAGTACCAGAGAGAGATCACCCGGGCCAGGACCAAAACACGCATGCTGGCCCACCAGCATGCCGGCAGACGCATGTCGGCGCGGTTGCCTTGGGGATGGGCCGCGGACCCGGCGGATGCGGCACGCATGGTCCCGTGCGAGCAGGAACGGGAGATCGCCCGGTTGGCCGGCGAACTGCGCCAAGCCGGCCTGGGGCTGCGAGCGATTGCTCGGGAGCTTGACGCTCGCGGACTGCGGAGGCGGGAAGGTCAGACCTGGACCCACACCGCCGTCCGCAGGATTCTCGCAGGAGCGCCGGGTCGAGCTTAGACGCCACAGATGCCGGCGCATTCATCACCGTGAGTCCCGCGAAGTTGTGGTTGTCAACTCGTAGGCCGCGCCATTGAGGATCGCATGTGCCCCGAATACGCTGACCTCATATGTGCCAGCCTCTGGGCTCCGCAATGTAACCCAATCGTAGCCGGTGCCGGGCTCTGTAGACTTAGCCAGATAGCTACCGGCATGTGCGGCCCCGTCGCGCTGCACGAACAAATCGACATTGCCCGTGATGTTACTGAGCTGAATGCTCAGCGCGGCTAGTCCTGCCGGCACCTGAACCCGGTATCTGTGATATTGACCGTCGCCCACTTTTTGCGTCGGACCACGCATGTCTACCACTTGGTCAACGGACAATGTGTCTTTGATGTCCGGTTCGACGCGCGACAGGTCACGGGCACGCTGCAGAATTGAAGCCATCAGAGCTATGTGGCTCTTGGTGCGACTGTACTCGGGATGTGCGGGACTCAAGATGGCAACGCCTGACTGGTCGTCGCGCTGATATTCGACGAGGAAATCAGCGCCCTTATGAATCCCAGCCGTCACCTTGCCGAGGAACTGTGTGCCCTCGGGATGGCGAAACGACTCACGATTCACTGGTCCCCAGTAGTAAGGTATGCCCGTGACGACATTACTGCCGCCATTCCACTCCCGCAGATAGTCCACAATGGGATGATCCTCGTCGAACGTCACTGTTTGTCGCCCGGTGGTGCTGTGCCTGTAGACTTCCCCGCCCCAGATCGAAGGAATGTAGTACGCGGCCATAAACTCGCCGCCGCAGCTTCCAGTGTATGATCCACCGGACGAGTAGAAATCAGCGATGGCTTGGCGTCCTGTTTCACCCAGCGCCCGGGAATGGAGCGGCGAGTTTTTACCGTTGACAAAGAGCGTGCTGAACCGTGGTTGCCCGTCAGGGTACAACAACACCCCGTTGAGATCGTCTGGGTTCCCGCCGATCAGGCGGCGTGTTGTGGCGGCACTATGGGAGAAGTACACTTCGCGCGACAATCCCGCGAGATTGGCGGGCGCTGCTAACGACTTCTTGGAGGTGTAGTCCCCGCCGTCAATGAAGACATCGGCGCGCAAGCCCAGTGCTTTCGGCCAAGCCGTTGCCGGGAGATCAAGAGCCATCTCTGCTTCCGCCAACACCATGTCCACTGCCTGGGCTTTCACTGACAGCGTGTAGGCCGCACCATTCAGCACCGTGTGCGCCCCGAACACGCTCACTTCGTACGTGCCGGGTTCTGGATCCTGAATCGCTACCATGTCATCGCCGGCGCTGGTTGATTTCGCGAGATAGCTTCCGGCGTGCGCCGGGCCGTTATACTGCACGAACAGGTCAGCGTTTCCACTGAGGTTGATGTACAGCACGCTCGTTCCCGCCGACACGTCGAGCGAGTAGCGGTGATACTGCCCATCGCCCACTTTCTGTGCCGGGTCGCTCATCACCACGGTCTGATCCGTGGACAGCGTGCCCTTCACGTCCGGTATTGTGCGCGATTGATCATTGGCCCGCTTGAGAATGGACGCCATGAGTGCGGTATGGGACGCCTGGCGTCCGTACTCGGGATGCGACGGGCTCAAAATGGTAATGCCCGAGGCATCGTCCCTCTGATACTCGACCAAGAAGTCTGTCCCGCGATACAACCCGCCCGTAATCGTGCCGATGAACTGTGTCCCATCGGGATGAGGTAGCGATTCGCTGTTACGGGGACCGCCGTAGTGCGGGATGTTGGTGACCACATTACTGCCGTTATTCCAAGCCATTAGCGACTGCACAATGGGGTGATCTACTTCGTCGAAGGTCACCGTCTGCCGCCCCGTGCGACCGGGATTGCCGACCGTGCCGCCCCACAGAGACTTGATACGCCGAGAGGCCACAAACTCACCAGCACACGAGCCGGTGTAGCTGCCGCCCGCTGAATGGAAATCAGCGACCGCTTGTCTCCCCGCTGCACCCATCGCATCCGTGTGGTAGCCTGCGGTTCCGCCGTTGATATAGAGGACACTGAAGCGCGGCTGTCCATCAGGGAATAGTAACGCACCGTTCAGGTCGGTGCTGTTCCCTCCGATGGTAGACTTGGTCTGCGCGTGACTGTTGGAGAAGAACACCTCTCGCGTCAGCCCGGCCAACGTGGCAGACTTCTCCAACGACACCTTACTCAGGTGCGCGCCCCCATCCACGAACACATCGGCGTGCAGCCCAATTCCTCGAGGCCACAGGTCGGCCGCGAGCAGGTGCCGGGACTCGAGATTCTCAAACGTCAACTTCCTGTCATTCATGTTTCAGCTCCTTGTGCAGATAATGTCCGGTCGCGTACCCGTAGGATTCGGAGGTAACTTCATCCAATGCGTAGGTGCGTACGTGTTCACGAATTGCGCTGGGGTATTGGCGGCGATTAGCCAACGCCCATTCTCGCGATAGCAGACTTCAAAATGGGTGCCACCCACGCACAGTCCGCGCGTATCCGTAGGGACCGTCCCGTCCCAGGCCAGTAGTACCCACTCGCTGTCGTCGGGAAGTCTTTCGGCCAGGGGAACCCAGCGGCAACGGATGATTGTGTCACTCATGCCTCAGCGCTCCTACCCCAGCAATGCCATGATCACTTCGCGTCTTGTTGTGGACATGGGTCACCTACTATGACATTTGCGAACTTTTCTGCCGCTCGATTAACAGTGAACGCATTGCGTTCATGCACGATAGGTGATTTCCCTCCACCGCCCCAGAAGTGCTTGGCAATTGCCTCTGAGGTGGCGTCACTGGCAAGCCACGACGAGTACCATCGCATGAAGTGTCCCACCTCACGCATATCCCAGCCTTTCAGGTCTTGCACCGTAAAGCCTGCTGACACTCCAGCCGGGAACCCAACCATCGCGAGTAGTGTCATCAGCATGCCGAGACCCGCAAATTCATCATAGACGAAGTTGCGGACCAAATAGTCGAGATCGAATATCTGCCGCTCACCTACAGCTGGAGGTATTTTTTTGAATCGGCGGCGGACCTCTTTGGACAGCCACTTAAGCCGCGTTCGGAACTGCTGTTCCATTCCAGTTGTTGGAGCGAGGGAAACCTCGTCCTCAACCTCATTCTCACATTCAATTCGTCGAAGTCGCTCTGTGAGGATTTCCTCGCGCGCTTCTGCTGCCCTAGTCCGTTTCGTTTCCGTTTCCACAGTCGTCCTGAGTTCGGAGATCGTGACCTTCGCATTGCAGTTCTCCTGTACCAGTGAGTGCCACCGTTCTTCCAATAGACGGTTAGATTCTTCCAAAGACGCAATGCGGTGTCGCTGTTCGGTCAGCTCGCGAGACACCGCGTCCAGCAGGTTACGGCCACGCTCATCGCGAGCTAGGTGGTTCCGCAGTTCGACCAATGCTTTCTTGGATCTGTTCATCTCTTCTTGGCCCACTTGTCGGCTGGAGTGCGAGGCGCGTCTGGTTTCGCACAATGGGGTGCGTGCTTGCGCAGTCGCGACTCGATCTGTTTGGTTAAGCGAAAGAATTCGTCCACGTACCGGAGCTTCCCGCCCTCTTCCGAGATGCGGTCGAGGATGCTGAGGCAGGTTTTCATTGCCCGGCGCAGGTTAACGTCCGGTGCTAGGCCAGGACTGGATCGGCCGTGTAGTCGCGTGTCCACTTCCGGCTCATCGAGAAACTCTTGCAGACGCTCACCGTAGGTGGCGACAGCCTCGCTGCGTTTCGTGATATGCTCGAAGAAGCGGTCGATATACGGCAGCGCGTCCTCGGTCGAGAATCGCCCTTTGTCGATGGCGTGCAGGAACGCGGAAACCGGCTTGGCCGCGGCTCGCATATCGCCTTCGCTGACCACTTCCGAGATCCGCATCACAATACCGTCCGACAATTGCTGCGGCCCGCCGATGCAGCGGATCTGGAATCCGCAGCGCAGGACCGTCTCGAGCCGTTCGATGTTCGCCGGCTTCCAGCCGCCCAAGCGGGCAACTTCCTTGGCGCTCATGCCGCGGTCGATAACCAGTCGCTGGACAGCGTTCCGTACTTGCCACTCGGGCTTCTCGGTGTGTCCCTGGAGACGCACGTTCGACAACGAGCGGATCGACTCCAGCATGTCTTCGGAGTCGGTCTCCACGACATAGGCCGAGAAGCGGGTATAGCCCACCTTGATTGCGGCAGCGAGTCGCTGGACACCGTCCAGCACTGCAACCTTCCCATCCGGCAGCTTCCTGATGATCACCGCCGGCGCAGGCGAGCCGGCCTCCATCAACGTCGCATACTCGTTGATGGCATTCTCTCGTCGCGCCTGCGGACGACCAGCGTTAACCACGTCCCACCCACCATGCAGCATGGAGATGGTGAGGTTGTTCGTGTAGCTGTACTTGACACCCAGGAACTTCAGAAACGATTCGGTTCGACTGTCTGAGGTGAACATTCAACATTCTCCCATCGGCACAAGTTCCACCGGTTTCCCGGCCACGCCCAGTCGCGTGTACAATGCCTGCACCGTAACCCGCGTATACGGACAACCACTGCGCGATTGGCGAATTCTCTCGGTCCAGGTGGCCTGTACCTCACGCTTCATTTCTTCGATGTACTGGTCGGCCCAAGCCTGATCGACATTCGGATCCGCCAGTCTCTGCGAAATCAGATAGTCCTCTGGACTGAACCCATTGGACGTTACAGTACGACTACTCATTGTGCGTCCTCCATGCATCGAGCCACACAACCAGGAACACCGTCACCACCAGCAACACGACTCCCGCGGGAGTCACGACGTAATCCCATGCAGTGAGCATCTACGCCTCCGTTCGCGGCCCCTTATTCACCACATCGCTGCGGTAGATCTGGATGTCCCGCGGTGCTTCGACTCCAATTCGAACACGACTCCCATCGATACTGACGACCGTGATCGTCGCCAACAGCTCGTTGGTCTTGTCCACGATACAGATCGTCTCGTCCACTTTCCTGCTCAACACCAGCATTGCAGCACTCCTGTAAAAATGGTGGCGGCGTGACGTTGGGGAACATCCCCGATTTACCATCCCTGGTGGGCCACTCTGACGCTCTCCGCACCCATGCTCGTTGTTGGGGCAGCTCAATGTTGCTGAAAGTACAAAATCGTCACGCCGACCACGCCTTGCTATCCAATTTCGCTCACGATGACTTCAACGGTTCCCTCTCGTACGGGCTCACCACGGATGATTGCTAGTTCATCGATCTGCCCGTCGCTGTCCCAGGCCCCCGCCCGGGTCAGCGAGTCCAGCAGGCACTTGAGAATGTTGTCGAGATCTCGCACTCGCCTGTCCGGTTGGTGCGTGACTATCGCCACACGCAACCGCCCGGTAGACCGCGGGATGCCGGCCAGCAAACGTCCGACACGTCGCGAGTACTCTCGCCCTTGCGGGCTGATGTAAACTCGACCTTGCGCGTACAGCCAGTACTCATTCACAGACGGCGGGTATGGCAGATGTGTCGCGATCAAAACGCTCCCTCCTCCTCGCGGAATATCCGGCCCTTCTCGACTCTCCATTCTCGATTCCC
>Ga0233425_10005198_pt1 | contig 20859 bp, 20 predicted proteins | sample Watercolumn_Towu_2_FD_181712 | JGI IMG/M metagenome (GOLD analysis project Ga0233425, IMG submission 181712) | Freshwater microbial communities from Lake Towuti, South Sulawesi, Indonesia - Watercolumn_Towuti2014_140_MG | ecosystem: Environmental > Aquatic > Freshwater > Lake | place...
TTCCATGCGGGTTGGAGACGCTCACCTTTCACCTCTGTTGTCCAACACTCGTGGGGTTTCACGTGGTGTTCCGAGGGCACTTTAGTTTTGTTGCTCTGGACGGATCGAGGAGTGGGTGTAGCCCCGGAGTGTTGGAGTAGCAGGATGGACGCGCGGATCCGAGTTTGTCGCTAGCACGGGCAATCCAGGGATCTCCGATGGCCAGAACACATCGGCGCCAGCGAAACTTACGATCGGGCCGCGTCGGCTCAGACTGAGGAGCGTTGGGCCGATATTTCAATCAATTTCTGGGTGTAATCGTCACGCGGTGAATTGATTACCTCTTCGACTGATCCATGCTCAACAACCTTGCCATTACGCAACACAAGGATTCGGTCAACAAAGCTTGCGATGAGCGCAATATCGTGTGACACGATGATGATCGCAAGGTTCAACTTGTGCTGAATATTGGCAAGGGTCCTCAATACTGCCGCTTGCACGATGACATCAAGTGCCGAAGTAACCTCGTCGAGCAGCAGCAATCTGGGTTTGGTAAGTAGAGCACGTGCGATTGCCGCACGTTGTTTTTCGCCTCCAGACATCTCGCGTGGGCGGCGCAACAAGAATTGTTCGCCAAGATCAACTGACAGTAAGGCCGAGGACATCTCGGTATTCGTGGCACGGGTGTATCGAGAAAGCGACTCGGCAACCTTTCGCATCGGGTTGAGCGAGTCATCGGGGTTTTGAAAGACCATCTGTATGGAGGCCAAGACCTCGCGCGGACGCGCTTGTGACGCCGTCGACAAGTCATAACCATCGCCGTCATGCATCGTGCCGCTCCTCACCGGCACGAGACCACAAATTGCCGACAGCAAACTTGATTTACCGCTGCCCGACTCACCGATAATGCCAAGGACTTCACCTCGCGTGACCGCCAAATCAAGCGAGTCGATTGCCCGAGTTGTTTCGCCTCGAACAATGCTCAACTCACGGCATACAAGAACTTTTTCGTCACTCAGCGACCTTGATTCACGAATTCTCTGGTCGTGTCTTGGAATCGCACCGACCAGTGCTTTGGTGTATTGATGCGCTGGCGAACGTAAAACCCGGGAAGCTTGACCCAACTCAACGATTCTCCCCTGATTCATCACGGCAACGCGCTCGGAAATCTGGCTGACGACTCCAAGATCGTGACTTACACACATCAATGCAAAGCCACGTGCACGTTGTAAGCGGTGAATGGTCGTCAATACCTCCGAACCGATACTTACATCTAGTGCCGAGGTCGGCTCATCAAGCAAAAGCAATCTCGGTGACCGAACGAGAGCCAATGCGAGCAGTACTCGTTGACGCTCACCCCCCGATAGTTGGTGCGGGTATCGGTGCAGATACTTCTTGCCACCAAGACCCACCTCGGCAAGCGACTCGAGAACTTGATCATCGACGACCTCACCGGGGACCGTGTCGCGGTAGTGACTTTTCACGGTCAGATGCGGCGTGAGCGACTCGCCAATTGATTGCGCTACTAAGGCCACCTCGCCGCCGTAAATACTGGTTCGCTCGGCCTGCGTCGCAACCAACAAATTTGTGCCGACGGTAGTAACACCACCCTGGTCAAGCACTAAGCCTGGTGCGAGCTCACCCGCCGCAAGTCGCAGTAGAGTTGATTTCCCGCTACCCGAGCTGCCGACGACGCCGAGTGTCTCTCCATGCTCGAGTTGCAAGTCAATTGCTTCTAGAACTGGCCGAGTAGCACTGGTCTCGTTTCTTATGCGCACCGTGACATTGTTGAAAACCAGGAGATGAGGTTGCCTTAGTGTCGGATCCAAGGTCACTCGTGATCGACTAAGGCTTGGATCGCCAACACGAGCGATGCCAACATCACGATTGGCGCAAGTACCAATAACGGATTCAATGTCATGTACGACCGAGACTCGGCGATCATTAAGCCCCACTCTGGTGTGGGTGGGCTGGCTCCTAGACCCAAATACGAGAGCGAACTAAACGCCAACAGAATCCAAGTGAACTGCATCGCGACCTCGGTGAACATCAGTCGCCAAACATTCGGCAACACTTCACCGAACAAGATGCTGATTCGACTTCCACCTTGCAACCGCGCGACACGAACGAAATCACGCGCCAGCAAAGTCTGGGTTGCACTTCGAGCCACCCGTGCGATGGGTGCCGCGTACATCAGGCCGAGCGCCACACTCAAGACAAGAGGATCTTGACCGAAGAAACTCGCGATCAATAACAAGAGAATCAGCGTCGGTAGTGCGAGCATGAGGTCGACCACTCGTGAAAGTGCATCGTCAATCCATCCGCCAGCCAACGCTGCGAGTGAACCGATGACGACACCGATTGCACATGAGATTGCGGTGGCGGAAAAGGCAATCACCAAAGAGGGACGACCGCCATGCAACAGTCGACTGAATACATCACGCCCCAAGAAATCAGTACCCAACCAGTGACTACGCGACGGGCCTTGCAGAAGCGCGGCAGAATCTTGCGAATCAGTCGCCGGTAACTGCAGATAGGGCGCGAATAGCGCGACCAGAGAATGAAGACCAAGCACACCAAGAATCAACATACGATCTTTCAGTAAACTGAGTCTTTGTAGGGCCTTCATCACGTCTCTCACCGGTCGCTTGATCTAAGTCTTGGATCGAGAACACGCACGAGCGAGTCAGCCAGAAGTGACGAAGCGAGATAAACAGCGAGACCAAACAAGATGATCGGCAAGATCAAAGCTGTATCTCGGTCAGAAATTGCATCAACTGCCAGTCTTCCGACTCCCTGATAATTGAAAACCGCTTCAGTCACGAAAGTGCCCGTCAACAGCCATGCGCCATCAAGGGCCACAACATTCACAACTGGTGGTAAGGCTGCGGGCACGACATGCCGCATGATCATCGCTCGCTCGCTGGTCCCACGCAATCGGGCACTTTGAACAAACGGCATGGTCAGCACGTTGGTCACACTCGTCCGCATCGTGCGCATCGTGTGGGCAAAAATTACGACAGCAAGCGTCAACGCCGGAAGCCAGACGTTCGGTAAGAGTTGCAACAGGGATGCGTTGCTAGGAATGACACTGACCCCTGGAAAGACCGGAATCCAAAGCGACAACACGAGCCACAAGACCGTTGCAGTAACGAACTCAGGCAGCGTCATCGCGATGACGCTGAATTGGTTGACGACCTTGCTGATAAATGTGTTCGGATATCGCCCGAGCGACAGGCCAACGATGATTGCGCTCGGAAAGGCCATCAACGCCGCCACAAAGCCCATGACCGCAGTGTTTCGAATGCGTGGCGCAATGATTCGTGCAACTTCCTCGTCGCGCTTGATCGAATAGCCGAGGTCTCCGCGAAGCAAGTCACTTGACCAATCTCTCAATCGAACAATGACAGGATCGTTGAGATTGTTCTCCTGCCGACAGGCCTCGATGTTTGCATCTGAACCAAACCGACCAAGCAGTGCCGTGCAGCCGTCTCCTGGAAGGGCGTCAATACCGAGGAAGGAGATGACGGCCAGCGCAACAAGAGTGGTGAGCGAAAAGAGAAGCTGTCTCACAAGGCTTCTCACCAGTCAGTTCGAGGTGAATTTACGAGACGCTGATTTTTTCCCATCGCACAGCGTCAATCACGATTGGTTCGATACCTTTGACTTTGGCACTCATCGCGCGGGTCAGGGTCTTGTGATATGGCACGAAGATTGCCGAGTTTTCAAACAGCCATTCTTGGATTTGTGCATACTTCTCTGCTCGCTCGGCCTGATTCTTGGTCGCTCGCGCCGCGTCGAGCATCTTGTCGAGTTCTGTATCGGCTTGACCAGTCGGATTCCAAGTAGCCGTGCTGCGGTATACCTCGTTCAGCACTTGTGTAGCTGGTCGTTGTCCCCAACTATCGACAAAGGCGGATTCTTTCATCCAAACGTCATCCCAGAAACCGCTCGCATCAGCCATTCTTATCGTTACCCGGATACCAGCGTCCTTCACCTGGTCCTTGTACGCAGTCACAAGTTCAACCATGTGTACTTCGACATCGCTGGTGTAAATCTCGATATCAATTCCGTCCGGGTGTCCGGCTTCGGCAAGCAACTTCTTCGCACCCTCCGTATCTTTCGGGCAGTCACCATCCCATCGATAAGGATCAGCAGACCAAACTGGAGTGTCACATGTAACGACACCACCACCAACACCGAGAACAGTATCAGCAATCACTTGTCGGTCAGCGGCGATTCGCAGTGCCTTGCGCACTCGGGCATCACCAAACGGCTCTCGATCCACTCTGAAGTCAATCGCATTCCAATCTCCCGATGGAATACTTTGCAGAGTGAATTTGGTTTTGTCACCGAACATCGACGATGACTTGCCGTCAATTGCCAGAAGCAGATCTACTTGATCACCCGCCAGAGCCTGCGCGGCAGACTGAGAATCAGCGAATGTAATCACTTCAATCTTGTCGAGTTGAGGTCGGCCAAAGAAGTAATCGTCGTTGGCCAGCAACACCGTCGTGCCAGCTGGGTCAAAAACTTCCATCTTGAATGGCCCGGTGCCAACCGGCTCTTTGCCGATCGTTGACTGCGAATCAACCGGTGTCATCAATGCGCGATAGTCGGCAAGCAACAGTGGCAGGTCAGCCTCACCAGTTGCCAATGTGAGTAGCACCTCGTATTTTGATACGGCTCTCACCGAAGAAATCACACCAAGCACGGCGCGAATCGGTGAATCAAACTCGGGGTCGATCATCCGCTTGATCGAGTAGACGACATCCTCGGAGTCAAACTCGCTGCCATCATGAAATGTCACGCCCGTGCGCAGTTGTATCGTCCACTCGGTCAAGTCGACGTTCGAAGACCACGACAAAGCCAACTCCGGGACTGGTGCGAACCCTTCGTCGACACCAATGAGACGATCAAAGACCATGTTGATAGTCGGCCAGGTGCGATTGCCGTCATATGGGTCCATTGTTTCGGCACCACCGAAGCCCGCATCATTGCCAACACGCAACACGCCTTCAGTCGACGAAGTACGACCACAGGACGCCAAACAAAGGGCGAACAAAGTCAGAGCGAACAGAGAGCAAGATACCTTTTGCAGCTTGACCATGGTTACGAAGACTAACCGAGTTGTAGCGTTGAACGAGATGGCTTCATTCGGAGTTGCTTCGTACAACATTCAGTATTCACTTGGTGCCGACCGTCGGTACGACTTGAAGCGTTGCATAGATGCAGTCCGCGATGCCGACATCATTTGTCTCCAAGAAATTGACCGAAACTGGCGTCGAACCAACATGGCTGATCAGTTTGCAGAAGTACAAGCAATGCTGCCCGATCGCCATTGCGTGTTTGGTCCGTCACTTGATGTTGACGCGAGCGTCACATCGTCTGATGGTGTTGTCGAAAATCGACGTCGCCAAAGTGGACAAATGACGATTAGCCGCTTCCCAATCGCGTCGTCACGCCCAATTCACTTGCCGAAAGATGACACGAAGGATGCCATGAACAGTTGGTGTGCGGCACTCGAGACCGTAATTCTGACACCAGATAATCCTGTGCGAGTCGTCAACTTGCACCTCACCGATATTTCGGAGTCGAATCGTGTCTCACAGATTTCTGCCCTGCTTGGAATCTGTGAGCGCGCCACGACTGAAGGCGGCGCATGGAACGGCAAAGAATGGGATGAAGCCTCGCGCGAACATTGGCAACTCAACGATCCAGTTCCGCCGATGCCCGCTGAGATGATTCTCGCAGGTGACTTCAACGACGAGTCAGATTCACGAACCCTTGACATCATGCGTTGCGCACGGTTTCGAGACACATGGCGACCCGGCCCGAACGCAGGGGCTGGTGTCACGTTCAAGACAAATCCTGAGCAAGGCACCTACCGAGACATGAGAATTGATTTCATCTTTGTCTCGCCGCAATTCCAGATTGTTGACTCCTTTATCGATGAATCAACAGGCGCCTCAGACCATCAACCCGTGTGGTCAACTCTTCGTATCTGAGTCATTCGGATTCCCTAGCCACGCTTCATGCTCTTGGTTTCCATGGGGATCGAGTCGGCTGAGTCAAATGGTGCCTAGGTCAGATTTCGCGTTAGGCGGGGGCAAGGTGTGTCAAATACCTGCTCTTGCGTGACTTGCACACTGCACTGCACAGTGAGCTTGGATTGCTTGGACTGAGTGCGAAATCTCAGACGAGCTAGTCGGAATCTTCGGGTTGCTGAAACCTGTCAGGTCAGCACGGACAGTTGAGAAGACGTTCCTAAACCGCAGGTCGCAGGTTCGATTCCTGCCGGGAGCGCGATCTGTTGGATCACCCTTGCCAACTGCGGCGTCACGCCGACCTCGCCAAATGTCGCAGTGGTGCCGACGTTGAGCAGTGGATCGGTCGGTGCGTCGGCTGTCGTGATCCGCGGCAACTCGACCGTGCCGGCCAGGACGATGAGCAATCCGCCAACGGAGGCGGTCACGATGGGTTTGTGCGTGTCAAGGCCGAATGTGCGTACGCTGGAGACGCCGCCGCGCGACTGCGGCAGCGGGCGAATCGAAAGGTGCGGGTCGTCACATGGGATTGCGTGAGTACTTCGCGCGAACCGGCCGCGGCAAGGAAGAGATCATCGCCGAGCGACTCTGCGAGCAATTTGCCGACTTGGAGATGACCCCGCTGGCCGAGATGCCGATGCGCGAGCGCGTCAACGTCTGTGGTGAGATCCGTCGCATGATCGTGAAGCCGCGCGCCGGAATCCCTGCCGTTGAGGTGGAAATCAGCGACGGCACCGAGCACATCACGCTCATCTTCAGCGGGCGCAACTACATTCCCGGCATCGGCCACAACCGCGGGCTCGTCGTCAGCGGCGTTGCCCACCAAGAGGGCAACCGCAGGGTAATGCTCAATCCGATGTACCGACTGTTGCCGAAGCCGGGTCGCTGAGCGCACGGCGCGAATCAGCGCGGCAAATCAGCCTACGAGCAGTTTTGACACCGCCGTCTCCGCGTCCTCGGTGATGAGTGCCATCACCTCGTCACCAGGTCGCAGCACGGTCTCGTCAGTCGGCACCATAACGCGCTCGGCGCGCACGATCGCCACGATCGTCGCGCTGCGTGGCAACACCAGTTCGGAGAGTGCCCTGTTGGCGGCGGGCGACGACTCGGCGAGCGTCACCTCGACAAGCTCGGCCCGGCCACCCTTCAGCTGCATGAGACGCACCAGATTGCCGACCGACGTCGCCTCCTGCACGAGGCTCGTGATGAGGTGTGGGGTCGACACCGAGACGTCGACGCCCCACATCTGGTTGAACATCCAGTAGTTCTTCGGGTTGTTCACGCGCGCCACGACGCGCGGCACGCCGAACTCCTGCTTTGCGAGGAGGGAAATCACGAGGTTGTCTTCGTCGTCTCCCGTCACCGACGCCACCACGTCGGCTCCGCGGAGGCCCGCCGACTCGAGCACGTTGTAGTCGCACGCATCACCGAAGTGCCACTCGATGCCCGTCGATTCGGCGCGGCTCTGGTACTCGCGCAGCACCGCACGGTCGTTCTCCACGATCGTGACAGCATGTCCGGAGGACACCATCTCGCGTGCCGTGTAGCGACCGACGCTGCCGCCGCCGGCAACGATGACGCGCACGGTCAACCCACCGGACCCTTCGCAAGAAACGCGTCCAGTCTTGCGATCTCCGCCTGCAGCACCGCGAGATACAACACGTCGCCCTGCTGCACGAGCAAGTCGTCGCTCGAGATGAACGCCTTGCCGTAGCGACGCAAGCCGACGACTCGACCGGGCCCCGCGTTCAGTCGCGTGACGCGTTCGGTGGCCCATTCGTCGGTGGCGATACGTTCGACGAGCACCAACTCTGCGCTCGGGTCGACCCATTCGACCGACGGACGATCGGCGACGATGCGGCGCATGATCCGCTCGGCGGTCCACTTCACCGTCGCGACGGTCGCTATGCCGAGCCGCTCGTAGATCTCGGCGCGCTTGGGGTCGTAGATGCGTGTGACCGTACGCTCCACACCGAAGCGCTCGCGCCCGACGCGCGCAATCATGATGTTGGAGTTGTCGCCGTTGGTGACCGCCACGAGCGCGTCGGCGCGCTCGATGCCGGCCGTTACCAGCACGTCGGGGTCAAAGCCGATGCCGACCACGGTCTGTCCGGCGAATCCGTCGCCGAGACGCTCGAATGCGTCGGCCTTCCGATCGACGACCGCCACCGTGCTGCCCGCCGCGCACAGCTCGCGTGCCAGTGTCGAGCCGACGCGTCCGCAACCCACGATGACGACGTGCACGAATTACCATCGTAATCGCGCAACAAAAGGGCGAATCAGCGCAAGGACACACACCCATGCCGCAGAAAGTAGACAATCGAAACGGCTGGCAACGCGTCAAGGAACTCCTCATCGGACAGCCGATCGAGACGAAATTCGACTCGCACCAACGACTGAAGAAGCGTGTCGCGCTCCCGGTGTTCTCCAGCGACGCGATTTCGAGCACGGCCTACGCCACGGAAGAGATTCTCATCGTGTTCTTGTCGCTCGCGGGTGTCGGGCTGGTCGCCTACAGCAGCCTCGTTCCGATCTCGATCATGGTCGTGATACTGCTGACGATCGTCGCGACCAGCTACCGACAGACGATCTTCGCGTATCCGAGCGGTGGCGGTTCGTACGTGGTGTCGAAGGAGAACTTGGGGAAATACCCAGGACTCGTCGCCGGAGCATCCCTGCTCATCGACTACGTGCTCACCGTGTGCGTCTCCGTCGCCGGCGGCGTCGCGGCGATCGTCTCGGCGTTCAACGATCTCGCGCCGTATCGGGTGCAGATCTGCGTCGGTTTCGTCTTGATCATGATGCTGGCGAACCTGCGCGGCCTCAAGGAATCAGGCACCCTGTTTGCGCCGCCCACCTACCTCTATGTCGCAAGTCTCGGATTGCTCATCGTCGTCGGCCTGTACAAGGTGTATGTTCAGGATCTCGGACCGATTCCGCACACCGGCGAAGTGGAGCGGGAACTGCTCGAAGGCCAGCAGGCCCTCACCATGTTCTTCTTCCTGAAGGCCTTCGCGTCAGGAGCCGTTGCGCTCACGGGAGTCGAGGCGGTCTCCAACGGGGTTCCTGCATTCGAGAAGCCCGAACCGCGCAACGCGAGCACGGTCTTGATCATGATGGCCGTCATCCTCGGCGTCAGTTTCTTCGGTCTGAGCGTGCTCGCCCAGCACCTCGAACCCGTGAAGGATCACGAGGGCTTGATCACGAACACGGTGCTCGCCCAGCTTGCCGAGCATGTGTACGGCGGTCGAAACATCTTCTTCTTCGTCACACAGTTCTCGACGTTCGGCATCTTGATCCTCGCCGCGAACACCGCCTACGCCGACTTTCCCCGCCTCACGTCGATCATCGCGAAGGACAGCTTCCTGCCCCGTCAATTCATGAACCGCGGCGATCGTCTGGTGTTCTCCAACGGAGTCTTGTTGCTGAGTGGCACCTCGATCGGTTTGCTCATTGCCTTCGGGGGCTTGGTCAACTCCCTCATTCCGCTCTACGCGGTGGGAGTGTTCACCGGATTCACGCTGAGCCAAGCCGGCATGTGCGTGCACCACTTTCGCCGTCGCGAGGAACGCCGGAAATCGCACATCCTCATCAACGGCGTCGGCTCTCTGACGACCTTGTTGGTCGCGGGGACGGTGGTGACCGTCAAGTTCATGGACGGAGCATGGATTCCGGCGGTGATCATCCCGATGCTCATCCTGTGTTTCACGGGAATCAACCGTCACTACGCGCGAGTCAGGCAGTTCCTCAGGGTCGCGGGCAACGAAGTGCCGCCGTTCCGCACGCACTTCGTCGTCGTGCTCGTCGGCTCGGTGAATGCCGGCGTGGTGCACGCCGTGAAGTACGCACAGAGCCTGCGGCCCGACCGGTTGATGGGGCTCAGCGTCGTCGGGTCGGACGAGGAGGGAGCGAGGTTGTTGCGCGACTGGGAGGAGCAGTTTCCGGGACTCGAGTTGCAGACACCGGTCGACGACTTCCGCAACCTCACCGACAAGGTGCTCAACGAGATCGAGCGGCTCGACGGACTGCAACATGACGACATCATCACCGTGGTGATCCCGGAGTTCGTCACGAGCCTGCGCTCACAGTGGTTGCACAACCAGTCGGCGCTGGCAATAAAGGCGCGACTGCTGTTCCGACCGAACACGGTCGTCACGTCCGTGCCGATCGTGATTCCGTAGCGCGGCGCCAGATCGCTCGAGAGATGTCGGTCGTGATGCCTACGAGGATGCGGCCGGCCTGCGGCTCCGCGCGTGACAACCCGGCGTGGTACCACAACGTGGTCGCGTGGCCCGACGAGGTCACGGTGCAGGCGGGAGCCGAACCCTTCGCCGCGACGGTGCGGCTGGTGGAGGGCCAGGAATACGAGCGCTGGTGTGCGCGGTGCATCGCGGTGTTCGCCCCGTAGGCCGAGTACCGAGCACGGACCGCCCGGCGGATCCCGATCTTCGTCGCCACACCGCTCGCACGCTGAGGCTCGGCGCCCGGTGCGCGGGGCCTCAGCGGCACGCTGCGCAGACGCCCACGGCGTCGAGGCGGTGGTCCATGATGCGGAACCGTGCGCTGCGGGCAGCCTCGGAGAGCATCCGATCCAGCGCGCGTTCGCCCGCCTGCGGCACGCGAAAGTCGACGATCGACCCGCAGCGCACGCAGACGAGGTGGTGGTGGTGGCCGATGAAGTCTTCGTGCATCTCGAAGCAGGTGTGCTCGCGGTCCGCGGTGATCTTGTGCACGACTCCGACGCGCTCGAGTCCGACCAGGTTGCGGTAGACGGAACTCTGGGTGAGCGCGGTGCGGCGGCGACGGATCTCCGGCACGGTGACGGGCCGACCGATCTGCAGCAGGACGTCGACGAGGCTGTGCCGACCGCTCGTGTAGACGAGGCGGTGTTCGCCGAGACGACGCCGTACGGCGTCGTGGATGGCTTCGCGCGGGCTGCTCACCGTCGGGCGGCTAGCCGGACGATCGAGACGGGCCGGATACGCGGCGGCGATTGCTCACGAGCGAGGCGACGACGCCGGTCGTGAGGAACCCGACGATGACGGCGAGCGAGATCGGCACGGGGATGTGAAAGCCCCGCCAGGCGACCGTCATCTTGATGCCCACATAGATGAGGATGACCGAGATCGTTTGGGGCATGTAGACGAAGCGCTCCCGCATGTCGGCGAGGAGGAAGTACAGGGCGCGCAAGCCGAGGATCGCCCAGGCATTGGCCGCGAAGACGATGAATTGTTCCCGGCTCACCGCCAGCGCGGCCGGCACCGAGTCGACCGCAAAGATCACGTCGGTGACCTCGATGACCACGAGCACGGCCAAGAGCGGGGTTGCGACGCGCCTGCCGTCGACGCGCGTGATCATCTTCTGGCCGACGTGATGGTCGACCGACGGCACGAAGCGGCGGAACAGGCGCATCGTCAGCGTGTCATTCGGATTGGTGTGCTCGTCCTTGCTGCGCACGATCCTCCAAGCCGTGTAGACGAGGAACAGACCGAAGACGAGCAGCAGGATCCTGAAGCGATTGATGACCGCGGTGCCCACGAGGATGAATGCGAAGCGCATGACGAGGGCGCCGAAGATGCCCCAGAAGAGGGTGCGGTGCTGGTACTCGCGGGGCACGCGGAAGTGGGCGAAGACCATGGCCCACACGAAGACGTTGTCCACCGAGAGGCTCTTTTCGATGATGTAGGCAGTCAGGTACTCGACGGCCACGGCGCCACCCTCACCCTGGTCGGCGAACATCCACGCCAGCACCCCGGTGAAGGCCAGGCCCAACCCGACCCAGACGGCGCTCTCGACGGCGGCCTCGCGGATCTCGACCACGTGGGCCTTGCGGTGGAACACGAGCAGGTCGATCAGGAGCGCTGCGGTGATGACGCCGAGGAGCAGCGGCCAGCCCCACTCGGGGACCGCGACATCGACGAACGTGCCCCCATCCGAGGACGCACCGAGGACGGGCATCGAGATCGGGGGGACCACGAAAACGAGATGCTACACGGGATTGCGGCGCCGCGCGTGCGGAGCGAAGTGAGAGTCGCGTGGTCTACGGTGACTCGCGTGCCGCGCTCCGACGCTCCACGTGCGTACGAACGCGCCTCGCGGTATCGGCCGGCGGAGTTCCTGGAGCGCTTCGTCACCGTCGAGGTCCGTGCGGCATCGCTCGTGGTCGGCGCCGCGGTGCTGGGCTCACTCCTCGCCACCTTCGCCCGAGTCGAGCGGGACAACGACGTGAGCCACGTGGTGTCGCAGACGGCGATCGGCGGGTTTTTCCTGCTCGTGGGGCTGGAGCTGCGGCGCGAGTTTGCCAGCGGAGTGCTCTCCGGCACGACGCTGCGCGTGGCGGTCGCCGCCGCGGCCGCAGGCATGGCGGCGCCGGCGGCGATCTACCTCGCGACCGCGACCGCGGCTGCGCGCGACGGATGGGTCGCCGTCGTAGCGACCGACATCGCGCTCGCCGCCGCAGTGACGACGCTCGGCGGCTTTCGCCGTCCGGTGCGCGCGTTGCTGCTGACCGTCGCGGTCCTCGACGACCTCGGCGGGCTGCTCGCGCTCGCCACCACGGGCAGGCGCCCGACCCTCGGGTGGGTGGCGGCGGTCGTGGTGGTCGTCGCCGTGTATGCGTGGGCGATCCGCAGGTGGAACCTCGGAGAGGTGACGGTGGTCGCGGCCACGGCTGTCGTGGTGGTGCTGATGCTCCGCGCCGGTCTACACCCGTCGCTCGGGGCGTTCGCGGTGGGCTTCACCGCGCCGAACGCCGACCCCGACAACCCGAGCGTGGCCGAGCGCGTGGAGGAGCGGGTGCATCCGTGGGTCGCCGGGCTGCTGCTGCCGATCTTCGTCTTCCTCCACACGCTCGTGCCGATCGAGGCCCCCGTCGGCTCGCCCGTGTCGCTCGTCGGGTGGACCGCACTGGCGATCGTGGTCGGCAAGGTCGTCGGGATCGGGGGCGTGCTCACGCTGGTGCGACGGCGCATCCAGGTCTCCGCCGTCGAGGCGGTCGCGGTGGGCTGCGCAGCAGCGACCGCGCTGACCGTGGCGTTGATCGGCGTGGACGCCACGCTCGAGGGCACGCCGTACGAGGGCGCGGTGAGCCTCGGCGTGCTCGCGGCGACCGGAATCGCGTTCGTGCTCGGTACCGTCGCCGGCCGGCTCGCAGCGAGGACGGTGCGGTGACGACGCCGGTGTTCGAGCGCATGGTGCGCCTTTCGGGGCACCTGTACCTCGACGGTGCCCACGTTGCGTCGCAGGGTCGGCGCACGCCCGTGATCGACCCCGCGACGGAGCGACCCACCGGGGAGTGGGCGGATGCGACGGCCGCGGAGGTCGAGGCCGCCGTCTCCGCCGCGCGCCGCGCGCAGCGCGAGTGGTGGGCGATGAGCGCGCTCGAGCGCGCGGCGGCGTTGCACGGCGTCGCCGACCGGATGAGCGCGATGACGGCAGTGGTCGGTGAGTGCCTCACGCGCGAGATGGGCAAGCCGTACCGCGAGTCCAACTGGGAGGGCGGCGCGTCGGCGGGTGCCTTCCGCTTCTACGCCGAGCTCGCCCGCCACGACCAGGGGCGCATCGCGGGGCCGGCGATCGCGGGGCAGCTGCACATGACGATGAAGGAGCCGCTCGGCACGGTCGTGTCGATCGTGCCGTTCAACTTTCCCGTGCTGCTCTTCGGCTGGCAGGCGGCGGGCGCGCTCGCGGCGGGCAACGCGGTCATCGTGAAGCCCGCCGACCTCACGCCGCTGACGCTGCTCGTGCTGATGGATGCCTTCGCGCACCTGCCGCCGGGGCTCGTGCAGGTGGTGACGGGTGGGGCCGAGGTCGGCCAGGCACTGGTGGGCCACGAGCACACCCACGGCGTGGCCTTCACGGGCAGCGTGGGTGCCGCGCGGGCCGTGGCGACGACGGCCGCACAGCGCTTCAAGCCCGCACTCATCGAGGCCTCGGGCAACGATGCCTTCATCGTGATGCCGTCGGCCGACGTCGAGACGGCGGCGCGGGGAGCGGCGTTCGCGGCGTTCCTCAACTGCGGCCAGGTCTGCACCTCGGCCGAGCGCCTCTACGTGCACGACGCCGTGCACGACCGTTTCGTCGCCGCGCTCGCGCGCGAGGCCCGCGCCCTGCGGGTGGGGAGCGGCCTCGAGGCCGTCGACATCGGGCCGATGGCCGCGGCGCGCGAGCGGGACCGCGTGGAGCGGATCGTGGCGCGGGCGCGCGAGCAGGGTGCGCGCGTGGTGTGCGGCGGGCGGCGACCGCCCGACCGGCCCGTCGGTTGGTACTACGAGCCGACGGTGATGGAGGTCGCGCCCGGCGACGACGTGATGCACGGGGAGTGCTTCGGGCCGCTCGCGCCGGTGGCGCGGGTGGGGAGCCTCGACGAGGCGATCGCGCACGCCAACGACTCCGAGCTCGGCCTCGGCGCGAACATCTACACCAACGAACTGTCCGAGGCGTTTCGCGCGGTGCGCGAGATCGAGACCGGGATCGTGTGGGTCAACACGCCCCTCAACGACAACGACGCGGTGCCCTTCGGCGGCCGGAAGTTCACCGGGTCGGGCCGCGAGCTCGGCGCCGAGGGACTGGAGCAGTTCCGGCGTTCCAAGATGGTGATGATCGCCCCCGACGCCGCGCCCGACCCCGAGTGGTTTCCCTACCCCGACGGCGACGCCTTTCCCGGGTAGCGGCGGTGGGCCGGGGTCAGCGGCTCGGGTCGATCGTCACGAGCGGCGAGGAGTGCCCGGGCACCTCCACGACGCGCACGCGCTGGTCATAGACGTCGGAGAGCACTGCGTCGGTCAGCACGGTGCGCGGTGAGCCCTCTGCCACCACGGCACCCCCGTTCAGCACGAGCACCCGGTCGGCGTGCGTCATCGCGAGGTTGAGGTCGTGGAGCACCGCCACGACGGCGCGACCCTCCGCCACGAGTCCGTGCACGATGGCCATGAGCGACTTCTGCTGGCCGATGTCGAGCACGGCGGTGGGCTCGTCCAGCAGCATCACGGGCGCGTCCTGTGCGAGCACGCGGGCCATCGCGACACGGGCCTGTTCGCCCACCGACAGTGTGCGCACCACGCGACCGGCGAGACCGTCGAGACGCAGTCGGGCGATCGCGGCGTCCACGCCGGCGTCGTCGCCCCACGGTGCGCGTCCCATCGCCACGACCTCCCGCACGGTGAAGGGGAACGCGATGGGATTCTGTTGCAGCAGCACGGCGCGGCGGCGTGCCCGCTCGCGGTGCGTCAGCGTCGCGAGGTCGTCGCCGCCGAGACGCACGGAGCCCGAGGCGAGCGCGAGGTCCCCCGCGAGCGCGCCGATGAGCGTGGACTTGCCCGCGCCATTGGGCCCGAGGACTGCGAGGAGCTCGCCCCGTCGCGCCTCCAGTGTCACGCCGGCGAGCAGGGCCGTGCCGCGTGCGCGCACGCCGAGGTCCGTGCATGCGAGCGGGGCGGCGTCACCCGCCGGTTTCGCCGTGGGTGCGTTCATCCCCAGCCCCCGGCGTCGCGGCGCGTCGTGCGCAGGAGCATGAGGAAGAACGGCGCACCGATGAGCGCAGTCACGACGCCGAGCGGGAGTTCCGCGGGTGCAAGCGAGGTGCGCGCGACGAGATCGGCGAGGATGGTGACGACCGCTCCGAGCATTGCCGCGGACCAGAGCAGGTGGCGGTGTCGCGGGCCGATGACGAGGCGCAGGATGTGGGGCACGAGCAGCCCGACGAAGGCCACGATGCCCGTGACCGCCACCGCAGCCGACGCGAGCAGCCCGACCACCGTGATGGCCTGCAGGCGCACGCGCTCCACGGGCACCCCGAGATGGCGGGCGGGCGCGTCCCCGAGCGCGAGGGTGTCGAGCACGCGCGCGAAGCGGGCGCTCAGCGCGATGCCGACGACCGCGAGGGGTAGCACGAGCGACACCGCCTCCCACGTGGCGAGGCCGAGCGTGCCGAGGCTCCAGAAGGTGACCGAGCGGATCTCGTCGTCGTCGGCGATGAAGACGGCAAAGCCGATGATCGCGCCCGCGAGCGCATTGACCGCGATGCCCGTGAGGATCAGCGTCACGACCTCGGTGCGCCCGTCGCTGCGCGAGAGCGAATAGACGAGCGCCGTGGCGAGGGTGCCCCCCGCGAAGGCCGCCAACTGCACCCCGAGGGGCAGGTCGCTGAGGCCCACCACGATCGCCACCACGGCACCCACCGACGCCCCGGCCGACACGCCGACGGTCGCCGGTTCGGCGAGCGGGTTGCGGAAGATGCCCTGCATGAGCACGCCCGCGACGGCGAGTGAGGCGCCGACGACCGTGGCAAGCGCGACGCGCGGCAGACGGATCTGCCAGAAGACGGAGTGCGCCACGGCGCGGGAGGCGTCTCGTGCGGCGTCGGGGCCGTCACCGAGGACCCGGGCCAGCTCCCCGAGCGAGATCTCGTAGGCCCCGAGCAGCAGCGCGCTCAGTGCGGCTGCGACGAACATCGCGCCGAGCACCACGGCGGTGGTACCGGGGCGCGGGCGGGTCGTCATGGGCTCGGCGGTGGTTCGTCGCGTGGACCGGCGTCAGCGGTACGCCGCCGCGAAGGCCGCGGCCAGCCTACGGATGACCGCACCCGTGCGGGGACCGAACGACAGCAACAGGTCGTCGTCGACCGCCACCACGGCGCGCCGCGACGCGGCCCGCGTCTCGGCCACACCGGGCAGCCCGAGCAGACCGTCGACACCCCCCACCGACTCGAGCCCACGCGTGGTCACGAGCAACACGTCGGGTGCCGCCGCCGCGACGGCCTCGCTCGTGAGCGGCGTGAATGCCGCGAGCCCGCCCTCGCTGCCCACGTCGATGCCACCCGCGGCCTCGGTCATCGCGTCGGCGCCCGAGCCGTCGCCGCCGAGCAGGTACACCGACGCGGTGCCCCGCACGTAGAGGAATGCGACGCGCGGACGCGCGTCGGCTCCCCGACCCACCACGGTGTCGAGCGCGTCGTCGATGTCGCGCTGCATGTCGCCGAGCAGTGCCTCGCCCGCGGCGGGCACTCCGAGCGCGGCGGCCACGAGCCGCACGCGGAACGGCACGTCCTCGAGCGTCCAGACCTCGGGCGCGAGCACCGTGGCGACCCGCGCACCCCGCAACTGCGCGAGTGCCTCGGGCGGGCCCGTGCGGGTGTCCCCGAGTACGAGCGTGGGTGCGAGCGAGAGCACGGCCTCGGCGCTCACGTCGTGGCCGCTGCTCACCTCGGGCAACGCCGAGAGGCTCGCGAGCGTCGTGGTGGCGTCCCGGCCGACGATCGCGTCGGTAAACCCGAGCGACACGACCAGCTCCGCGAGTGCCTCGTTGAGCACCACGATGCGCGACACGTCGCTGACGGTCACGCCCACGCCGTCGGCCGACGACACGGATGCGGGCAGCACGGCGGTCATGCGATCCCGCACGGGGAGCGGCACGTCGACGGCGAGCACGGTGTACTCGCCCGTGGCGGAGATGGGGTCGGAGTCGGCGCAGGCCCCGAGCACGAGGATCCCCACGCACGCCACGGCGGCGTGACGGATGGCGTGGGGCATGACCGCGGTCCCTCTCGGCTCGGGTGGGCAGACTGTCCGTCGGCCGCTCCGACACGCTAGGAGGCTCGTGCTCGCCACCCCCAACCCTCGCATGGTCCCGCGGCGTCGAGGTGTGCCGTCGGTCGCGTGGCGTCGCGGAGCGTCGACCCGGGCGATGCTCGTGGCGAGCGTCGCGCTCGCGTCGTGCGGTGGGGCCGCGGACGACGGGATCGCGACCGGGGTCGTCGCCTCGGCGGCGACGCGCGAACCAGCCGGGACCACGAGTGCGCCGACCCGCGCGACGACGACGGTGCCCATCGCGTCGAGCACCGCCGCGGTGTCAGTGACGACAGTGCCCCCCGCCGAGGTGCCCTCCACGACGGTGCCACCGGCCGCGGCGCCCGCCACGACGGCGCCCACCACCTCGGTCGGGCGCGGCGCCTCGCCTCGCCTCGAGGTCTCGCAGACCACGGACCTCGACCCGGCGGGCGTGCGTGTGACGGTGCGGGGCTCGGGCTACGACCCGACGAAGGGCGTGTACGTCGGCGTGTGCACGCGTGCAGCGCCGTCGGCCACCGAGGCGACCTGCATCGGCGGGGTGGACATGGGCGGTGACTCGCCGAGCCTCGCGTGGGTCTCGTCCAACCCGCCGCCGTATGCCGTCGGTCTCACGCAGCCCTACGAGGCGGGTGGATCGTTCGTCGTGACGCTCCTCGTCGTCGCTCGGTCGGGGCCGATCGACTGTCGCGCGGTACGTTGCGGGATCATCACGCGCAACGACCATCTCCGCTATTCGGACCGATCGCAGGACGTCTTCGTGCCGATCTCGTTCGCCGGCTGATGCGCACGACCTCCCGGTTCCTCCCGGTTCCTCGTCCGCTGATGCGCACGACCTTCCGCACTCTCGCGCTGCGCCGTGTCGTGACGACCGGCCTGCTCGCGGCCGTCGCCGCCGTCGCTCCGCTCGCGACCCCTCCCGTGTCCGCCGCGGTGACGGTGGGCGCGAGCGCCGTCACGGGCCTCGCCGACGCCCAGGTCGTGTCGATCACGCTCGCGGGCATCCCCGCGGGCCAGGGCGTCTACGTCTCGCAATGCGTCAAGCCCGCCATCGGCACGCGCGCCGCCGGCGGGCTCGTGTGCAACGGCGGCCTGCAGGACCAGGGCTCGATGATCTGGGCATCCACCGACGGCGCCCGCGGCTCGCAGCCCGCGGCGGGACCGTTGTCGCTCACGCTGCGGCGCACCTTCGTCAAGGACGGCGTGCCGTACGTCTGCGGTCCCGGAGACTGCGCGATCTTCGTGTACCGCGACCACCGCGGCTTGTTCGACACCTCGCTCGACACGATCGTGCCGATCTCGTTCCTGCCTTCGCAGACCGTCGCGCTGCGCGCCCTCGGCCTGCCGGCCGGCGGTTCCCGACTCACCGTCGGGTCCGTCACGCGGTTCGCCGCGGAGCCCCGCACCGCCCAAGGCCGCCCGATCGAAGTGCGGGCCATCCGCAGTGGCGCCGAGGCACCCGCGTGTGTGGTCGAAGACGTGGGCGGCGCGGTGCAGGTGCGCGCGGTGCGAGCGGGTCAGTGCGCGATCAGTCTCTATGCCGAAGGCACCGCGCGATTCGCGGCGCTGGATCGACTGCTCACGTATCGCGTCGGTCGCTGACGCGCACCGCGTCGGTCGCTGACGCACTCGGGTGCGCCGCCAGCACCCGTCGTAGCCTGAGCGCGATGTCGGGCGTGGCGCTGGAGGTGCAGGACCTCGTCGTGCGCTACGGCGCGACCACCGCGGTGTCGGGCGCGTCCTTTGCGGCACGGGCGGGTGAGGTGACGGTGGTGCTGGGGCCCAACGGCGCGGGCAAGACGACCTCGCTCGAGACCTGCAGCGGGTTGCGTGCGCCCACCGCGGGACGCGTGCGCGTGCTGGGCCACGACCCGCGCCGCGAGCGCCGCCGCGTGGTCGGCCGGATCGGGGTGATGCTCCAGGACGGGGGCGTGTACCCCAGCGCGAGGGTCGGCGAGACCATCGCGCACCACTGCGCGCTCCACGGGCACAGGGAGCGGCCCGAGACGCTCGTGGAGCTCGTCGGGCTGGGTGCACACCGGGACGCGTCGTGGCGTCGGCTCTCGGGCGGGGAGCGCCAACGGCTGTCGCTCGCGCTCGCGCTCGCCGCGCGGCCCGAGGTCGCGATCCTCGACGAGCCCACCTCGGGCGTGGACGTGGAGGGGCGGGATGCGATCCGCCGCATCGTGAGGGGCCTCGCCGCGCGGGGGTGTGCGGTGGCGTGTGCGACGCACGAGCTGGACGAGGCCGAACGGCTCGCCGACCGCGTCGTGGTGTTCCGCGCCGGTCGCGTGGTGGCCGACGCACCGCTCGAGACGATGCGGGGTGGCACGCGGGGGATCTCGCTCGAGACGCGCACGCCGCTCGACGCCGCCGCCCGTGACGCACTCGCGACCCGGGTGGGTGCGGCGGTGGTCGAGGCGGGCAGTGCCCGCGTCAGGGTTGCGTCGCAGGACGTGGCCCTGCTCGCGGTCGTCGCGCGCTGGTGCGACGAGCGGGGCGCGACGGTGGTGGACCTGCGCCTCGGGGGTGCGTCGCTAGAGGACGCCTACCGCGCGCTCATGGACGCACCCCATGGTGGCGACGTGCCGCGTGTCGCCGAGGGCGCGTGATGCTGGTCAGCCAGTGGCGTGAGGAGATGCGCGTCATGGTGCGCAACGGCGAGCAGCTGCTGCTCGTGCTCGGGATCCCCGTGGCGCTGTTGGTGGCACTGTCTCGGTGGCGCGTGGTGGGCGACGAGGCCGACCCGCTGGCCTCGGTGACGCCCGCAATCCTCGCGCTGGCCGTGATGTCGACGGCGATGGTGAGCCTGGGGGTGTCCACCGGCTTCGAGCGCGGCTACGGGGTGCTTCGGCGCCTCGGCACCACGCCGCTCGGCGTCGGACGCCTCGCCGCAGCGAAGGCCGGGGCCGTGGCGGTCGTGGAGCTCGTGCAGATGGCGGTGCTCGTGGGTGTCGCCGTGGCGCTCGGCTTCGACGCCTCGCGCGTGCGGTGGGGGTGGCTCGCCGCGGTGGTCGTCGTTGGCACGATGGCATTCGCGGCGATCGGGCTCGGCATGGCCGGGCGACTGCGGGCGGAGGCCAACCTCGCCGCGCAAAACGCGGTGTACCTCGCGCTCGCGATCGGCGGCGGAGTGTTCGTGCCGGCCACCGACCTGCCGGCCGCGGTCGGGCGCGTGAGCGGCCTGCTGCCGTCACACGCGCTCGCCGAGGCGTTGCGCGCCGCGGTGGCGGGCGAGGCGGCGCCGATCGGGGCGTGGTGGCTGCTCG
>Ga0233425_10005199_pt1 | contig 20859 bp, 10 predicted proteins | sample Watercolumn_Towu_2_FD_181712 | JGI IMG/M metagenome (GOLD analysis project Ga0233425, IMG submission 181712) | Freshwater microbial communities from Lake Towuti, South Sulawesi, Indonesia - Watercolumn_Towuti2014_140_MG | ecosystem: Environmental > Aquatic > Freshwater > Lake | place...
TGAAACCGTACTGGAGATCAACCTCGACGCCCTCGTGCATAATCTCAACCATTTCAGGGCCAAACTCGGGCCGGGCGTTAAGCTGATGGCGATGGTGAAAGCTTTTTCTTACGGCAGTGGCAGCTTCGAGATCGCCAACCTCCTCCAGTTCCACCGGGTGGATTACCTTGCGGTGGCATACGCCGACGAAGGCGTCGAACTTCGGAAGGCCGGGATCACGCTGCCGATCCTCGTGATGAGCCCCGAGGAAGCGAGCATGGAGATCCTCCTGGGCCACAGGCTTGAGCCCGAGATATACAGTTTCCGGATCCTGGAGATACTGGAAAAGACCCTTCACCAGAATAGCGCCGGACGGCCCGGTCCATTACCTGTGCACATCAAGCTGGATACAGGGATGCACCGGATGGGATTTTGTGAAAGCGAGCTTGGAGAACTGCTTGAGAGGATCACTGCCAATCCGGCCATCAGGATCTGTTCCGTGTTCTCCCATCTGGCCGGAAGCGAAAACCGGGAGATGGACCCCTTTACGGAGATGCAGATCGGCAGGTTCCGGGAAATGAGTGAACAGGTGATCAGCGCAACAGGATACCCGGTACTGCGGCATATCCTGAATTCGGCAGGGATCATCCGGTTCCCCGGCGACCAGTTCGAGATGGTTCGCCTGGGTGTCGGACTTTACGGGATCGGACACACTCCCGCCGGGCAGAATCTTCTCCGTAATGTAGGCACGCTAAGGTCGGTGATCGCGCAGATCAAAACGGTTGGGGCAGGGGAGTCGATCGGATACTATCCTGCTGCAAAAGCCAGGTCCGACACCCTGATCGCGATCGTTCCGGTGGGGTATGCCGACGGGCTGGACCGCCGCCTGGGCAATGGCCGCGGACATGTGCTTGTCAAAGGGGCCAGGGCTCCCATCATCGGGAATATCTGCATGGACCTCTGCATGATCGACATCACCCGGATCGCAAGCGACGGGATCATTGTCGGCGAAGGCGACCCGGTGGTTCTCTTCGGCGATGATTGCCCCGTCACCGACATGGCACGAACGCTGGATACCATCCCGTATGAGATCCTTACCGGCATCTCCCGCCGTGTGAAGCGCATCTATTATCATGAATAATTCCGATCCAATGACCTACACCCTCTCCATCCTTATCCCGGCTTACAACGAAGGGGCCACCATCGGGAGGATCCTCGAAAAAGTGCTGGCAGTGACACTCCCCGGCGAACTCCGGAAAGAGATCATCGTGATCAACGACGGCTCCACCGATGACACGGAAGAGGTGGTGAAGCGATGGCAAGCGGGATCAGGCATCCGTCTCTTCAACCAGCCCTTCAACCAGGGCAAAGGCGCTGCGATCCACAAAGGCATTGAGCTGGCCACCGGCGATTTCATCATCATCCAGGATGCCGACCTCGAATACGATCCACGCGAATATGAGGTCCTGCTGCGACCGGTAATCGACGGAGCGGCCGACGTGGTATACGGCTCCCGGTTCATGGGCGGCCGGCCCCACCGCATCCTCTTCTTCTGGCATTCGATCGGGAACAAAATACTGACCTTCATTTCCAACCTTTTTACCAACCTGAACCTTACCGACATGGAAACCTGCTACAAGCTGTTCCGTGCCGAATTCCTGAAACAGATCCGCTTCAGGGAACAACGGTTCGGCTTCGAGCCGGAAGTCACTTCCAAGATATCGCGCTTCCCCGGTATCCGGATCTATGAAGTGGGTATCTCGTATTACGGAAGAACGTATGATGAAGGCAAAAAGATCCGGATGAAAGATGCGATTAGAGCAATCATATGCCTGGTGCGCTACAACCTGTTTGACCGGAGATACCGGAAATGACCGACCTCGCCATGAAGCTTCGCAGCAACACCATTCCCTGGTCGCGGCTGGCCTTCGTGGGCCTCTCGGCTGCCATAATCACCGGGAGGTTCCTGCTTCCGCGTTGGCTCACCTACGATGTCCTGTCGATCCTTTCATGGGATGTGTTCGGCTATTATCTGTATCTCCCGGCCCGTTTCATCTACCACGACCTGGGGATATCCGACTTCTCCTGGCTTCAGCAGATCCTGGATAAGTACAATCCGACCATCGGTTTTTACCAGGCCTACATGGGACCTGCGGGCCACTATGTGTTGAAATACCCGATGGGGATGGCGGTGTTATTCACTCCTTTCTTCTTTATAGCCCACTGGCTGGCGGAACCACTCGGCTATGCCACCGACGGTTTCTCCCTCCCATACCAGTTCTCGGTCGCCATGGGGTGCCTGGCCTATACCGTAGCGGGACTCTGGTTCCTCCGGAAGATCCTGATCCGCTTTTTTCCGGAAACGGTTTCTGCCGTGGTGATGATCCTTCTGATCCTCGGCACCAATTACTTCCAGCTTACCGCATACGACGGGGCAATGGTGCACAATGCCCTCTTTACAGTTTACACCCTGATCATCTGGTTTACACTGAAATGGCATGAGTCACCGGCGTGGAAATACGCTCTCCCGCTGGGCTTGTCCATCGGCCTGGCTGCCCTGATCCGGCCCACCGAGATCATCAGCGTGCTCATTCCGCTTTGCTGGGGTGTATGGAACCGGGCGACATTGCAGAAAAAATGGGCTCTTGTAGCCGGCCGCTGGCGCCAGGTGGCCGGAATGATCCTTATGATCCTTCTGACCGGAAGCGCACAGCTCCTCTACTGGAAGGCCTTCGCCGGAAGCTTCATTTATTACAGCTATGAACAGGGAGAAGGGCTCCGGTTCCTGGCTCCGTACATCATGTTCGTGGTGTTCTCCTGGAAGAAGGGATGGCTGATCTATGCACCCCTGATGGCGTTTCCCCTCGCCGGATTTATCTTCCTGTGGAAACAGAAAAGAGAGCTTTTCTGGGCGGCTTTCCTGTTTTTCGCCATCAACCTTCTGATCGTCTCCTCCTGGACCACCTGGTGGTACGGCGGGAGTCTGGGCCAGCGTTCGATGATGCAATCCTATGCCGTGCTTGCATTGCCCCTGGGCGCTTTCATAGTCGGGATACAGGGTCAGAAGAGATGGCTGAAGCTTGTCTTTACCCTGGTAGCCTTGTTCTGCATCTGGCTGAACCTTTTTCAGACATGGCAATACATGACCTGGATCATCGATCCTTCACGAATGACCCGGGAGTATTACTGGGCCGTTTTCGGCCGCACCCATGTCCCGGAATCGGCCAAACGGCTCCTGGAGGTTGCCGAAGATCCCGGCCGGGAGTACCTGGAGGACGGGCAGGAATTCACCAGCCGGACGCTGGCACGGCATACATTTGAGTACCAGGGTGCTGACGAAGATCCGCACCTCTCTGCAACGGTTGTGAAGAACGGAAGTCATTCCTTCCGGATGGATTCGACCGTGGAGTTCTCCCCCGGGATCAAGGCTCCCTTTAAAGAGCTCGATGCGGCCGATGGTTCCTGGATCCGGATCTCGCTGTTTGTTTATCCTACGGCCGACATGAAAGACAATCCGGCAAACCTGGTGGTGACCATGTCAGGCAAAACAAAGAATTACAAGTACAAAACGCTGTCACTGGCCGGGGACTCTCTCCGGGTTGGCGAATGGAACCTGGTCACTATGGATTATGAAATCCCGTATGTGCCTGACCCCGAAGACCTGCTTGCAGTATATGTCTGGAACCGCGGCAGGCAGCCGGTTTACATCGATGACCTGGTGATCGAGCTTCTGGAACCCGGAATAAAACCATGAAAAATCCAGCCCGTATCCATCGGCTGTTCTTCTTCCTGCTGCTGTTTGCAAGTGCGCTGGTCGTCACCTTTACCTATCACAGCCGACCAAAGTTGCATGCATGGCAGGGTATCATCTATGCCGACGGGGCAGGATATTACAGCTACCTCCCTGCCTTGTTTCTCGCCGGGCTCGATCCTGCGAAGATGCCTCCCGACTGTGACGAAAAAACCGGCTACGGCTTTACACTCCATCCGGAGGATAAGACCATCCGGACAAAATATTTCTACGGTGTTTCCCTGCTCCTGACACCGTTTTTTCTGGTCACACATGGCATCGCCGCCCTGGCCGGAATTCCGGAAGAAAGCGGCTTCGCCCGGATTTTCGAATACATGGTTCAGATTGCGGCTGTTGTCTACCTGATTGTCGGACTGGTGCTCCTGGAGAGAATCCTGGCCGCCTGGTTTGAAGTGAAGATCAGGTTCCTGATCGTGTTTCTCCTGTTTGCCGGAACAAACCTCTTTTATTATTCCCTTATGGCGCCGGCCATGTCGCATGTGTATTCGTTCTTTCTCTTTTCCCTGTTTATTTACTCCGTGCAGAGGTTCCAGGCAGATCCCCGGTGGAAATGGTTCTTCCCTGTCTCCCTTGCCACCGCGCTGTCGGTCATCATCCGGCCGACCAACGGCCTGATCCTGATTCTATTCTTTCTCTGGAATGCCGGATCCCGTGAAGAGCTCCTTGCCCGCATCCGGATCTTCGGAAAACCTGCATACCTGGCCACTTTCCTTGCGTGCCTGTTTTTTGCAGCGCTTCCGCAGCTCCTGTACTGGAAGTATGCATTTCACTCATACGTTGTTTATCCGTACGGAAATGAAGGATTTTCGAACTGGGATCATCCCTGGCTCCCCGCCGTCTGGTTTGCGCCTAAGAACGGGCTTCTTCCATATACACCGCTGGCAATCTTTATGATCCTTGGCATCGTGCTGATGATCCGGCGGAAGATGAAGAATGGGGGATTGATCCTGTTTTTCTTCCTGGTTGTCAGCTATCTCGGGGCATCCTGGTGGGCCTGGGAGCTGGGATGCGGATTCGGCTACCGTGCCTTCGTGGAATATTATGTGCTGCTGGCTATTCCGATGGGTTTTCTGCTGGCCGGGATATCCCGCCATAAGGGCTGGTTCCGGAAAGGAATCGTGGGACTGATCCTGCTCCTGTTTTCCATTGTGAATGTCGCGACATCCTGGAGCTTTCCTAATTGCTTTCATGGCGAGACCTGGGAATGGAAAGGATACCTGACAAATATGACCAGAACAGGCATATTTCCTGGCGAAGTGGTATTGTCACAGGTTTACCAGCCCTTTGAAAAGTCGTGGCGCAATAAACCATTGATAACCGATTCCCTGTCTTTCCAGGGATCAGGTTGTGCCCGGGTGACCTCCGCCGATGAGTTTCCCGGGGGAGTAACCCGTCTCATGAAGGATTTCCGGTTGGCCTACCCGACCCTGGTCAGGATCAGCGCCCGGATCCTGGATCCCGACAGCGTTCCCACAGGGGCCAGGATCGTATGCACCGTGGACCAGAATGACCAGTCGGTGGTTTGGCAGTCGGTGGAAATAGATTCCACGATGATCATTCCACGGGAGTGGAATCTCATCGAAGCAAAATTCAGGATCCCGGATTGGGGGTGGCAGGATGCCGTCATCAAGGTGTATATCTGGAATGAGCACAGAACTTCATTTTTCCTGGATGATATGATCGTCAGGTTTTGTACCGACTAACCACAACACGATATGGTTTTCAGTTCCAGTGTCTTTCTTCTCTATTTCCTGCCGGCCTTTCTCATCCTTTATTTGCTGCTCGCGCTGATCCCGCGGAACTGGCCGAAGAACCTGTTCCTGCTGCTGGCCAGCGTAGGATTTTACGCCTGGGGAGCGCCGGTTTTCGTCATTGTGCTGACCGGATCGGTGTTGGCCGATTTCTTTATCCTGAAAGAGATGGAACGGCACGAAAGCAGGATCCGGAAAATCCTCTTCGGGCTGAGCGTTGCAGTGAATCTCGGGCTGTTGCTCTACTTCAAGTACATGAATTTCTTCGTGGATCAGTTCGATATCCTGCTGGGCTGGTTTGGCGGGAAGCCGGCTGCATGGACCCGGATCGCTCTCCCCATCGGGATATCCTTCATTACCTTCCAGAAACTCTCCTGTACGCTCGATGTTTATAAACGCCGCCATCCCGCCCTGAAAAAGCTGCAGGACTATGCCCTCTACATCTTCATGTTCCCGCAGCTCCTGTCAGGGCCCATTGTCAGGGCGGGGGAGATCGCCGGCCAGATCACCGACCGGCGGGCCCGGGAGAACACCGGGGAACGGCTGATCGGCTTTTACCGGTTTGTGCTCGGATTGGCCAAAAAAGTACTGGTCGCCGATGTGCTTGGAACCACGGTGAATGAACTGTTTGCGCTGAGCTCGCTGGAACTTTCCACCAGTCTCGCCTGGATGGGAGCGATCGCCTATGCATTCCAGATATATTTTGATTTTTCGGGATACACCGATATGGCCATCGGACTTGCCAGGATGGCCGGGTTCCGCCTGCCCGAGAATTTTCATTTTCCCTACCTCGCAACCAGCATCACCGACTTCTGGAAACGCTGGCATATCACGCTGTCAGCCTGGCTCAGGGACTACCTTTTCCTTCCCATCGCATATTCGGCTTCCCGGAGATGGAAACGGGAGAAATACCTGGGGATCCGTACGGATAAGGTGCTTTATGGCTTTGCGGCGCTGATCACATTCCTCCTCTGCGGATTCTGGCACGGGGCTGCCTGGACATTCATATTGTGGGGAGGGTATATGGCCGTGTTCCTGATCCTGGAGCGGCTGTTCCTGCTCCGGTGGTTGAGGAAAGCCGGAAAAGTCCCGTCCATCCTTTTCACCTTCCTGGTCCTGGTCATCGGCTGGGTGATCTTCCGTTCCGAAAGTCTGGACTTCGCCTGGTATTACCTGCGAAGAATGTTCCTCTTTGTGGAGTGCCGGAACGAGATCTGGCTGAATCCCAAGTTCTGGACCATGCTGGGAGTGGCGGTGTTCTTCTCCTTCTGGGGCTCATGGAACCGAATCAGCAAATGGGTGGAGAAACTCTACTCCGCCCCGGGAACTCTCACGGTGATCCTCTTTACTGTTCTGGCGCTGGCGCTTTTCGTGCTGAGCGAAGCGGCGATCACTTCCGGCGTATTCACCCCGTTCATCTATTTCCGGTTCTAGAGGACCGGTTCTGCTTTCTGAGCCGCTCCTGTTCCACCATATACATAGCATCGCGATGGATCATCTCATCGGCGGAAATTCCCCGGGCGCTTGCTTTCTGTTGCACCAGGCGCAGCCACCGTGTGTCGTGGCGGATCAACCTCTCGAAAAAGCGGATCCGGCTCTCCCACCGATCCCTTGCCCAGGCATCCTCCTTCCCTTCCAGCTCTAACCAGGCAATCATTGTTTCCGGGAAATGAAGCAGGGTTCCCAGGTTGACCTCGGTCACCATCAGCAGGATCACGTCATGCGACATTATATCCTGCCGGATCAGGAGGACCGCAGTGTCGGGAATATTTTTGTATTTGGCTGAAGGATGGCGGGCGATGTTGTTGAACCAGAAATCGTTCATGGAAAACAAAGAGCGCCAGGGATGGTTCCCGTAAATATTCCAGAAGAAACTATCCCCGACAGTCAGGATCCGGATTGGAAATTCTGTTTTTTGCTTCAGGCTGAATATCGGGTACGGAAGGATTTCGCCCGATTGACCGTGAAACAGGTTCAGCAGCTCGAAAAGGTCATTGTCGGGCACCTGCAGCGAATCGGAATAACGCACTCCCGACAGGGGGAATTCGGGACATCGGATTCCCCGCAGGTGGCTGATATAGCGGAGCAGAGTATCTGTCACCCAGGTCTGGCAGATGAAATTCGTCCAGTGGATCCCATACTTTGGAAACAAAGGATATCGTGCCGTATCCTTTTTTTCCAGGAATGCCCTGTTGAGATCGACCACATGCAACGAAGGATTGGCGTTCAGTTGCCGGAGATATTCCCCGTAATTGGACCGGTTGGTTGATCCGGATTGCTCATTTCCGTGAATGAATTCGGGGCAAAACCGTGCTTTGCTGGGAGCAAGGACGAAAATAAAATCGATCCCGTAGGAAGCAAGGTATCCTGAGATCCGTCTTAAACGGTCGACCTGAAGAGAAACGGCCGAAACGCCAATCCAGTCTTTCCCATGGTAAGCAACAATATAAAAGGGTTCAAAGAGAATTCCTTCCTTGCCGGTGACAACCGATGGGATCGAAGAGATCCGGAAAAGATAATAATCGATTGTGTTATTCAACCGGACAAGGAACGGATGAAAGCCCGCCTGAAAACCCAGCCATCGGTCACTCACTTTCTGAAATTTTCCGGTTTGCCAGGAAGGCCAGGAAAATGGTTCGGTCACCGGTTCGGTAACGCCCACCAGTTTATCTGACTGAACGCTGATCATTCGCGGGTGGTAGTACGAGGACAGGAGGAATAGCAGCACCAGGAAGAACAGAATGGACCGGATGATACGCTGCAACATAGGAATGGAATTCCCGGGGATTGCAAATCTACCTCAAAAAGCGGATGATCGGTGGAAAAACTATCAGTAGCTTTGCAGGACTATCAGATGAAGAACAAGAAATCATGAACAAGGGACAGAGAATCCTCTTTGGGATAATTATCCTTTTCCTGTCCATATCCTCAATCCAGTATTCCTGGCAAATGATACCGGAGAGATCCCTGAACGGGTATTTCCGGCTGAAACCAATGCCGGGCCTTTCGTTTTTTACCTGGAGTAGGTGGTTCAGCGGGGAATTCCAAAATCAGATCACACAAAACCTGGAGGAAAACATCGGATTCCGCAATATGCTTTTCCGCATTCATAACACGTACGATTACTGTCTTTTCGGGCTTACACACGCCGAAGGATTCATCTGCGGGAAGCAAGGAACCCTCTTCGAAGAGGATTACATCCTGGAATACACCGGGAAGTATTTCATTGGGAAACGATGCTGGGATTTCAAACTCCGGAGATTGCAGGCCGTTCAAAAGAAACTGCAGGAAGCCGGGACCCGCCTGATCCTGGTGCTGGAGCCCGGGAAAGCGAGCTTTTTCCCCGGGCTGATCCCCGACCGTTACCTCAGGAACGGGAAAACCCTGTCGAATTACACCTGGCTTGTTTCCTCCCTCGCCGGCCGGAAGGTCCCTTACCTGGACCTGAATTCCTGGTTCCTCAGCATGAAGGACACCTCCCGGTACCCGTTATTCCCGCAGCTCGGGATGCACTGGTCCATGTACTCGGTTCCGCTGGTCATCGACACACTTACAGGGTATATAGAAAAGGTGACACTGAAGAAACTGCCGAGATTTACCCCCGGCAGGGTGGTGATGTCGGATTCCCTCCGGTGGACCGATAAAGATATTGCTGACCTGCTCAACCTGGCCATCCCTCTCCATGGATCTCCCATGGCATATCAGGATGTTTATATCGGCCCGGATCAGCCTTCTCCGGGACTGAATGTTCTCACGGTCGCCGACAGTTATTACCTGAACATCATCAACGATTATTCCAAGAAGGTGTTTGCCTCAAATGAATTCTGGTATTATAACTCGAAACTGTACCCGCATATCGTTGACGACCGGGACCTGGTGTATGCCGACAAGCAGGACTTGTGGAACCGGCTGACAGGTTTTGACGTGATCCTGCTGATGGTTTCAGAGATAAACCTGCACTGCGGATTCTGGAATTTTGTGGATGAAGCGTACCTTGCCTCGCATCCCGGGGCCACCGATCCTCCCGGGTATACTGTGGAGAACCGCATCCGGAACGACCGGGGTTGGTTCCGGTATCTGGTGCAGAAAGCCCGCCGGAATGGAAAATCTCTGGAGCGGCAGATTGAAGAGGACGCAAATTACATGGTGAATCTGGAAAATCACTAACATTGCATACTTAAACCTGGGGAAAATGAAAATCACCTTCTTCCGTGCCGGATTGTTCCTCCTGGGATGGATGGCTGTTGGTACTGCCCTGCCGCAGGATACCGGAAAGGGGCCCGGAATGGAACCTCCCGCACTGTCACCCGCCGACCTGTTCGTGCTGGCCAATATCCCCCCGCTGGAAGTCCCTCCGGTTTATCTGAGCGACAATGCTCCCCTGCTTCCTTACTGGATCGATAACTCTGCGCAACCCTATTTCCGTTCGATCACCACCCAGTCGGGATTTGAATGTGGTCAGTCGGCCGGGGTGGCCTTCAATTTCACCTATGAGGTAGACCGGCTGCGAACAGTCCCGGCCAACACAGGGAACAACCAGTATCCCACCCATTTTGTCTGGGATTTTCTGAACAGCGGGGATAACTACGTGGGCGCCAGCTTCTTTGATTCCTGGGAGATTGTCAGGACCTGCGGCACCATGAACGTCACCGACTATGGCGGAACCCTCAACTTCGGCGGGTACAAACGCTGGATCTCGGGCTATGATGTCTATTACAACGGGATGAAGAACCGGCTGAACTCGGTCAGGGCAATCCGCGTGGATAACCCGGCAGGGCTCCAGGTCCTGAAATACTGGCTCTGGGACCACCTCGAAGGTTCATCTATAGGGGGCGTAGCAAACTTTTACGCCAAATACTATTCATCTGTCACTACCGTCCTTCCGCCGGGAACACCTGAAGCGGGGAAATATGTCCAGACCAGCTGGGGATCCAGCCCATCGCACGCCTGGACCGTCTGCGGTTTCAACGATTCCATCCGCTTCGATTACAACAACGACGGTCAGTATACCAACAACCTCGACATTACCGGCGACGGGATCGTTGACATGCATGACTGGGAGATCGGGGGCCTGAAGTTCGCCAGCGGATATGCGGGAACCGGATGGTGTAACCTCGGATTCTGCTACCTTATGTACAAAACGCTGGCCGATGACATCGGGTACGGCGGCATCTGGAACCATACCGTGTATGTGATCGACGTAAAGGAAACCTGCGATCCAAAGCTCACTATGAAGGTCACCCTGAAGCACACCTCCCGTGATAAGGTTAAGGTCACGGTAGGAATGAGCACCGATCTCAGTGCGATCCTGCCGAATTATATCTATGAGTATCCCATCTTTGCGTTCCAGGGAGGTCCTAACTACATGCAGGGCGGGACCAACGAGTCGGACAAGACCATTGAATTCGGGCTTGATCTAACACCTGTCCTGAGCCGGCTGACATCCGGCCAGGCCGCAAAATATTTCCTGCAGGTCCAGGAAAATGATCCCGGCAACAGTTTCCCGGGGGAGATCATTCAGATGGCGCTGATCGACTATACCTCCACCACACCCCAGACCATCAACTGCGCATCCACCAATGTGACACTCCTGAATAATGACATCACCCGAATCTCCGTCAACCATACGGTTTGGTTCAATAAGCCATCGGTGACCACCTCCTCGCTGCCTATGGCGACGCTGTACCAGCCTTACTCTTTCCAGCTTGCGGCGGCAGGAGGAACTACGCCGTACCTCTGGGATGTGCAGCTCGACTACCCGGAGACCGTGACCACGTCGATCTTCCCGTCGGTGACCGCCCAGCAGCTCACAGTCACCAACGCTAACACCGGCTACGCGATCCAGGTCCTGGGTTTCCCGTTCCCCTTTTACAAGGATATCCTCGATACGCTGTATATATATGTTGATGGTTTTATCCTGTTCGACGATCAGCCCTATACCTATCCGTACCTGGTCGATCCGAAACTACTCTTCCGCCAAACCCGGACCGTCAGCCCGTTTATGGCCGACCTCCGGCTGTATCCAGCCCAGGGTGACGGGATATGGTATGAAGGAGACGCCACCTCCGCCACGATCCGCTGGAAAGCATCGGTCAACAACCTTCCGGGAACCACTTCACTGGACATTGCCGTTAAGTTTTACGCCTACGGGCTGATCGAGTACTATTACGGGAACATGAACTTCCCGGCAGGAATGGCATGGACCGGAGGTATGTCTTCAGGCGACAACCGGAACTACCAGTATTCTCAGCTTAACGGCAGCTCCGCCATCACGGTGAACACCCTGGATAAATTCACTGCGTGCGGATATCCGGTGGAGATGAACCTCTCGGAGAGCGGTATCTTCAGTGGAACACCGCAGTATGCTTACGCCAATCAGCCCGTCAAATTCAGGGTAACCGATAACAACGGAATCTCCAATACCCGGGTGCTGAATTTCACTACGAACGGGCTGCAGATCGGGTATTCGGTGACCGCAGGCGGCGACAGCCTGATCGAATTCGGCGATACCGCAATTATCAACCTGTCGCTTACTAACCTGGGTACCCAACCAGTGACCAACATCAACACCTGGATCACCGAATCCGATCCATATATTTCCCTGATCGACAGCTCCCAGTATATCGGAACAGTCAATGGCGGACAGACAACACTGGTTTCCGGCGCATTCATATTCCACATATCACCTGATGTCCCCGACCAGCATCCCTTCACGCTATGGCTCCATGAAACTTCAGCCCAGCAGAATTTCATAACCGGCATAGATCTCGTGGCCCTGGCTCCCGACCTGGTGATCGCGGAGGTCGATGTGTCCGACGGGGACAACGGGCAACCTGATCCCGGCGAAACCACTCCCCTCGTTATCACTCTCGGGAACCAGGGAGGTGCAAGGGTAGAAAACCTGGCGGTAACCCTGACCTCCGGGGATCCGCTCCTTGCCATTACCCAGGGTTCAGGTATCATACCCGTGCTGGAACCGGATTCCTCCGGACAACTTGCCTTTCAGATCTCGGTTTCCGACCAGGCGCCGTTTGAGCATATGTATCTTGCACCGGCTGAACTGACCGGAAACAAAGGGTATGCACGCAACGACAGTGTATGGCTCTTTTCCGGGGATATCGTGGAAGATTTTGAGACAGGCACCTGCGGGAAATTTCCCTGGTACTTCGGCGGTGATGCTCCCTGGAATATCGACCAGGTGCTGATGATGGAAGGAATTTACTCCCTGAAGTCGGGATGGATATTCGACAACATGGAATCCCATGTCCTGCTGACGGTACATGTCCTGGCCGGTGGTGAGATCTCTTTCTGGCGGCGTGTTTCCTGCGAGAACGACACCACCGGGACCGATGCCGATTACCTGGCATTCTTTATTGATGATATTGAACAGGGCCGGTGGGACGGGGATCTTCCATGGCAAAGAAATAGTTACCCGGTCACGCCGGGATACCATACCTTCAAATGGCTCTTCCACAAGGACAATTCCGTGTCGTCCTATTTTAATGCCTGCTGGATCGATTTTATCACTTTTCCGCCGTTTGAAGGCGCGTTGCCGGAGATCACTGCCAATCCGGCCGCTTTCAGCAAGGTACTGGATCCGGGGCAAACAAGTACGGATACAATTATTGTCACCAATACCGGAGGCGGGCTTCTGGATTACCGGCTGCAGGTGTTCGATACAACCGCAGGGAAAGCAGTTGAATCTGATAACCTGACCGGGTCATCCCTGGTTTGCTCTGCTTCATCTGTGTCTCCGGGGGAAACGTTCACCTGGACATTTACCGTGTTCAATACGAGTAATGACAATGAGTACCTGAAGCACCTGCGGATGGAGTTTCCGCAGGGAGTGACTGTGACCGCGGCCACCGACTTCACCGGTGGATCCCTCGGTGACCTGGTGTACGACAGTTCAACAGGGCCGGGAGCTACGGTGAACTGGCACGGGGAAAGCGCCGGGGGCCGCGGGGTGATCCGGCCGGGAGAATCGGCTGTAGCCGCCGTAAGCGGGTGTGCCGACATGCAATCCTCCTTCGATGTCTTCATCGTCAGTGTGATCTCGGGCGACAGCACAGGCAGTGCACCTCACTGCATCCCGGCGGAGATCCGGATTGGCAATACCGGACTTCCGAATAGCTGGCTCAGCACATCCTCCTCCGGCGGCAACCTGCTTCCGGGCGAAAGCCATGACATTGCCCTGATTTTTACTGCCGGGGCACTTCCCCCGGGCGATTATTCCTGCGACCTGCTGGTGCGGGATCCCTGGAACAACATCCTGCCGGTTCCGGTGAGCCTGCATGTGAATTATCCTATCGGCACCGAGGATCCCGCCGGGAACACTGTTTCCGGCCTGTCGGTTTTCCCCAACCCGTTCCGGGACCTGACCCGGATCCTTTTCCGGCTGCAAACATCCGCAGAGGTACGGCTGGACATCACCGCCCTTACAGGAGAGCCGGTCATCATTCTCCTGGACCGGCGGTTGCCTGCGGGGGACCAGGCATTGGAATGGGACGGAAGCGATACTCATGGAAGTCACGTGACACCGGGAGTGTACCTGCTCCGCCTCACGGCCGGCAATACGATCCTCACCCGAAAACTCATGTTGGTCAGATAATCCAGTTCCATGAAGAATAAAAAACAACTGCTGTTCCTGCTGGTAGCAGCTGTCGTGGCCGTGTGCATCCTGGCCTGGTTGACATACCGGTATGTTCCCTGGCACAAGATCATCAAGGTCCCCACTTCCAATGAAGCCGCTTTCGTCAGGAGCACCACCCTGAACACCACTGCTCCCAACGCACTCTACTTCGATTTCGAAGTCGCTCCGGGGCAGGACACCCCGCACGGGATCTACGAGGGGATCGCCCATTCGGGAAAATGCTCCGCCAAGGCCTTCGGGAAAAACAGTTTTTCGGTGAGCGTGGTCCGCTCCGCAGGGGAGATCGGGCTGTCCAACCTGAACGGCGTGGCAATGAGCGCATGGGTGTACGTAATGCCAACCGGCAATGAGGTTAACGGCTCGCTCGTCTTTGCCGTCAACAATTCGGTTGGCGTGAATATCTGCTGGAAGGGAGTTCACTTTAACGGGCCCATGATCCCTCAGGAAAAATGGACGAAGATCAGTGCCTACTTTGATCTTTCGGATGTGCGGTTGCGTACCGATGACCAGGTACAGATGTATTTCTGGAATAACAGCAACACCGAACTCCTGGTAGATGATTTCTATTTTGTCTTCGGGGCTCCACGTGACAGGATCGGGGATTCAGCCCTGGTGGACATGACAAGGGCAATCCCACCCATTGCCGGTTTTAACACACCTCCGTTCCCCGTTACCTGGCTGCAGAAGGAGGAAATCCGTAACGGAGACAAGGTCTTCCTGCTCATGCACGGAGAATCGGGATCCGGGGAGATCGGGCCGGCCGACCGGGTGTTGTCGGGTCATTTCATCACGCCGGGAGAAGGAACGGAATCAATGCTTGTTATTAGTCCGGACGGGAAACCCGGGCTTTTTCATTACTGCCCGGAAATCCGTTCATTTATTCAGATTCCGCTGGACTGCCCGGAAAATCTTTCAGGGCTGCTCACCGGTTCCGCCCTTGCAACGGGGAGGTTCTTCCCCTCCGGATATGACCAGTTCCTTGTTGCAGGCCCTGAAGGATTCGCGCTGTTTGAGATAACAAAAACCGGGGCTCTGTGCAGATCCGGCAACGCGATCGGGGCCGGATTAAAACTGGTTTGGAGCTCCGGCAAACCCGGCCTTCACGGGATCATCCCGCGGGAAGGAACACCGCCGGTTTGCGGGGACCTCAACGGAGACCGGCTGACGGAGCTGCTTCTGACCGACAGGGAAGGATCGTGGAAACTGCTTCGCTTCATCCCGGACAGAAATTCCGGTGGCGGCTGGACACCTCTGGCCACCGGAGAAGAATACCCGGTCAGGGAATGGAACCAGGGATTGGCCGTCTGCCGGATCACGGCCGGAAAGTACCTTTCCCGTTTCAACCGCGATGTCCTCCTGACGACATTCAGAAACAAGAAATCAGGAAAATCAGGATACTCCCTGCTCTGTTATGACGATGCCGGCAGGAAATTCCTCCCGCCCCACAAGGAGCGGTACGGAAATGAAGGAGTGACCATCGGACTCGATACACTGAAGCCCGGAGACCAGATCTTCGGGGGAACATCCGGCCGGAATGCGGAATCAATACTGAGATACAACCGCGACTGGCGCTTTGACCTGAAAGAGATACGGTTCAATGATACCACGTTCTGTATACTGAGCAACCTGGATTTCAGCGGCTTCACCGGAGACCGGAATCCCAAGTTCTACGAGATACTGACATTGCATACGGGAAACTGGATCGATCCCGGGATCACCTCCGTGCTGGTGATCGCCCGCAACTGCCACGATCCCGGGTACAGGGGAGGCCCGTGCGCGGCGTATGAAGAGGTACCGGAGTTACCCAGCACACTTCAGGTTTATTCGTTAAATCGTCAAAAATAAGGGCAATGCTTTCACCGAAATCCTGCGTAACCGGTCTTTCCGGATTGCTGCTCCTGTTCTTCCTGGCCGGATGCACCCGCATAGCTGAACAACCGGGAACCCCTTGTGACCAGTTCGTGATCCGGGATTTCAATCCCCTGGTCAACTGGAAAACCGATACAACAGGCCGGGATACCGGCGGGCAGTTCTGCAAAAAAATGATTCTGCTCGATTACACCGATGCCAGGGAGCAGGGTTTCGTCATCCCATCCTCCCGCCAGTCCAAAGAAGGTCAGTTTCTGATGGAATTCCATATCCGGAATACCGGTTCCGGGCCTCAGCGATTTGCCTATAAGATCTACTATCAGAATGAATCCTACAAATTTCCGGAATGTGACCCGGCCGATTCCTCCAGGCCCAATGCCCTTGCCTGGGAGAATTTTTACGGAAGCTGGGAAACACCCGGAGCAACGTTTGCTCTGACAGAGGAGATCCCGGCCGACGGACAGTTTCACCGGGTGACCGACCGGTTCCGCATCACAGGGAATCCCCGCAATGAGCGACGGTACTTCTCCGGCGACCGGAACGACCGGTGGAAACGGAATCCACGCGTCGGAGAGTACAGTTTTCTGCTGGTTGTCACTACACCCGGAAATCTTGAAAACCAGGGAATCCCCGAAAAGGTGCAAAATATCGCGTTGCCTCCCGATAGTGTGTTCCTGCATCCCTATTTCTACTTTCTTCACGGATCAGGAAAACGGCTTTCCAACACCATTACCACCCTGTTCCCGCACCGGCTCAAAGTGGTTGCCAAACCCGATCCCGGCTCAGGGATATATATCAGTGAGGGACATTACCCGAAGGACAGCTATGGCAGGTTTTTCACCTCCCGGTGCGGGCAGGATCCCCGGCTGAAGGAGCAGGCCGCTTTTGAACAATTCGTCCATTACATTGATCCCACCACGAAATACAGCAACATTCCCGTGATCGCCGACGTGCTGAATGAGGATTACACCCTGATGGAATATAACTGGAACAAGCGTTTTTACCGGAAGGAAGAAATGGTGGCGATCACCGCAACCACCAGCAAACGGCCATGCGAGACCGTGATCTCCGATGCCGTAGCACACAAGATCATCCTGAAAAACCCGGGAACCACCATCGGGAAGTGGGAAAAACAGAATGTAGGAGTCATCACGAGGCATGGCTTTACATACGGGAAATGGACAGTGAAAGCCAAACTGACAGAGCTTCTGAACCGTCACCACTTATGGAATGGCCTGACCAATGCCATCTGGCTGATCACACAGGACCTGGGAGAATGGAATGCCCGGAGGGACTGCAACACTTCAGGATACTTCGCAAACTACTACGGGGGTGATCAGGACAAGCGCGTGAAAAACGTCAGTTATTCCGAGATAGACTTTGAGATCCTCAAGACCGTAAAGTACTGCCCGGGGTATATTTTACCCCCTGCGTACAACCAGGGGCTGATCGACCAGTACAATGTAGCGAACTGGAATGTCTCCATGCCGGAAGAGGTGGAAGAACTTAACGACCAGATCCTGGTTGCCTGTACCAACTGGGATATGGCCTGCCAGGACCCTGAACATTATGCCGGCGGTTGCAATCCCATTGTCTTTAACGGCCAGGTCTTCTGGCAGCATAAGTGGGATATGAACTACCGTGCAATCACCTCCAAGGTGCCGGAACCGGATGACGAGCTCTTCGGGAAGGATTACTATTACTTTCAGATCGACTGGGAACCCGACCGGATCATCTGGAGGATCGGGCCCGAAAAAGATCAGCTCCGCGTAGTAGGCTATGTGGATCACACTATTACTTCCATTCCGAACAACCAGATGCTCCTCATTGTTTCCCAGGAATTTCACAATACCCGCTGGTGGGTGGGCTCCATGTTCTCCCAGGACAACATCCCCTTCCCGAAACACGACATCATGGGAGAGATCTACGAAGTGACGATAGAATGAAATGCAGGAACGGATCCGTGAAATAGCATTCCGGTATCTGGCCGGAATAATCGCGTTTTTACCTGTCATCCTGTGTCTCAGGATAGTGGAGGCATTGTATTTACAGCATGCCATTGCTCTCCAGGGCCGGATCTGGGAGATCGAATCAGTCGGGTTTCTGTACGACCTCAAAGCCTTCCTGGTTCTGACCCTTCTGATGTTTCTTCCGTTTTTGCTGATATCACTCCGGAATCGCCGGGCAGGGATGCTTTCACTGATTATTGCCCTGGTCCTTTTCGGCCTGATACAGTATGCCCTTGTCCTATATTTTGCCGTCAACCTGTCCCCCCTCGATGAGGTCCTTTTCAATTATTCACCCGACGAGATCACCATGATCATCAGGGGTTCCGATAAACTGGATTATTCGACCTTTCTCCCGGTGATCCTGCTGATCCTGCTGGTTGTGACACTCCAATGGCTTGCCGCAAGGATCCGGCTAAACCGGAAATCGGGTATCGTGGTGCTCAGTTTTATTATTGCTTCAATGGTACTCGCAATCTTTCCTCTGTTCCCCCGGGAGAACCAGGGACCGGATGATACTTTCCGGTTTCAGTTAAATAAAACCGCGTATTTCGTTCAAAAAAGCGTTGCTGCATTGTTCCGGAATCAATCCACCGGGATTCCGGAAGAACTGGCCAGGGATATTGATACCTACCAGAAGATTCACTCAGGATTCAGCTTTACAAGCAAAAAATACCCGCTGGTGCACAGGGCAGAAACTCCCGACAACCTGGGCCCGCTGATCAATTTCAATGCGCAACCACCCAATCTGGTGTTTGTAATCGCGGAATCCCTTTCTTCAGCAGTCACGGGAAATGAATCCCGGTTCGGATCCTTCACTCCTTTCCTCGACTCCCTGAAAGACCAAAGCCTGTACTGGGATAATTTTTTATCGGCTTCCGAACGAACTTTCCACGTCTTTGCTGCGCTATTCGGCTCACTCCCCTATGCCAACGGGGAGTTCCAGAAAGATCTTTCACAGATCCCCTTTCACTATTCCCTTATCCGGTACCTTCATAAGAATGGGTATTTCACAACGGTTTATTATGGCAGTGACCTCAGGTTTACCAATTATGATCAGTACCTGAAGAGCCAGGAAACTGATCTGCTGATGCAGAATTTTGGCCCGGCCTGGGAAGAAAAAAGAAAACAGGGTCCGGATTTCTTCTGGGGTTACCACGACGAATTCACTTTCGCCCGCTCACTGGAAGTGATCGATTCATTGAACCGAAGCCCCCGGCTCGACATTTACCTGACCCTGTCGACCCATTTCCCTTTTAAAGTGCCGGATCAGGGGAAATACCTCCGGCTGTATGAAGACATTACACACTCACCCGGTTTCCCGGCTGAAAAGAAAGAACGCACCGATCTGCAGAAGAATCTCTTTGCATCGGTCCTGTATCTCGACGATGTCCTGCGGAGGTTCATAAAAGCCTATGCATCGCGGGAAGATTTTAAAAACACCATTTTCCTGATCACCGGTGACCATTTTTTTATGGAACTGGATTATACCCGGATTTCCGAGATTGAGCGGTATCATGTTCCCATGCTTATCTACTCACCGATGCTGAAGGAGCCACGCCGTTTTGAGTCCGTTTCTTCTCACCTCGATGTCGCTCCTTCACTGATTGCCATGCTGCAATCACGCTATCCCATGACACCTCTGCCATACGTGCAATGGCTGGGCGAGGGGATCGACACTGCCACCGGATTCAGGAACATACATATACTTGGTTTTGTCACCTGTTACCAGAAGAAGAGCGAATACCTCACAGGGGATCTCCTCCTGGCGAAAGACAGATTGTTTTCCATCCGGCCCGGATTGCTGACGGAACCCGTGAATAATCCGGATTTACTTGAAAAGCTCCGGAATGAGCTCCGGATAACAAACAACGTGTACGATTACGCCGCTGCAACCGACCATATCCTCATCCCGGAACTTTTCATGCCGGTATTGTTCGATACCACACAGATCTTCATACTGGATTCCACCGCCTATCCCTTCGGAGAAGTGCCACCCGAGTTTATCAATTTTTTTCACCCGGTGAAACTTCCATCTGATTACCGCCGGCTGGAATGTGCCCTTTCATTCCGGTACGCCACCGGGCAAACCGCCGATACAACGATATTGCCCCGGTTAATCCTGACCATCGAAGATTCCCTGGCAACATCGCTGATTTACCACCTCTTTGCCTTTCCCGGGAAAGGAGTCCCGGTCAGACCGGGGATATGGAATTCCTTCACCGTTTCAAGCAGTTTTGACCTGAGTTCGGTCGACGACCTGAAGGGATCATACGTAAAGCTTTATTTTTTCAATAATCAGTCATGCCATATCCGGCTCGACAGTGTAAACATCTGCCTGAACGGGATCAATTGAAATATTCCCGGTCCGATTCATAGGTTGAACAAAGTACAGCATGCATAAAAAAATCATCATTCTCGGCGCAGGACTGGTGGGCGGACCGATGGCCCGCGACCTTGCAACCGATCCCGGGTTTAAGGTTTCGGTAGCCGATATCAGCACCGAAGCGTTGCAAAAAGCCACAGCGGGCACATCCGTCCAGCCGATTCAAACCGACCTGAACATACCGGAAAATGTAACCCGCCTGGTGAAAGGATCCGACCTGGTGATCAGCGCCGTTCCGGGCTTCCTGGGATTTCAGACCCTGAAAACCGTAATCGAGGCAGGCAGGAGCATTGTGGATATTGCCTTTTTTATCGAAGATCCTTTCCCTCTCGATGAGCTGGCAATGAAGAACAAGGTAACCGCCATTGTCGATTGCGGCGTTGCCCCGGGAATGTGCAACGTGC
>Ga0233425_10005202_pt1 | contig 20832 bp, 17 predicted proteins | sample Watercolumn_Towu_2_FD_181712 | JGI IMG/M metagenome (GOLD analysis project Ga0233425, IMG submission 181712) | Freshwater microbial communities from Lake Towuti, South Sulawesi, Indonesia - Watercolumn_Towuti2014_140_MG | ecosystem: Environmental > Aquatic > Freshwater > Lake | place...
ATGAGCAGCGGCCCGGTAGCCCTCTCCGGGCCTTCGGCCCGACTCTCCCAGAGGGAGAGTGAAGCAAGAGTCACGACAGTGCGACCACTTCTAAACCGCACGACCTCCTTTGGGAGGGTGAAGCCGGCACGCACCGTACCCGTGCGCGTCCCTATTCCGCCGCCTCGCTCAGCGTCGTGATGATCGGCGTGCCTTTCGCGTCGCAGATTCCTTCACTCACGGCCATGATTCCTCCATCTGGTTCCGATCGGATCGGCTTTCAAAAAGCCATGATCGCGGGTCTCAGCTCGAATAGTAACCCGCCGAGAACGGGTCAAGCGAACAGCCCCCGACGGACAACCGTCCACGTCAATCGGACGCCGAGCTGACCGTTCGAGAATCGCGCCGTCAGTGCAGTCGCCATCCGTGCTCGACGGCATCCGCCGACCTCCGCAGGTTGTATTCCGGCGGCGTGGGAACGTTGCGCGTCGTTTCCGGTCGTTGTCAAGACGACTCGGCCCGACGAGAACCCGGATTGTTCACCACCGAGGCGCAGAGGGTGAAGAAAGGACACTTACCCTCAGGCAAATACTTCCGCACCCGTAGCCGCGGGCTCAGGGAACACCGTGCCGCACGCCAGACACGCTTCACGATCGCGCGGGACGAGCTGATGACACGCCAAGCATGTTTCGCGCACGGGCCAACTGCGATGTACCAGATAGGCGAGCAAGCCTGGCAGACCAAACAGAAAGACAAAGATAAACCACGCCATGGGTGCTGGTTGGCCGTATCTGCGTTGCCGTCGATAACACCAACAGCCGATGATCGCGGCCAACACGGCGACGGACAGGATGGGCCATTTCCATTGCCAAAGCGACCCGGCCAGGGCGCTCAGGTAGTTTGGCGCGCGCCCGCCGTCCACCTGGAGTAAGGGATTAATAACCGCTACTCCTACTCCCAATGCAATGGGAATCGGAACGATTGAGAAGCCTTCAGCGAGTGCGACCAGAGGTGTGGTCGAATCCGAGTCAGGCTTGTTGCCTAGCGGACCTGAATCGCGCGTGACCTTTCCTTCTGAGTCGAGCCAGACATATCGCGGCGACAGAGTGGCCTGGTAGCTGTAGCGGCCACCCGTGTGGAGCAGCAGTCCGCCGCTCACTTCATAGACTTCGAACGCTGTGTCCCGCAGCTCGGATGTCAATGCGAACTGCCGGGTTGCTCCCGATCGCGGATCAATAATCCACAACTTGTCCACCGCGCGCGCGACGATGTTCTGTGCCGGTGCCTCGTGCAGTGCTGCGGTTTCTGAAACGGCACGCTCAATCACGGCTGCGGAGACGAGATCGGCGTTCGCAAACAGCTCTCGGACGGCACGCTGCTGCAGGTCGATTTCCCAGAGATGACCTTGTGAGACAAGATACGACTTCCATCGGTCCAAGCGATGGGGCGAGCCTTGCGATCCGCCGGTGTTCACCAGCGAATCCAAGGACGCATAGACGAAACCAGGGACCGATGGCCCCGCTGCATTCCGCAGCCGGGCATCGAAAGGGAAGGCGTCATCCGGGGCGGGCCGCGCGACGGTGAAGCCACTGCGCCCGATGAACCCGATACGCTTGCTCGTCACCGGATCATATCCCTCGAACCAAGCGCGACCGTTGCGCCGACCGTCATGAATGAAGTACCACCTTCCCGGTGGCGTCTGGCCGTCGGACCAGGCAGTGACGCGGTATCGCCAATCTGTGCTCAGGGAATAGTTTTCTAATTGCGTCGGACCCGGTAGATACTCTGCCGTCAAGTAGCTCCTTTCCGGCAATGGCCGTCCTTGCAGGTCCCGGATCGTGCGCTGCCCAAAGGAGGTGGTCCTGATAATCGGCGTACCGTCCACCTGAACGAGATACTCGTCGTAGTCGGATATGCCGCGCTGTTTGCGGTGCACGGTGTCCCAGAAGGAACCGGCCACCGCTCCCCAGACGATCGCAATACCTGTCGCCAAAACGAAGGCCAGCACCAGGCGGAGCACTGTGAGGGAATGACTTTTCATCGACGCGTCTCTCAACCGAAATCCCGCTCTTGCGCCACCAGCCTTATGCTGGCGACGAGTAACACGATCGTGAGCGTCACAAAGAGAACCGACCACCAGGACAGCCCGGTACCGAAGGTGACAAAGAGTGCCGGGAGGCCTGCCGCCAGCGGCGCCAGCCGGGACCCGTACCAGCGCGCCGGACGCAGGCCGCTCAAGAACGCTGCCAAATAGAGGCAGCTCATGGCAAGCCAAGCCATCCACACCGGCGCTGTCATCGACCAATAGAACGGACTGGCGTGCGTCCCGGGCGTGGCGGCCCAAAGACTGTACACCAGAATGGGAACCGCTCCGCAGACCAGATATACACCCAGTCCCAGCGTAACCTTGGCAGCCATCAGCCGCGTGCGCGATACGGGCAGATGCAGCAACAGAGGATAGGTGCCATGCAAGGACTCTCCCACGGACTGTCGGAATCCCAATGTCATGGCAAAAAGTGCCAGAACAAGATTCAGTTGCCCGATGAACTCCGAGGCGACGAACGGGATAGCGTCCGGACTTCTGCCGTAGAAGTTGAGGCCTCCGAGTTGTGCCAACGACTCGATCATCAAGCCGAACGTTCCAGACTCCCAGCCCGTATTCCTGGCCACGAGATAGAAACTCACAGCCAGGGCCACCAGCGCGATCACCAGGCACTCACGGATTTCTTTAAGCGCCAACGCTTTCCACATCTTCCTGCTCCCCGACAAACACCGGCAACGGTCGCCGCGCCCCGCGCGTGTATTCGATGAAGGCGTCTTCCAGATTCAGATCCACGACTTCCCAGCCGAGCGGGCGGAGTTGTTCCAGGAGTCGCCGCTGCTCCTCGTCCCAACGTACCGTGATGATTTCGAGCTTCTTGCCCACCTGGCGTGTTCCCACGATGCCGGCGCAGGCCGGGAACTCGGGCGGCTCCCCGCCGAAGTCAACAACAACTTTCTTGACGGTCTGTTTGAAGGTCTCTGTGGGACAATCGACGCGGAGCACTCCGTCCACCAGGACTCCCACGCGATCGGCAATACGTTCTACGTCCGACATGATGTGCGAGCTGAACAGGATCGTCCGGCCGCGGCGCTGGATGATCTGGACCATCGATTCCAGGAAATCGCGGCGCACGACCGTATCGAGCCCGATGGTCGGATCGTCGAGGATCAGAAGTTCGGGATCCGGGGCCATCGCCAAGGCAAGCGCGAGCTGAGCGCGCTGGCCGCGCGAGAGGTGACGGATCTTCTTGCGCTGAGGAAGTTCAAAATGATCGAGAATCTGGGCGACAAACGCGTCATTCCAATGACGATGGAAGGCACGCATGACGCGGACCATCTGACCCACGCTCATCCAGCGGTACAGGGGGTGCCCTTCCGCCAGATAGGCGATGCGCGACCGAGTTTCCGGCGTGATGGTCCCTGACTCCTCACCCAGCAAAGAGGCGCCGCCTCGGTCCGGGCGCACCAGACCAAGCAGCATCTTGATCGCCGTCGATTTCCCCGCGCCGTTGCGCCCAAGCAATCCGTAGACGCATCCCGCGGGAATCCGCAGATTGAGCGCGTTCACGACTGCCTGGCGGCCGTAGTACTTGGTCAGCCCCTCCGCGACGATCACATCGCTCATCGCCTCTGTCCTTCCGTCTGCAGGCAATAGTGTGGCGCCATCCATCCCCATCTCTTGTGGGAGAGCGGCCTGGGCACAGTGCGATCCTCCCCCACCCCACGTTCTCCGAGACGGGATCGCGAATACGGAAACAGCGCTACGGACGCTCCGCTTCCCCGCGTTCCCAGTGGAAACGGCGAATCCGATCTTCTACCAGCGATCTCACTTCCTCGGCCAAGAAACCCAGATGAACCGCTTCGGTCAGGAGCGCGTCCAGGGACCGGGTCAATCGTTCCCGACGCACGCGCTTCGTCAACTCGTTACGCGGCCGCGCCACAAAGACACCGAGACCGGGGCGCGTGTCCACGACCCCTTCCCGCTCCAACTCCATGTAGACCCGCGCCACGGTGTTGGGATTCAGCACCAGCATCCGGGACATTTCCCGAACCGACGGCAGCTTCTCGTCACACGCCAACCGCCCGGTCGCAATCGCCTCGCGGATCTGCTCTCCGAGCTGGCGATAGATCGGTACGCGGCTGGCCGATTCAATCCGGAATTGCATGACGACAGGCTCCCTATCTGTACTAGTAATACTAGTACAGTTGCTAACCGCCTGTCAAGAGGGAAAATGGCAGACGGGGCAAGAGAAATTTTGGTCTGCCACAACACTCGGAACTCATCGGCGCGCGCAGCCGACAGCACGGACCGCCAGGTCGCTTCGGTCACCGGCATCGCTTCGTTGATTCACAGGCGTTTGACGTTGTCCCACCAGGGAACGACGGGTGCTACAATGGCCGTCAACGAAGGAGATCGTAACCGTTCACAGCCCGCCACGGTCGCCTTTCGCTCCGCGGAAGTCGCGCTGCTTTCGCGGAGCGAAAGGCGACTCTCCAAGCCGCGTCCCTGTAAACGGCCACCGGCTCGTGAACGGTTACAGGAGATCAAACCATGGAACGACCGCACCTTGTCTTTGGAGTGCACATTACCAGCCGGGCCGTCCAGGCTCCGGCAGTCCAGTCGCTGCTCACGGAATACGGCTGCAACATCAAGACGCGGATCGGCTTGCACCACGTGGACGATAACGTCTGTTCGCCTCGCGGCCTGATACTCCTGGAGTTGTTCGGCGAACTGGAGACTTGCCGCGAATTGAAGGCGAAGCTCTCCGCGCTCGACGGCGTCGAAGTGCAGGAGATGCTCTTCGAGCACGACTGAAAGCCGCCTTCCAAGTCGCGTTCCGTGACGCGTGGAGTTCCTTGTTCCCCGGCGGAGCGTGGGAACTCACTGGCACTCGCGATTTCACGGGCCTGAACGTGATACCGGCTGTGCGCCGAGACCACGACCAAGCGCGTGCCGAGGCAGACGCCCAAGGCAGGTGACGAATCCTACAGGTTCACTTGAAATCGCACGCCGGCCACCAACGCGTCACGTTCCAGCCCCGACGGCGTGACGATGTACTGCAGATCAGGTTGAAGACTTACACGGTCGGTGATTACCGCCTTGTAGAAGATCTCCATCGCGGTCTCTCGATTCGTCCCCCCTTGGAACAGCTCGGCCGATACCAACCCCGCCCCCAGCGCATCGCTGTCGCGTCGAGGCAGGAGGCCGCGATAGACGAGGCCGGCCGCGAAACTGTTCCCAAGGTCGTCTTCGAGAACCGGCTCGCCGGGAAATCTAGGGTAGTAGGCGGCGAAGATCTCCAGACCCTGGATGTCCTCAGCGCTGTCCGCGTTTTCGCGAAAGACCCGCTGCTCAAGCTGCAGATTGTAGCCGTGCCCTGCACCAAACGGTTCTTCCCGCACTTCGCCTTCGGAAAAATACAACCCGCCCACGGCGATCCTGCCGGGAAACCTCCCGCACAGCAGAGCGTACGTATACTCGAGCTCTCCGGTCACCATCACGGTGTCCTGGCCTGAAAAACCCCAGCTTCCTGGGGCCGCGAGCTTATCCCAGACTCCGACCTTGAATTGCAGCGGTGGAGCGAGTTGGACCACGGCGACAGCCGCCATCCCTTGATGCGGATAGCTGGGCAGGTTCGCGTTCGGGCTGAGCGTGAACCCCGATTGAATGAAGTCGGCGGCCGAGTCCATGAAGAAGAACTCTTCGTTCACATCCTGCTTTCCCAGCCGAAGAGTCACCGCGTCGTTGAGCATGTCAAATTCCCACCAGTACTCGCCCACCTGCGTGATGTTCCGGGTGGAGTCGATATTGCTGAGCACCATCCTGTCGCCCACGAAATCCTCCGTCAGGCCCCGGCCGTGCGTGTTCTGGGCGAGCAGAAAGAACCTGCCCGGTACGGGTACTCGCAGCCGTTCGAAGTCGAGCGTTAACGGAAGATCCAACAGCGCTTGGTACTGCGTGGCGTTGGCCGTGGAAATCCCGCCGCGCGCATTCGTGAAACACTCGCCGTAATACACGGGATCGATTTCGATGCCGCAATCCGCAGTCCGAGAAGCAGAGAACTCACGCACGGCACATTCGTCGTACGGCGGTTCACCCCTCGCGACAAAGTCCGCCGACGAGGTATCGGTTGCGCCCAAGCTGTCGCTGGCAAGCAGCTCTTCCGCTGCCGAGACGGGCACGAGGGCCAATCCGAGAATGACCGCAGCATACGCTGCGATGATCGTTCCAGTCCTCACCGCGGAACATACTTTCTCGTCAACGATGTAGGCCGGATTACCAATCCGGCCTACGGGTCAATGCGAGCCGCACGACTGCTAGAGCGTCATGTTCACACGAAGTCCATAGACGTATGCTTCTTCGGAGATGGCCCGGTTGCCCGGCACGATGTACTGCACGTCGGGCGTTACATTCAACCACGGCGTGACCTGGACGTTGTAGAACAGCTCGACGCCCGTGCCGTCCTGCGGGTCGAGCAGCGCCCGGGGTAGCGGCCCGAACTCGTCGCTAGCGCCGATGTAGTACCAGCCGACACCCCAATTGTCACGATGGTCTCGCAGCGGACTGTTGCCACCCAGGCCGAGGCTCAGGAAGTAGCGCAAAGGCGTCGGGTTGCCGTCGCTGATCGAAGCCCGGCCGAACAGCCCCCAACCCCGCGGATCCTTCTTCGGTCCGAGCCCCGGTCGCTCCCCCTCAAACGTGACGAAGTACTGGTCGAAACCGTAATAGATCGTGTACGAATCCGGAAGCGTGGCAAACCCCGGCACCGGCTCGTACGGGTAGTCGCCGGGCGGGGGCTCCGCGAAAGCTAAATCGGTCATTTCCAGGTGCTTCCAAATGCCGCCGACATGGTGCTCGCCGGGCAGGCTGAAGAAGTTGGTGTCCACCCCAACCTGACTGCCGACGATAACCCCCTCGGCAAACAGATCATCCAGATTGAAGAAGTCTTTCGTGCGGTTCTTCGGATCGTAGACGAACGCCGATACGTGGCCCCACGACTGCGGCATGAGGGCACCCGCCGTGAACCCCGTGTAAGGCAACGCCAACAGAAAGGCGGGATTGGCGACGAAGGCTTGATTCACGAATTGCGACGTGCCGTCGCCACCCGCGAAGATGTCCTGGTCGGCAGCACCCAGCACGTCTTTCTTGCCGGCGAAGACGATCAGCTTCTCCGACAGCGGTTGCGTGAACAGGAAGTTGGTGATGTAGGGCGTGCCTTCATCGTTCGGTACCGGCGGCAGTAGCGCCGGGAACACGGCGGGAGGCAGTGCCCCGGTGTGCAGCGAGACGTTGCCGAAGTCGCCGTACCAGTGCTCGGCGCGCACCAACAGCCTTCCATAGGGCAGGCCGCCGAACTTCTCGAGATCGAAGATCAAATCGTATTCGCCACGTCCGGTGTACTTGAACGTGTCGCCCATGCCCAGGGGCAGCAGGGCCGCCGCGAGCGGAGAATCGATGCCGCCGTCGACCCCAAAGCCGAAGTGCGTTGACCGCCCCGCGAAGGTGACTCCCGATTCCTGTAGGCAGGAGCGGTATCCGAGCCAGTCGCCGGTCAGGGTCGGACGCGCGCCGAGGCAGTTGCATTCCCCAGAAACGGCGTAGTCCCCACCCTCAGCGATGGCCAGCGTTTCGAACTCGGCCACTTCCTCGGCCGCCGCGTCCATGGACTCCGCGTCATCCTGGGCCCGCGCGCCGTAAGAGAAGGCCGCAATCGCCACCGCGGCCAGAACAAGGTAGGCATTGAGAATCAGCTTGCACATGCCAGCGACTCCGTTCGCTTGAAGGTCCGAGATCGTCGTTGGAATCGAAGGACGATCCCAAGGCGCTCGAAGAACAGCCCGCCCGTGAGTTCCCAAGTACTTGCAGGACGGAATTCCAAACTGTCCCGGACGGCTTGGCAAACCGCGCTGCGTGGCAGCTTATGGCGGGGACTTCATGGAGAAGGGGCCTTGCCTACCCCGAAAATCCGGGTTCCTTTTTCTTGATCGGATATCCCGGTGCGATGCCACTAGCACGTATGCGGGTGGCGGCGCGAAATACGTAAGCTCACGCACGGTCTGCACGGCATAATCGGCGAAGTCCACCCCGCAGCTGCAAAGCCGGTAAGACGGATTGGCAATTCGTCCATCAGGGGATTGCCTGCAACGTCGGGTCTGTATGTACCCGAGGAAGTCAGCCGATTCCGTTTCGCGCTGTCGCGCTGTCGCGATCCAATGGCTGTCAGGCCGCCTCCTCATCGTGTCCAGCGCGAAAACACGAAAGGGCGAAAACGCGAATCAGCCCCGCAGTTGCAATTCGGAATGTCTCGGTCCCGTTGTCCGACGGTACCGGCGGCAGTATTATTGACTCCCTACTTCATCGGCGTGCGCCCGAACTCAAGCCCATCGCGATTAGCGTGCATGACGAACGGGCGGTGGCGGAACGCGTTCTGGGAATGGGGGCTGCTGGTTTTGTTGTCAAGGGCTCGGCGGCCACCGATCTGCTGCCTGCGATCGAAGTGGTAATGAGAGGGCAGACGTGTGTGTCTGCGAGCGCGCATCCGCCATTGCGTTTCGCAGCATCGGAGAGGGCTTCGTTGTGGGACGGATTGTCAATCCGTCCTACTGGTTTTGTCCACGTTCGACCTTCTTTCGCGAAAGGACTTTAGCCTATGTCAAGTCAACGTCTTGGCCTGCTGACGATGACGGCCGTGGCCGTCGTGGGCCTGCTGGCCACCGGCTCCGTCGCGGCGGAGCAAAGGAAGCCGAATATCCTCGTCATCTGGGGCGATGACGTCGGCGTTCACAACATCAGCGCCTACAATCACGGGATCATGGGGTATCGCACCCCCAACATCGACCGGATCGCCCGCGAAGGGGCGATGTTCACGGACGCGTACGCCCAACAGAGCTGCACCGCCGGACGAGCATCGTTCATCCTGGGGCAACACCCGTTCCGTACGGGTCTGCTGACGATCGGCATGCCCGGCAGCGAGCACGGCGCACCCGATTGGGCTCCCACGATTGCCGATCTGCTGAAGGATCAAGGATACACCACCGGGCAATTCGGCAAGAATCACCTGGGCGACCGGGACAAGCACCTGCCGACGGCGCATGGATTCGACGAGTTCTTCGGCAACCTGTATCACCTGAACGCCGAGGAAGAGCCGGAGACGTATTACTATCCGAAGGACCCCGAGTTCAAGAAGAGGTTTGGTCCGCGCGGTGTGATTCACTCCTATGCCGACGGCCGCATTCAGGATACCGGGCCATTGACTCGCGAGCGCATGGAGACGGCGGATGAAGAATTCGCCGCTGCGGGCCTGGATTTCATCGACCGCGCCCACAAAGCAAAGAAGCCCTTCTTCGTCTGGATGAGCACGACGCGCATGCACATCTGGACAAGGCTGAAGAAGGAATCTGACGGCAAGACCGGGATCGGGCTCTATCCCGACGGCATGGTGGAACATGACGGACACGTCGGCCTGTTCCTGGACAAACTGAAGGAACTGGGCATCGACGACAACACGATCGTGGTCTACAGCACGGACAACGGCGCGGAAACAGGGTCGTGGCCGGATGGCGGAATCACCCCGTTCCACGGCGAGAAAGGCACGACATGGGAAGGCGGCTTCCGCGTGCCGCTGGTCGTCCGCTGGCCCGGCGTGATCAAGCCAGGCACGGTCTGCAACGACATCATCTCTCACGAAGACTGGCTGCCGACGTTTGCCCACGCTGCCGGCGTGCCCAATGTCGTCGAAAAGTGCAAGGAAGGCTATCAGGCAAACGGCAAGACCTGGAAAGTCCACCTGGACGGCTACGACTACTTGCCGTACTTCAAGGGCGAAGTCAAGAAGGCTCCGCGCGACTCCATCTACTATTTCGGTCAAGGCGGCGAATTGAATGCCGTCCGCTGGAATAACTGGAAGGTCAGTTTCGCGATCGTCAAGGGCAATATCGCTACCGGCGAGCGGATCATCCCGAATTGGCCTCTGATCTGCAATTTGCGTGCGGACCCGTACGAGATCATGCACGAACATGGCGAGATGGGTTACTTGCGCTGGTACGCCGACAACATGTGGCTGTTCGTCCCGATTCAGGAGAAGCTCAAATCCTTCTTCTCGACGATCCCGCAGTATCCGTTCCAGGAGGGATCGAGCCTCACGGCCGGCGGGATCAACTACAACTCGCTGAAGGCCATGAAGGCGATGGAAATGCTGAAGGAGTTGGGGGAACGCTTCCCGACGAACCAGTAGCACCTCTAGTCCCGGTTGGCCCCGGCACGCTGTGACGGGGCCAACCGTGGGACGGATTGCAGATCCGTCCTGCAATGGGTGAGTCCAAGGTGGGACGGAGAGCCAAGCAATTGACGCCTACCGTCATCGAGGCGATCGACATGTTTCTGGTCGGCGTAATCTCAGCCAGTCTTCTCGTACACGGCACGAAGATGTCGCACTGCCCGCGCTGAACCCGATGCTTTCCCCGGACGGATGTTAGAACGCTAGTTGGAGCTGCGTGCGGAACAGCCAGCCGATATCGCCGGGTAAGATATCCAGGGACGATGCACTGATCGGGGCACCGTCCAAGTGGGTCGCATCGAAAGTCAGCTTGGCGTTCTGCCCGCGAAAATACCAGACGATTCCCGCGGCGATCTCGTCGGCACTCTGGTCTTCCACTCCCAACGTACCCGAGTCGCCCACGACCCGCGACCATCGAGATATCAATTCCAATTTCCCCGGAACAACGAACTTGCCCACCTGGAACCAGAACCCGTGGTCGAACAGCAAGGGCACCGGCGCTCCTTCAAAGCCGCTGATACTGCGGAGATAGTACTCACTGGTGATGGACCAGCCACGGTACTTGCAGGATGCATCGAGACAATACAAATGAACGTCGTATTGGTCGATAGCCGGCGGTAGCAGGGTGCTGAGCTGGATTCCCGAGTCGACCACGCGTATGGAATTGAACTCCGTCGGACCCTCGCGGTCAATCGTCGAGCCGGCAAACGCAGCGCCAATTCGCGTCGCCGGGCTCTCATGCCAGTCCAGATCGGCCAGGGCGCCTGTACCCCAATCTCCCGTCGGATACGCGAAAACGCGCGCCGAGTACGCAAAGTTGTTGTCCAACCGGCCGCTACTACCCGTCTCGGCTCCCCCAGTGACCAGGCCGTTGAAGACCGCCATCTCCCAGTCGGCGGGAAAGGGGACGAATCGGGTCTGCCCGTGAAGTCCCCACGCCAGACTCCGGTTCACGTCAAAGTACATGCTGGCGACTGAGCGATCGCAGAATTCGAATTCGCGCGCGGAGAGGTAGCGCGCTAGGGTGAAAGGCACCTTGTACTTGCCCGCTTTGAACACCAGCGTGCCACGGTCCAGCCCCCAGAGATTGTGGCCGAAATCAAAGTCCATGATGTAATCCAGCAGGCGGAATTCATCGCCCGCGCTGCTGCGGCCATCCAACTGAATGAAATAATCCAAGTCAGGAGTAAGTGCATGGCCGGAAAGCGCGAGGCGTCCCCGGATAAGTTGCAGTTGGTTGAGATCGTCACTGGGCCCCGCGGAGTCGAAACGCGTCTGTCGCATTTGCAGCAGCCCGTTGACCCGCAGAAAATACGGCAGATCCGCCCCTTGCAGGTCGAGAGGCCGCTCGCTCGCGATTACGAACCCTCCCTCATAGCCGACCCTCGCCTCGTCAAACCATGACGGAAATGGTTGCAGTTCTCCGTAGTCGGGGACTTCGGCATCGAGGGACTCCATGTCGTCCGTTGCCGGCGAGATGGAACCAAGGCCCGGATCGTCAGATCCCTGGTCCGTATAAGTCGCCGGCGAGGCGCCGAACGCACTTTCGACCGCCGGCAGCCTCATGACCGCAACGGGCATCGCGCCAGCCGCATCGCTCGACGCGAATAGGGTGCCGTCGTCCGCAGCGAAACCGGGACGCGACTCCGGGCATAGGCACATCAGGAGCGCGCTGAGCCAGATTGCGCGCCGGCAAGACCAAATCGCGGTAGGGTTGCGGCCAGGTCCTGGCATCGTCGTCTCATGCATGTGTGGCACCTAAGGGTGCGCTCACGAGTAGCTTGCCGCATCAACCATCGTCGCACGGCTCTCCGAGGTGATTGCTCGACTCGGCGAGTCGAGCGACGGACGGCAAATCGGTAACTTATTGTTGAGCGCGCTCTAAGGTGCCGTCCGAGAGTAAGTTGCCGGTTTGACAATAGGACAGATTGCCCACTCCGTTCCCACTTCTGGGACGGTTTGGCAAACCGTCCTACTCAAGCATCTCTTGCTCGCCCTTGTCCTCTTCGCAGCAACTCCCGCGGCCAAATCGCCAGGTCATGCCTGTGCCAATCCAGTACGACTCGACCGTGGCCGTGGTAATGCCGAAAGTCTGCGATTCCTCGAACATGCCGCCCGCAAACAGGTCCAGGTCCACGCCGGGCAGCACGTCGCGCACGCTGACGCCCGCCGTGATCCGGTCTTGCGGGATGGCGGCGAACAGAGCTTCGATGTACTGAATCTGGGCGACACCACCGGGAGGCAGCACGCCGCCGAGGCGATCGCCCACCGAATCACGCATCGGGTTCTCGTTCCAGGCGTATCCCATCCGCAGCCGGACGCGCTGATTGAGCGCATACTGGGCACCGAACTGCAAAGCCCATTGGTCGTTGAAGAGCTCTCCGAACATCGCGGTGTCAGTGTACTCCTGATAGACTGCGTCCATGGCCAAGAGCAGACGCCCGTCCAGAAGTGCGCTATTCGCGATGCCCAGGCCGAAACACTGCGGCCGGTCAACCGCCATGTCGAAATAAACGCCGGGGTTGACAGCAGGGAACGTCACAAGGCTCTCAAACGTGTAGGACGCCTTCGATTTCCAGAACAGGCCCAGGTTGGTATCGGGTGTCAACTGGTAATCGGCGCCGACGCTGCCGCGCAGGGCATAGTCGATGGACGATCCCGCATTCCCGACGAACGGACCGGCCATGGTGGCGTTGGAGAGGATGATCGAGGTCCCCAGCGACAGTCGGTCCGTCAGGCTGACCCCCGCACCGGCAACAATGTCCAAGGCGACAAGACTGGCATAGGTTCCGTTCGAAGCCGGGACTTCGCGGAAATCGACGCCGGCGCCCGAGCCCGCCACCAGCCCGAGGCCCGTCGTGATAGGCAGTCCCCACGCGGTGTAGTCTTGCGTAACGCCGATGTTCGGGGCCGCGACGCCTTGAGCGTCGGATTTCGCGTCAAAGGCACCCACGAACGGCAAACCAGGCGGTGCGACTGACAGATCGTAAGTGGGTTCGATCCATGCTCCGCCCAGTCCGAATTGGGTGCCCCGGTACTGAGTTAAAGTGGCCGGGTTTCCATTGATCGCCGACTGCAGATCTTGAGGCGTTGCGGTGCTTGCTCCCGCCATCCCCGCGGAGGCGGGCATCAAGTTGTTGAACACCTCGACACCAAACGACTGGGCGCGGACATGCCCCGCAGCCAGAACCACGATAACCAAAGCAATTGTGGCAATTCGCGTATTCACCACGTTGACTCCACTCGAATCAAAGAATGTCGGGAAGTAACGGAGATTGGGCACCATTCACCATATCGGTACACGCTGCAACATCGGCGCAGCCGGAAGAAACTCCACACGGATTCGCGGTGGCTGTGGGCACAAGCGAGAACCTGCCCACCGGTCTTCCGAAAAGAGAGAAAGCTCTACGCGACCGGAATATTCTGTCGCAACGTCACGTCTTACCGGTTTATCCTAGGAGTCAAAGGTGCCATTCCCGCTTACTCGAGGCCTTGACACGTACCGTCTTCGTGATGGGCCTTACGGCCGGAAGCCATCGAGCGGGATTCGCGCAGGGTGTGTGCAACCGCACACATTCTTGGTGTACCGCTGCGGCCGGATATGCCACTTGAAGCGAAGGTGACGAAAACGGAAGAAATGCCGACGGGGGCAACTGCGGTGATTACCGCGTTTGTCGGCGGGCGCCAGTGTGCTACGCTTTTCTGTCGGCAGCTGGCTGTACCCTAAATACGGAGGTACTGCGAAGAGCTGAGCGTGCGACTCGCTAGCGCACTGCCGGGGACACTTCTTATTCTGACGCAAGCGATCGAATGGGACTGTTATGGACCGTCAGCCAATGCCCTGCCTGCGAAGTCCGCGCCACGATGCTCTGGGAAAGTCCGCCTGCGTAATCACGATCCGCATGGACGCGTATGATCCGCATCACGAGTATTGCGTGACGTTGACCAACTTGTCGCGCAACGGAATCCAGTTGTGTCTGGCGGAACCTCTGCCCTGTGACGAGCACGCGGTAATTCGTATTCGGCACGTGCAGGGGGACCTGGACGTGGAACTGGCCGGTGTCGTACGATGGCGACGGACGAGCGGCGATGACGGTTGGTCGATTGGTTGCGAGTTCAACGAGCCTCTGAGTTATGAAGTGCTGGGGGAGTTGTTTCTCAGAGGCATCCTCGAAATGAAACGGTGAGCGTTTACCTGCCATCGTTCAAGGGATTGTTGATGCACAGGTTCCTCGTCACCGGCGCGAGCGGTCAGTTAGGTGCTTATCTGCTGCGGGAATTGCAGCGCCGCGGTGCCATCGCGACTGCCTGGTGCCGCACCAGCCGAGAAGCGCCGTTCTTCGGCTACGATCTGCAACCCGTCGATCTGGCACGAGCCGATGAGGTCGCGGCGGCTTTCCGCGCCGCGCGACCGGACGCGGTCATCCATGCGGGGGCCTTCAGTCGCATTGACGAGTGTTATCGAGATCCAACTGCCGCTCACCGCGTCAACATCGGCGGCACGGAGACGTTGGCCCGCCTGTGTGACGAGGCGCGTTGCCGGCTGGTTTACGTCTCGACCGACCTCGTGTTCGACGGTCGCCGGGGCGGCTACCAGGAGCAGGATGTCCCCGCGCCGCTGAGTGTTTACGGCACGACAAAGGCGGCCGCCGAGCACTCCGTGCTGGCAATTGAACGCGGGGTCGTAGTGCGAATCAGCCTGCTCTTCGGCCCGTCGCTGTCGGGCCGTGTTGGCTTCTTCAATGCACAATTGCAGTCGCTGATCGCACGCACGCCCATGCCACTATTCGAGGATGAATGGCGTACGCCGTTGAGCCTCTCTACCGCGGCAGACGGCTTGTTGGCCATCGCGGAGACCGACTTCCGCGGCATCCTGCACTTGGGCGGACCCGAACGTATGTCGCGGTGGGAAATGGGAGTCCGACTCGCGACGGCCTTGGGCGGCGATGCATCCGTCTTCCGTTGTGCAAAACAGGTGGACGTGTTCGCGCCGGAACCGCGCCCACGCGACGTGTCGTTTGACTGCCGGCTCTTCCGCCGGGAGTTCCCGCAGGTACCCTGGCCTTGCTGGGAGGAAGCGCTCAAGATACTCGGCCTGCATCGCTTGCCGACCGCCGGTTGACGATCGGCGCGACTCCCGTCACCATGAACCCGCTGTACTTGGTGCAGGGGACTGACTGCCAGACCGCTGGGTGCCTGGATCCGCGCGCTCGGACACTGTTCCGGATGATGCACCACAGAGGCACAAAGGGTGAAGGAAAGACCATTGAGGCAAGTGTTTTCGCAACGATCATGATGGGTCTGAATCTGACAAGCTGCAAACTCCGCCTCTTCTGCTTTCCTTTGTGTTCTCTGTGGCTCTGTGGTGGCTCTCCTGGTTTCGTGCATCATGCGGCGTTATTCGCCACACAGGACCGTCATTGATGACCGTTGAGCATCGTCTCGTAGTTCATTTCGCCACGGACACACGTTCCATCGTGGTCCAGCCCGAGGATGGCCAGCAGGACCTGGCGGAACTCCTACGGCGAGCCGGCCTGCCCTTGAACACGCGCTGCGGTCGCCGCGGGCTCTGCAACGGATGCGTGGTCGAGGTACTGGGTGGCGAACTGCGAATCGGCGACTCATCCTCGCGTTCCCCGGACGGTCCGGGACCTCGACACGTGCGCGCCTGCGAATGCCGAACTGTGCCGGGTGCGAGCGCCGAGATCCGGATCCCGCTCCGATCACGGTTGGCCCACGAACCGCAGATCGTGTCGTCCTTCCGCTGCAACGTTTCGCACGCGCTCGAACCGCTTTGGCAACGAGTCACTGTGCCACCCGCGCCGGGAGCGACCGCGTATTCCCTCCAGGCCCTCTGCCAATTGGTGGCGGAGCGGAGCGCCCGGGAACTGCCCGTGTCCGCCGACGAATCGCTCGCCACACCACTGCCGACGGGTGGTCCTGCGGAAACACTGGCATTGGAGTACCGCGGCGACGACTGGCTGTTATCCAGGTCGACGGATCATTCGCGAGACGATGCATTGGGTCTGGCACTCGACATCGGCACAACGACGGTTGTGGGTCTGCTGGTGAACCTGTCGACGGGCGCGGTGGTGGCAACGGCCTCGTTGCTGAACGGGCAGATTGCCCTCGGGGATAACGTTGTAACTCGGATCAACCTGTGCATTCAGGATCCGCGACAAATCATCGAGTTGCAGGAAGCTGTCACCGCGAAGACGATCTCACCGCTGCTCGCGCAGTTAACGGCCGATGCCGGTACGTGCGGCGATCGGATCCGCGCGATCTGCGTGGCGGGCAACACAACCATGTTGCATCTGCTCGTCGGCGCCGACCCCGGCCCGCTGGGAGTCGCTCCCTTCACGCCGCGGTTCCTGAGCTATCGTCGCGTGCCGCTGGAGCAACTGCCGCTGGAGCAGTCGGCAAATGACGTCGGGCCGCAGATATCGTGCACGCGGCCCGCGGACTCCGCGCCCTCCGCGAGGCCCGCGCGACACGCCGCGGTCCATTTGCTGCCCGGTGCCGCGGCCTATGTCGGAGCCGACATTACGGCCGGCGTGTTCTCGAGCGGCATGCTTTACCGCCGCGACCCGTGCCTGTTGGTTGACATCGGCACGAACGGCGAAATCGTACTGCATCACGGCGGCACACTGGTGGGATGCGCGACGGCGGCCGGACCTGCATTCGAAGGAGCCGGCATGAGTTGTGGAGTTCGGGCCGGTACGGGTGCGATCAGTCACGTGCGACTCACGGAGGAGCCGCTTCGGGCGCAGATCGAAGTCATCGGAGGTGGGCCGCCCGTGGGCTTCTGCGGCACGGGATATGTCGATGCCGTTGCTCAGGCCCGGCGACACGGCCTCCTCAGCCCGACAGGACGCATGACCGACAAGGCCCGGCAGTCGGACCTGTATCACCCGCTCCAACGCGGCCGCGGCCTGCGTCTGGCAGAGGGCCGCGGCGGCGAGCCTCTGGTGGTTTCCGAAGCGGATGTGGCCAGCTTGCTGCAGGCCAAAGCCGCCATCGCCGCCGGCATTCTCTGCCTGCTTAATCGCTGTCAATTGAGGAGCAGTGACATTGCCACTGTGTACTTGGCAGGCGGATTCGGCTTCCATATGGATCTGGACAGCCTGATCGGCTGCGGAATCCTGCCGGGTTTCCACCGCGCGCAGATCGAAGTCGTCGGAAACACGTCCTTGGCCGGCGCCTACCTGGCACTGCTGGATGCCGGAGCCATCGAAGAGATCAAACGCGTCAGTTCGCTAATGGAGATTGTCGAACTGAACCTCGAGCCAACCTTTACTTCGTGTTACATCGATCAGTTGTACTTGCCCTGACCCCAAACGGTGCCACGCACCAAAGATGCGGGAAAATAGGCAGAATAGCGAGGCTTCCATGCACACCACCATGCCGTCACCGGAAGGCGGTAACGCGACGCTCGACCACAAGTACACCTATGTCTGGGTCATTTCGCTGGTCGCGGCGCTCGGCGGTTTACTATTTGGCTACGACTGGGTCGTGATCGGCGGAGCCAAACCTTTCTTCGAGCGTTTCTTTCATCTCGACAGCGAGTTCGTCCGCGGCTGGGCCAACAGCTGCGCCTTGCTGGGCTGTCTGGTGGGCGCGCTGTTGGCCGGCGTGTTGAGTGATCGGTTTGGGCGCAAGCGATTGCTGGTGTTTGCAGCTCTGCTTTTCGCCATCACCTCGGTGGGTAATGGCTTGGCTCCCAACTTCACGATCTTTGTGGCATGGCGCATCCTGGGCGGCGTGGCCATCGGCCTCGCTTCGAATCTCTCCCCGATGTACATCGCGGAAGTGGCTCCCGCGCCGCTGCGCGGCCGACTGGTATCCGTCAATCAGCTGACAATTGTCATCGGCATCTTGCTGGCGCAATTCGTCAACTGGTACATCGTCCGCGATCTGCCGCGCGGTGCGACAGAGGAATTCATGTCCCAATCCTGGTACGTAGTCACCGGCTGGCGATGGATGTTCGGTTTGACCGCCGTTCCGGCACTGCTGTTCTTGATCAGCATGAGCATCGTGCCGGAGAGCCCACGGTGGTTGGCCAAACTGGGGCGGCGCGACGAGGCACAACGGATCCTGACGCGCATTGGCGGAGCGGCACACGCCGCGACCGCGCTGCGCGACATCGAGACAACGCTGACTCCCTCAACCCATGAAGCCGGCTATCGCGAGCTGTTCGACCCCCGCATTCTGCACGTGCTCGTGCTCGGTGTCGTACTGGCGGTCTTTCAGCAATGGTGCGGCATCAATGTGATTTTCAATTACGCCGAGGAGATCTTCCGCGCGGCCGGATACGACATCTCCGACGTGTTGAAAAACATTGCCTGGACAGGCTCGGTCAACCTCGTCTTTACCCTGCTGGCGCTGGCGATCGTGGACCGAGGCGGGCGGAGGATTCTGATGCTGCTGGGCGCCGCGGGACTGGCCGTGATCTATGTCGTGATGGGTGGCTGCTACTTTGCGGGCGTCCAGGGACTGCCGATGCTGCTCCTGGTGCTCGCGGCGATTGGCTGCTACGCCATGTCGCTGGCCCCGGTAACGTGGGTCGTCATTTCGGAGATCTTCCCCAATCGGATTCGCGGCACTGCGATGGCCGTGGCGGTGACCGCGCTCTGGATTGCCTGTTTTATTCTGACCTACACGTTTCCCTGGCTCAACAAGACGCTGGGCTCCGCCGGCACGTTCTGGCTGTACGCATCAATCTGTGTGGCCGGCTTCCTCTACATTCTGCTGCGACTGCCGGAGACCAAAGGCAAGACGCTCGAGCAGATCGAGCATGAACTGGTCGGGTAACGAGTGACCCGCCGTCACCAGTTGTACCAGGGCATCGTGCTGGCCGGAGACGGCACGAGGACCGCATCCAACTGCAGGAGCGCGTAGAGCAGGACCCCGACTCCGTCCAGCGATTCGTAGTACGGCTTGCCGGGGTGCCCCCGCAGAAGCCCGCGGTAGTACAGTCGAGCGACGGCTTCGTTGGCAACGGTCTTGGCCAGGCTGAGCCACTCTTCGTTGCTCGTCAAACGGTGCAGGTGGAGCAGGAACGAAATCGCACCACCATAGTTTCCGGCGTGCGTGCCGGCGGGTGCCCACTCGACGGCGTATTGCCGGTACCACCCGTGAGTATCGCAACGTGTGGGGGGAAATTCCCGCCGGATGAGATCGGCCCAGCGTTGGGCAGCGGTCAACAGCGTCTCGTCCCGTGCGGATGCGTAGGCACACGCGTACGCCTGCGCTGTGGCAATCGGCTGCTCATACCCCGCCGCGTAGGGTTGCCAGAGATCGACATGTCCGCGTGGTTCGTACTGCGCGTAGTTACCCGATACGCGAGGTCCGGGTACCGGCGTGCCGTCCAGCCGCAGGCTGCCCCAGAACGTCTGCATCTGGGTGTCAAAGCCGTACTGTGCATACGCCTTCAGATACGCGACCGCGTATTCCCGCAGCACGGCGTCACCGGTCAGATCCGCCGCCGCGAGCAGCCGGTGGCAGTACAGTCCCGTGATGGAGGTTGTGAAATGCGAACCGTCGAAACGGTCACGGCCGGCGTTGGGGCGGTCGGGCGTCAAGTTCGTCTGGAGGTTGCGTTGCGACCAGTGGTAGCCGGCCACCAAACGCGTTCGTTCCAGCCACTTGCTCTCCCGCGTCTGCTGGTAGAGGAAGGCGAATCCGCCGAGGATCTCGCCTGCGCTCATGGCAAAGTCGCAGCCGCGCTGTCTGTCCCCGTGCCGGTTGACTTCGCCCGTGTTCTTGTCAATCACATGCCACTCCCAGAGCGCCTCGATCTCCCGCGTGACGGCGGCCCGGTCCACTTCCCACAGCATGGGCCACAGCGCCTCCTGCACGTGGATTTCGTGCGGATTGCCCAGATGCCCGGTCATCTTGTCCTCAAAGACGTCGTAGTGCCGGTGCCATCCCCACCAGATCAGTCCTTTGTCGTCCACCAGATTCCGCAGCGTGTACGCGATGCACTCGCGGGCAAACGCCGCGTAACGCGGGTCGCCGGTGACTTGCGAGAGGATCTGCATGGTCCGCAACGTGCGCTGATCGGCGTACAGGTTGCCGCCCGCCGGCCCACGCCGTTCTCGCCGGCTGACGCGAAACTCCTCATCCAGCGGCAACGGGTTTCGCGGGCAATCCTGATTGCGGACGTCGAGGATATTCACGAGCAACGGGCTTTGGGTCTGGCCATAACGGTCGGTGCCTTTGTCGATCAGGATGTCGAGACACTCGCGCACGTAATCTCGATAGCGACGCGCAGCTACGTCCCCCGGCTGCAGACCGCTCTGCAAATACTGCGCTTGCGCCGTGAAAGCGGATACCGCCATCAGCAGGGTAGACAGGAATGCCAGTAACGATCGGTGCGGAAGCATGGCCGCCAATTCTTCCCGAGCCGTGGTTATTTTAAGGAGTTGGAAATTAATAATTGTCGGCTTTCGCTCCGCGAAAGCACGGCCTTTCGCGGAGCGAAAGGCGACAATGCGACAGCTGTTGATTCGGCGGTCCTAAGTCCCTCAGATAT
>Ga0233425_10005204_pt1 | contig 20814 bp, 17 predicted proteins | sample Watercolumn_Towu_2_FD_181712 | JGI IMG/M metagenome (GOLD analysis project Ga0233425, IMG submission 181712) | Freshwater microbial communities from Lake Towuti, South Sulawesi, Indonesia - Watercolumn_Towuti2014_140_MG | ecosystem: Environmental > Aquatic > Freshwater > Lake | place...
GCGAATTGCGATCCCGCCGCCGCCGAACGCGCGGCCGAACTCTGCAAGGCCGATCTCGTCTCGGGCATGGTCGGGGAATTCGCCGAGCTTCAGGGCATCATGGGACGCTATTACGCGCGTCTCGCGGACGAGAGCGAGGCCGTCGCCGAGGCGATCCGGGAGCACTACGCGCCCCAGGGTCCGAAGGACGTCTGCCCGACCGCGCCGGTGTCCGTGGCCGTGGCCTTGGCCGACAAGCTCGACACCCTGGTCGGGTTTTTCGCCATCGACGAAAAGCCGACGGGCTCGAAAGATCCTTTCGCGCTGCGGCGCGCCGCGCTCGGCGTCTTGCGCATCCTGATCGAGAACAAGCTCCGCCTGCCGCTCGCCCAGGCCCTGCGGTTCGCCGCCGACATCGGCGGGCATTCGAAGGACGGCGTCATCGACGATCTGCTGGCCTTTTTCGCCGATCGTCTCAAGGTTCACATGCGCGAGCAGGGCCTGCGCCACGACTTGATCGACGCAGTTTTCGCGCTCGGCGGCGAGGACGATTTCGTCCGCCTGATCGCTCGCGTCGAGGCGCTGCGCGATTTTCTCGGCGGAGACGACGGCAAGAACCTGCTGGCCGCTCATCGCCGCGCCAGCAACATCCTCAAGATCGAGGAGAAGAAGGATTCCAAGTCCTACGACGGCGAGCCGAAAGGCACGCTGTTCAAGCAGGGCGAGGAAACCGACCTCTACAATCTCATCGCCGAAATCGTGAAGCTGGTCGACAAGGCGCTCGCCACCGAGAAATTCGGTCCGGCGATGCAGGCGTTGGCGACACTCAGGAAGCCGGTCGATGCGTTTTTCGACAAGGTCAAGGTGAACGCCGAGGAGCCCGAGGTCCGGGCCAATCGGCTGTTCCTGCTCTCCCGCATTCGCGGCGCGCTTGGGCGCGTCGCCGATTTCTCCCGCATCGAAGGTTGATCATGGCCAAGACGCCGGTTCGGAATAAGCCCGCGAAAACGAAAGCGAAGTCCAAGGCGAAGACCGCGAACCGGCGCGCGATCAAATGGGTCTACGCTTTCGGCGGCGGCAAGGCCGACGGCAACGCCAAGATGCGCAATCTCTTGGGCGGCAAGGGCGCCAATCTCGCCGAGATGGCGGGGCTCGGCTTGCCCGTGCCGCCCGGCTTCACCATCACGACCGAGGTTTGCACCACATTCTATGCGAACGCGCACAGATACCCGGCGAGCCTCAAGGGCCAGGTCGGGGCCGCGCTCGGCGCGATCGAAAAGGCGGTTGGTGCGAATTTCGGCGATCCGGCGAACCCGCTGCTCGTCTCGGTTCGCTCGGGCGCGCGCGCCTCGATGCCCGGCATGATGGACACCGTGCTCAATCTCGGGCTCAACGACGCGACCGTCGAGGGCCTGGCGCGCGGCTCCAAGGACGAGCGCTTCGCCTGGGACAGCTATCGGCGCTTCATCACCATGTATTCGAGCGTCGTGCTCGGCGTCGAGCATCACGCCTTCGAGGAAATCCTCGAGATGCATAAGGAAGACAAGGGCGTCTTTCGCGACACCGAACTCGGCGCCGCCGATTGGAAGACCGTCGCCGCCGCCTACAAGGCCCTGGTCAAGTCGAAGCTCGGGCGCGACTTCCCGCAAGACCCGCAGGAGCAGCTTTGGGGCGCGATCGGCGCGGTCTTCGGCTCCTGGATGGGCGCGCGCGCGGTGACGTACCGGCGCCTGCACAATATTCCCGAGGATTGGGGCACGGCGGTCAATGTCCAGGCCATGGTCTTCGGCAACATGGGCGAGGATTGCGCGACCGGCGTCGCCTTCACGCGCAGCCCCTCGACCGGCGAGGCGCGGCTTTACGGCGAATATTTGGTGAACGCCCAGGGTGAGGACGTGGTCGCCGGTATCCGCACACCGCAATATCTCACCGAGGAAAGCCGAATCGAGGCCAAGGCAACGCTGCCTTCGATGGAAACGACCTTGCCCGATGTCTTTCGCCAGTTGGTCGCCGCGACGAGGCGCCTCGAGGCCCATTACCGCGACATGCAGGACATCGAGTTCACGGTCCAGCAGGGCCGGCTCTACCTCCTGCAGACGCGCTCGGGCAAGCGCACGGCCAAGGCCGCGCTCAAGATCGCAGTCGACATGGTCGGCGAGAGGCTGATCGACAAGAAGGAAGCGATCCGACGGATCGATCCGGGCGGGATCGACCAATTGCTGCATCCGACGCTCGATCCCAAGGCGCCCCGGAACGTCATCGCCAAGGGCCTGCCGGCCTCGCCCGGCGCGGCCTCCGGGGTCGCGACCTTCACGGCGGACGAAGCCGAGGAACTCGCCAATCAGGGCAAGGCCGTGATCTTGATCCGCGCCGAGACCAGCCCCGAGGATATTCACGGCATGCACGCCGCGAAAGGCATCCTGACCTCGCGCGGCGGCATGACCAGCCACGCGGCGGTGGTCGCGCGCGGCATGGGCCGGCCTTGCGTCTCTGGCGCGGGCGCGATCCGGGTGGATGCCGAGCGCGGCTACTTCATGGTCGCCGGCCAGACCGTCAAGCGCGGCGAGGTCGTGACCATCGATGGCTCGACCGGCGAGGTCATGCTGGGCGCCGTGCCGACGGTACAGCCCGAGCTTTCGGGCGATTTCGCCAAGCTGATGACTTGGGCCGACGGCGTGCGCCGGCTCAAGGTCCGGGCCAATGCCGAAACGCCGCTCGATGCGCGCACCGCGCGCGATTTCGGCGCCGAGGGCATCGGGCTTTGCCGGACCGAGCACATGTTCTTCGATGCCGACCGCATCGTCGCGGTGCGCGAGATGATCCTGGCCGAGAGGGTCGAGGGCCGGCGCGCGGCGCTCGCCAAGCTGCTGCCCTATCAGCGCCAGGACTTCGTCGCGCTGTTTCGCATCATGGCCGGCTTGCCGGTGACCATTCGTCTGCTCGATCCGCCGCTCCACGAATTTCTGCCGCACACCGAGGAAGAGGTCCGTCAGGTCGCCCAGGCCTCGGGCGTCGATCCCGACACGCTGCGCGCCCGCGCCGCGATGCTCGAGGAGTTCAACCCGATGCTCGGCCATCGCGGCTGCCGCCTCGCCATCACCTTTCCCGAGATCTACGAGATGCAGGCGCGGGCGATTTTCGAGGCCCAGGCCGCGGTCGAAAAGGAATCCGGCCATTCGGTCGAGACCGAGGTGATGATCCCGCTGATCGCGACCAAGAAGGAGCTCGACATCCTCAAGGCGCTGGTCGACGCGACCGCACGCGCCGTCGAGGGCGAGAAGGGCGTCAAGCTCCGCTACATGACCGGCACCATGATCGAATTGCCGCGCGCCTGCTTGATGGCGGGGGAGATCGCCGAGACGGCCGAGTTCTTTTCTTTCGGCACCAACGACTTGACCCAGACGGTCTACGGCATTTCGCGGGACGATTCGGCGCATTTCCTCGGCGACTACACCGGCAAGGGGATTTTCGAGCGCGATCCCTTCGTCTCGATCGACGAGGCCGGCGTCGGCGCCATGATGCGCCTCGGCATCGAGCGCGGGCGCAAGACCCGCGCCAAGCTCAAGCTCGGCATTTGCGGCGAGCATGGCGGCGATCCCGACAGCGTGCGCTTTTGCCACCGCGCCGGGCTCGACTACGTCTCCTGTTCGCCCTATCGCGTGCCGATCGCGCGCCTGGCCGCGGCCCAGGCCGCGATCGAAGCGTCGGTCGGCGCCGTGACCAAGGACTGAGCGCGCGCTTTTGCGGATAGGGCCTGCCCGAAACTGACCCGTGCATCGGGCGCCGAAGAGGCTAGTCTCGCGACCCCGATGACCGCTCTCGCAATGGCGCCCAAGCCTCCCTCGACACTGCTCGGCATCCTGTTGATCACGAGCGCGGTCTCGCTGTTCAGCGTCATGGACGGGTTCGCCAAGCATCTCGCGGCCGAGTATCACCCGCTGCAGATCGCCTGGATGCGCTACGGCGTGCATCTCGTGTTGATGTTGGCGGTGCTGCGTCGATCGCCGGTCGAGCTCCTGCGGACCGAGCGACCGGCGCTCCAGATTGCGCGGGGCGGCGCGCTTTTGGTCTGCACGCTCCTCTTCTTTTTCGCGCTCCGCTACATCCCGCTCGCCGACGCGACCGCGATCGGTCAGGTCTCGCCGTTGTTCGTCACCGTGCTGTCGATCCCGCTTCTGGGCGAGAAGGTCCGCGCGCGGCGCTGGACCGCCGTCGGCGTCGGGCTGATCGGCGCGCTGGTCATCCTGCGGCCCGGGCTTGGGGTGATGCATTGGGCGGCGATCCTGCCGCTGAGCATGGCGGCGGTCTTCGCGCTCTATCAGATCGCGACGCGCGTGCTGTCCGCGACCGACAAGCCGACCTCGACGCTGTTCTACAGCGCCGTCGTCGGGACCGTCGGAACGAGCTTCTTCGGGCCGTTCTTTTGGCAGACGCCCTCGGCGGTCGACTTCGCCTTGATGGTCGCAGTCGGCGCGCTAGGCGGCATCGGCCATTACCTGCTGATCCTGGCCTTCCAGCAGGCGCCGGCCTCGCTGCTCGCGCCCTTAGTCTATGTCCAGATCGCGACCTCGGCGCTGGTCGGGTATGTGGCCTTCGGCGATCTGCCCGATCGCTACACGGTCGGCGGCGCGCTCCTGATCGCGGCGAGCGGCATCTACATCGTCTACCGCGAGGCCAAGCTGAGGACCGCGACGCAAAGCGCCGCTTGACGCGGCGTCGGCGCCTCTGTAAAGCTCGCGCCCGTTCTCGTGGGGATTTGAGCCGGTCGGCTTGCGGCCCACGTAAAAGAAACCGCTAAAAGGCCGGGACCCGATGGGACCTCGGCTGACGGCCGGGGTCTTTTGTCTTCAGGGGTCCGCCATGTCCGCTTCGTCGTCCCGCAAGGGCTCTTCCGCGTCCTACGCCCGCGCCACGCGCCTGGTGCGCGGCGGTCTCAATCGCTCGAATTTCGGCGAGACGTCCGAGGCGATGTTCCTCACCTCGGGCTTTTCCTACGACAACGCCGAGGAAGCCGAGGCGCGCTTCGCCGGCGAAAGGCAGGGATTTCGCTACTCGCGACTCGGCAATCCGACGATCGCGATGTTCGAGGAGCGGATGGCGATGCTCGAAGGCGCCGAAGCGGCGCGCGCCACCGCCTCGGGCATGGCGGCGGTGAACGCGGCGCTGCTCGCCTCGATCAAGGCGGGCGACCGCGTCGTCGCCGCGCGCGCGTTGTTCGGCTCCTGCCGCTGGGTGCTCGACAATTTGTTGCCGAAATTCGGCGTCACGGTCGCCTTGGTCGACGGCCACGACCTCGATCAATGGCGGGACGCCCTCAAGCCCGGCGTCGCGGCTGTCTTTCTCGAAAGCCCGGCCAATCCGACCCTCGATCTGGTCGATATCGCCGCCGTCGCGGATCTGACCCATGCCGCCGGCGGGCGCCTGATCGTCGACAACGCGTCGGCCTCGCCGCTGCTCCAACATCCGCTCAAGCTCGGCGCCGACGTCGTCGTCTATTCGGCGACCAAGCACATCGACGGCCAAGGACGGTGCCTGGGCGGCGTCGTGCTCGGCGACCGGAAATGGATGCAGGACAGCCTGTCGCTGCTGCTGCAGCACACCGGGCCGTCGATGAGCCCGTTCAACGCCTGGGTCATGCTCAAAGGCCTCGAGACGCTCGAGCTTCGCATGGCGCGCCATGTCGAGAATGCCGAGAAGATCGTCGCTGCGCTCGAGCCGAGGAAGGGGCTCGCGTCGCTCCGATACCCCTATCTCGCGCGCCACAAGCAGATCGCCCTCGCCAAGCGCCAGATGAGCGCCGGCGGCAACATGATCGTGTTCTCGTTGCCCGACGGCAAGGCGCAGGCGTTCCGCTTCCTGAACGCCCTCCGCCTGATCGACATTTCGAACAATCTGGGCGACGCCAAGAGCATGGCGACCCATCCGGCGACGACGACGCACCGCGTCCTCGGGCCGGAGGAGCGCGACCGGATCGGCATCGACGACGGCATGGTCCGCCTGTCGGTCGGTCTCGAGGACGCGGGCGACCTGATCGCCGATCTCGATCAAGCCCTTGGCGCCGCAGGGGCTTAGGCCGAAGGCGCTCGACGGCGGGCGACCGAGCGGCGATACTCGGCCCATGACCGCGCGCGCCGAGCAGTCCTATGTCGAGACGACCCGAGGCGTCGAGGTGCGCGTGCGCCCGATGTTCCTCAAGGAGCAGTCTTCGCCCGACGAGAGCCAGTGGGTGTGGGCGTACTGGATCAGGATCGCCAACAAGGGCGACCGACCGGTGCGCCTCAGGACGCGCTACTGGCGCATCACCGACGGGCGCGGCCGCGTCCAAGAGGTGCGGGGCCCCGGCGTCGTCGGCGAGGAGCCGCGCCTGCCGCCTGGCGAAGTCTTCGAATACACCAGCGGCACGCCGTTGCCGACGCCCTCCGGTTTCATGACCGGGAGTTTCCAGATGGAAACCGACGACGGCGAGCGCTTCGACGTGCGCGTGCCGGCCTTTTCCCTCGACATTCCCGACACCAAGAAGAGCGTCAACTGACCGACACGCGCAGGGCGATCGACCTCCTGGCCAAGCTGATCGCTTTCGACACCACGAGCCGCAATTCCAATCTCGCGCTGATCGAATTCGTCCGCGCCGAGCTCGCGCGTCATGGCATCGCGAGCGAACTGGTCCACGACCAGACCGGCGCCAAGGCCAATCTGATCGCGACCCTCGGCCCCGACCGGCCGGGCGGTATCGTTCTGTCGGGCCATACCGATGTCGTCCCGGTCGACGGGCAGGCCTGGTCGAGCGATCCCTGGACCTTGGTCGAACGGAACGGGCGGCTTTACGGTCGCGGCACCGCCGACATGAAGGCCTTCTCGGCCGTCGCGCTCGCCATGATCCCGGCCTTTCTGGCCGCCAAGCCCAAAGTGCCGATCCATCTCGCGCTGTCTTACGACGAGGAAGTCGGCTGCCTCGGCGTCGCGGGCATCATCGACTTCATGCGCAGGGTCGGGCTCAAGCCCTCGGCCATCTTGGTCGGCGAGCCGACCTCGATGCGCGTGGTCAATGCCCATAAGGGCGTTCAGGCGTTCCGGACCATCGTGACCGGCAAGGAGGCGCATTCCTCCGCGACCCATATCGGCGTCGGCGCGATCGCGGTCGCCGGCGAGCTCATCGCCGAACTCAACCGCATCGCCGCCGACCTCAAAGCCGCGGCCGATCCCAAGAGCCGCTTCGACCCGCCCTACACGACCATCCAGATCGGCCTGATCTCGGGCGGCACCGCGACCAACATCATTCCCAAGGAATGCGTCTTTCGCTGGGAGTATCGCGACATCCCGGGCGAAAACGGCGAGGCGATCCTGGCGCGTTTCGAGACCAGAGCCGCGGAACTTCGCGCCGCGATGAAGCGCGTCGCGCCCGAAGCCGACATTGCGGTCGTCCGCGGCCCGCGCCTCGCGCCGCTCGTTCCCGAGGCGGGCTCTCCCGCCGAGACGCTCGCGCTCGCGCTCGCGCGCCAGAACGCGACCTACGCCGTGTCCTACGGCACCGAGGCGGGGGCTTTCCAATCCGACCTCGAAGTGCCGGTGGTGGTCTGCGGGCCCGGCGACATTCTTCAGGCGCACGCGCCCGACGAGTTCATCGCGGTCGATCAAATCGAGGAATGCCTCGCCTTCATGCGTCGCCTCGCGGCGCATGTCGCGAATTAGGCGGCGCGCCGCCTACATCAGCCAGTTCAGCAACCGACGCTTGATCTCGCGGTCGAGGATGTCGTTGAGACCCTCCATGGTCGTCTTGACCAGTTCGTACTGGGTCTTCTCGCGGTCGTTCAGGCTGATGCTCTCGAGCACCGAACGATGCGCCGCGTAGCGGCCCTCGATCCCGTCGCGGTTGCCGCGATTGTTCGAGACCTCGATGACGAATTCTATGGCGACGTCGTAGCGCTCCGACGGCTCGGTCGTCAGCGCGGCGCGCAGGCCCTCGGTCTTCTTGCGGAGCACGGTCTCGATCGCGCTCGCCTCCTTGATCGTCACTTTGGCGTAGCCGTCGCCGCCGCCGGCCTGTAGGCGGTCGCGCACCCAGCGCTCGGCCGCGCGGCCGGGCGCGATCGGAAATTCGTGCTCGACGTTCGGCTTCTTCATCGGCTCGCGGTATTCGTTGACGATGTCGATGCGTCCGACCGCCAGGCGGAAGGGTTGGAGATGGCCGAAGGCGATGTCCGGATATTTCGGCGGCGGCGGCGTGGTGCCGCAGGCGCCAAGCAGAGCGAGCGCCGTCGCCGCGATCAGGGTTCGAGCTACCAGGGAAAACGTCATGACGACCTCCGCGAATCCGGCCCCATGATGCGCCGGAGATCGTGGCGGTTTCAAGGCGGCGCCGGTGCCTCGATCTCGCCTCGGTCGAACAGATAGGCGCTCGAGCAGAATTCGCATTTGACCTCGATGCGCCCGTCGACCACGGTCGCGTCGACCTCCTCGGGCGTGAAGGAGCGAAGCAGGCGATGCACCCGCTCGCGCGAGCACCGGCAGCCGAAGACCAGCGCCTTGCGCTCGAAGCTTCGCCCGCCGGCCAAGCGGAACAGGCGATCGGCGACGATTTCGGCGCTGGCCGCGGGACCGAGCAGTTCGTCGTCGGTCACTGTCGCGGTGATCGCCATGGCCTCGTGCCAGGCGTCGATTTCGGCATCCGAGCCGGTCTCGGGCGCCTTTTGCACCAAGAGCGCGCCGGCGCGCCAGCCCTGGTCGGTCTTCCGGATCGCCGTGCGCGCGACCGATTTGGTCTGCTCGGATTGCTGGAAATAGCGGTTGACGCATTCGGCGAGGGTCGAGCCCTCGAGGCCGACGATGCCTTGATACCTTTCGGTATCGGGTCCCTGATCGAGAGTGAAGGCGAGATGTCCGGCGCCAAGCAGCCGGGGCACGATGCCGAGCGGGCCGTCGGGCCGAAAGCCCATGCGCTTGGCGACGCGCGCCTCGTCATATTGGGCGTAGCCGCGCAGCGCGCCGGGCGCGCGATAATCCGCGACCATCAGGCCGATGGCACCGTCGCTCTTGATCTGCAGCGTGAACGTGCCGTCGACCTTGATGACGGCGGAGAGCGCTGCCGCGAGCGCCATCAATTCGCCGAGCAACGTCGAGACCGGGTCGGGATAGGCATGGCGGCCGAGAGCCTGATCGAGCGTCGGCCCGAGCCGAACCAGGCGCCCGAAGACGCCGAGCGGCGGTACGTCGAAGGGCAGGACGAAATCGGCGCGTTCGCTCAACGCAGGCACCAGGCCAGAATCGCCTTTTGCGCATGCAGGCGGTTTTCCGCCTCGTCCCAGACCACCGACTGGCTGCCGTCGATGACGTCGGCCGTGACTTCCTCGCCCCGGTGGGCGGGCAGGCAATGCATGAAAATCGCCTCCGGCTTCGCCCGCGCCATGAGCGCCGCGTCGACCCGGAAGGGCGCGAGGATGTTGTGCCGGTTCTCCTCCGGCTGGCCCATCGACAGCCAAGTGTCGGCGACGACGCAATCGGCGCCGGCGACCGCCGGACCCGGATCGCGATGCAAGGAAATCGTCGCACCTTCCTTGCGCGCCCAATTCAGAAGGTTCATGGGCGGCGAGAGCTGTTCGGGACAGGCGAGGCGGAGTTCGAATTTGAAGCGCGCGGCGGCATGGACCCAGGACGCGGCGACGTTGTTGCCGTCGCCCGTCCAGGCGACGATCTTGCCCGCGATCGAGCCGCGATGCTCCTCGAAAGTCATGACGTCGGCCATGAGCTGGCAGGGATGGCTCGAATCCGTCAGGCCGTTGATCACCGGGACCGTCGCCGCGCTCGCGAGTTCGTCGAGGATCGCCGCGCCCCGAGTCCGGATCATGATGGCATCGACATAGCGCGAGAGGACGCGCGCGGTATCCCCGACCGTCTCGCCCCGGCCGAGCTGCATGTCGTCCGAATTGAGCACGATCGTCTTGCCGCCGAGCTGGCGCATCGCCACGTCGAAGGAGACGCGCGTCCGGGTCGACGGCTTGTCGAAGATCATGGCGAGGAGCTTGCCCTTGAGCGGCTCGCCCGCGTCGGGCTCGCCGCGCGGGCGTCCGGCGCGCGCGCGCTTGGCCGTTGCCGCGCGGTCCAGAATCTGCCGCAGCTCGGACGCTTCGATCCGGTCGAGATCGAGAAAATGCCGGGGCGTCGACATCACTTGCAGTCCTGGCACGCCGCGTCGATCTTCTCGATCGCTTCGGCGATCTGGGCGTTCTCGACGACCATGGGCGGATAGAGCCGGATGACGTTTTCGCCGGCAGTGACCGAGAGAAGTTTGTGCCGCCGCATGGCGCCGGCGACCGCGTCGTTCGGCTTCTTGGTCTTGAGTCCGAGCATGACGCCGACGCCCCGCACCTCCTCGATCACCGTCGGGTGTTTCTCGGCGAGCATGGCGAGCTGCTGGCGCAAATGCTGGCCTTTGCGCGCCACATCGTCGAGAAAGCCCGGTGCCAGCATGACGTCGAGCACGGCATTGGCGACCGCCGTGCCGAGCTGATTGCCGCCGAAAGTCGAGCCGTGCACCCCCGCCTTCATGCCGCGCGCTGCGCGCTCGGTCGCGAGACACGCCCCGATCGGAAAGCCGCCGCCGATCGCCTTCGCCGTCGGCATGATGTCGGGCGTGACGCCGAATAGCTGATGCGCATAGAGCTTGCCGGTCCGGCCGTTGCCGCATTGGACTTCGTCGAAAATCAGCAAGAGCCCGTGCTCGTCGCAGAGCCGCCGAAGACCCTCGAGAAAACCCGGTTGCGGCACACGCACGCCGCCTTCACCCTGCACGGGCTCGACCATGATCGCCGCGGTTTCGGGGCCGATCGCCTTGCGCGCCGCATCGAGATCGCCGTGCGGCACCTGATCGAAGCCGTCGACCTTGGGACCGAAGCCCGCGAGGTACTTGTCGTTGCCCGTCGCCGCCAGGGTCGCGAGCGTCCGCCCATGAAAGGCATGGGTGAAGGTGACGATCCGGTAGCGCTCGGGATGGCCGCCCTCGGCGTGGAAGATGCGCGCGGTCTTGATCGCGCATTCGACCGCCTCGGCGCCCGAATTCGCGAAGAACACGGTGTCGGCGAAGGTGTTGGCGACCAACCGCTCGGCCAAGCGCTGCTGAACCGGCATCTGGTAGAGGTTGGAGGTGTGCCAGACCTTCTGCGCCTGTTCGGTCAACGCCTTGACCAGATGCGGATGGCAATGGCCGAGCATGGTCACCGCGATGCCCGAGGCAAAATCGAGATAGCGCGAGCCGTCGGTCGCATAGAGATACGCGCCTTCGCCGCGCTCGAAGGCGAGATCCGCCCGAGCGAAAACCGGCATGAGCGCTGCAATCATGGCACATCTCCTCGACCTGGGACGCGGCACGGCGCGTTTTCCCGAAAGGGCGCGAGTAAACTGAGGCCTTTCCGCCTTGTCAACGACGGCCGAGAGGCCGAAACTCGGGGTTCCCGCGAAAGGAACGCCCGATGCCCCGCCTGCGCTCGACGACGCGTCGCGATCTCGGCCATCTGTTGAAGGCGAGCCCCGGCATCGGCCGGGCACTGGCGTTGCTGACCGAGGCGGCGATGGCCGGCCCGTCGTCGCTGTCTTTCGCCGAGCGCGCGGCGCTCGGGCACGCGGTCGCGCTCGAGGCCGAGGATCGCGCGCCGGAGACGAGCGACCTGCTTCTGCCGCTGGTCCGCCTGGCCCGCAAGCTCGCCGACGATCCGCGCAAGCTGAGCGACGCGGACTTCGAGGCGGTCTACGACGCCGGTTGGGACGACGCGGCGGTCGTCCATGCGATCGTCATCGTCGGGATTACCGGGTTGCTCGATCGCTTGGTGGTAGCGCTCGACTTGACCAAAATGCCGCGCGAGGACCTCGTCGCGACACTCTTGCGCCTGGCCAAAGAGGGCTACGGCGCCGCGGAGCTCATGGCTTCGCGCGACTAATACGTTGCGAATGCTGGTAGAATCCCGATTCGCGAACCGAGTCGCGAAAGGGCCATGCCGTGGTCGCGTGGTACGACATCGACGACGAATTGCCGAACCGGGGATCGCCCGAGCAGGCCGAAAGCGGGCCGGCTTGGCGCGAGCGGGTGCGCGGCGCCCATGACGCGCTCCGCCGCGCGTTCGACGAGGGTCGGCGCACGCTGATCGGGTCGGTGCTGCTGTTCGGCTTCGCCGGCGCCTTCGCGCTCGTCCATGTCACGCCCGAATACCGCGCCGCGGCGACGCTCCAGGTCGAGGGCCGCGAGGCCGACGCGATCTTCCGCGCCCTCGAAGCGGGCGAACCCATGCCCGAGGATGTCTTCGCGCGAGCGGCGATCGGCCTCGGCTTCGCACCGACGCCGGCGGTGCTCGATCGCTTGCGCGCCGGCGCGCGCTTCGAAGGACGGCGGGCGGCACGGACCGTGGTCGTCGCGTTTCGCTCGGCCGACGCGGAAGCCGCGGCGAATGCCGCCAACGCGCTCGCCGATTCCTACCGCCACTGGCGGACGGATCGGGCGATCGACGGCACGGCGCGATCGATCGCCGAGCTGCGCGTTCGGATCGAAAGCCTGGAGCGCCGGCTCGCCGATCTGTCGGTCGGCGCCGAGCGGGGCCGACCGATCGAGGCCGAAATCGTCTCGGCGCGCGGCTTGATCGACGGCTTTCGCGCGCGTTTGGACGAGCTTCGGGCCGAGGACGGCACGCTGGCGGCCGCGCTCAGGCTCTACGAGGACGCCGAGGCACCGTCGACGCCGGATTGGCCGCCGGTCGCGCTGGTCATGACGGCGAGCGTCGTTTGCGGGGCCCTGACCGGGTTCGGCCTCGTGCTGCGTCGCCAGCGGCGCGCCGATCGCATTGCCTCGCCCGAGGATCTCGAAGCGACCATGGGCGCGCCCTGTCTCGCGACGCTGCCGGCCTTGCCGGGTGGTTTTTTCGCGCCGCCCTCGCCGGCCGAGGCCGTGCTCGCGCAAGAGGGCGGCGCTTTCGCGTTGGCGATTTCGGGCCTCGATGCCGCGTTGGTTCTGGCCGAAAGCGCGCGTCTGCCCAAGGTGCTCCTGATCACCGGGCCGGCCGACGAGCCCGAAACCGCCGAGATCGCGAGCGCTTTTGCCCGCGTCGCCGCCAAATCGCGGCGGCACGGGCGCGTCGTTCTGGTCGGCGCGGCCGCCGACTTCGTCGAGCGCGGTCGGGCGAGCGTCGAGGACTATGTCGAAGGCCGAGCCGGGATCGACGACCTGTTCGGCCTCGATCCCGCGAGTCGTCTGGTCGCGGTTCGCGCGCGCGACCGGACGAAAGTCTTTGGCACGCCGGGTTTTCGGAGGCTCCTTGGCGAACTCGCGCCGCGTTTCGATCTGGTCGTGGTCGACGCGCCGCCCATCCGACGCCGGAGCGACGCACGGACGTCCGCCGAGCTCGCCGACATGGCTTTGGTGGTCGCGACTTGGGCCGCGACGCCGCGGCGTCGGGCGTTGCGCTGCGCGCGACTTCTGGCGGATACGGGAATGCGCCTTGCCGCCGTGCTGCGCGGCGCGGATTTCGCTCGCTTGACGGATGGCGCGCCGCGCCCGCCCTTGGCCGCCGCCGGACCGTTTCGCCGTCACTACGGCGATTAGGCGGCGAAGCTTTCCAGAAATCGACGCTGCAGTCGGGCGCGATCGTCCGCGCTGACCGCGACGAAGCGGAGCGCCACGCCGGTGCCGCCGAGGCGAAGGACTTCCGCGGTCACCGGCGGTGCATTCGGGTCGAGATCGAGATCGACGACGACTTCCTGGCCGGGCTTGAAGCGATCCTGCGGCGCCTCGACGAACAATCCGTAGGGGCTCCAATCGCGGACCGGATAGGCGCGCGCGCCGATGCGCACCGTCAGTCCCGCGCCCGGCCGGCGTTCCGCGCCGCGTCGGCCGCGCAAGCCATGGCCGAAGCGGTTCGCGAGACGCGGCACGAAATGGCCGAGCGTCGCGCCCGCCATGGCGCTTGCCGGGCCGATCAGGGGAATCAAGGGGTGGCCGACCGTCGAGCCGACGGCGTCGCGGACGAGAACGGCGCCGAGCGCGACAATGCCGAGCGCGGTCGCCCCGAAGAAGGGCGGAATAGGCGCTGTGCCGAGCGCGGCAATTCCGCCCAAGGCGGCATAGGCGAGGGCGCGCAATGCCGGTGCCGGAAGCTCGCCGGCAAGCAAGGCGATCCCGGCTTCCGCCAGGACCGCCAAGCCCAACAACCATGACAAACGTGTCATCGGCGCTCACCCGCCTGGCGGCCGTCTAACACGAGTCGGGCAAATTCCCCAAGCGACCTTCGGCTCATACGAGTCTTTCGAAAATCACCTTGGCGTCGCCCTCGGCGTAGAAATTCTCGATCCGGCCGACTTCGCGATAGCCGGTCGCGAGATAGAAGGCGCGGGTCGGTTCGTATTGGGCGCGGCCGGAGGTCTCGGCATAGAGCCGCCGCCCGCCCGCCGCCGCGACCGCCTTTTCGGTGCGCGCATTGATGTCCCGGCCGAGACCCCCGCCCCGGCGCTTGGCGTCGACCACGATCCAATAAAGGTCCCAGGACGAATCCGTCCCCATGATCGGGCCGTAGCAGGAATAGCCGACGGCCCGGCCGTGCTCTTCGGCGAACAGAAAATGATAGCCGGTCCGCTCGGTGCCGCGCTCGAGCGCGTCCTCGACGAGTTCGGCGGCGACGTCTTCCTCGGCCGCGGTGAAAAAACCGGTGGAGCGCACCAAGGCGCGCACGGTCTCGACATCTTCCGGAACGAGGTCGCTCCGCCAGGCGAGGGCCCCGGCGCCTTTCGACGTTCGGGCGACGGCCGGACGGGGCGGCGGCGCGGCGATCCCCACCGCCTCGACAATGCGTCGGATCAGGTTGTCGAAGTCGATGCCCGAGGCGGCCGCGCCGGTCGGCAGGCTGTCGACATAGGAAAGGCAAGGATTGGCGTTGATGTCGATGACAAAAGGCCGGCCGGCCTCGTCGAGCCGAAAATCGATCCGCGCGTAGCCCGAGAGGCCGAAGTGCCGCCAGCACGCGAAGGCGATCGGCGTCGCGATTTCGATCAGCGCGCGATCGCCCGGTCGATCGGCCAAGCGGTCGGGCGTTTTGTCGAAAGACGGCGTGCCTTCGTTCCACTTGGCGTCGTAGTCGAAAAGCTTGGCCTCGCCCGGCGCGAAGTCGACGAAATCGATGATGCAGCCGACGACCGCTTCGGGCGCGGCGCGCGGCCCGATTATCGGCAAGTGAAACTCCGCGCCCTCGACATATTCCTCGCCGAACCAGTCGCCGCCGAACCGCGCGCGCCGGTCGAGGGCGATGCGGCGAAGCTCGGCCGCATCGGACGCCACCGAGCCGCCGTCGAGCCCGACCGAGGCGTGCTCCCACGCCGACTTGACGATGTAGCGTTGGCCCGGCCGACCGCCCCGGCCGGCGAGCAGATCGTCGGGTTCGATCCAACCCGGCGTCGGCAGGCCGGCCTTGGCCATGATGCGCTTGGCGATCAGCTTGTTTTGGGTCTGCAGGATTGCCTCGGTGCCGCAGCCGGTGAAGGGCAGGCCGAGCGCGTCGAACAAGGTCGGGCCGACATGAATGTAGATGCCCTTGCCGTCGAGCGATTCGACCAGATTGAAGACGAAAGCCGGGGCGAGGGCTTCGAGCCGGCGTTTGGCGGTCGCGGCGTCGAGGGTCATGGGCAGGGCGACGGGGTCCCAGCCGAGGCGCAGGAGCGCTTCGGCGACGATCTCGACTTCCTCGAGGCTGTTCTGTTCGTCGGGCGGCGCGTCCGGCGCGACGGCGCCGTGCACGATGGCGACCTTGCGATTGGGAACGCTCAAGCCCCGACTCCGCGTCTCTTCGTCACGGCGCCATTTGCGGTGCCGGCCGTGCGGAGTCAATCCAATTCGTAGCTGTCGCGATAGTCGGGCACGCGGCAAGGCCAGCCCAGCTCGCTTTCGATCCGCTGGCGGAGCGCGTCCGCCGCCGCCGGCTCGCCATGGACGACGAAGGTCATGCGCGGCGGCCGCCGGATGGCGCGCGACCAGTCCATGATCTCGTCCGCATCGGCGTGCGCGGACAGCATGTCGAGCGTCGCGACTTCGGCCCGGATCGGCACCATGGCGCCGTGGATCTTGATCTCTTTCGCGCCGGCGATCATCGCGGCGCCCCGCGTGCCGCCCGCCTGAAAGCCGGCGAAGACGATGGTGCTCCGCGGATCGGGCGCGAAGGTCTTGAGGTGATGCAGCACCCGCCCGCCGGTCGCCATGCCGCTCGCCGAGACGATCACTGAAGGCACGGGGTTGGCGTCGATCGCCTTCGACTCCTCGACGCTCGGCGTCACGCGCGCGACGGCGCACACCGCCCGGCATTCGGCCGCACTCAGGCGGCGATCGGCGGAGTGCTTGGCGAAGGCGGCGCTCGCCTCGATGGCCATCGGGCTGTCGAGGAAGATCGGCAGGTCGGGGATCCGCTCCGCCGATTTGAGGCGCCAGAGGTGATAGAGCAGGGCCTGGCTTCGCCCGACGGCGAAAGCCGGAATGACGACGCTGCCGCCGCGCTTGGCGGTGCGTCGGACGATATCGCCGAGCGCTGCCTCGGGATCCGTCGCGCGATGGCGCCGGTCGCCATAGGTCGACTCGACGACCAGTATGTCGGCGCGGTCGGGGGCGGCGGGCGGGCGCATGACCGGGTCCCTCGGCCGGCCGATGTCGCCCGAAAAGACGATCCGCCGGCCGCGCCATTCGATCGCGACATGGGCGGCGCCAACGATGTGCCCGGCGCGGTGAAAGCGGAGCATCGCGCCGCCGCCGAGATCGCGCGCCCGGCCGAAAGGCGTGGCTTCGAACCGTTCGAGCGCGCGGACGGCGTCCGCCCTCGTGTAGAGCGGCAAGGCGGGGTGGTGCTTGGAAAAGCCGTGACGGTTGGCGTAATCGGCGTCGAGCTCCTGCAGATGCCCGCTGTCGGGGAGCAAAATGGCCGAGAGGTCGCGCGTCCCGGGTGTCGCGTGGACCGGACCCTTGAAGCCGTTCTTCGTCAGGAGCGGCAAATAGCCGGCATGGTCGAGATGCGCGTGGGTGAGCACGACCGCGTCGATCGATTTCGGCTCGACGGACAGACGCTCCCAGTTGCGCAATCGGAGCTGCTTGAAGCCCTGAAACAGGCCGCAATCGATCAGGAACCGTCGGCGGCCGAGCTCAAGCAGCGCCTTGGAGCCGGTGACGGTGCCGACGCCGCCGAGGAATGTCACCCGCAAGCGAGAGCGTCTCGGCTCAGGCTTCGGCGTCGCTCGCGCCGGCTTCGGACTTGCGGGCGGTCTTCTTGCGGTCGCGCTTGCGCCCGGCGTGATCCTTGAGGCGGCGCGTCGCGGCCTCGAAGGCGTCCCGTATTGCGACCCGGATGTCCTCGCGTTCCTGGCGTTTCGGCGGATCGCGCCGAATGACGAGCTCGTCGCCCGGTACCGTCAGATCGACGCGCACGTGATAGGTCTTGCCCTTGTGGCGGCTCCGGTTGGTCGCCTCGACCAGTACGCGGCAGGCGGTGATGCGGTCGAAAAAGCGGTCGAGTTCGGCAGCGCGCTTGCGCACGCTCGCCTCGATCCATTCGGATTTGTCCATGTTGCGAAAGGTGATCTGCAGCGGCAGTTCCATCGGGGCCCTCCGTTCTCGACAAGACATATGCGCTCCGCGCCGCCAAATCGCGCGCGACCAAGTGTCGCCTCGGCCGAAACGAAGAGCAAGGCGTCGAACGAAGGCGCGCTTGACGGCTGGGACCGGTGCGTCCGATCGGCGGCGGCGGTCGAGCCGGTTGGTCGACATCGGTCGAGCCCCGCCCCGCGCGCCGAAAGCCGGCGCCAACACAATCAATTGAGGTATTCGAGAAATCCGGTGCCGCAGGCCGGAATCGAACCGGCGACCTGCTGATTGCAAAGCCGTCGATCAGCCTAGGAAAAACGTGGGATTGCGCGATTTTGGTGGGTTAATGGCGGCCCAAGCAAACGCGATCCAAATGTCCGCATCATTTTCGAGCGCGATTGACCAAGATCAGAAACGGGTGATTCCAGAACTCGCGGAGCAAGCGTTTTGTCATCTTTGCGCTTCCACGAAGGAGCTATTGTAGCCGTTCTTAGCGCCTTTTAGGAAGGCCCATGCCCCCAGTTCGGTTCATAGTCGATCACAACAAGAAGCGGCTTTACCGCATAGTTGACGGCGAAGCTCCGACGCGGGAAATCGGAAAGTCGTTGATCCAGTATTATGTCGATCATCCCGATCAGATACCCTATGACACGATCAACGATCTCCGCTCATGGAGCGGAAAATTCGAATGGGATTGGCTTCGAGAACACACCATCAAGGTCGAGGAAATGCTCGCTGAGCATTTGAGGAAAAATCCCGAGACCGCACGACCAGGGCGCCGCATCGCGCTCGTTGTGACCGATAAGATGTGGAAGCTGCTCGCGCGGGCGATCCAAAACTATGTCTCCATCTCCGAATTGAACGTCTTCGCCTCGATGGAAGAGGCGGAAGCGTGGTTAGACGCGCCCCGTTCTCATTCAGATCGTCCATCATAGGGGTCTGAGTTAGGGGGCGTCCCTGATCCGCGTATCCGGTTCTTTGGGCTGCTGCCGGTTCCAATGACACCTGGATTAGGTGTTTGCTGATGGAACCAGTCGCGAGACCAGACCAAGGCGGACGTCTTCGATTGCATCGAGCGTTGCTACAATCCTCGGCAAAGGCATTCCACGCTCGGCTATCTCAGCCCCGCGGACTTCGAGAAACAGGCGGTGTTAGCTTAACCGCAAGTCAACCGAACCGGCAGCAGGCCAAACCGTCCTATCGACCAAGCTCCTCAAGCCTCGTCGCAGGCGGATAGCGGAAAACCGGAGGCGGGGCGGAAAAACCGTCCGTTGGAAAGTCGCCCTTGTCGTCCGGCTCGATCAATGTGTTGTAATGGATTTGCGGTGCGTCACGCGACGAGAACTTGATCACGCAAGACTCCGCACCTTCGGCCCCATAGCCGCCTTGAACAACGTAGGTCGGGCCCTCCTGTCTGTTGGAGCGCGTCCATAGTTTCCATTTGTCGGACTGATTCCATGCCTCCGAGTCGTCGCAGCTTTTCTTCCTGTTCGGCTCATCCGGAGAGCTGGTTGCCTCCGGCGCATCCAAATCGGGGCCGAATTTAAAGTTGTTTTCGCAGATCGATTGCAAATGACACGCTGTTATCCTTGCGGGCGCTTTGATGCCGAAAACGCTGATCCGGTATTTTATTGTCATGCCGGCCCGGTCGATCCTGAAAACCTGACCGGGATCCATCGACAGCATTTGAACGAGGAGATGAGAAGGCATCCTGTCTCGATCCAACAGCGAACCAACCCCCGTCCCCATGGCCGCCAGTCTGCGGACTGCCGTTGCTCCAAATCTGTAGGCGTTTTGAACGGCCCTCAGATTGGCTTCGGTCCTTTCTTCCCTAAACAATCTCTCGACGGCGTCGCTGAGATATGGATTTCGAAATCCAAGCTTGCCGAGGACATGGAGATAGCGCGCGATACCAAAAAAACCAGACTCCCGATCGTAAGTAGACCCGGACATGAATATGACGGCGCAAGACGAAAGACACTCGGCGCCGGGTTCGATAACCGTAAACAGCATCATGCCAACGTCGTCGAGAATCTTGTTTGTTTCTTCGTCCGTTCCCAAAAGCGCATTCGAAATTCGCATTGCTTCGAAGAAGTCGCCGCCTTTGCTGTTCAGACACAATCCTATTTGACCATCCTTGGACTCGATCTTCATGAAGGCTGATCTGATGCGAGCCAGATCCCCTCTCGCAATATCGCCCGACAGTCGAATGTGGCAAAGCGGACCGTTGCCGACCGCGTCCGGATCATAGACGGACGTCGTAGTCCCGTCGGAATCCACAACTTTTTGAAGAACCGTCTGGGAGATCAACTCGACATCGGCCGCGCCGCTCGACGTCGGCCAATATCCAAGACCGAAAACGATCGCCACGCATAGGGCAATATCGGCGTAGTTCCAACGAACCTGTCCCATCTGCCCCTCCTCGCCGTCGGGATTGCAATGGTCGATCAAATTCTTGCTACTAGACGTCGCAGTATACCACGAGACAAAATGCCGATCGAACTTCGCCGGGATCGTCTCGAGCTTTTTGAAAATGACGATGGCCTTGCGATCCGCTGGAGAAGAGAGTTGGTCACCAGAATGCAAAAGACCTCGGTTCTCGACCTCGAACTATGGAGCTAGCCTCTGCAAAGCCCCCGTTTTTGGAACGACCGGGGTGGGTCAAATCCCTATCGTGCGACGACCAATCCCCCGCGTCTCATCTCCACTCACTATCCCGACGCGAACGAAGCTGATCGTCTTTGAACTGAACCCGACCGATCGCTTTGTCGTTCATCTGCTCAACTCAATTCCAACTTCAACATCAACGCCGGCTTCATCTCCAATGCGCCGCGTCGGCGCAAGTCGCCGCGCGCCTCAGAGGGACTCATTGCCGTCCCTCTCGCATCGCTCAGCTTCGCTTCGCGACGCTTACTCCCGCTAGCCCAAACTGACTCGCTCGCTTGCCGCTCGCTCGACTTGGCTTGTCTTTGCCTTGAAGGATGAAGGAGCAAGGTCCGTGCCAAGAGTCGAGATCGAGGCGCGGAGTGCAGAGCGCGGTTCATGCTCCATGAAGGTGATCGAACGCGAAAACGACGCGAAGTCGGATGGAGAAAACAACTTCACCAATCGAAGCCAGACGAGGCTTTCTCGGTCGGTAGCCCGGTGGTAGCCAGACCGATATTCGCGGTCGTCAAATTCGAATAAGTTGTTGATAATCCTGGTGCCGCAGGCCGGAATCGAACCGGCGACCTACTGATTACGAAGCCGTC
>Ga0233425_10005205_pt1 | contig 20809 bp, 17 predicted proteins | sample Watercolumn_Towu_2_FD_181712 | JGI IMG/M metagenome (GOLD analysis project Ga0233425, IMG submission 181712) | Freshwater microbial communities from Lake Towuti, South Sulawesi, Indonesia - Watercolumn_Towuti2014_140_MG | ecosystem: Environmental > Aquatic > Freshwater > Lake | place...
CGCAATATTCAAATAGTCATAAGTGTAAACATTAATTATGCAAACAACAATTCCTCGTAGGAAGATAAAACAAAAACATACGCAAATTCCCAAATCCATGTTCGGTACTGTGAAAGGCATGAAAAAATGGGATAAAGAAGAAGACAGGTTACATCTCCATGAGCTTTAAGTATGTCATTATTCTTTAAGAAATTCCTTATTCCATTAATTTTTGCAACAACGCACTAATCTTCTTCCCATCAGCTTTGCCACGCAACTCTTTCATTGCAATGCCCATCAGTGTTCCGAGGGGAGCGCCTTTGCTGTCATGAACAATCTTCTTGAGGATTTTTTCCAGTTCTGCATCATTCATGCCTATATATTTAGAGAAATCACAATGTCCTTCTTTTGCAATATCAAGCAAGACGTCTTCAAGCGCTTCTTTTGGAATTGCACCAGCATCGAACTGTACAAACACTTGTTCTAGTTTCTCATCAGTAATTTTATCAGTATCGACATTGTGTTTACGTTTTACTTCCCTCAATTTAGGAATCATGGTTTCTGCAATAAATGCAGGTTTCAGATTCGGAAACTTCGCAATCCAATTTTCAAAGACAACTGCTTTGCCTGATTTTGCAATCAAATCTGCAAGATCCTTTGCTAAGCCGAGTTTGATAAAATCAGAAGCGCTTTCTTCCAACAATTTTGGTACCTTCAATCCGCTCACATCTGCAACAACAGGCATGACATCTGTTTCTGGATACATACGCGCAGCGCCAGGAATGGGTCGCATGAATTGTGTTGTTCCATCATCAAGCGCATTTCTGACTTCTTTCAAAACACCATGCTGTAACGCCAACGCACGATCATACACTGCATCTAGCGCGCGCAATACTTTTTCTTTCTGATCTGCAATAATCACAAAGCCATCTTTTTCTGCACAACCTAATCTTTTTCTGATAAGGATAACATGTTCTTGTTCAATCCCATATTTCGGCAATTCATCACTATGAAACAATCCACCAACGCCAGAAGCTGCTTTTGCGTACATGGATAATTCAGACCCAATCCTTTTGCCAGACATTGTTTCTTTTCCAAGAACACCTGAGAAACTGTCTAATTTTAAGCCATAAATCACACCATTCTCATTTAATGTACTTTGGACAATTTTGGAAGTGCATTTCTCAAGAACAGGAGTTACTTCCACAAATTCTTTTTCAATATGAAACTTTCCAAGTTGTCTTTGCGTATCAAGAAGGGTTTGTTGTCGTTGCATCTCATTTTTGATGATGGTGGGGATCATTTTCAAGTCCTGCGCTCCTTTAATCTCTACACGCTCACCTCCTGGAATAGAAACGTTGACGTCTTGACGAATCGTACCAAGCCCTCGTTTGACTTTGCCTGTAGAACGTAACATCATCCCAATTTTTTCCGCAACTTTTTGTGCAAGCTCAGGGCTATCAATACTTGCATCAGTTGCAATCTCAATAAGCGGAATACCAAGCCGTGATAAATCATACACATCAAAATCTCCTTTTCGCTCGACAATTTTCGCAGAATCTTCTTCAATGCAGACTGTATCAATGCCAACCTTTTTTCCACCAACTTCAATAAACCCGTTTTGCGCAACAAGTGCAGTCCGTTGGAATCCTGTCGTGTTTGAGCCATCGACAACAGTCTTTCGCATGACTTGAATTTCGTCGACAATCTTTGCATGCAATAATTGTGCGACAATAAGTGCAGTTTCCAGTGCTTCTGCGTTCATAGGCTGTGGCGGCTCTTCATCAATGTCCACAAGACAATTATAGGCATCATACGAGTTATAGAGAAAATATTTTTGCTTTTTTTGTTCGTGGCTTGCAGCAACATCAAGCTCTCCTGTCTCTCCTGCAACTGCACGAAGAATTCGTTTGACCACAATGTTTGGCGTTTCTTCTTCTGCTGCAAGTTCTGCTGGACACTTGCAGAATAACTTCTTTCCTGCAACTTGTTGATGAATTTCCAAGCCTACTTTAAGTCCAGTTGAGGTCATGGAAAAATAGAGCATCTGGTTTTTTATTAATGTTGTTGTTTTATCAACTGGAAACCGACCACCCCCGGTCAAAGACTGGATGGTATGCTCGCTTCGCTCGGGTCGGTTTCCAGTCTCCTCGTGATTTTCCAGCGAATGTAGAAATCGAGGCAGAGCCACTGGTGAAACACCTGTGGAAAATCCCGCTTATACAAATTCCATTTTTTTTGCACGAATTCCTTTACGCTGCATGTGCATCTTCTTGCATTCCTTGCATTCATAACGAATATCAGTTTTCTTTGTTGTCTTTTTTCCTGTTCGCTTGAATTTTGTGACTGCGGGTTTAGAATAACGTCCAAGATTTCCTGTTCCTCTTGCCTGACCGCGCATGCGCGCACGATACTTTGACCCCCGCGTTAATGATGAAGCTGCTTTCTTTTTATTCGCACCAACTTTATGCGTGGTATGCTTTCGACAGAATGGACAATATCGCTTGATTTCTTTTGGCTTTTTCATGTGATGATGAAAAAACAACTTATTTATAAATGTTTGTCTCACCCTTCTCTCATGGAGATCAGTGTTATCATTCCCGCATATAATGAAGAAAAAAGAATAGGAAAGACTCTTGAAGCACTCTTGAAATATCTTGATAAACAAAAATATAGCTATGAAATTATTGTGGTCAACGATGGCTCTACTGACAAAACAAAAGAGGTTGTCCAACAGTTTAAACAGAGAAAAATAAAGATTATTGATAATCACCAAAACAAAGGAAAAGGATACAGCATTCAACATGGTTTTTGTGCTGCGCAAAAAAAATGGATATTGTTTACTGATGCTGATTTGAGCACACCTATCGAAGAACTTGAAACCTGTTTTCGCTATGCTTCTGGAGCAGATGTTATTATTGGATCAAGAAACTTACCCATGTCCCAGATCGTTGTCAAGCAACCATTCTTTCGCAGTATGCTCGGCAGAATTTTTCCTTTCTTTGTTCGGCTGCTGCTCCTTCCTGAGATTAAAGATTCTCAATGTGGCTTTAAACTGTTTCGAAAAGAAGTTGCACAAAAGGTTGCTCAAAAACAAAGAATTGCTGGATTTTGTTTTGACGTAGAACTTTTGTTTCTCACAAAAAAACTAGGGTACAAAATACAAGAGATTCCTGTTACATGGTCTAATGATGAACGGAGCAAGATTAAAATTATTTCTGATTCTTTCTGTATGTTTGTTGATCTATTGAAAATTAGATGGGATGATTTGTTGGGGAGATACTCATGATCACACAAATTACACAACAAAACTTCGCTGCCTTTCTCCATAAACACGCTGTATATCTTTTTTTTGCTCTCTGTTTATTTGCATTTTTTATTCGAGTTTATGATTTGAGTGGAACTCCCGCAGGAATGCACGCTGATGAGGTGAGCGGCGCATACAACGCATATAGTATTTTGAAGACAGGAAGAGATGAGCACGGAATACGCTTTCCATTGTATTTTGAAGCATTTAATGATTACAAACATCCTTTCTTTATCTATTCCATGATCCCTTCTTTGTTCTTTTTTGGATTGACTCATTTTGGAGCCAGATTCACTTCTGTTCTTTTCGGTATGTTTGGAATTATTTTTCTATATTTTATTATATCTCGACTTTGGGGCAAAAATGCTGCACTTCTCAGTGCTCTCTTTCTTTCAATCATGCCATGGCATCTCCATCACTCCCGTGTTGCATTTGAGGTAATCAGCTTTTCTTTCCTCTTTCTTTTCGGAGTTTTGTGCTTCTATAAAGGATTTGAAAAAAAGCAGTGGTTCTTTTTTTCTGCTTTTCTCTTCGGCCTCTCCTTATACTCTTATGGGATTGCCCGGCTGTTTATTCCTCTCTTTCTCATCGGCATGGCTTGGATATACAGAACAGAATTGTTCAGTAAGAAATATCGCACGACTCTTTTTCTTTGTGTTTTTATTTTTCTCACTTTATCCTCAGCAAGCTATTATAACTCTTTTTTTGGACACGCAAATGCGAGATTTGCTGTTGTCTCTATTTTTTCTAGAACAGAAACACCCCTCACTATGTTCTTTCTTAATTATTTCTCCCACTTCTCCCCAGAGTATCTCTTTTTTTCCGGTGACAAACAAATGAACAACCACATTACAGGATGGGGACAACTCCCGCATTATGCTCTTCTGCTTGTCGCTCTAGGACTTCTTTTTTTATGGAAGCAGCGCCATAGAAAAGAAGCACAGATGGTTTTCTTGTGGCTTCTTCTTTTTCCAGTTGCTGCAAGTTTTACGTATGGTGATCTTCCTCATGCAGCACGAAGCTTTATCGGAGCACCTGCTTTTGCCATTCTTATGAGTCTAGGGCTTATCTCTCTTTTTCACATTGTTGAGCAACATCGTATTTTTTCCACTGATGTTATTATTATAATTATTATTCTCGTCCTTGTTCTTGAAACGACTGTTTTTCTTTACTCTTATTTTGTGATATACAAAGAGACAAGCGCAGATTATTGGCTTGCTTTTGCTCCTGAGACAGTCCAATACATGGAATCTGTTCGAAGCACCTATGATACTGTTTATCTCAGCAAAAAAGGATTAGATCTCTTTTACATCAGTTTGCTTTATTACCTTCAAGCAGACCCTGCACAATATCAGTCTTCTGGTCTCGAAAGTTTTGGTTATCATTACTGTGACATGGACACGTGCATTAATGAGAGCCAGCATAATCTTTACGTCTTTCACGGCTTTGAACTGACTATCGAAGGGACACATAACATTTATTACACAACAAATGATAAAATTGCGGTGAAGTTTTTTGGATGATACCTCATCTTCTCGAAGAATACCATGCAGTTCTTTTTTTGAGCGGCAGCACCTCTCGTTTCTTATCATTATTCTCTTCTTTGCATTCCTTCTTCGCACCTATGATCTTGCGGACAACCCTCCTGGACTCTACATTGATGAAGTAAGCAGTGCGTATAATGCATACAGTATCATGAAAACAGGAATGGATGAACATGGTGTTTCTTTCCCCCTTTTCTTTGAAGCGTTTGGTGAATATAGACACGGCTTATACATTTATTCAATGATTCCCTCGCTCTTTGTTTTTGGATTAAATGATTTTGGAACACGATTTATTTCAGTTGTCTTTGGGATGCTTTCATTGATCGTGTTCTACTATTTTATTCGAAAGCTTTTTGATAGAAACACTGCACTTCTTGCCCTTTTGTTTTTATCCATTCAACCCTGGCACATGCATCTTTCCCGTGTTGCATTTGAAGGAATTAGTTTTGTTTTCTTGTTTCTAGCAGGACTTTTGTTTTTTTATAGAGGCCTTACGCAGATGCAGAAAAAATGGTTTTTTGTTTCTACGATTTTTTTTGTCCTTTGCTTGTATTCCTATGGTGTTGCAAAGCTTTTTGTTCCTCTGTTTGTTCTTGGATTGCTTGCAGTTTATCGCCACGAGTTATTTCAGAAAGATATGCGAAAAATCATAGCTGTTTGCGCTGTCTTTTTTTTCCTTCTTGCTGCTCCGATGTATTATCTCTCTTTTTTTAGTGATGCAAATGCACGATTTCAACAAGGATCTATTTTTGTGTTAAGTGAACATCCTGTGTTTACTTTTTTTACAAACTATGCGTCCCATTATAACCCCACATTTCTCTTCTTTTCTGGAGATGCTAGCCTGCGGCATCACATTTTCCAGTGGGGCTTTATGTATTATTTTGAGAGTATCCTTTTTTTCTTTTCTCTTCTTTTTTTATGGAAAAAAAGAAGCGAGAAAAAGATACAAGTGCTCTTTCTCTGGCTGGTTCTTTTTGCAGTTCCTGCAAGCTTTATGTATGGCGATACACCGCATGCACTCCGTACATTTATTGGTGCACCGCTTTTTGCACTGCTTTCTGCACTGGGATTATTTTATGTGTGGAACATTTTTGCAGACGAGAAACTTTGTACTTTTTTCTGCTGTCTTGTTGCTGGTATTATGTTCCTTCATACTGCTTTCTTTATTTATAACTATTTTGTGGACTATAAAACAGATTCTTATGATTATTGGATGGCGTATAATGAACCAATGCTTGCATATGCTGCATCTGTTCGCGAGAACTATGAACATGTTTATTTTAGCGCAAACTCGATGGATCGGCTTTATGTGTATATTCTCTATTATCTTCAAACTGATCCTGCAGTGTATCAAAATTATGGGTTTGAAAATGCAACAGGATATGGGATTTGCGACCTTAATTTCTGCTTTAATGAAACACAGCACAACTTGTATGTATTCAAAGGATTTGAACTAAAAATTATTAATGGAAGCCATCAAATTTATTATCCAGATAATAAAACTATTGCTGTGAAGTTTGTGGGTTGAGAAAACAACAATCTTAATAAACAATTCCTAATTCACCTCTCACATGGAGAAAATTATTGGCAAAAAATGGCCTGTTTTTGTTCTTTTATGTATCTTCTTTATTCTTGCTGTGATGAGTATGACACACAACTCTGCAACAAGCGATGAAGTTGCACACATTCCTTCTGGCTACACGTACTGGAAATATTTTGACTACAAAATTAACCCTGAACATCCGCCACTCATTAAACTCTGGGCAACACTGCCATTTTTGATTCTTGATCCTGCACTCCCTTCTGATCCAGGCTATTGGGAACGAGGAGATCAATGGGAATTTGGACGACAATTCCTTTATTGGAGCGGCAATGATGCGGATCAACTTTATTTCTGGAGCAGATTCATGATTGTGCTTATTGGCATGCTTCTTGGATGGTACGTGTTTCGCTGGGCGTCTGAACTCTACGGCTGGACTGCTGGAATGCTCGCACTCGCTCTTTATGTCTTTGATCCAAACATTCTTGCACATTCGACAATCGTTCAAACAGATATTCCTATCAGCGCAGGGATGTTTATTCTTCTCTATTATTTTTGGAAATACACCGCAGTGAAAACAGAGAAATTTACCTTTATGCAGTATGCTGTTCTTGGAATCCTTATGGGTATTTGTTTTGCAATCAAATATACTGGACTCTATGTTCTCATCTTTCTTGCTGTTCTTTATGTGCTTCACTTCTATTTTGATGTTTATTCGAAAGAAGAGAGCAAACTTCAAAGTTTCTACAAATATCTTATCAGCGAGAACGGACAAAAACATATTGTAGACGCTCTTCGTGCACTTGGCATTATTACTGTGATTGGAGGCCTCCTTCTTATCGCGACGTATGGTGTGGTCAATTTCAACTACTACTTTGTTGGATTCAGCGATGTTGTTCTGCACTCTACTGTCGGGCATCCTGCATACTTGTTAGGAATGAACTCTCAAGAAGGATGGTGGTATTATTTTATTGTTGCATTCTTGATTAAAACACCAATCCCTACACTGCTTCTTTTTGGTGTGGGCTTGTATGCATTTTTCAAAATGAAAAAATGGACGCAGAAAAATGAACTGTTCCTTCTTATTCCTGCTGCACTCTACTTTATTGCGTTTGTCGTGAATGACATCAATATTGGATTACGACACATTCTTCCTGTCTATCCACTTCTTTTTGTCTTTACGAGCTCTGTTGTTGCTCTTGACTGGCATGCGCTCGGAGAGAAAATAAGCCGCTACAAACTGTATGGATCATACTTCCTTGGTGTGCTTCTCGCGTGGCTTGTTCTCGCAAACATCATGATGTATCCTTACTATCTTGCATATTTCAATGAATTTACTGGCGGCTCTGAGAATGGCCATAAATATCTTCTTGACTCAAACCTTGATTGGGGACAAGGATTGAAAGAAACTGCAGAATGGCTTGACGAGCATGGCTATGGCAATCAAACCATTCGCATGACGTATTTTGGAAGCGAAGATCCACTGTACAGAGGAATTGATTATCAAAAGATTGCCTGCGGAGCGACACCTGGCATTCACGTCATTAGTGCAAGCAGGCTCTATGATTTTATGGGCAATCAATATGGCTGCGCTGACTGGCTGAAATCATACGAACCTATTGCTGTCATCGGCTACAGCATTTTTATTTATGATATTCAAGATCCAACTGTGCTTGAGAATTATGCTGCCTGCAAACAAGATTGCACCAAAGGATGCGCAGAACGCGGAGAAGCGTATGGCGACAGCGTCTACAAAAATAAATGTGTTTGCATTTGCGCTGATGCGACGAATGAAGAACTGGGGATTGTTTAGGATCACACTTCTTCTGCAACAATAATATTATGCGTTGTTTTCAGAATTCTGATTTTTACTTTTCCACTTTGTGTTTTACACATTGGAACACTGATCAATCGCTCTCTTGCAACACATAATTTTTCGTGAAAATATCTTCCCGGAGAAACTATTTGTGCTTCGATAACTTCTCGCCGCTTGAACGGAACAGGATATTCTTTTGTTTTTTCAAGTTTATATTTTTCTGTGTCTTCTTTGAGCTTGACTCCTGTCTTTTTTTCCAACGCATCTATTTTTTTGAAAAACTCACCCCAACGTATTTCTTCAACAGGATTTCTTCCAAATTTGTTATGACAGAATTTTTGAACGCGGACAGGACAATGGATTTCTTTTCCAAATGCAATTATCTTTTCCATCTCTGCATCATTGATTGTGTCCATCCAAACTGGCGCAATGGTCACGTGAAGCTTTTTCGCTGCATAGGCAACTATTTTCTTGACATTTGCAATAGCATACGCCGGATTTCCCATGACGTGTTTTGCTGCTGCAGCATCATCTGCACTTATCGAAACATTTAACTCTGTTAAACCAGCATTTGCGAGATCATCAACCATTTTTTCTGTGAGAAGCACAGCTGTAGTAATGATAGTTATCTCACGTACCCCTTGCAATTTTTTGAGGTCGTGGACAAGCTCCACAATCTCGGCGTAGAGCAGTGGCTCTCCATGGACATTAATGTAGATGTGTATGTTGTTGCACTTTTTGTATTCGAGCAATTTTTTTGTCTCAATGACCAAATATTCACGTTCCACAATAAAATCATAGCTTTTTTTTGAGCCGATTCCTTCATCAACAGAACAGAACGTACAACCCATAGTACATCCAGTCACTGGTTTTATCTCCAAGAAATTTGTTCCTCTGTCCTGAATCCCAATAAACCGTGTTCCTATCAATGGAATTCCTGCATTCTGATGAATGTAAAAAGTTTTTTTACTGGTGAGGATGCCTTGCAAATTTTTGAAACCTTCTTCAAGAAGAACATAGAATCTATGCTGCACCTTTTTTTCTGGAACATCTGCAAAAGTGATGGCGTTTTCTGTTGCTCTCCATTTTCCTATTTTTGTGAGCGCATCATGCAAAAGAATGAATGAATAATACTTCATAAAGATGACATGAAGTCCATCTTTATGGTCGCTGAATTTTAATGTTTGAAATGTAAGTGTTGCCATGAAGTAGTAAAGAACCTGACGCTATTTTTAAAGATTTGGCATAGTTTTTTTAAAGCCGACAATACTTACAATTTTCATGGACGAAGAAGAGAAAAAAGAGGAGCAGGCAATAACTATCACCTATGAGACTCTTTTCGATATTCTGCGCATGGAAAAACGACGAGAAGACCTTCAAGAACTTCAAAAGACGTTTTTTCAGGATGTTGTCCACTACCTCAAGCAAAAAAAAGAGATTCTCATTAAAAAAGAGCATGAATCCGGCATTGACCGTGTTGATGAAGTGAAAAAACTTACTATCCAATATGAAAACATTCAAAAAATCCTGAAAGAGATTTACGAACGACGAGAGAGAAAAATTCTCCTCATGGCTCTAAACAAATCCAGAACAAGAATGAACATGCTTAACGTCGATGTTCTGCTCCCGCAAGAATATGAGTTTTATGAGCAGCTGATAAGACTCCTTGATGCGTACAGAGGAGATGTTGCAGAAAAGGTCATCAAAGGATTTCTTCCAAAACAACAAATTGCAGCAGTCATGGGGTCATTACATCACACAGAGCACCGAGAACAGCGTTCTGAAATTTTGCAGTCTTCTGATAATCAAAAAAATGAAGGCAAGAGCGACAAAGAATCACCTGTTCAAGTTAAATTTCTTCAAGAAACAGAAGAATTTGTTGGCCCTGAACTTGAAGTGTACGGCCCGTTTGATGCAAATAGTATAGCTGTGCTGCCTGCAAAACTCGCATCCACATTTATCAGCACAGGAATTGCAGAGGAAGTGAAATAGTTTGAGAATATTTATTCGCACCCACAAACACAGTGATCCGTGAAGATGTATTCTTGAAATGTTTTGTTATATGCTTCACAAGCAGCTGTACATTCTTCTGTACACTGTCTCTTTTGTTCTTCTAAATCAGAATCAGTGATATTGTAGATAAAGATAGAATATCCTATTTTTTCTGTTGGCTCTCTTGCTCGCAGCCAATCAAAACAGCCTTCGCGATTTTGCGCGAGATCATACAAATTATTCACACTCAGCACAAAAATTCCTGGATGAGGAGTACACGGAACTGCTGCGATTTGAATATCACGATAGCCCAACGGCTCTGTTGTGAACACAGAATAATACACTGCCGTATTTCGGAGGTCATTTTTTTCTATCCACTGCTCGAGCCTGTTCATATCTTGACCCCAATCAATGTTAGAATCCAACAAAATATTTGGGCCATTTTCCGGACCAGACACAAAATCATTAAAAAAGGAAAGGAAATGCGGTGCAATAAAGAATGTTGATGCTGCGTACCATACAAGCAACAAGAACAAAATAACTTTCCATATCTTCTTTGTCTGCTCTCTTTCAAATTCTAACATCACTGCTTTACTGACAAACACAAACAAGAATGGATAGATAGGAAGAATATGGCGAATCCCAATGTTGATATAATTAAACATGAATGCGATAAAATAAAAAACAGGGGGAATAATAAGAATCAAATCCACACAAAAATTTTCTCTTCTCCACTTTTTGAAAACACAGAGCAAGAACAATAAGACAAACAATAAAATTATGAGAGAACTTTGTGTTTTCGAAAAGAACACGACGATAAAATAATACCACCATCCTTGGCTGCTATAACTTCCTAAGAGATATGCAAGATGGCCTGAGACAGATCGCCAGATCGTAAATGCAATGACTAAAAAATAATCACGTGCGTGGATGAAAAAATACATTGCCGCAATAACAACGAGTGCGACGACGGATGCAAGAGCAACACCAACACAGTCATGCTGTATTTGTTTTTGGAAATTGAATGTTTTACTCTTGTAATGAAATATCCACTCTGCTCCAATGAGTATGCCAATGATAGGGATCATATACACTGCACTGAACTTTGATGCAAGCGCCATGCCAAAAAAAATCCCACTCAAGATGACATCTCTTATTTTTCTTTCACTTCTCCATCTCCAGAAATAATACATTGTTATGAAAAAAAATGCAGTAAATACAAAATCTGTGATCACCAGCTGTGTATATGCAAGCATATTTGGGCAAAGTGAGTATAGAAATAATGCAAAAAGCCCCGCATATTGCCCATACAATTCTTTTGCCCAGCGATAGACATAAAGTCCAAGAAGAATGCCGATGAGCAAAAAAGGAAGGCGAGCAAAGAAGATTATTTTTTCGGCATCATTGACTCCACTATATAAAAAATCTCCTGAGAGATCCCACTGATGCTCGAACATATACATCGGATCTGCTGCATGTATCCAGTGCGGAGATGTTGTGTTTAGTACTGGTTCTGGTGTCATGAATTGTAGCGGAAAGCCTGCAAGAAGCTTTGCAACAGGAGGATGTTCTGCATTTAACCGAAAATCTTCTGCTGTCCAATAGCTATATCCTGCTGTGATAAAATTAGGCTCATCAAATGTTGCAGAATTATTGATCATGCTGCTGTACGCAAGAATGAGAAAGATTGTCAGAAGACAGAAAACGATTCCTCTTTCATAACTCCTTTTCATTTGTTTCATGAAAACGCTGCTTTTTATAAATGTTTAAGAAGCTTTTGCTTCGCTGATGTACAAAATATCCCATAACTTTTATAATCATTTTTAGCTTTCTCTCTATTCATGCCAACCCTCAGTCTCTGTATGATTGTGAAAGATGAAGAAACATGCCTGGAACGCTGTTTACACTCTGTTCAAGGACTTGTTGATGAAATAGTGATCGTTGATACAGGATCAACAGACAAGACAGTTGCTCTTGCACAACAGTTCACTGATAAAATATTCCACTTTCCCTGGACTCATGATTTTAGCGCTGCACGGAATTTTGCACGTGAACATGCAACAAGTGATTGGATTTTGTTTCTTGATGCAGATGAAACCATTGACCTGCAAGATCATCAGCACATCAAAGAACTTATTGCACAAGAAAAGAGCGCTGCATACTTCCTGCACCAAAAGGAATATACAAACAATACAGCGTTGACTGGATTTCAGTATGATCATTATGATAAATATCTTGGTTATATTATTGTAGAAAATGCAATTCGCCTCTTTAAAAACAGAAAAGAGATTTATTTTTCCTGGAAAATACACGAATCAGTGCAACTCTCGCTTGAAAAACAAGGGATTGTTCCGTTTGATTCAAAGATTTTTATCCATCATTATAAACAGGGCAAGGGAGAAGAAGCACAACAGGAGAAAATGCTGCGCTATCTTGCACTAGAAGAAGAACAAATCAAAGAAACCCCTGACAATCCAAAACCGTATTATGAAATTGGACTGATTTATTATGCGCTTGGACGCTATTCTGATGCAACTCATGCATTTGAAAAAATGATTGAACTGCAGCCAACAGAAATTCGCGCCTATCATAAACTTGGACGCTGCCTTGTGAAAACTGGAGCGTATGCACAAGCGCTTGCTGTTTTTCAGAAATATCTCACATTTGATGATACAAACAGCGATGTTTATGGAGAAATAGGGTTAGTATTCATCAAACGCAAAGAGGATACGCAAGCAATCAGCGCACTTACTGCTGCTCTGCAAAGAAATCCTGCAAACATTCTCGCACGACATAATCTTGTCCTTCTCTTCTTGCGATGTGGCAAAAAAGAACAAGCATTGGCATTATTAGACGAAGGAATCAAAAAATATCCCAACCACTATTCATTTAATACATATGGCATTTTGACACTTCAGGAAAAAGGGTTTGAACAAGCAAAAAAATACTTTGAAGCAGGAATCGACCTGGCGCCTCAGGCATCGCACGAAAGCACTATTTCGCTCTACTTTAACCTCATTAAGGCCAGCATTTTAGAGAAGGACAAGGAAACAGCTCAGCATTATCTATCACAATTAAAAGAGTTTTATAGAGGGAATGTCACTGATTTGGAGAACGCTGTTCGTTTGCTGTAGAATTGAAAAAGAAAAATTTCTGACAAAAAAAATAAAAAAGAAAAAGAAAGAAAAATTCTTTCCTTATTCAGCACTTTCAACAGACAAGCTGCTTTCGCTCACTGTTGTTGCAATCATTTCATCGCCACTGAGATCATAATCTTCCCAGTTGGAAACAATCTGAGCTGCAAGTCGTGTGTCCATTGCATCTTGACCTGCGACAACAAGCGCAACATAGTCACCGTTTTCGAACAACTTGATTAAAGCTTGTCCGCTTTCGATGCCCAACGCTGTTGAACAGTCAGATGGATTGCCCATTAACTCAGCAACAACTGAGTTTGCACATGGACCGCCTACTGCAACGATGTTCTTGCTATCAGGGCTGCTGACTTCTGTATCCAACTTTACTGCACTCACACTGATTGGAATAATAGAGACTGACGTTGAAGTCATTGCCTCACTTGTTGTTGCTTCAGTTGGTGCAATATACACTTTTGCATATGCAGTGTCGTATGGGTGCTCGATAACGACGCTTTGCTGGTCTTCTCTATCATAAGTGATGAGCGTTCCTTTCTTTGTATAGAACTTTTGGAAGTCATCGTTTTCATCACTTTCGTCGTAAGGACCTCTACCGTTTGCTGAAGTCAACGCTGAAAATGCAGTGCTGTTGAACTCGATGCTGTTGTCTGTGACGTCATCATAGACAGCAGTGATGTTCAAACTTCCTGGCGTTGCTGATCCAAGATACAATGTTGCACCAAGATCTCCATCGTTGTATTCGCTGAAGTACAACCCCTGAAATACCTGTGTGAAGTTTACATCTCCACCTCCTGTTGATCCTCCATCTTCTCCCATCCTAGCATCAATGATGGTCAACGTTCCTCTGTTCAGTGTTCTGATGTTTGTTCCGTTGGAACCAGCAGCTGCATTTGAACCTGTGGAAATACTGGTAAAGTTAATGTATCTCCCAGCTTCGTTGATGATCAACCCGATGTTTCCTGCACTCTTCAACGAAATGTTGGAGATTATAAGGCCTGAGTCATCCTGAACATATGCAACGTCGTCATCTGTTGTTCCATAGGTCAAGTCGTCAAAGTTGATCTCATTGTCGTTGGTATCGATGTTTGTAATCTGCATCAAGTGTGCTTCAAGCTTCGAGTTTTCAACAACAAGGAACATTGCTCCTTGACAGTCAACGACACTTGTTGTACCAGTACAGACTTCGCCTTCCAAATACACAAGCTCATCTTGGTTTGCTAATGTTGAAGACGGTGCTTCAGTACCCCAAAAGATTGCTTCGTTGGATGATTCTCCAGCAAAAAAGCTGGCATCAGCAGACAATGGGAGTTCTACAAGGCGACCATCTTCGTTTTTGAATCGGATTTCTGCGGATGTTGATCCTGCAACAAATTCGATTGTTTCAACGCCACCTGTTTCAACGCCTGCAAAGACGAATTTAAAGTTTCCAAACATTGGATCAATATATTCATCTCCTGGTGCGAGGTAGACTTCATCAGTGTCTGGAGCAAACGCAATATCAAATCCAGTCCATCTCAATTCTCCAGTTGAAGGAGTACTTGATGATGTTCTAAACAATCCGAGTGTTCCATCAACGTCTTCATTGTTGAACTGGATTTCGTCGTTTTGTCGGATAGTGACTTCTCCTGCACCGATTGCAACTTCACATACGTCCTGATCTCCTGCTTCAATGTTGACTCGCTTTGCATCTGTTACCCCAAGAGTAACGCCGTTTACAGTTTCTGTGTCTTTGACATCAACCCACACTTCTGTGCCGTCAACTTTAAATCCACATGAACCAGTATCATCGGTTGCATCTGCGGAAACGTCTGTCATTTCAACAGTGTGTTCAACACCGTCAATTGTTCGCGTGAGGGATTCTCCTTCACTCATCCAAACAACTGAGTCGCCAGATTGCAGTTCCAATTCATTCATTGTATTAGATGCGCCTGGTCCTGCAGGTGTGGAAGATACTTTAACATCTGTCACTGTGTAGCTTCTTCCTTGGACGTTGATTGATGTTCCTTCCAAATCATCGCCAGCAAGTGCATTACTACCGTTTGCAACAGAAACGTAACTGTCGAACTGCAAGCTGTAGTTGTACAAGAACTGGTTGGAGTTATCTATGAAGAGATATGTGTCTGCTGTTGGAGCATCATCATCATCCTGTGTAAACAAGAACTGTCCTGTTGCTTGGCTTTGGAAGAAGATCTGTTGTGTGTACTTCTCATCATTGTCGTTCGTCCCTTCTGAATCATGGTAAACATCGTCTGCTAGAAGATCAAGGTCTGCATCATCAACACTTGGTTCACATGATGAGATGTTATACCCTGGATACAAGTTTCTGTTACAAAGCTCGTATCCTTCACTGACACTGTACTCTTCGTCAGATTCTTCTTCAGTTGTTACTGTTTCCTGAACAGAAACAGTTTGCAGGCTTGTCGCAATATTGGTAATCCCAATAACGTCCTCTGCCTTTGCATCAGCACCTACGACGAGAATACCGTTAAATGTTCCATCTTCGATGAACATATCCGGATATTCGCTGAGGTCTGCTGCCATAGCTGCGCCCATCAATGTAGCTCCTACCATTGTAGCAGCTGCACCAATAGATGCAATTTTCCTAATGGTTTTTTTTACTCGCATACACGACACCTCCGTGTGTATTTCTTTTTTTCTAGGCTATCATTCTTTATCTAGGCTTTTTTGTGAAACCATGCTGGATGCATAGTTTTTTGCTGCCCTTGCGGAACAGCAGGTCATATATAGTTTCTCCGCATCTGTTATCACTCGACGAAAAACTACCATATATGTTGATTCAGATGGCTTATTAGGTTAAAACTTCTTTAAATACTTTTCGTAGTTTGGAGGTGAATTTTTTGAAGTGTATGATGAGGTGTTACGATTAGTGGCTTTTGTTTATAATAATTCTCTTGTTGAAAACGAGTAATTATATAAATCAACAGCTATTTTAGATAAAATATACTAGATAAAATAAATATAACATGCGGACGTGCCGGAGTGGCCAAACGGACCAGGTTTAGGCCCTGGTGGCTTAGTGCCTACGCAGGTTCGAATCCTGTCGTCCGCATTTGTTTTCTTTCTAAAGAGAATTTCTCTACACATTTCCCATACTGATCTTATAATGGACATGCTTGCCAAGCGCAATATCACGCAATATGATGATACGTTTTTCTAGCTGCTCCTTCAACGGATGGTTTAATCGCATTGCTCCCTCAAACGCTGCAATTGCCTTCTTCCACTCTTTTGTCTTTTCATACAATGCGCCAAGATTAAAATAAAACCCTGCATGCTCTGAATGCACAATAATCCCATGCTCAAACACACGGATCGCATCGTCAAAATAGTTAATATGATCATAACACGTTCCAAGATACTCAATGATCAATGGATCTGCTGACGCTGCATCAAACAATTTCTTGAGAATAACAATTGCTGCGCGATATGCTTTTATGGAATAATATGCCTTTGCAAGATTCATCAAGGTATTGCCATCGGTATTTTGGAGATCGAGCAGCTTGATGAGCTCATGCAATGCCCGAAGCTGCTTATTGTTTTTGTACAACATGTCAATCTGCCTGATTTTTTCCTCACTCTCTTTATTCTTTTTATCAAACGTCTCTTGGCAGAGCACTGCTTCTTTGACCCAAACATACGATTCCTGAAGATTTTTCTCAAAAATTGCATATCCTGTCGCAAGATCAAGGCACGTTTTTGTGTCTTTCAGCAATTTTACCCGCTCTTTTGAAAGATCAAAATAGAGTTTCTGCTTGTCCTGGACATATGTTTTACTCTTCAAAAAGTTAAAATGATGAATAGGAATATCACACTGCACCACTGTTTTCTCTGGCTCGCTTTGCCCCCACTCTAAAATAGACGGCATGACATCCTCATGCACTGCGCCTTTAAAGTAAATGTTCTTTGTATTCTTAAATAATCGTGTGATGAATCGCGTATCATAATATCCATTGAGTGTTTCTGGAAATGCAAAAAATGCAAACTGTTTTCTCAGCGCTTCTTTCTCTTCTTGAGACAGCTGTTTCCAATGTGCGAATTTTCCCTTCTCTTTTGCATAATGCCGCTGGATAAAAGAAAATGCGACAACAACATCATGCTCTTTTTTATCATGCTGCTGCTTTGTTTCTCCTGCAATCACTTTTTTTAGGTCTTTAAGATCGTCTTTTGCAAGGCATTCATCTGCATCAAGAAACAGAATCCAGTCACTCTTTGCCATTGATTTTGCGAAATTTCGCGCTTTTGAAAAGTCATTCTCCCACTTGAAGTCATATATTGTTGCGCCACATTCTTCTGCTATTTGCCGCGTGTTATCTGATGAACCTGTATCCACAACAATGATTTCATCGACTTCTCCTTTTACAGAATGAAGTGCATTCGCTATAAATGCTTCTTCATTCCTTGCGATCATACAGAGTGCGAGGGTTGGCATGCTCTTATGAATTGGCTTGTCATTTATAACTATTGCTATCATTTTTATTTATTGTTACTGCCCATCATTAATATTTTATTGAGATAAAAAATACCAAGCAGACAGTGCTCAAAAAAAGTTCGCACTGTCTGCTTGTTTCACTTCTCTTTCTGAAAGGCAACGCTCCTCATGTCAAGAACCATCTATCGAAGAGAGGTGGCATGAAATTATAGGTACAGTGGTTCTTGAGCACTGCACTCTACCACTCGACCACTATTGAACACAAGGTGGTATCGGCAGCATAAACAGTTCGGAGCGTTGTTGGAGAGAAGCTCGAGCTCCGAGCCGTTTGTGGGAGGAGCTCGAGCTTGCTGTGCGCCTTTTGATGGCGCACAGGCGTCATAATAATATTTTTGATGAAAATGAAGAAAAACAATTTTTGTCATTCGTTATTTATACCACTTCGGTTTTGCGGTGCTCTATGGTTAGCTCACGATAGATTTAAAACTAAAGAACCATTTCTTTCTATTATGGCAATTGATTTAGACACGATCTTAAGTACTGATGTAATCACTCGCTATCCTTGGTCTGTTACCCCTGCACAACTCATGCATGTTTATTCAGAGCAACGCGTGAATAGCCAAGGGGAACAGATTCCTTTTGACGAAATAACAGCACATCTTGCATCACTTCGCACTGCTGTTGAGGCATGGTACGAACAAGAAACTTGTCAAAAGATGAATACGTATGCTCTTGGAGATAAGATAGATGCCGTTCGTACACAATTCTGGCGTGACGAACGATTCCGTGAAGCATTCCGTCTTCTTGAATTAGATTATGATAAAGACCATACAAAAGCAACAATTCCTTGGTGGAATGAAGTTGCCGCAGGAGAACTTGATTATCGCGAATATCCTGATATTCATGGTGTTGGCCTTGTCATTGGACCACGGCACAGCTTAGAAACACAGCTCATGCGCAGCGGCATTCCACGGCCTGTCAAAAATATCAGTGTTGGTGGCATTATTGTCACAACTGAACCTGATTCCATAGGATATGCTGTTCTTGGATTACGAGGAGGAGCAGCATACGCTAATACTTATCATATCAACGCAGGAGCACTCATGGCAACAGAGGGATTCAAAAGAGGATTGCAAACAGTGTATGATATTTTTCGGCAGAAAGAATTATTGCCTGAATTCGGCATTGCGGATCGCGATGTTGTTTCTGCTCAGCTAGGAAGCAGAATTTATGATCACGTTATTGACAAAGGACCAATGTATGTGTTTGTTGTTAAAACACACTTGACAAAAAAAGAACTGCATGAGCGCTGGAAAGCAAATCTTGATCCTGATAAAGCAGAGCATGATGAACCTGTTTATATTTCTGACAACCCTTATGCTGTTCAAGCGTTTATTCGCGAAAATTATCGCGGTGTTGTTGTAAACAGAAAAAGAGCAGATCATGAACGATATCTCCTGCACCCAGGAGCATTAGCCCTTGCAGCGTATTCTGGTATGCCTGTTTCTGAACTTCGAACATTGTTTACAGAAGGGAACTGGTAGAAACATTTTTATAGAAGCATTCCATAATATCTTCTGGTGATTATCAGTGACTTTTGTTACCAAAACATATATCCAAACATTTGTCAATGTGCTTGGGATCTTAGGAATTATTCTTGCAGTGTTTACTATCGCATTACTCCTCTTTAAGATAGTTGCCTCATGAAACAACTAAAATTCCTTCTTAATTTTCTTGCTTTTCTGCTCACCATTATTATGGTTCTTTATGGTTTCTTAACAGGGTTTGACACTTTTGAACTTCTTACAAACATCCTGTACTTTGCAGTTATGATTATTGTAACTCTGATTGATCTTTTTGAACAAATACAGAAAGGTTGCAACTTATGACAAAGAATAAAACAAAATTATCTTTTCTTTCGCGCAGAATTACGTTGGCGAGTTTTTGATGCTCTGCCATAGCCACAGGATGCACAAATTGCACGAGAAACATGATAACTATGCTTGCCGCATCGTCTACATGCAATATGGTTTTTCTTACCTGATCGCTTTCCTTTTGCCGGTGTTCCCTTTGCCATACAGACTCACGTTTTACTCTGCTGGAGAGATTAAGATGATTGTGTCGCCACGAATAAAGACTGTTCCAAGCTTTCGCTTGACTTCTCCATTCATGCGCTCTTCTGCATTATCCAAAACACAGTTGATGTGAATATCAAATGCCTTGAGTTCTCCTGATATCTGAAAATTGTTTTTTAATTCTACAATAACTCGCTTATTTCTTGCTTTATTTAATGCGTCTAATGGTCGTGATGCGTCCATTGTTGTCTCCTCCACTCCCTAATCCATAAAAAAGGGTTAATTCTCTGAATTTGCCTGTAGTATTTAAAGTTTGTGCCTGCAACGACGGAAAGATTTATATAGAAATTTTTTCTGAAAAAGGGAAGATTACTATGACACGCTACGAATCGTTTCAACAACACATAACGCAGCTTGCTTCTCTGGAAGCAGAAAATAATGAGCTCAGCGCACCAACAACAGATTCTCACGACGATCATCTTTCCCACAGTGAGAAACTGATTACTTCTCTTGCAGATCAACTGCATTACTTAACACAACTCGAAGCAGGGGTAAACACCAAACGCCTTCACATTATTGATGAACTCAATAAACTCCAAGGACGATTAAAAGCAAAAGAGATTGCACTGCACAGGAAACACAAAGATCTCAAGATGCAGGATAAAATGACCCGCGATGAACAAACACAAAAAGAACTTGAAGCACAAATGAAAAAATTCGGCGGAGTAATCCGACGCATTGAAGATCTCGTGAGAAATATTCAATCCATTGAACGCGGCTTTGTGAATTCTGCAAAACAAGAAATGAGCACAAAGTCATTTATCGCGAAAAAAGCTGGCGATAGTGAAATGTAGATGAAGGTGTGATAATGAAATTGTTGACAAATAAAAAAGGGTTTATAGGGTTATGGGCTGATGTTTTCAAAGGATTCGTCACTGGACTGATATTTGGAATTAT
>Ga0233425_10005206_pt1 | contig 20806 bp, 20 predicted proteins | sample Watercolumn_Towu_2_FD_181712 | JGI IMG/M metagenome (GOLD analysis project Ga0233425, IMG submission 181712) | Freshwater microbial communities from Lake Towuti, South Sulawesi, Indonesia - Watercolumn_Towuti2014_140_MG | ecosystem: Environmental > Aquatic > Freshwater > Lake | place...
ACAAGTTCTTGAAGTCCTGGTTCATATATGGGAAGAATATTTTTCTGCAAATCAGCAACTTTTTTCTCATTTACTCCAACACATATCACTGTATGTCCAAGATTTGCAAGGCATGTTCCTGTTACAAGACCAACATATCCATTTCCAAACATTGCGATGTTCATGAGCATTGGGACAGGTTGTTTGTTTAAATAGTTTATGAGTGAAAATTCTATTCTAAATTGATTCTTACTCTTACAGAAGTTTGAGGGTTATTGATATCATACCATCCATTACAAATAAACGTAAAATGATCTACGACAATCTTGCCTATTTCAACGGATTTCATTCCCTCTGCTCTATCAACAAATTGAGTAGGGTTTGGTAATTGTCCTAAGAAACGAGCAGCAGAGATATGTGCAGCCCCTTGTGCATATTTTTCACGAAGATATCTCATACTCTGTCGGGGATCTTGACCCTGCTGAATGAGGTCAAATGCATCAGGATATCGTTCAACTGCATCGAAAAATCTATTTCGTACAATATCCAATGCAGGATCAGCAAATCCACATAATAACACTGCATCTCTTGAGCAGACAAGTCCCTTATATGTTACTTCAAAAGGAGGAGTTCCTCTCAGGATTTCATGGCTTATATCTAAAAATCTGCGTACTTCATTCCATGTTCTATACCTTCCTCCTTCTGAAGGTAATTTTGGATAAGTGTGAATTAATCCGTGAAAATGATAATCTTGAGGTTTGGTTCTGTATACAGGAATATTTGCCAAAAGTTCATCTAAACAAAGGAATGCATTTGCAATACATGCTTCGGCTCCTTGCTGTTCTTCAACTAGCACAAAAGAACTGTATGCGCCAATCATTGGGTCTTTTCCTGATGATGCAAATGTTTGTACTGATGGAATAACTGTTATCTGGTTTGCTAACAGTGCATCTTTATTGCTTTTTTGAATCTCATCGTACCATTTTTGTGCTGTGGTCGGCATATCTCGAAGAGATGAAATTTTGTTTAAAAAGGTAATCTCTTTTTTTGGGAAAAAATTGCATAATCTTTATAAAGAAGTGGCTTCTCTTCATATTTGTGAACGGCCATAGTGGTGTGGTCCTACCTGTTCCCATTTCGAACACAGCCGTCAAGAACACCCACGTTTCATGCAGTACTGCACTGTTGTGCGGGAAACATGGATAGCTGTTCCTTTTTTTCTATGATTTTTCAGGCTCTGTTTCAAAAAAAGTGTATTCTTTATTTGCCACGCCGCCTAAACTTCGTTTAGGTTCTTTTTCTCCCCCTTGGCTAGCCGTGGGGGAGATGAAAGAAATCTTGTGAAACAAGATCGGCGCGGCAAATAAAATTAGGCAGTATCCTTATTCATATTATTTGAAACAGAGCTATTTTTCAAAAAACTTTAAAAAGATTAAGAGAATAAACTATTTCTAATGAAGAAATGCCTTGTCTGTGATGAAGAAGCGCAATTTGCCATTAAGGAGACTAAGGATTTTTACTGCAAAGAATGCGCTGAAGAGCAATTTGGTGATGTTTCTTACTTAGTAACTATTGAAAATAATGGAAATAAAGAAGAACCTGTTGATTCTGAAAAAGTGAATGAAGAATAATTACTGAACAATATTCTCTCGTACAGAAAACGTTCTGCCGCAATACACGCATCGCTTTTTCCTCTTAAATAATGTTCCTGCTTTGAGAGGCTCATATTTCATTCTGTTCTTACATTGCGGGCATTGGAGAAGAAAGGTCATTTTTTCTTTTTTATTGTCTTTTCTTTATCTTTTTCGTATCCTTGCATAAAGGACGCTTCTTGAGGACTAATCTCGTCCTCATCAATCATTTCTTCTCTGTCTTCTGGATTTTCTAATTCTGGTTCTGCTGTTCCTTCTATAACTTCTTCTTGATGTTTTTCGTTAGGTGTTTCTTGCGGTTTTTCTATTTTTTCGGGAACCATTTCTTCTTTGTTTTCCACAATAGCAGGAACTTGTGCAGAAGCATCTGCTGCTGCACGAGCTTCTTCAAGCTTTTTCTGCGTTTCTTCTGTTTCTTTAATATGACTAAACATTTCTCTTGCAGCCTGTGCATCCCGCAAGTCAAAATAATCATAGAATTTCTGCGTTAATTTTAACATAAATGTTCTGCCATACTTTTCTTTCACGAGAAAACCCATTTTTTCGAGTTCAGCAATATGGTCATATGCTTTATTTGTTCTAATGGTAATAACTTCACTCTGAGTTATGGGTTGTTTCCATGCAATGACTGCAAGTGTTTCCATCATTGTTTTTGTCAATTCTGTGTTTGGGTTTATTTTTCTGACTTGTGACAGGTATTTTTCTCTTGTTGTCAACTTCCATGAATCTCCTTCCTGCACAACCATAATCGGACTTTGGCGCTCGTCACATTCTTTTTGGAGTTCTGCTGCAGCTTCTCGTATTGCAGCTGCTGAAGAAATAGTCAAATGTGTTTTAAGCTCATCAACAGTCATTTTTCTGCCAGAGGCAAATAGCAGCGCTTCAATCTGATTTTTGAGTTCGTTTGTCATGAGAACATCAGCAATATTATTGTTTATATGTTTTACGAAAAAAAGAAAAAACAATATGCAGCACTTTGGTTTAGATATCCTTAATGCCTTGCTCAGTGATATAAAATGCTACTTCTGCTTCTGGCAAATTAGGGCTGTCAACAAGCTTTGCGACACGGCTTCCTTTCTTGCCTTTTCTTAAGTAGATTCTAAACGTACTTGCATGCCCGACAATATGGCCGCCTATGGCTTGAGTAGGATCACCAAAAAATTGATCTGGCTTTGCCATAACTTGATTTGTGACATAGACACAGACATTATGGGTGTCTGCAAGCTTCAGCAATGCGTGCATATGCTTATTGATTTTTTGCTGTCTGTCTGCAAGAGTTCCTCTGCCGACAAACTCTGCTCTGAAATGCGCAGTCAGAGAATCAATAACTATCAACTTAACATTCAGTTGATTTGCTGCAATCATTTCTTCAATTTTGTCAACAAGAAGCATCTGGTGGTCAGAGTTGTATGCACGGCCTACTTTAATGCTTTTCAACACTTTGTCAACATCCATGCCTTTTGCTTCTGCAAGTTGGCGGATACGCTCTGGCCTGAACGTGTTTTCTGTATCAACGTAAAACACAACAGGGTCTTTTTCATTTTCCATTGACAATGCATTTACTGCCAGCATGTGGCCTATTTGAGTTTTTCCTGCGCCAAACTCTGCATAAATCTCAGTGATTGCGCCTGTTTCAAAGCCACCGCCCATCATACTGTCAAAACCTTTGTGGCCTGTTGAAAGCTTGATGACACGCTCACGTTTTTTCATAATCTGGTCACCGCTTTCAAAACCCATGTCAAGATTGTCTCTTGCTGCATTGATAATCTTTCTTGCTCCTGCTTCTGAAATTCCACATGCTTCAACAATCTCTCCTGGTGTTGCGACAGCAATTGCCATTACTGTGCCAAAACCAACTGCTGTTAATTTTTCTGCAGTTGCAGGGCCAATGCCTGGCAAATCATTAATTGTGATATCTTTGCCTTTTTTTGCAGGTTCTTTTTCAGAAAAAAAATCATCCTCTTGATATTCCTCTGCCATTGTTTCGTCCTCGCATTCCATTGGTATTCACCTCAATTTATATGTGCTTTCATTGAGAAGAGGCTGTTGCCTCTTCTGTTTCATTCAATGCTACAAACTCATATGCTTTGTTAAGCACAAGCATTGCTTTTGGTATGTCATTCTGCCGCAAAGAATTTGTTGTCTGCCATGCTCCTGCCTTATCTTTATAGCTTCGCTCTAACGAGACAGTGCTGTACATACCTTGCCCGTCTTCTGTTGGGTTGTTCCATATTGTTGCGCGCACTGCGCCTGCCTTAAACTGTTTTGCTGGTTTATTCATACTTCCACCTTCCTTTCGGTTTTTATTTCAGCAGCCTCTTTGGCTGTGGTGTACATTGAACTATGGTTGATGTTGCTTATATAGCTCACAATAGCATGTCTTGTGGCAGAATTCTGCACACTTATCGGCGAGAAAGCACTGGACAAATGGTTTTGTCTTGTTGAAAGATTTTCAAAAATGAGGTTATTGTAATTGTTTTATGGAGGTATGCATTAATAATGTCATTTGTTCTATTGCAATAATGTTTAATTTTTCTAATCTTTCTCTCTTTTTCATTCCTTCTTTGATAAATAAAGCATTTAGATTTTCCAGATTAGACAAACAAATTAACTGACAAACATCAGCATAATCTCTGATGTTTCCTTCTAATGAAGGATTTGTGGTTCTCCATTCTTTTGCAGTCATCCCAAATAAGGCTAAATTAAGTATGTCTGCTTCTGTGGCATAGATAAGGTTTTCTTCATCTCTGGAAATTTTTTTAGGAATAAGGTGTTTTTTAATGGCGTTAGTATGAATTTTATAATTTATTCTAGCAAGATTTCTTTTTATGTCCCATCCCAATGCTTTTCTTTCGTTCTCTTCTTCTTTTAATCTCTGGAACTCTTTTATCAAATACAATTTGAACTCTGCAGATACCCATGATGCAAATTCAAAGGCGATGTCTTTGTGTGCATATGTGCCGCCAGTTATCCCAGATTTGGAAATTATACCAATAGCGCTTGTTTTTTCAATCCAGCGTTGTGGGGATAAAACAAATGCATTGCTTCCTGCTTTATTTCTAAACTGGTCGAATTCGATCAGTTTGAATTTAGGATTGTTTATTCGTTCCCATAATCCTAAAAACTCTATGGTGTCTTTAGATCTTGTCCAGTTTTTTATTACATCTGCAGGGTGATTTATATTTTTGTATCTCGCAATATCTGTTAAAGAGATATAATCTTTTGTTGAATAAAGAGTAACTTCTGTTCCTAACACTTGTATTCTTTTATCTACCATCCTTCTTGATAAGGATTGTATATTTATATTTCTCACAATAACATGTCTTGTGGTAAACAATTAGGAATTTACTGAGAATAAAACACTGGACAAATGGTTTTGTCTTGTTGAAAGATTTTCAAAAATGAGGTTATTTACAAACATGAGTAAGAAACTCAGGTTCTTTTTTATCAAAATCTCTTTTATAATCTCCGTAACTTGCAATAGAACCGAAACCAGCCCTTTTCAGTAATGAGATTAATTCCCCTTCTTTAAACGGGTAAAGAACAAGGTGTGTTTTTGTATTGTCGCTTTTACGTTTATATTCCATGACAACCATTGTATCAGAAATATAAATGGGGTATGCTGCAATAGCTTGATTTCCACAATAAACAACATTTCCTGAAAATCTATACAACCTTCCAAATGGATCTTTAAGAAAATGCTCTTCATAATTTCGTTCATCAATTATTAATGTACCTCCTTCACGTAAAATATGTCTAAAACTGCACAATGTCCTCAGTTGATCTTCTCTTTTATGAAGCAATGTTAATGAATTACCAAGACAAACTACTGCATCAAAATATCTGTGATACTGGCGTGACAATTCTCTCCAATCATATGATATTATAGTTAATGTTACTCCAACTCTCTGTGCTTCATGCTCAGCGAGTTTAATAAGGGAATCATCTACTTCATTAGAGATGATATCTTCAATACCTGCTAATCTTAAGCCTAATGATGTGGCACCAGAACCTAATGCTGCATCAAACACTGGGGGATGTGCATAGTCAGATAATTGTTGAAGAAGAAAAGGGACTTCAGTTGCTCTTCTTTTTTCAAAGTTTACATAATCTAACCACAGTGATCTAACAATGTCTGGATCAAAATTTATACCTAATTGCTGGAGTTTTTGCCAATCTTCACTTGAAAGCTGTTCCTGCAAATATGCACAAGTATTCATGTAGCCCCTTGATAAGGATTATGATGAGAACATATTAAATTTATTCTCGCTTTTTTTGTCATAAAGAAAAATTTAAATAGGATAATTGGTTTTTGACTATAAATGTCAAGAAAAATGGACAATTTGGAAAAAAATGAAGTAAGTTTAGATGTAAAAGACAGAAAATTACTTTCTGAGCTTGATTTTGAAGGCCGATTACCGTACACACAGCTTGCGAAGCGTATAGGGCTTAGTAAACAAGGTACAGAATATAAACTGAAGAATCTCATAAAAAAAGAGATTGTTAAAGGGATTTATCCAATTATTAACATGTCGCGATTAGGATACATTTATTGCCGTCTTTTAATTACGTTTCAAAATACAACTCGTGAAAAGCATGATGAAATTATTGCTTATCTTACACAGCATAAAAAGGTTTTTTGGCTCTTATCACTACAGGGGATTTATGATTTGCTGATTGTTGTTTGGGTGCAATCTGTAACAGAATTTACGTTATTTATCCAAGAATTTGAAGAAAAATACGGAGAATATACTAAAAGAAAAACAGAGACTGTTGCAACAGATGTTATTCATTATCAGCATAGGTATCTTCTCTCCAAACACAAAACAAAAGAAGTGCACATTAAAGAATCGGTTCAGAAAGTACAATTAGATTTCCTTGACAAAAAAATTATTCATGCTTTATGTACAGATGGTCGTCTTTCTCTGATAGAGATTGCAAGAAAGGTTCATTGTTCAGCAAAAGTTGTTGCGTATAGAATAAAACAACTTGAGACAAAAGGAATTATTGAAGGGTATAGGCCAATTATTAATCATACGCTTCTTGGATACACGTATTACAAATTGTTCCTGAGTTTAAATAAGCGGACAAATATTTCTCACATAAAACAATATATTATTCAACAACCTTGTGTGATTTATCTCGTGGAAGGGGTTGGACTTCCTGCAGATATTGATGTTGAATTAATGATTAAATCAAATAAAGAATTATTTCATTTTATTGAAGATGTGAAATTCAGGTTTCCTGGTATAATTGGAGAATATCAAACATGTATGTTTATGGACACCTTAAAAGTTACATACTATCCATTTTAAAGTAAATCATATAAAATAGACTGTGTTAATTCCTTTTTATGGACAAGGCATATAGACAAAAGCTTGAAAAGCAGCATTATCGCTTTATTGGACAACATTCTGCTGTCAAGACATGTACATGGACTAAGAAGGCATTGCGGAATGAGGGTGTTTGCTACAAAAGTAAATTTTATGGAATACAGTCCCACAGATGCATTCAAATGACTCCATCAATTAATTTCTGCGATATGGATTGTGTCTATTGCTGGCGGGAACGCAACAACACTCCTTTTGATAGTATTGATGATCCTAAAGAATTGCTGGACAATGCAATTAAAGCACAGCGGAAATTGCTGAACGGCAATCATGGCGACAAACGAACAGATAAGAAAAAAATGGAAGAATCCAAAAAACCAATGCATGTTGCAATTTCTCTCAACGGCGAACCGTTGTATTATCCAAAACTTTCTGCATTTATTGCAGAGATAAGAAAAAAAGGAATGTCAAGTTTTCTTGTGACAAATGGGCAAGCACCAGAGATACTCTCCCGAATAGAATTGCCGACACAATTGTACATCTCTTTGGATGCGCCAAATCCAGAACTGCAGAAAAAGATTACTCGCTCTCTCCATGCTGATTCCTGGGAGCGATTAATGAAAAGCTTGGATATTCTTGCTTCTTTGAAAGGAAAAACACGAACTGCTTTACGGTTGACGCTTGTAAAAGGATTAAATGACATTGAACCAGAAAAATATGCAGAATTGTTTACTCGCGCAAATCCTGATTTTATAGAAGTGAAAAGCTACATGTACGTTGGTGCATCACGTCAACGCTTGCAGATTGAAAACATGCCTTTTCACGAAGATGTTAAGGCATTTGCACAACAACTGGAGAAGCACTGTGATTACAAAATAGTTGATGAACAAAAGATTTCACGTGTTGTTCTCATGACTAATAATTCATCTGCAAAACGATGTATTGACTTAGCTCTGTTTCAAATAGTATAAACATCTATAAGTCTATTATTACTCCTTTTGGACCAGGATTGATTAATGTTGTTTCTTTTATGTGCGCGACAGTGCCAGACGCTTCATGAATATGGCCACTAAAGACAAAATCAATATGATTTTTTATGTAAAATTCTCTATATGTTTTGTTGCCGCTTGGTTGATCTCCTACCATGTCTACTTTTGAATTAAATGGGGGTCCATGAAGCAGAAGAATTGTTTTTGATTTTTTTCCTTCTTTTTCAATGGTTTCTCTATACTTTTTTATGCCTGTGATGAATCGTGGAGCATAGGTGTTTTCAAATGCAGGGTCTTTTAATGAAAATCCTCCTCCCCCATAGCCAAGAATAATTACATGCCCTATTCTTAAAATTTTTTTATGAACAAACAATATGTTTTTGTGCTTTTTGCATTGTTCGTTGAGGTCTTGAGCAGATTCATGATTGCCGTGAATCATTAAACAGAGTTTGCCAAAACTGTCAATTTTTTTCAAAAGCTTTTCCTGATGCTGGCCAAAAATAGTAAAATCACCTAAACAGAAAATTAATCCAACTTGCTTTGCTTTCTGCTCTAACATTGTTAAAGCTTTTTCACTGCCATGAACATCTGAAAAAATTAATGCTTTCATAGCATAGAAAAAAACAAGGTTGTATTTAAAACATATTGCCACACAAACATGAAATGAGGGTTACATTTTTAAATAAACAACACTTTCTAGTGGTAATTTTATGTTAAGGGGTAATTATGACAAAGATTAAACGAAAATTAACTGAATTTGTTCCTTCGCTTGAAGGAGTTTTTGAGCATACTGTGGATACAAAAGGAAGACTAGTAGTGCCTTCAGGATTGAGACGTGTTTTAGAAGCGAGAGCAAGAGGTATTATTCTTGCGGATAGTAAGTATACTCTTGATAGATTTGGGATATGGTATGAAGGAGTATTGCAATATGAATTAAGTCCTTCTTTGGATGCAGCACGTTTTGATGAATTACTCAATGGTGCAACACATGCTTTTGAAAGAAAAATGCGTATTGCTGGAGAATATCCTTTTGAACAGCTTGCAAGAGGAATGGCTGTTACTATTACTGAACGTAATTCTAATCCTTATATTACTCTCATGCTTTATTTAGAAGCAAGACCCCATGCCAGTCCTCAGGAGGCTTTGGACACATACTCTCGAGGCAAGTATTGTGTTCAAGAAATGGATGCTCAACACAGAATTTTGGTTGGTACTGCACTACGTGGGCAAACAGTAACATGTATTGGCATGCGCAACTACATTGCAGTTTTTCCTGCTCATGGACATGCAGAAGAATAAACTTGATTGAGTTTTGTTTCAAAAATGCGATAATATTTTTAAATTACCCTTGATTTTATTCTCATACTAATGACGACAATTGATGACTTGCTTACAGAACAGTGTGAGATAAGCTGGGTTTTATTTGAACATGTGCGGCCTTTAATTGAAGCACATATTAATCGGAGCAGGTTACCAAGGATTTCTACATCTCGGGATGCAGAATTAGCTCAAAAAATTACTGAAATTATTGAAGAAGCACTTCCTGTGTGGTACAGAGTGCAGGAATTATTTATTGACAAAATTAATCCTGTTTCAGAGAATCAATTACAACATGCAGTTTGTTCTTCAAAACTTGATTTTTATACTCAGTATAGAACACTTGTAGAAAATATTCTTAGAAGAAATGGTAAAGGATTGACTCCTGAAGCACGAGAGGTTCTTCAACGGACAACAGACTTTGATGCAGTTCAAGCGGGAATAAATCTTCAAAAGCAGTATCATCTCAGAATGAGATATGGCTCTTCTCTCATTACTCCTGACCCTCGATATCCTGTTGTTATGCAGGTAAGCAGAATTAAAAATCCCAAAAGTTTTGCTGAGAAATTCGCGCGTTATGTTTGTGAGGGACTTATAGAATCTCCGCAAATAATGGGGGCTTTTGAGATTGGAGTTTGGCCTCAGATTCCTCATAAAATTAGAGAAACCTTTGCGTCTATGCATACTTTAGGATTTATGACGCCTTTTGATTTAACTGAACAAGGGTTTGATACGATGGAATATTTACTTGTTAGGTCATGGGTACGAGACACACTTGGAACAACATATGTTACTAGAAAAAGAGAAGAGGCAGTTCAGCTTTCCCGAGAAATGCTTTCTTCTGGAAAAAAAGATCAATATAATCCTAAGCGAGTTGAGGTTGTACGAGGTCATGAGCTTATTCATTATGGAGGTTCATGGAGATTTGCTGAAGCACATCTTGTTGATAATAGAATTCAACGAGGAAGTCTTCAATTAGGTTCTGCTGCAAACAGAAATATTTTTCTCTATGCGACAATGCCGAAAACACATCATGTTGCTGATGTAGGATTTTCCAGTTGTGATGATTATGGAGAAGATAGAATTGGTGGTAAGGGAAGTCATGATGTTTATGAGGCCCGAAAACAAGCAGAAATAAGGGGGCGGCCGAGAGAATTACGCGTATTATACACTCAAATAACAACTGCAGTAGAACGCATCATGACACAAGTTCCTATTTCTGATATTCCTTTTGACAAGGTAGGAAGCAAGTGATTTGAATTTGACATTCAAATTCAACAACCATAATAATCCATTAACACAATCTTGTCAAGCTCTGCGAGGTTGTCTACTACATAGAATTTACCATTGCCTAACTGCACTATTTTTTCTGCAAGCTTTTTTCCTGCATTGTCAAGCTTGATTCCAATTAATGAGACAGTAATTCCTGATGCAGCTGCTTTTTCTACTGCATCTACTGTTAATTTCTCTGGATTTTTTCCAACAGTTGGCATTGCGTCTGTCAACAATAACAAATGCTTTGTTGCGTCTTGAATATGAAACATGCTTATTGCATGCATAATACACGCTGCAAGGTCTGTTTCTTTTGACGGTTGAATTCTTGTCATTTCCTTCAGCAATAATCCAAAATCATTACATGGAGATATTGATTTTTGCACAGTCTGGCCAAACACAATTAAGCCAACTTCGTCTTTTTCCTGCAATGCTTTGAACGCTAAAGCTACTCCAGCTTTTTTGCATGTTTCAATTTTGCTGCCTTTCATGCTGCCAGAGGCGTCAATGCCGTACACTATTGAGATTTTTCCTTTTGCATGACGCGTGAAAATTCTTAAGTCATCTTTGTATAATGCTGCATGCTGGCGCCTGACTGCAGTCTTAATTGTCCTTCGCATTGCAATATCTTTATAGCGGTCTCCTTTGCGATAATTCCGCACATCAACAGGCATGCCATAATGAGCAGAATGTTCTGAAAATTTCTCTCCCAATAATCCCTGTGCTTGCAAAGAATCAAGCTCTTCTCCGTACAATTCTATTGCAGCAAGTTCAATGCCTTTTTCTGTTATTTCTCCATATTTTGTCAGCAGTCCTTTTTCCTGCATTGATTCAAACTTCTCCTGCATTTTCTTTTTTACGTCTCTCTGAAATTCTGGAATCTTAACATTTTTTTCAACATATTTTTCATCATAACCTGTCATTTGCCTGATAAGTTTTTCTCCATACAATTGTTTTGCAAGCTTATACTCTTTGACGAGCTTCTCAAACATGATGTCTGGAGTGAACGAAAATAATGATTGATTGATGGAATCCTTGATTATTTTTGCTTCTTCAATAATTGTCTGGTCATTCTCAAGAACAGAATGCATGAGCTTTTTTTCAACAGAGAAATTTAGTTTTCCAGACAGTTCTTCTATTTCTTCAAATTCTTTTACTTCTGTTTTTTTGATTTTGCTACCGAGAATCACCGTTCTGCTCGTCAAAAGAACGCTGTTCTACTGCTTGCTTACCAAGACCATGTTCTGTATATTCTTCTAATGCTTTTTCTACAAACTCTTCATTGGACTGCAGGTAGCGGATGCTTGGCTTGAGTTTTATTCTATGTGCAATTACTGATGGGATTACTTCTCGAACATCTTCATATGATACTTCTTGTCTTTTGCGCAGAAGTGCTGTGCTTTGCGCGCGCTCATAAATGCCTATTGTTGCCCTCACGCTCGGCACTTTCTCTAAATTTTTGTTTTCTCTTAATTCTCTTACAAAATGTACAATATACGTGACAAGATTTGAGGGAAATGTGACTATCATTTTGTTTGCTTTTTCCAGCACTATTTCTTCTTCAAGTTCAGGAGTTTCTGGATATGTCATTGTTATCATGTCTAACCTATCTAAGAGAACATCGCTTAATCGCTCTGTATTTGTATCCTGCGGATTCATTGTTGCAATAAAAATAAACTGCGCTGGAAAGTCAATGTCATACGTGCCAATTGTGACAACATGCTCTTGCAGAACCTGCAGCAATGCATTTTGAAGTTTTTCCGGGCATCTGTTTAACTCGTCGAAAAATAAAACTCCATTATTTGCCTTGAATATTTTTCCTGGCGTAAATGCTTCTGTACTCATTGGGCCAAACTCTAATGCTTTGACAGGGTCAATATCGCCGAAAAGGTCTTCTACTGTTAAATCAGGGCTGCCTTGGATTCTGATGAAGCGCTCTGCGCCTTTGACATGCGTTGTTTTTGCATTTTTTTCTCCAGCGCATGCAGGGCATAATGGTTGTTTTGGCAGGCAATGGTATGGGCAATCATTGACTTCTATCTCTGGCAAGACTTTTGCAACACTTTTTGCCAGTGTTGTCTTACCAATACCAGGCGGACCGAGAATAACTATATTTCTTCCCATTAATAATGCTGACTTTAATTCCTGCTTTATTCTTTCCTGGCCAATAATATCTGGGAAAATATCTTTGTCAGTGAGAAAAACTTTCTGCATTGTTGTTAACATGGCATATTGTTATATGCTGATCATATATAAGTTTATTGTCTTGTTCTCTTCAGTTGATAGTACTGTGATATTTTTGTCACAGTTAAAGGGAAAATATTTAAAGTTAAGAGTCACTTTACAGTAATGATTAAGAGATTACTGTCTCAGAATAAAGAAACATTTAAATAAACAAAACGTGAGAAAAATGACAACAGTAGATGATTATGTAGGTGATGATATGTCAGGCAAAAAAGGGAAAGGATTACACGAATTAAGTGCAAATGAATTTATGGATTTAGCTTCTGGGATACACACAAAAGGAAGTAAACATTATATTGAAGATTTAGCAAAACGTGCAGAAAAGGTTGAAGAAGTTCATAGAGGGTATCATACACACAGAAGCAGATTAGAACAAGAACTTTCTGAAGCATTTGATAAAGTAAATTTAACAAAATTAAAACCTCATCACGATAAAATAAGAGAGGCTTATATTAAAAATGGTGGTGAAAATATTTCAGATCCTGAAGCAAGAGTGCATTTAAAGAATCTTGTCGAAGTAATTCTTCCTCAAATTAATTACGGTACTGAAGGAAATTGTATGAATCAATTTGAATCATACATGAATGACTTACAACATATAGTTGGTCAACAAAAAGCCAAACAAATGCAAGCTGAACTTATGGGGGCAATAAAATCTGGTCAAGGAGCACTTGCATCACAAAAAATCTTGGAGATTATGGGGCTTTATCATACTTCTAAATATCAAAGTAGATTGCTTTCATCTCTTTTGAACTTAGAGGATGGTGAATTTAAGTCAGCATATGCTGGAAAAATTGCATCAGCAATTGAAAAACACACAGGAGTTAAATTATGTAAACCTGAACTTGAACATTCGTTAGATTTTGCACTTGCTGAACGTTATATCAAAGGCAAACCTGAGTATTTAGGTATTGCAGAAAACTATAAAGCAAAAGAAGCACCAAAAGAAAAAGGTAGGCATCATTAATTCATCTTTTCTTTTTATTTCCATTTACATCTATGATTGTAGAAGGATGAGTCTTTTTTGGACCTTCGTAGAGAATAAATGCAACATGTTTTCGTATTGCTTTATGCACGTCTTTGAGAGAAGTCATATACGGTTGGCCAGAGAAATTAACACTCGTTGTGACAACGGGCTTGCCATACTCAGCAACAATTTTTGCAAACCAATGCTTCGGAATGCGCACGCCAATAGTATAATCCCCTAAATGAACATACCGCGAAACTGCTTTATGGTTTTTCAAATGCAAAATCAAGGTATATTTCCCTGGCAACTTTTTTAGCCATTTTTTTGTTTTGTCAGGAACAATGCAATTTTTTACAATCCACTGCTTTGAAGGTGCAATCACAGAAAATGGCTTTTTTTCTCGTTTCTTTATTTTATGCACATGCTGCACTGCCTTGCTATTTGTTGCATCACAGCCAATGCCGTAAATAGTATCTGTCGGATAAATAAATGCCCTTCCTTTTTTCATTAATGCGAGGTACTGCTTCTTGTTTTTCAAAAAATGCGGTTTATGAACAATAGTCATACATTGTTTTAAGAAAAACACCTATTTATACCTTACTAAAATTCATTCAACCGTTTCACATTTTGATGATAGACTAAAGTACTATTTCCTCCAGAACCAACAACACGCTTTAAAGAAACAAAACTGCCAAACGAAAGAACTTGTACTTTTCTTGTGAATGTTTTATATGATTGCCTGCCTCCAGATTCTTCATACTTTTTGAATAAATCTCCAATTTTTAATCCAGAATTTGCTTTGACAATCTCAAGAATGTATCTGCATTCATCATCAAGCTCAACAGGCTCTTTTGCATAGGTTTCTGAGCCTTTGTCTAAAACAGATTGAATGTGTGCTGCAGTAATTATTTTTGAACTGAGCTCTTCAGCAGTTTCTGCAGACTCGCGCATAAGATGCAAGCCAGCACGAATGTCTTTTTGTGCAATAGTCTGCTGAAGAATGATTGCAAATGCTTCATCTGCCAACACATTTTCCTTAAATGCAAAGCCTTTTCTTTGCAATAGAATGTCTTTTATCTCTTGTTCATTGTATTCTTTGAATTCTAATAATTCTGGCCGCAATCTGGAACGAATGCGCTCATCCAATGATATGAACCATTCTTTATAATTTGAAATCATTATCACTGTTTTGCGAAATACATTTTCCAAGAGAGTATACAGAAAATCAAAATCTTCTACTTTGTCAACTTCGTCAAAACAAAATGCAACATTTGTCTTGTTGAACTTGTCCTGCAAATCCTTGAATATTTCATGGGTTTTTTTGTTTTGATAAAATTTATAGTCAACAGCTTCACACAATGCAATCGCTATCTTAAACGTGCTGTTATGCTGCCAGCAATTGACGTATACAGGCAACACTTCTTCATGCTCTTCTTCTAACTCTCGAAATACATGCTTTACTGCGAGGGTTTTGCCAATGCCTGGCTTGCCATATAACATGATATTTTTTCCATTTCTGTTTGCAAACAACGGTCGAATAGCATTTGCAATAGCAAACTGTTCTTTTTCCCGATGCAACAGTAATTTTGGCTGAAAGGAAAAATCCAATGCAAGCTCATTAAGAAAAATGCTCTCTCCTGATTTTAGCATGTTGTCAAAAACTCCCATGAAAAAATAGAGAGAAAATGTGATTTATATGGGTTGTGTTTGAATCTGCTGATTTTACATCAATCGTGAGCCGCAACTGCTGCAGAACCTATGCATAGGATGTACTGGTTTGCCACAGGCATGGCAATATTTTCCTCTTTGTTGCATGGGCATTTGTCTTTGCTGAACCTGCTGTTTATGGACTGCATGTTGTGGATGCTGCACTTTATGCTGCTGTGCTTTTTGTTGAGATTGTGCTATTGCGTGTGCTGTTTTTTGCATATATGGATTTGGAACTTTGTTTAAATTAACTGGTTCATCTTCATCTTTTGGAAATATCTCCTCTTTAAGCTTATTGTACGACATTTTTCCAAGACCATACAGGCACATGAAGCCGCCTATTGCAATAAAAATCTTTAATGTATCATAAAAATAGATGGAAATTGCAATAACAACAAGACCGACGATAATGAATATCCACTCACTCATTGCTTTTGCCATACATTAATTTTAAGAAAACAGGTATATAAATATTAGCCTTTTACTACACCCATAGGTTTAAGGCGGACAACGAGATTTCCAATCCCTGCATTATGGCTCACTTTTACAACTTCATCAATGTCTTTATACGCTCCTGGCGCTTCTTCTGAAATACCTTTCCACGACGCTGCTTTCACAAAAATATTCTTTTGTTCAAGTTCTTTCTTTGTTCCTTCTCCAGTATACTGTTTATTTGCTTCATGCCGTGACATTACTCTGCCAGCACCATGCGCTGTTGATGCAAAGCTTTTCTCAGCTGCTGTTGCTGTTCCGACTAACACAAATGAGGCAGTGCCCATTGAACCAGGGATTAAAATAGGCTGGCCTATCTTTTGATATTTTTTTGGGATTTCTGGATTTTCTGGCCCAAATGCCCGTGTTGCACCTTTTCTATGAATGTACAACTCTTTCATTTTTCCGTCAATTTTGTAAGATTCTTTTTTGATAATGTTGTGCGCAACATCATACACTTGTTCAATATGCTTTGGCGAAATGTTGAATGTTGTCTTGAATGCTTTCCGCACTCCATGAGCAATAAGTTGTCGATTTGTCCATGCAAAATTTGCAGCAGCACACATTGCTCCAAAATATTCTTTTGCTAAGTTTGTATTAGCAGGTGCATAGATTAAATCCCTATCTGGCAATGCATTTGCTATTTCAGGAAATGCATCCTCAAACTTTCTGAGATAATCAGAACACACCTGATGGCCAAGGCCTCTGCTTCCACAATGAATCATGACACAAATCTGTTCTTTTTCAGTTATTCCCATAATCTCTGCTGCTTTTTTATCATAGATTTCATCAACATATTGAATCTCCAAAAAATGATTTCCTGCTCCTAAGGTTCCAAGTTGATTCTTGCCTCTGTCCTTAGCATTGTTTGACACTGCATTTGGGTCAGCCATTTCCAAAGAACCGCTACTTTCAGTTACATCTAAATCTTCTTCTGTTGCATAGCCATTTTCCAATGCCCAGCGACATCCTTTTTTCAGTACTGCATCTAACTCTTCTCTCTTTAACCGAATGTCTGAATCACTGCCAACCCCGCTTGGCACATTTTTGAACAATTCTTCTAATAGTTCTTTTATCTTTGGTTCAACATCTGTTTTTGATACTGGTGTTGCTAAAAGCCTGATGCCGCAGTTTATATCAAAACCTGTCATACCAGGACTGATAATGCCTTTTTCAACAGGAAACGCAGCAACACCGCCTACAGACATGCCATAGCCTTGATGTGCATCTGGCATCATATAACTGAACTTTTGAATATTCGGCAATGATGCAACATTCATGCCCTGCTTCAGAGAATCATCTTTTTTGATTTGCTCTAGTAATTTTTCAGATGCAAAAATTCTGACTGGAACATTCATTTTTCCTGACTTTGGGATTTCCCATTCATTATCAGAGATTTTGTTTATTACAATTTCCTGCGCCATAACAGAAAAGAAGAAGAATTGATTTATAAAATAATCGCTACACATCCACCACTACGGTTATTTTCCATGCTTGGTTTTCTTGAATTATTTCCATTTCATTATACGTAACAGACTTTACGCCAGAGAGGAGTTGATATGTCTTTGCATTGTCTCCATAGACAATACACTCAAGAACATAATCACTGCCTTTTTGCTGAATGTGCATATCTGCGATTTTGTGTATCACTATATGCTCGCTGTCAAATAAAATCAGCAACTCTTGAAGAAAATCAAACAATAATCCTTTCAGATGCTTTGTCTCAATACACACTTTTTTTTTAATTACTGATTTTACATTTTCTGTATTTACAATGATATTTTCTAACGCCAATGCTGCATTGCAAAACGCTTCTTCCATTGTCTTGCCATATGCTGCAAACTTTTCTTCTGAGGTATGCGAAAGATACTCAAACTTTTTCATAGCTACTCTTAGGAATTGTTGCTATTTATACTTTACTATTACCTCTTTTGTGTGATAACTTTTATAAATGCATTTTTACTACCTTTGTCTTATGAAACTAGAACATCTTGTTGCAGGGCTTTTTTTAACGCAGACTGCATGCCATGCTCCTTGGCCAGAGCTTCGTATCACAGATTATACTGTTATTGCTGAAGACAGCAGAGCAATTCACGAAGATGATGCGCTTTTAGTCTCTTTGTACACTTCTTCTGGATTCTTTGATCCTGCTTCAAACAAATTTACTGCAGAATTTATTGCAGACAATACTCCTTTTGCTCTAACGCGCGAAACATCAGAGAATGTTGCCTTTTACAGGTATGAATCGTTATTTACAACAACATTGCCTGCATTTACTTTTGAGGCAGGAAATCATTTTTATACTTTTGAAACAACCTACACTTCTGATGATGGAACATTTTCTGCAACCCTTCCAGAAGAAATTTCATTTGATGTACTTCCTGCAGATACAACAGAATGTACTGCACCTTCTATTACTCTTGATACTATTTCAACTACATTAACAAATAATACTGCTTACAACTTTTCTGCACAGATTTCTTCAACAACAGAAGGATGCAGTGTTGATTCTGCTACTCTTACTCTTGATGATGTTGCATATACTATGAATTTTCAAGATTCTTCAACATACACTGCAACAGTTGATTTATCTGCTCTTTCCATGAGCAGTTCTCCTGCAAAAAAACAATATTCTGTTACAGCAATGAGCGGAGATGCCACAGATGCAAAAACAGGATACTTTACACTAGAAGATGTTCTTCCCCCAGAAATCGCTGCAACAGCATATCCAGATCCTGTTGATAATGTTGCAAGTGCAATACTTACTATCGAAGCAACTATCACTGACAAAGGAACTGGTGTTGATACTTCTGCTGTTTACGTTGAACTTGATACTGATGGGGTTTACAGAGACATGACTCTTATTGGAGATACTTATACCTTAGAACTTGCAGGAAACTCACTTTCCCCGCCTGAAATGTCTTATACTATTCATGCCTTTGACAATGCTGGTTTAGAGGCAACATACACTGATACTTTTGGTGTAACGAATGTCAGCGGATTGACTGTCAACTCTCTTAGCCTTTCTCCTGATACTGTCTCTAATGCAACAGTAGATACTGTCACTATTTCCTACGATGTTGCAGATGAACAAGATGCAGATGGAACTCTTAATACCTCCTGCATGCTTGATGAAACTCTTCTTGCTTACTTATCTCCTATTTCAGGAACTCTTTATCAGGGAACATTTGACACTACTGATTTTATTGCTGCAGGAGATTATTCCATACATTGTTTTGCTGAAGATAGTGACAGCAATTCTGTGGAAAGAGAGGCCTTATTAACAGTTACAGATGGTCGTGCACCACAGATTCTTTTAAATTCAACAACACATGGATATAATGACGGTAGTGCACCTCTTGTTATTACAGTTAATGCAGAGGATGAAAGTGCTTCACTGCTTTCAGTGACCTATTCTTCTTCTTTTGGCTCTGGTGCACTTACACTTGTTTCAGGGACAGAATATCAGGCATCTGTTGATGTGACTGGTTTACGGGCAGGTGCATATGGAATTTCTTTATCAGTTAGCGATGGAGTGAACAGTACTCCTTCATCATTGACAGGAACTATTGAAGATAAACTTGCTCCAAGTGTTACTGGATGTTCTGTTTCTTCAACAACATTGACTTCTCCTTCAAGCACAGCAAATGTTGAATGCACAATTACTGATGAAACACTGTTTGATTATGCAACTCTTTCTGCAGGCAGTTTAGGTGAATTTGCATTTTCTTCTATTGGTACTGGAATATATAGAGCAACAATAAGACTAGACAGCAATAGTCAGGCTGGAACATATACTCTTGAACTCAATGCATACGATGCAGCTGAGAATATGACTGCTTATACTACCTTTCCTTTAATCACTGTTATTGATGGTGTTGATCCTTCTTTAGCATGCACTGTTACTAATGGAGCAAATGATGGCTCTCAAAATGTTGAGATGCTCTGTAATTCTGCTGATGAATCCAGCGCTGTTACTGTTTCATATTATTCATCTATTCTTGGTTCAGGATTTTTGACAAATACTTCAGGAGATACTTTTGAAGCTGCAGTATCAGTTTCTGGCATTGCTGCTCAAGAGGATTCTGTTTTGTTCACAGCAACTGATGTTGCTGGCAATTATGCTAGCAATACTCTCTCTTACACAATACATGATACTTCATTCCCAACTGCTTCATGCAGTCTTGCAGATTACACGCTGACAACGCCTTCAGACAGCACAACTGCAACATGCGTTGATTTGTTTGATGAGACAGGAATTGATTCTGTTGTTATTGCTGTTGGAGCATTAGGAGAGTTTCCTTTAACAGTTGCAGGCACTACTGCAACAGGCACAATTGCAGTTTCTTCTACAAGCGCAGGAATAATGTATTCTCCTCTTGCTGAGATTAGTGATGGGACAAATGTTACAACATATACTTTACCAACTCTTACTATAGCTGATGGTGTTTCACCAACTGTGATTTCAACATATGCTGAACCCTCTTCTGTTTATGCAGATGGTGTTGATACTTTCCAAGTCATTGGATGTTTTGATGATGAAACTGACGGGACGCAACTTGGAGGAACAGTAGAAGCAACTATTGATACTCTTGTTGAACCTATGACTTATAATTCTGCTACAGAATGCTTTGAAACAGCAGAGATTTATGGCAGTGATATAGGAACTGGAACGTATGGTATAGCAGTTACAGGAACTGATGCAGCAGGAAATACTGTTGTTGATAACTCTGCATCTGTTGAGATTACCTGTCCTTCTGTTGAAATTACTTCTGTTGCAGTTTCTCCTTCTACAGTTTATGTTGATAATCTTCCTATGGAACTTACAGTTACAGCAAATATTGCAGATATCTGCGG
>Ga0233425_10005207_pt1 | contig 20800 bp, 20 predicted proteins | sample Watercolumn_Towu_2_FD_181712 | JGI IMG/M metagenome (GOLD analysis project Ga0233425, IMG submission 181712) | Freshwater microbial communities from Lake Towuti, South Sulawesi, Indonesia - Watercolumn_Towuti2014_140_MG | ecosystem: Environmental > Aquatic > Freshwater > Lake | place...
CGACGCTTTTAAGATACGCCGAGTATAATACATTGAGAACGAAATAAACAAAAAGAATGACACCAAACCAGAAACTCATTAAGAAAGAGCTTAATACAGATAAGAAAACCAATACGGAACTAGCAAATATCGCGTAAGACAACCCAATCTTGCCGCTCGCGATAGGCCTATGACACTTGGCCGGATGTCTCTTGTCCTCCCTTACGTCGGCTAAGTCATTAATCAAATAAATACCGCTCGCTAAAAATCCAAACAAAAAAAACGCGGCCGCCGCCCTTCCCAACATTTCATAGTTAAAAATATTTTTCGAAAATATCAACGCCGCAAAAACTAATCCGTTTTTAACCCAATGTTTAACTCTCAGCGCCTGAAACCAAACATTGACGGAATCAAACAATTTCATATTTTTTCATTTTGTACGTCAGAACCTTCCTGTCTATGCCAAGTAATTTCGCCGCAAGCGTGTAATTGTTATTGGCTTTTACGAGTGCCTCTTTTATATATTTTTTCTCCAACTCTGCTACAATATCCGTAAGAGCAACTCCTTTTCCAATTTCTTCTTTGATAGACGACATCGCGTCCGCGGGTTCCTCTTTTTGCGAAGCATCCTGTATTTTAATATTCAGATCCTGAGGCATAATAACGTCGCTCGCTCCGGTCACAACGGCCTGCGTAATAACATTTTCAAGCTCCCTTATGTTGCCGGGCCAGTTGTACTGTAAAAGTACATTAAGAGCCTCCTTCGATATATGCTTAAGTACTCCGTCATTTTGTTTATGGAATTTGCTCAAAAAATGGTTGACTAAAACAGGTATGTCGTCCTTACGCTCTCTAAGAGGTGGTATTTTTATATTGATCACATTAAGCCGATGATACAAATCACCTCTAAACTCTCCCTTTGTAACCATATCTTCTAGATTTTTATTTGACGCGGCAATAATCCTTACATCTACTTTTGTTGGCTTGGCAGCTCCTATCATTTGAAATTCGCCTTCTTGAAGAACCCTCAAAAATTTCGACTGTGTATCCAAGTCAATATTACTTATTTCATCTAGAAATATTGTTCCCTTATCAGCCTGCCCAAACCTACCGATACCTCTCCCCACGGCTCCGGTAAATGCCCCTTTTTCGTGACCAAAAAGCTCTCCCTCCATCAAAGTCTGCGGAATCGCACTGCAATCTACCGCAACAAACGGTTGACCATTTCTCGAGCTGTTCTCATGGATCGCGTGTGCAATGAGCTCTTTACCCGTACCGCTCTCACCGTCCAAGAGCACCGTAACCTTTTCATTAGCCACCCTACCGATAATTTTAAATATTTCCTGCATCTTTGGATTATTTCCTACGATATTGGCCGAGGGTTTCAATTCTTCCTTGAGGGTTTTTATTTCTGTCATTAACCCTTTAACCTGCATAGCCCTGGCGATATCAATCTTAACGCACTCCGGTTCCAGCGGTTTCGGTAGAAAATCATAAGCGCCCTCTTTGATCGCCTTAATAACAGTGTCCATGTTACCGTAACCGCTTATAATAATTATCGGGATATTCGGATTAATCTTCTTAATCTTTCTCAGAACTTCCATGCCGTCTAAGTCGGGAAGTTTGAGATCCAAAAGAACAATATCCACAGAATCTTTTTCTACCGATCGTATAGCATCAAGTCCGGTCCCGGCCCCAGCAATACTATATCCTTCTTTTTCAAGAATGGTCGTAAAAGAATCCCTTATCCCCAGATCATCATCAACAATTAAAATATTAGGCATAAAACCCCCAGTTCCGCTACACGGAGAATTCCATCGGCATTTTTCATTTATTTATTCGCTGTACCGGTAAATATATATAAAACGTTGTCCCCCTACCCACCGTACTCACTACATCTATCAGTCCGCCGTGTTCCGATATTATACTTTTACAAATGGATAACCCAAGTCCAGTACCCTCTTTCTTTGTCGTGAAAAATGGCTTAAAAAGTTTTTTAAGATTTTCTTCGGAAATACCAGCCCCTGAGTCTGAAAAAGACGCCTCCACCCATTTATCTGCCGAATATGTGGAAATGATAAGCTTAAATTCCTCCGAATGCCCTTGTATTTTACTAACATTGTCGAAATATTTAGTGCTAATAACAAGTTCTCCGCCGTTCTGCATGGCATGTGTCGCGTTTGTGATCATATTTAAAAAAACCTGTTCAAGCTGGTCAAAGCTACCGTCCACGACAGGGATATCACTCATGAGGTCAAGCTTAAGTTTAATGCCCTTCTTCGCTAAATTATGCTCAACAAAAATTAGCGTCTGCTTAATAATGTTGTTCACATCCACAGGACTTAATGTCGACTTTCCTTTCCTTGTAAATTCTAAAAGCCTTTTTGTTATCTGTGTAATACGCTGTATCTCATGCTCCATTGTCCCGACAAATTTTTTACGAAACTCTTCATTTCCTATCTCGGACGGCAAAAGATTCACATATCCCATCATAGTTGTAAGCGGCGTATTGATTTCATGAGCGGTCACGGAAGCAATTTCTCCCACAGTAGCCAGCTTTCCGGTCGCGAAGAGCTGTTCTTGCAACTCCATGATTTTTACGTTCACTTCGCGAAGTTCTGTATATAACTTATTGTTCTCGATAGTGATTGATATTTGTTTGGCAAGGGCGCTTATTATATGCAGATCGTCCTTCGTGAACTCGCTTCCCGACAGTTTGTTGTTCACATTCAATACGCCAACCGCTTTATCTTGTATAATCAGTGGAACGCTTATCAAAGAACTATTAAAATACCGCTCCCTATTCTTTCGTTTGAACTTGTCGTCTTGTTCGATATTAGAAATAAATATCGGCTCTTTGTGCTGGGCTACCCATCCGCTTATACCATCCCCAATGTTAATCGAGGTATTCTTTATAATGTTTTCCTCAAGACCTTTAGCGGCTTTTATTTTTAATATTTTCGCGTTCTCATTCAATAACATTATAGAGCATATTTTTACCTGTGCGATTTTTACAACAACATCCAAGATAATATTAAAAAAATCATCCAGGGACGTAGTGGCGCCCATAATCTTGGCGCCTTCCCAAAGCGCGTTAAAGGTGCGCTGTTTTTCCTCTTCTAGGGCGAAATTTGACGCCTTTATGTCTTCTATCAATTTCTTATTTTCTTCCGTCAACTTAATGTACTCAAACGCCCGATCAATCGTGTATTTGATCTCATCCAATTTCAGCGGTTTTTGTATATATTCAAACGCCCCATGACGCAGAGCTCTCGTGGCTGTTTCAAGATCCGGGTACGCGGTTATCATTACACAGCACATATCTTTGTTTAAGGTTTTAACTTGCTCCAGTAAATCCAAGCCGCTTATATCTGGCAGACGAATGTCTATTAGGAGAAGGTTATAGCCACCGGTTTTAATTTTCTCTAACGCCGTTCTCCCATGCTTATCGGTATCAACGGCGCAGCCTTCTTCAGTAAGAAAATCTTTCAGCACCGTCTGAACGGCAATATCATCATCAACAAGAAGGACTTTTTTATTCATCACCGCTCCCGCACCGGAAATTTTATCGTAACGGTTGTGCCCTTATTTTTCTGACTCTCAACAATCACTGACCCATTATTTTTTTCCGCGATATCTCTTACTACGGTAAGCCCCAAGCCAATCCCCTTTTCTTTGGTGCTAAAGAAAGGGGTAAATATCTTATCCATATTACTCTCGTCAATCCCTTCGCCGTTATCTTCAACAACCAAGTACACATTACGTTGATCGGACTTGGTTTCCACTATTATCTTCGGACCCTGGATGTTTTTGACGGCGTCTATGGAGTTTAGCATCAAATTGGTAAATATTTCTTTTGCCTGCATTTCATCCATCATAACCACTGGAAGGACATCCTGATGTCTTTGTTCAATCTTAATGTCGGGGAAATAACTCTCTACGCGCGAGTGCAATTTAGTTATATAATCCGTCCATTTCAGAATCAAATCCTTCAGGTCAATTTCCGAGGCTGAAGGAGAGGGCTGAGCCTGTTTGGTAAAAAGCATTATATTTCGCACAAGGCCTTCACAATCGAGCGCGCCCTTGTAAATAAGATCTAGGTACTCTCTGAATTTTGGCTCAATGTTTTGTTTGTCTAAAATCGCCTTCGATAGACTAATTATACCACTTAGAGGACTTTTTAATTCGTGAGCAATGACGGTAATAACCTTGCCTAAGGCCATCAACCTTTTGTCGATTTGCTTCTTTGAGGGAGACTTTGATATAGCATTTGGCATAGTAACCTTGAACCCGTACTACTAGCGTCTGTAGTACTCGCGTATCTTTACAAATTTGCTACGCTGTGATTACGATGATTGCTACATAACAACAAACCTGCGACACGTGTTATTTTACACATATGCAGTTAATATGTCAAGTTGGGATGGAAAAATTTTTCCGCTTATTTCTCTTCCTCCAGACCGTTTCCGGATTTCATATATTTCTTGCCGCATTTTTCGCAACGGAAATTTTTATCCGTCCCTGCCGCCAACCGAGTCCCGCACTCGCACATCCATCCTTGCACTCTAGCGGGATTTCCGTAAACAAGCGCGTAATCCGGGACATCTTTTGTAACCACACTACCAGCTCCCACAAAAGCATTTTTACCTATAGTCGAACCGCAAACTACCGTAGCATTAGCGCCAATACTAGCGCCTTCTTTAACCAAAGTCTTTAAATATTTGTCTTCTGTTTCCTGCGGATATTTACAACGGGGATTCAAAATATTTGTAAATACCATTGACGGCCCGCAAAACACATAATCCTCAAGCGTAACTCCGCCATACACGGACACATTATTCTGAATTTTCACATTATTTCCAATCTTCACATTCGGCCCAATACTAACATTCTGCCCCAATCTGCAGTTTGCACCAATAGACGTACCCTTTAAAATGTGCGAAAAATGCCAAATCTTTGTATCTTTGCCGATTGAAACACCATCATCAATATAAGATGACTCATGAACAAAATAGTCGTTAGACATAAAAACCTCCTCGAAGAGTTCGCCACCCATTGTGGCGACTCGAAGACCTCGCTACGGTTTTTGGCGGGTTACAAACTTACTTTATCCTTCAATATCCTCACAATCCTTTCACTCGTTTTGCCGTCCCAGATTTTAGGATACCACACCCTCTTCACATCCCCCGCCATAATATTTTTGAATACCTTTCTAACATTTTTACAGTTTAACCCCGTCAAATGATTTAGGCCGCTCCTAATGGATTCAACCCATTCGGTATTTTCCCTCAATGTTATGCACGGTTTTTTTAAATAGACCGCCTCAGGCTGAACCCCGCCCGAATCTGTAAGAATAAACTTGCAGTCCGATAGCAATTTTTGAAAATCAAGATATCCCAAGGGTTTTATAAAGTGTAAGTTTTTAAGATGCTTTGCGTCCAACCCAAATTCTTTAAATCGCTTCTGAGTTCTTGGATGCGCCGGAAAGACTATCGGAATTTCCTCCTGAATAAACTTAAAGATCTCCAAAACCTTACGCAAATTCTCCGCGTTATCCACGTTGGACTGCCTATGAATGGTAGCGACCGCGTAACTATTCTTTCTCACCCCGAGAACGTCTAAAATCCTTCGTTGGTCTATTAACCCCTCGTACATTTTTAATGTGTCGATCATGTTGTGTCCGACAAGAAATATTTTATCTTTTGGGAGCCCTTCCTTAATGAGATTCTTACCCGCGGTTTCGGTAGAGGTAAACAAAATATTTGAAACAACATCCACGCAAATCCTATTTATCTCTTCCGGCATTCTTTTATCAAATGACCTCATTCCCGACTCAATGTGAGCGACAAATATTCTATTTTTTACCCCCACAAGGGCGCAGGAAAGCGTGGAATTCACATCACCTAGAACAACTATCACATCCGGCCTATCTTTCTGCACGTACTCCTCATACTTAAGCATAATGAGCCCCGTCTGGTGAGCGTCTGAAAAAGACCCTGCCTCAAGATTAATGTTAGGTTTTGGTATATCAAGCTGGTCAAAAAACACCTTGTCCATTTCGATATCATAATGCTGGCCGGTATGAATAATTTTGTAGTCCATCCCGGATACAGCTCGTATCGCTCTTACAAGCGGGGCAATCTTAATAAAATTCGGCCGAGTACCTACAATAATGTGAAGGTTCTTCATTTTCCCCTCTGCCCTAACTCTTCTTGTAGCTTTGCGGCCAAACATTCGCATAATTTTTCCATTCCTTTTTCATTAACATGTAAAAAATCATAAAAATCATCGTCACTTAACCGCAAAACCTCTCTTGATAGATCTACGATTTTTATGTTATGCCTAATAGCCAACCGATTATAAACATCAAAATCCTCTTCATAATATCCCTCTTTTAAAGGCATCCTAACAAAAACGACATCTATATTTCTATCTTTCGCGTCATCAATCAGACCAGTTATAAACCTCTCTCCCATTTTTTCTCCTTCAAAAGTCTTTTCAAAAAATATTCTTTCCTGCAAATTTTCCTCAAAATATTTTTTCTGCCTATGTCCAAATAGAGGGACAAAATCACTGTTTGCTTTGGGCCTCAATACTATTTGTTTGGCCAAGCCAAGAATAAAGGAATTAAATCTGACACTTTTAAAGATACAATAGCGTAGCCTGATATTAAAAGGATAATATTTGACCAATCTGTATACGTCTTTATCAAAAAACAATGGTGGTATAAAATTTAAAGCTCTTCGATCTTCATTAAGAGGCATAACTTCTATCACAAATAGTTTTGGATAATAATACTTCAAAAACACTGATCCAAGAGCTTTTGAATACACCACACCGGCGCCATTTCCTGCAACATTATATCCATACAAACCAGTTTTATCTTCAATCCTTTTGGGATCAATGCCGCATTGAGTCCTGGAAGTGCCAAAATATAAAACATCTATCGCCCTTAGTTTGGTAAAACTAAAATAGGAAGAATGCCGGTAAATGTAATTGCAACAATAATAAATTACATTATCCAATGCGAAAAATACCAAAATAAATATTGTTAACAACTTAACTAGCCTTTTCATCAAAATTTAAAATAAATAAACTGTTCTCCCCCGAAAACACCTAGCAGAAGTAAACAAAAAATAGCAAAATAGTAAAAACAAAACCTGACCACCAAACTACCGCTTATAAAGAAATCATCTCTTCCCTTTCTGTGAAAATAGCATTCCAACAAAAAGACTATAGCTATTCCTATTAGGCCGTAAACAACTGTAGTCAAAGCATCTGCTCTTAAAAAAATATTGGCAGGAGAAGTAAAAATAGATTTTACGATATAAAAGGCCTCCGGAACATTATTTGCCCTAAAAAAAATCCAAAATAAAGATGTTAGACAAAAAGTGGAAACAATCGAAATCACTCCAATGTACGTTTTCTTTTTATAGTTATTGCCTTCTAATAAACCAAATTTTCTTTGTGCCAGTTGCGTCAATATTACGCAGACTCCGTGCATGCCACCCCAAATAATAAAAGTCCATGAAGAACCATGCCAAAAACCGCATAAAACAAAAGTAATTATAACCGATAATGCCACACCGAAATCCCCCCACCCCCTAGTTTTAAAAGCCAGAGGAATAAACACATAATCCTGTAGCCATGTAGACAAAGAAATATGCCATCGACGCCAAAAATCAATTATATTAACCGCTAAATAAGGACTTCTAAAATTAACGATAACGCTGAAACCCATTATTTTTGATAACCCTCTAGCAATGTCCGAATATCCTGAAAAATCACAGTAAACTTGAAAGGCAAAAAGAAATGTAGCCAATAGAAAAGTGATTCCAGAATGACTGTATACATTATCGTAAACAACATTCACATACAATGCCAACCTGTCCGCAACTACTACTTTTTTTAGGAGGCCCCATAAGATTAAATCTATCCCGGCAAAAATCTTCATCTCCGATATTTCCCTCGGGTTACTAATTTGCGGCATAAAATCCTTTGCTCTCACAATAGGTCCCGCGGCTAGCAAAGTAAAGAAAGACACAAAAATCGCGTAGTTAAAATAACTTTTGACAGGCTCGGTTTTCCCAGTATAAACATCAATCGTGTAGCCTAGGGTTTTGAAAGTGTAAAAGGATATACCCAAGGGAAGTATAAGACGTAACACAATAGGATGAGAAGATACACCAAAACAACTGAGTAATTTCGCGAAATTCTCGGAGAAAAAATTGAAATATTTAAAGAATCCTAATATAGACAGATTGACTACTATGCTGATAATTAAAAATAACCGCTTCTTCTTCTCATTTTCTGTTTTGCCGATGTTCAATCCACAAAAATAATCGGTTGTTATCGAGATAAATAAAAGAATCAGAAAACGCCAGTCCCACAAACAATAAAAAATACAGCTTGATAAGAACAATAACCAATTTTGCCATTTGTGCTTAAGGCATAAGTACAAAGTGTAGAAAAAAATAAAAAATATAACAAACTGTAAAGAATTAAAAGCCATTGACCCGCCCCTGTTAGAAATATTGTAAGATTATGACGGCTTATGTTCAGTAATTTTTGTATTTACTAGCTTTTCTAAATCTCCCAAGTTATTTAGACGTAGTACTTCAACAGTCTTAAAACGTATTCCATATTCTTTCTCTAACGCCGCAAGGATAATAACATGATTTAGCGAATCCCACCCGGGAACCTGATAAGCTCGCAGATCTTCCTTTAAATCAAATTCTTTTAGCTTTAAAACTTTCAATATTACCGCTTTTGTACGTTCTGATATCATACATTCACTCCTAATACTCGCTTTGAGAAAGTATTCGTTCCCTGTTAGATTTGCGGCTCGGTTTGCCGGAGGAACTTTTTATTAACCACCTCTGCGGGACTAAATGCACAATTGAAATAGTCACGTCCACACTCATTCCGGCCTGTTTTATCTCCAGTTTCAGTTTCTCCTTCTCTTCTTCTTTATCATAGATAGTTTCGGCAACAACATGTATATCTTGTGTGCCTGTTTCTATGTCTTCCACACCAAAGGCAATTACTCTGCCGGGGATAATGCCTTTAACTTTATTTACGGTATCTTCAATATCTTCGGGATAAATGTTCCTGCCAGCCGCGATAATAACGTCATCTTCTCTCCCTATTATAAAATACTCCCCTTCGTAGACAAACCCTATATCTCCACTGTGATACCACCCGTCTTTAAGCGCCTTCTTTGTCTTTTCAGGATTATTTCTATATCCATCAAACAGTGATGTTGAACTAATAACTATTTTTCCAATACGCCCTTCGGGAAGAAGGTTTCCTTGTGCGTCTGTGATTTTTATTGAACATCCTTTTATGGTTTCCCCTGAGGACATACACACTTTCACATTATCACCACTTTTGGCCGGTATGACAATTTTGTTTGATAAGCTATTTCTGTCAACGGCAACCGTCTTGACTACAGTGCCGGGTTTAGTTTGAGTAACCGCGAATGTTGTTTCAGCCATGGCATAACAGGCGGCTAGTGATTCTTTTTTAACCCCGTAGTTTTGAAATCTGTTGAAAAACTTATCATGGCTTTCGGGGCGGACAACTTCACTGCAATTAACAAACATGCGGATATTGGATAAATCTATATCCTTCATGTTTTCCTCAGGTATCCTATCTACCATGAAATTGTAGGAAAAATTTGGGAGCCATGTTAATGTAGCTTTTTCTCTTGTTATCGCTTGAAATAATATTGAAGGATCCAGCACCCATTGGAACGGATCTATCTGGATTGACGGGATGCCCGTAATTAACGGCATATGGAATGCCGCTATTAATCCCATATCATGATAAAGCGGAAGCCAGTTAATTACTTTATCATTTTGCGATAAATCAATAGATCCGGAATATTCTCGAACATGATCCAATACGGATTTATGCGATAGCACAACCGCCTTCTGTAGTCCCGTGGTACCTGATGAATGCTGTAGTAGAAAAGGGTCTGTCTTTTTTACACTTGAACGCCTTCTTTTAATTTCCGCGGTATCTATATCACCTTCTAGACTATAGTCAAACTCTAACGGAAAAAACATACCTTTTATTGTGCTTTTTTCGGCAATTACTAGAGGCTTAATAATCGGCTCAAGGTCTCTTTCCGTCAATATCCAATCTAATCCGGACAGCTTTGCCATTCCCGCTAAACCTTCTTTAAATTTATCAGGATGCAGTCTGGGATTTGGATATGCAAGCACCGCGGGAATCGCTCCAATAGCGGAAATACCGGCGTATATAGGATAAAAATATTTGTTATGCCTGATAATTATCGCGCATACATCGCCTGTATTTATGCCCTGTTTTATAAGCTGATCTGCAACTTTTAAAGCTTCTTTGATTAGTCCACCATAGGTCCACCTAACAGGCTCAGCAAGAATATCCCAATGGATAATGGCTTCGCGCTCAGGATGGTTCTTAGAATATAATTCCCATTGATCCCAGATTAAGCCTCGAACCTTCGCTTGAATCATATCCCTCCTTAACATTTCGTGAAAAACTCTTTTATCTTATCAATCACGTATTCCTGCTGCTCATCCGTTAGTTCAGGATATACAGGAATTGACACAGATTCCTTCGCCGCTTTCTCCGCCTCAGGAAAATCGCCTTCTTTATAGCCTAAATTTTTAAAACACTCCTGCATATGAAGCGGCATCGGATAATAAACCGCGCTTCCTATGCCATTTTCTTTTAAGAATTCCTGCAAAGCGTCTCTCTTTTTTGTCCTAATTGTATATTGATTATAGACATGATTTGAATCGGCAATTTTCGAAGGGGTCACTATATCCCCTACTCCTTTCAGCTCACTGTTATATCTTTCTCCATGTTCACCTCTAAGCTTGCTCCATTTATCTAGATATTTAAATTTCACAAGCAAAATAGCCGCCTGAATTGTATCCAACCGGCTATTTGTACCGACAATCCTATGATAATATTTTTTCTCCCCGCCGTGAACTCGTAATATCTTTACCTTATCCGCCATTTCCTGATTGTTCGCGGATACCATTCCGCCGTCCCCGGCGCAACCTAGATTTTTACTTGGGAAAAAGCTAAAACATCCTGTATCTCCGATATTACCAACATAAACGTTTTTATATTTTGTCCCGATCGACTGACACGCGTCTTCTATGACTTTAAGATTATGCTTTTTTGCAATTGCCATTATAGGATCCATTTCCGCGCTCTGGCCAAATAAATGCACAGGAATGATCGCCTTTGTCTTTTTTGTAACAACAGCTTCAATCTTTTTCGGATCAATATTAAATGTCCCCGGAATTATATCCACAAAAACCGGCCTAGCCCCGACATTCACAATAGCCCCAGCAGTGGCAAAAAATGTATACGTAGTAGTTATTACCTCATCTCCATATCCCACACCAGCCGCGCGAAGACTTAAAAGAAGAGCATCCGTACCGCTTGCAATAGCAATAGCATTCTTACATCCAAGATATTCGCATGTTTTTTTTTCAAGTTCCTCCACTTGCTTTCCCATAATATAATTTGCATCTTTTAAAACTCCCTCCACCGCCGAAAGAATCTCTTTAGCCAAACTTTCATACTGAATCTTCAAATCCAACAACTGAACCTGCATTTTCGTTTTCATGACCGCCTCCTCATTTCTCTTTAACATCCTCACGAACTTTTTCCAATAGATCTCCTACTCCCATTTCATTTGCCCAATATTTAAGATATTCCCAGTCTAATCCGCCGCAAGCATTCTGCACCTTAACAACGCCCAGAACATCTTTAATTTGTCTCTCCGAAATGCTATTCCCCTTTCTAAACCAATCTAGTTTAGCAATAATAATGTCCTCAGGACTTGTCACAAAAACTTTATCAGTTTCGGAATTTGATATTTTCTCTAATTTTCGCCTACTAAAAGCAGAGGCATTAAAGCTGCCTTGCCTGCTCACAAAAACATCTATTTTGAACATAGATTGAAGGTGGATGAGATTAAACGATGATCGTCTTTCGACTGCTTTTCTAATCATCACTTCGTCAACATAATAAACATCTTTAAACGTATCAACAAATTCCTGCAGTTTTTCTAAATCTATCTCTATAACAATATCGGCATCGTAAGTCATCCTTGGAATACCGTGGATTCCGCTGGCAAAAGATCCACCGACCATATACCGCAATCCTATTCTTTCGAGTTCTCTTGTAAAACCCAGCAATACTTCTTCAGGACTCGGAATATCTTTTTTTATCATAGATTTTCTTCGCCAATTCTGTTCCAAACAAAAATTCTGTTCTTTTATACACTAAATCCTCATCACTAATAAAAGAATTATTCCTTTGAATATTATGATCTATCATTGATATCGCGGTAGAATATAAGTTACACAAAATTTCAGTCTTTTTCGCCGAGGAACATTTACTTAATAAATCAACATACACACCTTCCGTTTTTAAATCAGTATCTTCAAACAGTTTCACAAATGCTCTCTCCTTACTTAATCACTATTTACTTAATCACTTCTTTATCTACTGCAGCATCACAAGCGCACCTTTATTTTTTAAACTCATATCGGCAGCTTCCAAGACCTTTACTGTATTTAAACCATTATATCCATCGGTGAGCGGCTTTAAATCCTTTTCGATGCATTCAATGAAATGTTTGCACTCTATTCCAAGCGGCTCCTTTAGGTCTATTTTTGGAATATGTATATCCCCTGACCTTAGAGTAATAGCTTCGGCGTATGAATCACCACTCTTTACCACTCCTTTATCATAGATTCTTATCTTTTCAGATGCCTCCATATCATCAAATACAACCATCTGCTTACTTCCAACTATTGTCAGTTTTCTTATCTTATGGGGATCAAGCCAGCTGATATGAATATGGGCTATCCTTCCACTAGGAAATCTAAGTGTTACAAATACCACATCCTCTAAAGTTTTTTGTATATATGCCTGCCCCGTCGCGTTCACGGCCGACGGAACTTCGTTCATTAGATATAAGATAACTGAAATATCGTGCGGAGCAAAATTCCAAAGAGAGTTCTCATCCTTCCTGACTATTCCCAAATTTACTCTCTGTGAATACATATAATAAATCTCACCCATACTTCCGGAATCTAACATATCTTTAACTTTCCTAACAGCCGGATGATAAAGGAGAAGGTGCCCAACCATAATTTTTTTGTTTCTTTCTTCGGCAAGCTTTATTAAATCCTGCGCGTCTTTCCCGCTCAGCGTAAGAGGTTTTTCTATATAGACATGTTTGTCAGCCAAAAGCGCTTTCTTCGCTAGCTCGTGATGTTCTTTCCCCGTGGAGGCAATCACAACCGCCTGAATCTCCGGATTGTTAATGATATCATCGTAATTCTGTGTCACTACTAAGGAGTCACATTTACTCTTCGCGTAATCTAGGTTCTCCTGACGAAGATCACAGACTGTCACAACCCAAGACTCCTTCATCTCTAAAAAAACTCTAAAAAGATTTTTTCCCCAATTCCCCAGCCCTACCTGTCCGATTTTAAGCATATCTCCCCCTCCGAAATTTTCACTGAAACCCTATTAAGCAAGTTACGGTTAAGCGATTAAGTGAAAAATAACTAACAGCTATTTGTTACTCGGTGGTTTGTTTTTCCGCAACATTTTTACATCAAGCATATCCTTCGCTCTCCCTGTAAATTGCCTATTTAATATGAGATTTGCTTTTGAAATTATAGGAATTTTATGGCCGCCAATGTCAACTATCATTTTATCCGCACTGGCTGAATCAAAACCAACACAAAACCAACCTTTTCCTCTAATAAAATTGGGAGCATTTCTTTGTAATCTTGATTTAACATCGTAATCTCCTGATAAAGAGAACACTTCTTTTGTTAAATCCCAGACAAAAGACACCCTAATCCTCGGATCAGCATCCATGTACTCTTCAGTTTTGTACTTTTTTTCTCTCATTAAAACAATCTTTTGTCTGTTCAATTTCATTGGTTTATTCTATCAACAATTTCGGCCAATTTAAAGCCTATAATTTGGTTGTGACATTACCACACTGTGTTATAATAAACAAGAGGCGGTTATCCTATGGGGAAAAATAATCAAGCCGTTTTTGTAGTTTTTTCTGACGACTGGGGCGTTCATCCCTCAAGCTGTCAGCATCTTTTTAAAAGGATAGCTGAAAAACACGAAGTTATCTGGGTAAACACCGTGGGCATGCGCCTTCCTACCGTTTCCGCATACGATATTAAAAAGATTTTTACTAAGCTTGTAAAATGGTTTATTCCAGTAACAATTGTTAACGGCCTAAAGTTAACAGTATACAACCCGGTAATGCTTCCTTTCTCTAACATAAAATTAGTTCGCGGCATAAATAAATTTTTCCTAACAAACGGGCTGAAGAGTTTGTTAGCAAGCACGCGGGCAGAAAAAGTAACGATTCTTACAACCGTGCCTAATATATCGGACATACTGGATTCCTTTCCCAAAGCAACGGTTGTCTATTACTGTGTTGACGATTTTACGCAGTGGCCGGGGCTTATGCACGACCTCGTGATTCAAATGGAACAGGAATTATTGACTAAAACCAATATTTTTATCGCCGCTTCAAAAAAATTGCTAGAACTTAAGGGCAGCGGATGCAAAAAGAGTTATGTTTTGACGCACGGCGTAGACACGGCACATTTTTCGCGCCGTGAAATCGCCCATACTCTCGCTAATCTGAAAAAACCTATTGTCGGTTTCTACGGATTAATAGACGAAAGAGTAGATTTGGACTTAATATCATACCTTGCGAGTCAGAGGCCGTCGTGGACAATAGCTATGATAGGAAAAGAAGCAGCCGACACGAGCAGACTAAAAAACATAAAAAATATAGTTTTTACCGGCGAAGTTTCATACAATGATATACCTTCTTATGTTAATGGATTCAGCGTTTGCTTATTGCCGTATAAAATAAGCGGATGCACTATTACTATATCTCCTTTAAAACTGAAAGAATATCTGGCTAGCGGAAAACCCGTAATCTCGGCGGACATACCGGGGGTAAGCGAATATAAGGATTTCATTTGTTTAGCGATAAATAGAGAAGACTTTTTAACCGGCATAGAGGGATTACTACAAAACGATTCTCCGGAAAAGGCCGTGCAAAGAAGAAAATTAGTAGAAAAAGAGTCATGGGAAAATAAGGCTCAACAAATGTTGGCATGTATGGAGGAAAATAATGCCATATAAAAATATTATAAGATTTTTCTTCCTCATATTGATAGCGCCTCTGTACTTTCTCTATCTGATCATGAAATTACCTGCCCGTGACAAAGAACGATTGTTTCGCAGTTTTTCAGAATTTTTATGCCAATTCCCGGGGAAGTGCGGAGAGTACATCAGATATTCCTTCTACAGACTCGAGCTAAAAGAATGCGGTAAGGATTGCTGTATCTCATACGGCACAATTTTCTCTAGGCCTTCCGTCCGACTTGGAAACGATGTTTACATAGGCCTTTATTGCGTTATAGGAGATGTATCTATCGGAGACAATACACTCATTGCAAGCCGGGTGTCCATCCCAAGCGGCAGACATCAACACAGCGGGGTAGACAAAAGCACAACACTCGATAAGCAAGAGAATTACTACCAGAAAGTTAGCATTGGGAACAATACATGGATCGGCGAGGGAGCAATCGTATTAGCCGATGTAGGGAATAATTGCATTATCGGTGCGGGAAGTGTTGTTGTAGAAAACATTGAGAATGATTCGGTTGCGGTCGGTAACCCAGCAAAAATAATAAAGAAGGGATAAGGATCAGGCATGCCTATCGATGTCTCAATCAATAAATTTAGTGACACAGAATGGGAAGGATTAATAGAAAACATCCCCCAGCACTCACTATATCATCACATCGGCTGGAGAAAAGTAATAATAAAATCCTTCGACCAACCCACATACTATTTAACCGCCCATGAAAACAATCTAATCGCAGGAGCTCTCCCGCTAGTTCACCTAAAAAGTATCATTTTTGGAAACTTTCTTATTTCTCTCCCCTATTTTAATTACGCCGGCGTATCCGCAAAAAACAAAGAGGCTGAAAAAGCCTTAGTAAAAAAAGCTATTGAATTAGCAGACTCTGTAGGCACGGATTATATAGAACTACGGTATACAGAAAACCGCGACTTAGGTCTGCCTGTTAAGCTCAATAAAGTCACATTTTTCCTGAAGCTAAACTACAGCCTTGAAGAAACATGGAAGGCGCTAGACCCAAAGGTCAGGAATCAGGTAAGAAAAGCGGAAAAGTCGAATTGCCAAATAGAAATTGGCGGAATAGAAAAGGTCGACGATTTTTATAATGTATTTTGCGTTAATATGAGAGATTTAGGTACCCCGGTTTACAGTAAAACATTTTTTAAAAATATTTGCGAAGAATTTCCGGACATTGCGAAAATCCTGGTCGTAAAAATGGGCAATAAAACCGTTGCCGCCGGTTTTACACTGGCGCATAACAATGTATTAGAACTTCCGTGGGCTTCTTCTCTGCGTAAATACAACAAATACTGCGTCAATATGTTTTTATACTGGGAAATAATAAAGCATGCTTCTACGAATAAATTTGAGTGGTTCGACTTCGGAAGATGCAGTAAAGACGTCAGCACATATCATTTTAAAAAACAATGGGGGGCAGAAGAAAGACAACTCTATTGGCATTATTGGACAAAAGAGGGCACTGAGAAACCTGAAGTTAACCCCCATAACCCAAAATACAAAATCTTTATCACAATATGGCGCCGATTACCGCTCTGGATTACAAAAACAATCGGCCCGCGTATCGTGAGGAACATCCCATGAAAATATTGTTTCTAGCGCACAGAATCCCATTCCCTCCTTTTAAGGGCGACAAATTACGCGCTTTTAATATCATTAAACATCTCTCCCAAAAACACGATATCCATCTTATGTGCGTCACGCATGTCAAAGGCGAAATAAAATACAAAAACGAGCTTTTAAAATATTGCAAGAGCGTCGATATCTTCTATGTGAATCTACTTTTAAAAAAATTGTTAACACCGCTTTATATCCTAAAGGGGCTGCCCTTGACTCTGCCGTTTTTCTACTCAGCTAATCTCATGAAGATTGTATCGGATAAATGCAAAACAATGGACATGGCTTTTATTTTTTCTTCCTCAATGGCACAATACGTTCTTGACCTAAAAATACCCAAAATTATGGATTTTATCGACGCTGACTCCGACAAATGGAGCCAATACGCGAAATACGGCAAATTTCCGGCAAATATTATCTATAAAAGAGAATCCGTTTTACTGGCAAAGCATGAAGAAAAAATATTGAAGAACGTGTACGCCAGCATAGCTGTTTCAGAATCGGAGACCGAAGCACTAAAAAGTATCTATCCTAAAGCAAATCTTTTTTCTGTCTCTAACGGGGTTGACTTCAATCATTTCAAACCAACCGGGGTTAAGCCAAAAGATAATATAATAACATTTACCGGTGAAATGAATTATTTTGCCAATGTTGATGCTGTAACATATTTTTACACCAGCGTCCTTCCTCTTATAAAACAAAAAGTTCCTGATGCAATATTTTACATCGTCGGGCGAAATCCGGACAAAAAGGTTCTTGAACTTCAGAAAGACAAAACTGTCATTGTAACTGGCGAGATACCAGATGTAAGAGAATTCATATCCACAGCAAAGGTATGTGCGGTCCCCATGCGAATCGGGCGCGGAATTCAGAATAAGGTACTGGAGGCAATGTCTATGGAAAAATCGGTAGTTGCAACACCTCTAGCCGTAAGAGGAATAAAAGTAATCGACGAGAAAGAGATTTTTGTAGCAGGCAATGCCGAAATATTCGCCAAAAAAGTAATTGATTTACTAAACAATGAGCCTTTGCGGGAAAGCACAGGCAAATCCGCCAGAAAAGCTATAGAAGAAAGATACAGCTGGGACACAAATTTGAAAGCACTTGATAGAATTATTACAGAACTCCCCATTCTCGGAGGCACGTATTGAATAAGAAATTCTGGACCATTTCAGTTTTTTTATATAGCGCGTTTATTTTGTACGCGACACTCTACCCTTTCAATATCCAACACTTCCGACTAGATACTCTGCAAATTGATATAGCTTCTATTTTCAACCAGAACTATCATCATTTCTCTAAAAGCAACTTCCTCACCAATTTCCTGCTGTTTGTCCTTCTGGGTTTTTTCTGCTGCGGATTTTTTAGTTCATTTAAGTCAAAAATATTATTAGTATTAGGATTCACCCTGTCATGCGCGTACGGCTTTGCTCTATCCGTAGCAATAGAAACAATCCAGATTTATATCCCCAGCAGGGTTTCGTCATTCGAAGACATAAAGGTAGATTCTTTTGCGGCGGCTGTTGGCTTTATAATTTTCGCTTTTATTTATGAATCCGGCCTGGCCGGATACATTAAAAATAAATACAATTTTTTAGCAAAAAATAATCCTTCCGTTCTCTTATGGATTCTGACAAGCATGATAATTATACTACTTGGCCTTTTTCCATTTGATTTTGATCTTAGCCCGCACAATATAAAAGAACAAATAAGAAACTTCGACACTAGATCCATCTTCTCACACGGGGGCATAACATTTAAATTTTTCTATTCAGGCGTTATTTATTTTGTATGGGGCATAATTTCTGTTTTCCCTGCCTCAAGAGAAGACAGGCCTTTTTTATTGAGCGTACTAATAAATGCAGGCATTTCTTGCTTTCTTATAGTTTGCATAGAATTTGCCCAGTTTTTCTTCCCATCTCATATTCCATCCAGAGCTGATATTGAAACAAATATCATTTGGTATATTTTTGGAGTGGTTCTTTGCATCCCATTTGTCGCTGATAGAAACATAGATTACGCTGTATTTAAAAGAAAAAAAGATAGCCACAGCCTATCCACTTTTTTTTGGGTTTGTTTTGTGGGCACAATCACCGTCATAATTCTCTCCGGGCTTTACCCGTTCTCTTTTGACACAAACACCGTTTTATTAAAAAGTAGAATTCAAGGCATCGAACTTGCACCGTTTGGGACATATATCAGAAATTTTAACATTCTAACCTTAGATGATTTCTTCACAAAAAGTCTGTTCTATTTTATTCTTGGTTTCGAGCTTGCTTATGCTATAAAAAAATATTTTCCCAGGATAAGATTTATCCCGTTACTCACATCAGTTTTCATTATTTCTCTATCAACTGCGATTGAAACCGTACAAATATTAATCCCGCAAAGACATCCATCCTTGACTGATATAATAATAGCCTTCGCCTTTGGGCTTTTTGGAGCTACCATTATGCCGTTATTAATCACCACAGGTTCAGGAGACAGAAATGAGTAGAAAAATTAACATTTTAGAACTACGCGTTGTGCGAGGAAGCGGTGGCGGCCCGGAAAAGACCATATTTTTAAGCGCCGAAAAAATAGACAAAGATAATTTTTCAACAATAGTCGCATATATAGGGCAAAAAGGCGATAGGTCATTTGGCGTAACAAAAAGAGCAAAAGGCAAAGATGTACAATATGTCGAACTGTGGGAAAATGGGAGATTTGATTGGCAGATTATCAGACAGCTTCTACGCATAATTAAAGAATATTCAATAGATATCGTCCACGGTCATGATTATAAATCAGACGTATATGGGTGGGTGTTGCGCTTATTTACGCCTGTTAAATTAATTTCTACTGCTCATGGATGGATAGGAAATGATTTGAAAGAACGATTTTACAATTCAATCGATAGAAAAATATTATGCCGCTATGACAAAGTAATAGCCGTAAACAAGCCCATCGCCGAAGCACTAAAAAATAGCGGAGTAAATCCAAAAATAATTGAAATAATTCATAACGCTATAGAAGCGGAAGATTATTCACGAGACAAAATAGGCGACAATGTAAGAAACGAATTAAACATATCTGCGGAGGACCCCGTGATAGGTTTTGTCGGGCGCATTAGCGCAGAAAAAGACCTACCGACATTATTTACAGCCATTAAACAATCTCTAACTGATTTTCCTGACTTGAAAGTACTGATTGTAGGTGACGGGCCTCTTTTATGTGAGATGCGTGAAAATTGCAGACAGACTGGAATTGAAAAGCATGTGATATTCCTAGGACAGAGGCAAGACACAAAAAGAATATACGCCGCAATGGATATCTTTACGCTAGTTTCAAAAACTGAAGGAATCCCCAATGTGGTACTTGAGGCAATGGCAATGGAAGTCCCTGTAATAGCCACCGACGTAGGTGGAGTAGGAGAAATAATAACTCACAACAAAGACGGCATACTTATACAACGCGGCAATTCTGAGAATTTGGCATATTACATAAAGAAGCTCCTTAACGAAAATGACTATCGAAATAGCATTATCTCCGCGGGACATAAAAGAGTTTTGGAGAGTTTTAATTTTTCAGCAAGACTTAAAAGATTCGAAGATATATACAAAAAGCTGGTTTTTGAAAGTGAAATGTAATAACGTCATATATAGAATTATTTATCCATTACAATACAAGCAGAACCACAGAGGTCACAGAGATTAAAAGTTTTCTCTGTGTACTCTAGAATAAGTATGAATAACTCAATTAGAGAATTAGAATACATTTATAAGGATTATCCATTCAAAGACATAACGGATAAAATCATTTCATCTGCTATAGAAGTACACTCTATGTTAGGACCTGGATTGCTAGAGGATGTGTACGAAGAAGCAATATCACATGAATTTGATATAAGAAAAATCAAATACCTTCGGCAACATGGAATAAAACTCAAATATAAAAATAAGGATATTGAAAATCGCAGGATAGATTTTT